>Ga0335081_10004068_pt1 | contig 23094 bp, 20 predicted proteins | sample Lox_Sample_35_FD_206713 | JGI IMG/M metagenome (GOLD analysis project Ga0335081, IMG submission 206713) | Soil microbial communities from Loxahatchee National Wildlife Refuge, Florida, United States - Lox_Sample_3.5 | ecosystem: Environmental > Terrestrial > Soil > Wetlands | place: USA...
GGCGGGGCCTGTGTTTTTTTAAATTGGCTGGGGCCGGGGTTCGGGGGCCGGGGGCCTGGGGTCAGGGGTCAGCGGTCAGGGGTCAGCGGTCAGGGGTCAGCGGTCAGGGTCAGCGGTCAGGGGTCAGCGGTCAGGGGTCAGCTCTCAGCGATCAGCCGTCTGTTGACGTGTGCGGCCGAGGAAAGAAGTAGAGGATAGGTAACTCATTGTGAGTCAAGATTTTAGCTATAAACCACTGGGGCTCAAGATTTTGCGGAGATCTAGCGAGTTACTACCTAATGTTTCCAAGATTTTAGAGCCTGTGGGGGGGAGGGGGTACCCGCGAGTTCGAAGAGCTATCAGTAAGCAGAAGCCGAAGAAGGAGCGTTGCGTCATAGACCCTATGCATCGAGCCGGCCCGGAGAGCCATGGTTCAGCGCAGCAATGAACTGCAGGCGCCTATTGCAGCTTCTGCTGACTGGCAGCAAACTCGTCGACGCTTTCGCAACCGCCGCGCGCCAAATCCAAAGCTCCTTCCGCCGCAATCAGGGCATCTTGCGCCCAGCTGTCGGCCCGGCGAAGCTGGTAGCCGATGTGCGCCTTGATTCTGGTTTCGTACAAGGCGGGCGCCACGACGCTTACGGCCTTCCGCACCGCTCCGATCTGGCGCACGACCTCCTGGAAGTTGCGGACGACTTCCTCGATCTGGGGAGCGAGTTCGTCGATACTGGCCATCCAGGCAAGGCTATCCCACAACCATGGCTGGACGATTACAGGATTTTGAGGAGGCTTACAGGAAGGCGCCAGAACATCGGCGCTCCTGATACACTCCATCAGCCATGGCACGTTCACCCGCAACGTTGCGGACGCAGCTGTTTGCCGATCCCGAGGGCAAATTTGTCCACGATGTGGTTCTGGATTCTTGTCGCCGTCATCACCAGAAGATTGCCATCGTCGACAGCTCGTGCATTCCCGAACGGCGCATCACCTATGCGGCATATGGCGAGATGGTGGAACTGGCCGCGGGCGGGCTGGTTGCGGCCGGCATTCGTCCCGGCGAGACGGTCGGCATCTTTCTGCCCAACTGCTGGGAGTTCGGCATCGGCTATCACGCCGCGATGCTGGCCGGCGCGGTTCCGACGACGCTGAACCCAACCTACCGCGAGCGCGAGGTCCGCTACCAACTGGAGACTGCGGGTGCGGTTGCTCTCGTCACCGATGGCGCGTTGCTGAGCGGAATCGATCTGAGCGGGCTGCCGGCCTTGCGTAAGGTGTATACGGTTCGCACGCCGGGACCAAGCGGCTCGCAATCCTTCGAGACCTTATTCGCCGAGGGGGAGAGCGCTCGTCTCCCCAGTCCGGAGCACGACCCGCGCATGGCGCTTGCTAGTCTTCCCTTCTCCAGCGGAACCACTGGCCTTCCCAAGGGCGTGATGCTGTCGCATTACAATCTGGTGGCGAACGTTTACCAGACGCTCACGCCGGGCGAGCCGGGTTTCGCGGGGGATGACGTCATTCTCTGTTTCCTGCCGCTCTACCACATCTACGGCCTCACCGTCGGACTGAATCTGGCCCTGATCCGCGGCTGTACCCTGGTGCTGATGCCACGCTTCGATTGCCAGCGCTCGTTCGCACTGATGGTCGAGGAAGGCGTGACCATGACGCTGTGTGTGCCACCCACGCTGCTGGCCTATTGCCAGGTCGCCGAGCAGGGACACTTTCCTCGCGAGCATCGTCTGAAGTGGGTAAAGTGCGGCGCAGCCCCGCTCGCGCCCGAACTGGCGCGCCGCTTCACCGCCAGCACCGGCATCCGCATTCGCCAGGGTTACGGGATGACCGAGGCTTCGCCGGTGACGCATCTTGGATTTCTGACGCCGGAGCTTTACAAGCCGGAGTCGGTGGGCGCGCCCGCGGCGCAGACCACCTGCCGCATCCTGAACGAAAAGGGCGAGGACGTTGCCCCCGGCGAGATTGGCGAGTTGGTGATGCACGGCCCGCAGTTCATGCGCGGCTACTGGAAGTCGCCCGATGCCACCGATGCCGTGCTGCGCGATGGCTGGTACTGGAGCGGCGACATCGTCCGCGCCGACGACGACGGCTTCTACTACGTGGTCGATCGCCGCAAGGAGATGATCAAGTACAAAGGCTTCTCCATCGCGCCTGCCGAAGTGGAGAGCGTGCTGCTCGAGCATCCCGCGGTGCGCGATTGCGGTGTTGTCTCGCGCCTCGATTCTGCCGGCGAGGAGTTGCCCTGCGCTTTCGTCGTGCTGCGCGAGCAAGAGCACTCAAGCACCAAAACTGCGGAAAGGCTCCAAGCGTTCGTTGCCGAGCGGCTGGCGCATTACAAGGTGCCACGCGAGATTTACTTTGTGCAGATCTTGCCCCGTACTGCCTCAGGCAAGATTTTGCGCCGCGAGTTACGCAAGCTGGTGTGATCAGAGTCAACCCGCAGCGCAAGCAGCCTTCTCGTAGATCGCTTTGTATCAGGGCACGTCTTTAGACGCGCCGCAAGCCGTCAGATTGAGACTCGGGCTTTTAGTCCCTGCCGACTGCGGATTGCAGAGGCTAAAGCCATAATCCCCGGATCTGCCGCTCCGGAACGACTCGGAGTCGTGCCCTGACACGAACCAAAAGGCTTGGTGAGATGAGCTCTAGTTGCTGCCCATGCTGGACATGGTGCTGTTGTCGAACACCACGCCGGTCTTGTTGTGGCTGAAGTCGATCTCGCTGATGGTGGCAGAACCGTTGCCATCCTGCGTGACAACCTGGTTCCACTCCGGCGGATTCGCAAGCTGCTTCACCTGTCCGCTGGCCGAGGCAACTTCCTTGGTGCCCTTCAGGAATTTCACCTGTGCGGTCGAGCCGGTGGTGTCGCACTTCACGGTGTATTCGCCGGCGGGAAGTGTCTTCCCGTTCAGCTGCGCGTCATGAAAGAGTGTCACCGTCTCCGATTTGCTTCCCGCGAAGACGCTGACCGACATGGTTATGGCGAAGAGAAACACGGCGGCACGAGCCAGTATACGAGTCATTCCAATCTCCTTCTTTGGACCATCGTTCTGGCGGCCCACGCGTCAGCTCATGCCGGCCGGCGCCGGCCTGGCTTTCGGGAAATCGCTTGCATTCCCCGCCGCGTCGCATAAAATGTAACGCCGGGGTTAAACAGCGCAGGGATGACTTCACGCCTCCCTTAAGTTTGTCTCGCCTGGGCCGCCAAACCGCTGGCGAAACATTTCTGTTTGACCCCGCTTTTCTTTTGCACTTGGAGTGCCACAACCGCACACTCCTCCTCACCTCTCGCGTAGGTACGTGCAAGGTCAGCGGAAAGTTCGCAAGCTCGCAAACTTTCGCTGACCCCGCTTGGACGACTCGCACTCCTCGACGTAAGCGCCGCTCATCTACTCCCCGCGCAGCACTTCATTTCGCAACGCGCGTGCGCATTCGAGCGCGCAGTATCCGCCGCTCGTCCCGCAAAACCGAATGTGAATGTTTGTGAACCTACTGCGCAGTGGCGCGCGTATTCCATCCCATGCGCTCGCGCAGCGCCGTGATGTGCGCGGTGTGGTGCGCACAGTGCCACGCATACATTGCCAGCATCTGATCGAGCGACAGCATCCCGCGTTCGGGATGGTACAGCGTACGTCCAAAATCGGACGGCTGCATGCTCTGCAAAGTGTCGGTCCAGCGGGAGTGCAACGCAGCCAATAGTTGCAGCGACACCTCAATCGGAGTGACGTCGTTATCGGGAAGCCGCGCCCACGCTGCTTCATCATAGGGCCGGATGGTAGGACGATCTTCAGTGAGCGCCACCTTGAAGCGGATGTAGGCGTTCATGTGGCTCTCCGGCACATGATGCACCACCTGCCGCACGCTCCAGCCGTCGGGACGATAGGCCGTATTCAATTGGTCGGGCCGCAGATCCCGCACCGCGGCTCGCATGTTCGTTGCCGCCTTCGCGATCGTCTCGATGTAGCCGGCTCGATCTTTCGTACTTTGCTCTTCGCTGGCTGGCTGGACCCACGCAAATTTTCCGATCGGATATCGCAAGTCGGTCATGGCACGGCTCCCTCGTTGCGTTCCATCTTACCGCAAGTTTTCCGTCGCCAATTTCACCGAACGCGCCAATCCCCACACTACTCCAGCGACCTCACCAGCGACGACGGCACTAACTGCAGCGTGCAGGGTGCGGGCGCGCTGGTTCCGCACTTCACCACCGCGCGGCGCACCACGTGCGCCTGCGACTGCGGCGGAAATTTCATCCCGACACTCGCCGTTTGCAGCACTTCGGTCATGCCTTTCAGATTGTCGTCGCCCTTGATGAACTTCACCTGCTCGACCTTCGCAGGCGAGACCAGCAGGAAAAACTCCGCCGTGCCTTTGTCGATTTTGTTCAGCGGAACCGTCTGTTGTCCCGGCAGGCCGGCCCGGGCGCCCTGCAGCTTGCTGTCGATGTCCTTCACTCCCAGCGCCGTCAGCTTGGCTCGCGCATCCGGACTGGCGCTTTCGGCCACCAGCGCCAGCAGGTAATACTGGATCGCCTGCTCGCGCTTGCCGCGTTTCTCGTAGATCTCGCCGAGATGTTCGGCCTCGTCGCCCGTGGCTGCCGCGTCCCATGCTGGCGCAATGTATTTTTCCGCAGTGTCGGAATCGCCGCGTTTGTAGTCGACCCATCCGCGCGTGTCCCATACCGCGAACAGCAGCTGCGTCGCGCCCAGGTCTCCCATGCGCAGATTGTCCAGATTCACATCGCGCAGCTGCGTCTCCAGCGAATTGATGGCCGCGTCGGCATACTTCTCCGCACGATCCAGCTGTACGTTTTGCTCGGAGAGCGAATAGGAGATATTGTTCCAGGTCAGAGGGCTCGGTGAAAGCGAGATGGCCTTCTCGAACGCCGCCATTCCCGGCTCGGTTTGACCGGTGCCGATGTACGACTGCCCCAGCATGATCTGCAGCAGCGGATTCTTAGGCTGAATGCTGGCCGCTTTCTCCAGCTCCGGCACCGCGTCGGCGAACCTCTTCTGACTGACATACAGGCTGCCGAGATTGGCGTGCGCGTTCTGGTCCAGGGGGTTGATCTCGATCTGCTTGCGATATTGCTGGACCGCATCGTCAAACCTCGATTGCCGCTGGTAGGCAAATCCCAGACCGTTATAGGCAAACTCGTCGTAGGGATTGATCTCGATCTGCTTCTTGAAGGCGTCGACCGCTTCCTGGTCTTTGCCCAAAGCGAGGTCGGCGCGGCCCAGGTTGTCCCACGCGCCCTTGTATTTCGGATCGAGTTTCAGCACTCGTTGCAGCAGTTCCGCCGCCATCTCATAGTGCTGATTGCTCAGCGCCTGCATGGCTGCGGCATTCAGATCGCTCGCCGATTCGTTTCCTCCGGCGGCGCCCGAGCCGGGCTGCGTGTTTTGCAGCGTGATCTCCTGCGCTTCATCCGACAGCACCACCCGGCGGAAAGCGGCGTAGTCTTCGCTGCGCTCGCGCGGGATCTCCCGCACCAGCAACTTCACCGTGCGATTGCTGGTAAACTGTCCGGCGTCGAACTTGTACGCCGAGTGATATTCGGCGTAGTCGCGCTTCACATCGACGCCGAGCGGCGGACGCAACGTGTATTTCGCCGGGAAGGTCAGCTTCAGATCGGCCTGGTTCTCCTCTATACCGCCCAGCTTGATGGGCTCCTTCGAAGCATCCGGCTCTTCCGAGTCGTCGTCCGCGCCCGGCAAAGTGATCGACGCCAGCGGCAAAGGGAACTTCGGCTCCGCCGCCGACCAGTCGAAGTAGTTGTTCACCTCCAGATCGAACTCCACCTTCAAGGGATCGTCGGTCGCGCTGGGATCGCCGGCTTTCAGGTTGGTGATCTCCGCACCGCGCACATTGGTGTGTTGCAGCATGTAGCCGAAGATGTCTTTCCAGCGGTTGCTGGGCATCTGGCGCATGGTGTAGCGCAGAATCATTTCCGTATCGCCGCGTCCGGTGATCACGACGTGCGCGGTGAGTTTGCCGGTATCGTTCACGCTGCCCTCGACCTTGGTGCGATCGAAGGCCTCGAACGGGAGGTCCTTCGGCGTCCAGACCAGCTCGGCATTGCCGTCGGGCGGAATGGCCAGCGCCTGCTTGTCGCGCAGGTTCGCCGACAGCATGCGGAACGGCGCCACGCCCGGCGTGCTGTCCAGCCAGATCTCCTTGCCGTCCACCGGCACGCGAGTGATGACGTGATCGAATTGCGAGGGCGATGGGATGTCCGGATCGAGCTTGATGCGCGAGCCGATCAGCACCGACGTCGACTCGAAGCCTTCGGCTTTCAGCAGCGCCGCCAGCAGCGTGTTCTTGTCCTTGCAATCGCCATAGCCGTTGGCCAGCACTTCACCGGCGGCATGCGGCTGAAAACGCCCCAGCCCGAACGACAGGCTCACGTAGCGAATGTTGCGCGACACGTAGTCGTAGAGCGCCTTCACCCTGGCCATGTCGTCACTCTTGCCCTTCACCAGCATGTCGGCTTCCGTCTTCACGCTAGCCTCGGGAATCCGTCGCTCGCGCTCCAGTGACCCGTACCATGCGCCCAGCCCCTGCCAGCTCTTGAAGGTGGTCAGCTGCACCGAGGGCGTTTCTTCCGGCGGCAGCTGCATCGGGCTCCGGACCTTCTTCTTCTTGTCGCTGTCGTCTTCGTCCTTCAGCCGCGAATGCGTCCAGTGATAGATGCGGCGATCGCCCTCGTCCGTGATCTTCGGGTCGTAGCCGGCCTTGCTCTTCAGCTTGATCTCGCGGTCCTTGGGGACGTTGATCTCCAGCTCTTCGTCGAGAATGATTCCCTTCTCCGAGAAGTTGTAAGTTGTCCAGAATTGTCCCGGCGCCAGCGGGCTCACCGTGGTACGGATGAAGCGATACTCCAGCACATCTCCCGGGCGCAGCGACGGCACGCTGATGTGCTTCTCGTGGTAGTCGGTATAGACCGGAGCGTCGGGGAAGGTCAGGTCCTGAATCGCCGATTCCTGCGCATTGACCACCGTGCCATCCGGCTTGCGCACGCGTACGTAGGCGATCTCCAGCTTGTCGCTTAGCGCGCTGTAGCCCACTTTCAGCTGTCCCAGCGCCTGCACGCCGCTGTCGCTGACGATCTTGATCTGTGCGTCCACCTGATCGCGCCCCGTGCCGTCGTTCTCGAAGCGCATTGACTCGCTGAAGTGCTCGACGACGTACGCCTCCTGCGAATAGTCGGGAGCGGCGGCCGCCTGCGCCGGCGCAGCCTTCGACATGTCCTTGCCGGGAGTCTGCTGGGGAGTATCTTTCGCCGGCAGTTGCGGAGCTGGGTTGAGCGGGGACTGTGGGTTCCGGCTGGCCGCAGCCTGCTGCGCGAACGATGTTACGGATAAGGATAGCGAAAGAAAGACTGCGGCAACGACTGGTCTCATGGCTTATGGGAGGACGAATCTCCATGGTACGCGAGCCGGAGCGGGAACTCCAAACGCTCCTCGGTCGCGCCGCACTACCTTAGCGCTGTCATCCTCAGCGCAGCGTCCGCCTGCCCTTGGCGGACGGGGAGTCGAAGGACCCCTATCGCGGTTCCATCGGTTGCTTGTGTATAGCGCATGTGCGAGCCTGAATCGTGCGCTTCACCTTCTTCATTGGCAAAGGCGGAGTCGGCAAGACGACCATCTCCTCCGCCTACGCGCTTCATCGTGCCATCCACAAGCCGAGCCAGCGCACGCTCCTCCTGTCCACCGATCCCGCCCACTCGCTCGCCGATATACTTCAGGTCAAACTCTCCGACTCTCCCAAGCGCCTGCGCGCGCCAGGCCCGTTGTGGGCGCGCCAGATCGATCCCGACCGGCAGATCGACAAGTTTCTTTCCGGCGAACGCGACGATCTGCTCGCTCTGCTCAACAAGGGCAGCCTCTTCACGCGCGACGAACTGGCGCCACTGCTCGACACCAGTCTGCCGGGAATGTCGGAAGTCGCGGCCCTGTTGGCGATTCACGAACTGCTCGACAGCAACTACGACGAGGTCGTCGTCGACACCGCTCCCATGGGCCACGCCATTCGCCTCTTCCAGATGCCGGAACACTTCGCGCGATTCCTCGATGTGCTGGAGACCGCTGCGTCGCGCGATGCTGTTTTGGCCCGGCACTTCGGCGGACACGTGCAACGTGAGCCGGCCCTGGAGCGCTGGGCGCGTATGGTCGGGCGCGTGAAGCAGGCCCTCTCCAGCGAATCGAAGCTGTTGCTGGTCACCACGCCGGAGCCTTTCTCGCTGCAGGAAGCCGTGCGTTCGGCGGCGGCATTTCAAATCGCCGGTGCGTCGAAGCCCATCGCGGAGATCGTCCTCAATCGCGCCGTCGAAGGTAAGACCGGCTGCCCGCGCTGCCGGCATCGCGCAGCACAAACCACAGCCGCGCGTGCGTTTCTTCGCGCTCACTTCGCCGGAGCTAAGGTACTCAGCGCGCAGGATCCCGGCGCGCCGATTCTCGGCATGGCTGCTTTGCGCGCGCTGGGAGCTCATGTTTTCGCGCGCCGGAAGTTGACTTCGGTTGCCTGCGCAGACCCTCCCAAAGCGCCGGCCTTCCAACTCGAAGCAGCCGGCTGGCCGCCTCTGGCTACTCCTTTGACGCTCACCCTCGGTAAAGGTGGTGTAGGAAAGACGACTGTCTCCGCCGCGCTGGCCTTTCACCATCGCAAGCAAGCTGCGAGCGAGGTCGTCACCATCTGCTCGATTGATCCCGCGCCCTCGCTCGACGACGTCTTCGCCGCAAACATCGGCGACACACCCATAGCCGTGCTGCGCGATCGCAAGCTTCTGGCCGCTGAATTCGACGCGCTGGCGCAATTCCGCCAATGGGCCGAGCAACTGCGCACACGCTTGAGCGACGCTATGACTACCGAGGAGCGCGGTATTCATCTCGATCTCAGCCTCGACCGCAGGTTTCTGCTGGCACTGCTCGACGTCGTGCCGCCGGGCGTCGATGAGATCTTCGCCATCTTCCGCATCCTCGACCTGCTGCATGCGGGCGGCCGCGTCGTCATCGACATGGCGCCCACCGGACATGCGCTGGAGGTGCTGCGCACCCCGGCACGCCTGCTGGCCTGGACGCGCCTGCTGTTGAAAACCCTGGCGGCACACCGTACACTACCCATCGCTCGCGATGCCGCTGTGGAGGTAGCGACGTTATCGCAGAATGTGCGCAAACTGGCGGCGGTGCTGCGCGATCCCCAGGCCAGCCGGGTTGTGCTGGTCACGCTGCCTGAGCCGTTGCCCGATTACGAGACGCGTCGCCTGCTGCGCGCGCTGCAAGGGTTGCAGGTACCGCTCGGCGGCGTCTTCGTCAATCGCGTGCTGATCGATCGCGCCGGACGCTGCGCACGCTGCCGGCGGGCGGCAGCATGGCAAGCTGCGTCACTGGCAAGCTTGCGCCGCCAAATGCGCGGCACCGAAATTTTCGTCATCCGTGAATTTGACTCGCCCATAGCCGGTGCGAAAGATCTGCGGGAGTTCACGCGCGCGCTATGGCGCTTCGTGTAACGGCATCCGGACCCAATGGCCTCGACCTCAAAATCGGTGAAGCGAGCGAAGGCATCGGCGCCGGGCCGTGCGCTCTATCTCTACGCCATCTCGCAGATGCCCAAGCTCGCGGCGCCGCCCGTCGGCGCTGTGGGCATCGATGGCCTCGCTTCCGTGGAAGCGCTACTCTGCGAGAACTATCTCTGCTGGATCAGCCGCGTCTCGAAAGATGATTTTGCGGATCGCCTGGCGGAACAAATGCAAGACCTCGAATGGCTGGCCACTGCGGGATTGCGCCATCAGCGTGCGGTCGCCGCCATCACCAAGCATGTCACTTCACTGCCGGCGCGCTTTGGCACGGTGTTCCTGAGCGAAGACTCGCTGGCGCAGCATGTGAAAGAGCGCCGCAGCGTTTTGCGCGCCGCCTTCGAGCTGGTCGCCGATGCCGACGAATGGGGCATCAAAATCTTTGCCACTGCCAGCCCCGTATCCCGTCCGTTGGCCAAAGCCGCCACCGGTTCGGAATATCTCAAGCGCAAGGCGCAGCTGTTACAGCCGCGCGGCAAGAAGAAGCTCGACGAGGAGGTGCGGGATTTCGTTGCCGCGCTCACCAGGCTGGCGGTCGCCACCAGCCCCGGAGGCAAAGCCAGCGCCGGCCAGCCCGGCCTTCTCTGGCACGGATCGTTTCTTGTCCGCCGCGAAGACCGGAAGAAACTGGACGCGGCGTTGAAGAAGTACGCTACCCGCTGGAAGGACACCCGCCGCATCGATTGCAGCGGGCCATGGCCGCCATACTCATTCGTGGGAGACAATGTCCGCTGAGACTTCCATGACGACGCTGTCGATCGAGGGCGAAGAAGACATTTCGCTGCTCGACATCCTCGATCACGTGCTTAACTCCGGCGTGGTGATTCACGGCAGCATCGTCATCTCGCTTGCCGGAGTCGACCTGGTGTACGTCGGACTTAACGTGGTACTCACATCGGTCGAGACGGCGCTGCGCAACCTCCAGTCCTCTGGTGAATCGCGAACGCCCGCGGCGTCGCCGTCCTCGTGAGTCCCGTGATGCCCTCCCTCGTGTATTGCATCACCCAGCCGGCTCCCGCTGTCGACATTGCGGCCGGGGTTTGCGACGCATCGGTCCACTCGCGCGAGATGCTGGGCCTTCGGGTTTACTGGAGCGAGATCGCCGATCTACAGGCCTGTTTAGGCGATGCGGAATCGCTGAAGAAGGCCGCACTGCAATGCCACCAGGTGTTGCGCACGATCCTGTTAACTACGACGCCGATTCCGTTTCGCTTTCCCACTCTGCTGGAAAATGAGGACGCCATCCAGCAGCATCTCGCGTCGGAGCTGGAGCTTTATCGCGATGCCATGGCCCGGCTCGTCAATACCGTGCAATATGAAATCGTCGCCAGCTGGTCCGACGAAGAGGAGGCTGACCTGGCGACTCCTGTCAGCGGCCGTGAATATCTGAAGCGCCGGCAGGAAGCAACGAACCGCATTGCTGCCGTCGAGAGCAAGCTGAAGACCGTCACCGCCGATTCGGTCCGCGAATGGCGTGACCGTCAGGAGCGCAAGATGCATCGCTGGTTCGCGCTGGTGCCGCGCGAGAACCGCGAGCGCTTTGTAGCTTCCCTGCGCGGCGCCGGAGCGTCGGAAGGAGTGCGGCTGCGGCTCAGTGGTCCGTGGCCTCCCAGCGAATTCGTCACGCCTCGGGGCGAGCATGGATAAACCGGTGCAAGTTACGCCGCAGCAGGTGGAAGAAGCCGTCGCCGGTTTGCGCCGGCAGCTGCAGGAGATCGCGCAACAGCCGGTAGAGCGTATCGAATGCTCGCCAGAAACCATTGAGCAAGGCCTAGCCAAGCTGGTCCTCGGCCTGATCGAGCTGCTGCGACAACTGCTGGAGCGGCAGGCTATCCGCCGCATGGAGGGTGGCACACTCAGCGATCAGCAGGTCGAAGAGATGGGGCTGGCACTCATGAAGCTGGAAGAGAAGATCCGAGAGCTGGCCCAGCAGTTCGGTCTTAAGCCCGAAGACCTGAACCTCAACTTAGGCCCGCTGGGAAGTCTTGTCGAGTAGAAGGCTACAGCGGCTTCAGGATCAGTGCACCCGCCCGTACGGGCAGCGAGGGCCTTCAGGCCCGCGTATAGAGGTCGGAAGAAAGAATCGCTTAGCCGCTGAGGTCGACGACCTCCGTGGCTTAAGCGGGAGTTTGGCCGCGGCGAACGCTGCGCTGAAGCGCCGCTCTACCTGTACAACCGGATACACCTATTGGGCAACAGTTCTAGCCTTGCTTCGGCTGGACGGCATGCCTTGAGCGAAGTCGAAGGAGCGGGGCTGATAGCTGACGGCTGTCTTACGATACAATTTTCGTTGTCCTGATGCCTTTGCCAACCTCATCGGCGCGCCTCGCGTCCGGCTCCATTCCATTGCAAGCTGCGCCGCACTCCCGGTGGCAAGCGTTCTTGGGTTCACCCTGGTGGATGGTCCTGATCGCCTTGGCGGTGCGTGTGCTCTGGATCATTGTCGCCCACACCTACCGCATTCGCACCAACGAGAACAACTTCGGCTTCGGTTGGGAGACGGGCCGCATCGCCTACGCGCTGGCCCACGGAATGGGATTCAGCTCTCCCTTCGGCGGCGACACCGGGCCTTCCGCCTGGACCGCGCCCGTCTATCCCTGGATTGCCTCGCTGGCCTTCCGCGCCTTCGGCAGCTACTCGCGCGCTTCGGCGTTCGCGCTGCTCAGCTTCAACAGTGTGTTCGGCGCCCTCACCTGCTGGACCATTTACCGCACCGCCCTTCGCATCTTCGGCCGTACCGTCGCCCTGTGGTCGGGCTGGGTCTGGGCACTGTATCCCGACACCATCTTCTGGTCGGTCAAGTGGATCTGGGAGACCAGTCTCTCGGCGTTCCTGCTGAGCCTGCTCTTTATGCTGACCGTGGAGATGGAAGGCGAGGAGCGAGTCTCCTCGTGGATTGGTTACGGATTGCTGTGGGGTGTGACCGCGCTCAGCAATCCCGCGGCGCTGTCGTTTCTTCCCTTCGGCGGATGCTGGCTGGTATATCAGCTCCATCGCCGCCGCAAAGCTTTTCTCATGCCCGCGGTGCTCAGCGCCATCGTCTTCTGGATGACGATCATGCCCTGGATGGTGCGTAACTATGAAGTGATGGGCAAGGTTGTTTTCATCCGCGACAACTTTGGAAATGAACTGCGCGTGGGCAACAATCCCCTCGCCGACGGCCAGTATGTGCTCGCCTTGCACCCCAGCCACAACGATTTTCTACTGGCGAAATATCAGCGCCTGGGCGAGCTAGCCTTCTGCGCCGACCAGGGCCGGCTGGCGAAAGAGTGGATCGCGCAGAATCCCCGGCGATTCGCCGTGATCACCCTGCGGCGCGTCTACTATTTCTGGGACGGCCTACCTCGCCTCGCCAGGAATCCGTGGCTCGCCGAGACCAAGAACACGCACTACCTGCTGATATCCGTGGTTGGCATCTGGGGATTGCTGCTGGCCCTGAAACGGCGCGTTCACGGCGTATTTCTTTTCGCCAGCCTCATCGTCGTTTATCCGCTGGTTTACTATATTTGCTTTCCGGAACCCCGCTATCGACATCCCATCGATCCCCAACTGCTGATCCTGGGGGTGTACTTGGTCTCTGAAGCCCGGCCTCGCGCGGCTGCAAGCGATGACGAACAGGAGCTCTCCGAGTTCGAGCACGACGAAGTTCTGCCTCAATTCCACACCCTGTCGGTCATCATTCCGGTCTATAACGAGCACCGAACCGTGCTCCAACTGCTGCGGCAGGTCGCGCGCCAGCCGCTTAGCCTGCACAAAGAGCTCATCATCATCGACGACTACTCGACCGACGGCACGCGCGAGTTCCTGCGCGAGACCGACCTTCAGGAGTTGCTGGGCGGCAACGGCGCCAACACTGTGAAGCTGGTGCTGCACGAGAAGAACATGGGCAAAGGCGCCGGCGTGCGCACCGGATTGCAGCATGCCACCGGCGAGCTGGTGCTGATTCAGGATGCCGACCTGGAGTACGATCCGCGGGATTATCCCGCGCTAGTCGCTCCCATCCTCGAAGGCCACGCCGACGCGGTCTTTGGCAATCGCTTCCACTCCGGCTCGCACCGCGTGCCGCGCTTCGGCCGCTACGTTCTGAACCGCATCTTTTCCATACTGTGCAACGCGCTCACCGGCATCAGCATTCACGATGTTACCGCCTGCTACAAAGTCTTTCGCCGGGAGCTGCTGCTGCGGATCCGTCTGCGTTCCGATCGCTTCAGCGTGGAAACGGAGATGACGGTGAAGCTGGCAAAACTGGGCGTGCGCATCTACGAAGTGCCCATTGTGTACCACGGACGGACCTACGCCGAAGGCAAGAAGATCAGCTGGAGCGATGGAGTAATGGCGTTTTATGACTTGGTGAAGTACAGGTTTAAAGACTGAGCAACTAGCAGCTAGTTACTAATTGCTACAAGCTATCTCATAAATCGCTTTGTGTCAGGGCGCGTCTTTAGCGTGCCGGAGTCGGTCATGTAGGGTGCTTGGCTTTGGCCCCTGTCAGTCCGGATCTTTGCAGGGGCTAAAGCCATGACCTATAAAAATGCCCGGCTTCGGCACGACGTGCCCTGATACAAGGCGTAACGATTTATGAGAGGAGCGCTAGTTGCTAATTGCTAGTTGCTGCCTTTATACGCCGTCCCCACGCTGATGCCCTTGAACCGCGCCGGCGCCGCGCCGTGTCCTGTTCCCATTACCTGCTGCGGCTGGCCTTTGCCGCAGTTGGGCGTACCCCACAGTGTCCACTCATCGCGTGAGCAGATCGCGTCCATTGCATTCCAGAACTCCGTCGTGATGCCGGAATACGACGGATTCTTCAGCATGCGACCGCGCTTGCCTCCGATGATCTCCCATCCGATCTCGCAGCCGAACTGAAAGTTGTAGCGCTTGTCATCGATCGACCAGGAGCGGTTCGTCTCCATCAAGATGCCGCGCTCGGTCGACGCGATCAGCTGCTCCAGGGTCAGCGGTGATTCGCCTGGCACAATGCTGACGTTGGTCATGCGGACGATGGGCAGCCGGTTCCAACCCTCGGCGCGCAGACATCCTCCACTGCGCGCTGCGCCAATCGCGGCAGCCGTATCGCGCGAGGTCAGGTATCCCGTGAACAGACCATTGCTGATGATCGGCGTACACTGCGCGGCAACACCTTCGTCGTCATAAGCGAACGTGCCTAACCCGGGACCATGCGCTTGCGTGGCGTCGGCCACAACGTTTACGATTTCGCTCCCATACTTCAGCGTGCGCAGCTTGTCGAGCGTCAGGAACGATGTCCCGGCAAAGTTCGCCTCCATGCCCAGCATGCGGTCGAGCTCGATGGGATGCCCAATCGATTCATGGATCTGCAGCGCCAGTTGCGATGAGTCGAGTACGATGTCGAACTTGCCTTCCGGACATTGCTGCGCCGAGTGCAGCGCGACTGCCTGTTCGGCAATCTCCGGAGCGCGCTCCAGCAGCCGCAGCTCTTCGATCAACTCGTAGCCCCGATTTTGAAACTGCCCGCCGTAGGAATTCGGGTACGAGCGCTTCTGAATCTCAGTGCCCTCATACGAATGGGCCGCATAACCCGCGCCTGAGGTGGTCATCGTCTGATGAATCTCCGAGCCCTCGGTCGAGAAGAACCACTGCTCGTAGCGGCGGAAGTTCATGTTGGTCTCGGCCAGCGTGACGCCCTTCACCCCGCGCAGAGCTTCGTCGATCGCAAACAGCAGCTCGAGGTTCTTCTCGGTGGGGATGGAGAACGGATCGATCTTGTAGGGCGAGGACCATTCGGCCTTGGCGGGCGGCTCGGCAACCAGGCGCAGCTCATGTGCCTTGACGGTGGCGGAAGACTTCGCAATCTCAACCGCGCGGGCGGCGCAGTTCTGAACGCCTTGGCGCGAGAGATCGTCGCTGGCCGCAAAACCAAAAGCGCCATCGGCAATTACGCGAATGCCGATGCCCATCGACTCAGCATCCGAGGCGCTGCCGATTTTGCCGTTCTTCGTGGCCAGCGAGCGATTGCGCTCATCAACGATGCGGGCTTCGGCCAGCGTGGCGCCGCGCAGTCTGGCAGTTTCCAACGCCCATGCCGCGATTTCTTTCATCTGCGATCTCCGAGCTCCGATGATATCGTGTTCGCGACTCCCTGGCAGGGCTCAGGCGGCGCTTCTCAAGAGGTTGGTCTGACGATTGATCCGAGCGATGTCGCCGCAATCTCCAAGTCCAAGGCCGCTTGCATTCAGAAGTGCCATTGCGGCACGGCTGAAGCCGTGCCCTGATACAAATCTCTTCCAATGGCGTTGAACGCGATCCATACTTCCCTCATAGCTGCGATGGGCGCCACCATCAAAACCGTCATCCTCAAAGAGGGCATGCCCAGCGTGGAGCAGGCCCGCTCGCGGCTGAGCAGCGAAATCCAGGCGGCGCGGCAGGACGGTATAAAGGTTCTGAAGCTGGTGCACGGCTATGGCTCAACCGGCGTCGGCGGCGACTTGCGCATCGCGCTGCAGGCGACCTTGCGCCAGATGGCCGCCCGGGGAGAGATTCGTGATTGCATCTACGGCGAAAACTGGCGGACATCGAACGAGCGTACCTGGGCGCTGCTAAAACAACAGCCGGCGCTGAAAGCCGACAGCGATCTCGGCAAGGGCAACAAGGGCATTACGATAGTGATGCTGTAGGCGGGCTCCGCTTGTGCCGCCAGCTGAAGCCGGCTCAGGATCTCAAATAACGACGTGGACGCTGGCCTGAAGGCCAGCACTACCCTAATCGCACATAGGCCACAGTCAGCCGTCGCCTCCCTGCCCTATAATCCTCCTCTGGTCTTCTCGATGACTTCTCTGTTCTCGCTTCGAGGCTCTGCCCATGAGTAGCAGTGCCGCCACCAGCCTCGCTCCGGCACAACTTGCTCCGCCCACGCACGCCGCCATGGCAGCCTGTTTCCTCGCCGGCGTATGCACTTACCTGAACATGTACTGCACGCAGCCGCTGCTGCCGTACTTGCAGCGGGTGTACCACGCTTCCGAGATCGACGTCAGCATGACCGTCAGCGCGACCATTTTGGCGGTCGCGCTGGTGGCGCCCTTTGTCGGCCTGATGGCGGAGTCGATCGGGCGCAAAAAGGTCATCGTGCCCTGCCTGTACGCGCTGACGGTTCCTACCATGCTGGTCGCGACCTCGCATACCCTGAAAGAACTGATTTTCTGGCGCTTTATGCAGGGAGTGTTCGTGCCCGGCGTCGTTGCCGTCATCATGGCGTACATCGGCGAGGAGTTCGCCGGCGCCCACGTCGGACGAGTGATGTCGGCCTATGTGTCGGGTAGCGTGCTGGGCGGATTCGGGGGACGCTACATCTCCGGGTTGATCGCCTTCCACTTTCGCTGGGAGCACGCATTCATCGTCATCGGTTTCATCAATCTGGCCGGCGCGGTGGTGGTACAGCATGCTCTGCCCAAGCCGCAGCATTTCGTGCGCGCAAAAGACGTGCACAACTCCCTGCGCGAGATGCTGCATCATCTGCACAACCACCGGCTGCTTGCCGTGTACGGCATGGCGTTCGCGGCGTTGTTTTCGCTGGTGGGAGCCTTCACCTACGCCAACTTCCACCTTGCGTTGCCGCCTTATCACCTGAACTCCGCGCAGCTGGGCAGCGTCTTCTTCGTCTACCTGTTAGGAGTCGGCATCACTCCGATGTCGGGCCGCTTCCTGGATCACTATGGAATGCGGCGGACCGCGGTGATGGCGTTCGCCTTCACCACCACCGGGCTGCTGCTGACCCTGATGCATCCGCTACCGATCATCATCGCCGGATTGGCACTGTTCTCGTCCGGCGTCTTCATCTTTCAGGCGGTTGGGACGGTGCAGACGGGCGTGGTCGCGGGGCGCGCACGCTCGTCAGCCGCGGGACTCTACGTTACGTTCTATTACATCGGCGGAAGCCTGGGAGCGATCGTCACCGGCTGGGCCTGGAAAGCCGACGCCTGGCGCGGCTGCGCGTGGCTGCTGATGAGCATGGGCGCGCTGGCCTTGGCGCTGGGATTTCTTAGCAGCAGGAAGGCGGCTGTCAGCCCTCAGCTGTCAGCCGTGGGCTAGCAGGCCTTGCAACCTGACTTCTCAGTGGTGACGTCCAAATTGGACCGTTACATTCTGCTGCTCTAAGTATGCAACAACCAGGGGATGGCCGGCGGTAACCGTGAAATTGTGCTCATAGGTCCGAAAATCCTGCTTGGAGATTGTGATGACGTGCTCACCGAGACTCATTGAAATGGAGGAGGGGGTGTTGCCCACATAGTCGCCATCGACTTTGATCTCGGCCCCAATCGGTGTTGACCTGAAATCGACTATGACTTGGCCGGGGACGGAAATAGCAACTGGGGCCGCAATCATAGGCCTGGGAAACTTCGTTGCATCCAGTGGAACGTCACCGTTGATAAACGCCTCTATCTCGGTGCCATCCGGAATAGTCGCTACATCGACAAGCATAAGTAGGAAGAAAGGCGCCGCAGGCGGGAACAGCGCCCACGAGGCTACCATGGCAAAGGCCATCCCACCAACGTGGTCGTCAGCGTTGGCATTCTGAACAGCCCGGAGAGCTGCTTTTTCTCCGTCTACCAGGCGAACTGAATCAATATTTACCTCTAGTTTGCCTCCCCGCCCCATGGTCCTTTTTGGCCGAGCTCTTGTTACCGTGGCCAACACCGTCGAGCCCTTAGCTATCACGGTCATGCCGTCTACCTTCACCGTGTCCAAGACTTCGAACGGTACAACTTGTCCAACGCGTGCGTTAGCAGACGAAATGGTTTCGGTTAAGCGAAGCCTTACTATGGTACCGTCAAACAGGGTTGGGACACTTGAAGGCGTCGCGGGTGGTACGTCCTGCGCTCCGGATAAAAGACCAAACAACGCGATACTTACCATCAGTGCGAGTGTTACCACACGAGCGATCATGCAGAGTACTCCCATCAAAGCGACATCATAGGCCCCTTCGATTCTCACTCGCAGTGCCTTTGTACTTCAAAAAACACTAATAGTTAGGATTGTAAAAGTGTTTGCAATTTCCTATACACCCGTTTTGTGGAAACGCAGACATTAGGACCGAGTTCTAGTTATCCATAAGACCGGTTGTCGATCTGGGCCAGGGCACCTCCGCTCAAGAAAAAAAAGGGCGGCATCGCTGCCGCCCTCCGACAGGGGCTAAAGCCCCGACATTGAAAATTCATCTTTCGGCACGGCTGAAGCCGCGCCCGTTCACCTAGGTTCCTTCGTTCCAGCTGGCCAGGTACTCTTCCTGCTCCGGCGTCAGGCGGTCGATCTTGATGCCCATCGATTCCAGCTTCAGCCGCGCGACAAATCGCGCTGTCCTTCATCACGTCGAAATGTTCTTTGCGCAGCACGCCCTTGTTGCCGGTGACGGTGCAGAAGTCGAAAGGCGGGTGGCTCTCAGCTGTCGGCAATCGCAACTTGAACCGGGCAGATGATGAAATGGCTTGATCTCTTTAGGCTTTGACGGCCGGCTTTGCCGGTAGTATCCTATGTACAGTTTAACGTGCATGACGTTTTTCTGTACGTTCGAGGGATTCTGCGATGCATAAAACACTTTCCGTGACCGCGGCGCGCCAGCAACTCCTAAAGCTCACCAAGGACATTGACCGGCGAATGGGAAAGGTCGTGTTGACGAACAAAGGGGAGGCCCAGGCCATACTGCTCAGTATGGGTGAGTACAACTCGCTGCGGGCGGCAGCGGAGGTGGTTGCGCGTCCCGAGATCCGCCGCGCTTCCGACGAAGGCTTCGAACAGCTCCGCCGGGGAAAGGGTGTCAAACTGTCGAAGGCGATGCCGCGTCCAGCCACACACACCCGCTCCAGCGCGCCGCAACCGGCCGAGAGCCGGACCAATACGAACGCAGGTTGAAAACTCCGGACCGTTGTCCTGTGACCGACCATGCCGCAACGCAGAGAGGTCATTCTCGCTCCCAAAGCTCTGGAGATGCTGGAGGCGGCCCATCCCAGCGACCAGGAGCGCGATGCCATTCGCCACGTGCTGAGCGACCTAGGTAAATCGCTCGTGCACAGCTATCGCATCGCTTTCATGGAGCCGCCGACCTACCGCATCGACGTTGGCCGCTTTCGCATCCATTTTCGCTACGACGAGCACTGCGTTCAGGTCGGATTTATTGGCGTTTACTAAGCGGGAATGAAATGGTTCTGCACTACTCAGGGCCGCTCATTACCTTACTGGGCGTCGCGCTTGGCGCCTGGGGCACGCTGCTGATGTGCCGGCCCTATCATCCTTTCAGTACCTGGGGCATCGTGCAGCATCTGCTGTGGATCTTGGGTCGCCTGGTGGTTGGCAAAATGGAAGAGGCGCGGCAAGCCGTTCGTAGCGCAGAGAAGTTTTCGACCATAAACCCCGAGAACCGCTATCGCACTGTGGCTGGGGTGTATCTGTTAGTGTTCAGCTTTGTCGTACAGACGGTTGGGGCGGTGCTGATATTGGTCGACATGATCGCGCATTGAGGCCAGCCAATGTCTAAGCCCCATGAGACATAGGCAAGAGCACAAAGGGCGGCATCGCTGCCGCCCTCCGACACGGGCTAAAGCCCCGAGATTGAAAATTCACCTTTCGGCACGGCTGAAGCCGTGCCCTGATACGAAGCACAAACAGCCAGCCGCACCCCCTGACAACTGACCACCGACCACTGGTTTTACGTTCCTTCGTTCCAGCTGGCCAGGTACTCTTCCTGCTCGAGCGTCAGCTTGTCGATTTTAACGCCCATCGATTCCAGCTTCAGCCGCGCGACCTTCTTGTCGAGCTCCTCCGGAACCACGTAGACCTTCTTCTCCAGCGAGCTGTGGTTCTTCACCAGGTACTCGACCGAGAGCGCCTGGTCGGCGAAGCTCATGTCCATCACCGACGCCGGATGACCTTCGGCGGCAGCCAGGTTGATGAGGCGACCTTCGCCCAGCAGGTTGATCTTCCGACCATCCTTTAGCGAAAACTCCTCGACGAAGTTGCGGGTGGTCCGCTTGGACGACGACATCTTCTCCAGCGCCGGGATGTCGATCTCGACGTTGAAGTGGCCGGAGTTGGAAACGATCGCACCGTCCTTCATTACGTCGAAGTGCTCCTTGCGCAGCACGCTCTTGTTGCCAGTGACGGTACAGAAGACGTCGCCAAGCTTGGCAGCTTCGTCCATGCTCATCACGCGGAAACCGTCCATCACGGCCTCGATCGCCTTCGTGGGATCGATTTCGGTGACGATGACCTCGGCGCCCAGCCCGCGAGCGCGGCTGGCCAACCCGCGGCCGCACCAGCCGTAACCGGCAACGACAAACTTCGAGCCTGCCAGCAGGAAGTTGGTAGCGCGCACGATACCATCGATGGTCGACTGGCCCGTACCATAGCGGTTGTCAAACAGGTGCTTGGTGTCGGCGTCGTTGACCGCGATGATGGGATAGCGCAGCACGCCCTGCTTCGCCATGGCGCGCAGGCGGATGATGCCAGTGGTGGTTTCTTCGGTGCCGGCAATCACGCCGTCGAGCACGTCGGTGCGCTTGGTAAGCGCGGTGGTCACCAGATCGGCGCCATCGTCCATGGTGATGTGCGGCTTGTGATCCAGCGCCGACATGATGTGCGAGTAGTAGGTGTCGTTGTCCTCGCCCTTGATGGCGAACACCGGGATGTTGTAGTCGCGCACCAGGCAGGCGGCAACGTCATCCTGGGTCGAGAGCGGATTGGAGGCGCACAGCACGACCTCGGCGCCGCCGTCACGCATGGTGATGGCCAGGTTGGCGGTTTCAGCCGTGACGTGCAGGCAGGCGGAGACCCGGATGCCCTGCAGCGGCTGGCTCTTGATGAAGTCCTTGCGGATGATCTGCAGGACCTTCATCGATTGATTGGCCCAGTCAATGCGCTTCTTGCCGAGATCGGCAAGAGCAAGATTGGCGATGTCGCCAGCGACGCGAGTGGTTGTGGTGGTGGACATAGTCTCCTTAAGAACCGTTTCGAATTCGGGTAGAGCTGGCCTTCAGGCCAGCGTCAAACCATTGTTTGATTATGGCTCGCGGGCTTCAGCCCGCGAGCCACCCTCGAATGCGAAATCGCAATATGTCGCCGGCTGAAGCCGGCTCAAAGCACCGGTATGCTTGTGAACGCGGGCCTGAAGGCCCGCTCTACCCTACTTTGCTGCCTGTGCGCTCTTCTTTTCGGCACCCGCCAGGCCCGCCTGCTCGCGCAGCGCGGCAGCCTTGTCGGTGCGCTCCCAGGTGAAGTCAGGATCGTTGCGACCAAAGTGCCCGTACGCCGCGGTCTTACGATAAATCGGGCGGCGCAGGTTCAGCGACTCAATGATCCCCTTCGGCGTCAGCTTGAAATTCGCGCGAACCAGGTCGGCAATCTTGCCTTCGTCGATCTTCGAGGTGCCGAAGGTATCGATCAGCACGCTGACCGGCTCGGCCACGCCGATAGCATAGGCAAGTTGCACCTCGCAGCGGTCGGCCAAGCCGGCTGCTACGATGTTCTTAGCGATGTGCCGCGCCATGTAGCAGGCCGAGCGATCGACCTTGGTCGGGTCCTTGCCGCTGAAAGCGCCGCCGCCGTGACGTCCCATGCCACCGTAGCTGTCAACGATGATCTTGCGGCCGGTCAACCCGGTGTCGCCCATCGGTCCGCCGATGACAAAACGGCCGGTCGGATTGATGTGGTACTTGGTGTCTTCGTCCAGCATGTTGGCGGGCAGCGCAGCCTGAATCACGTGCTTCAGAATGTCGGCGCGCAGCTCTTCGGTGGAAACCGTCTCGGAGTGCTGGCTGGAGATAACCACGGCATCGATGCGGACTGGCTTGTGGTTCGCGTCGTATTCCACTGTGACTTGGGATTTGCCATCGGGCCGGAGATAAGGGAGGGTGCCGTTCTTGCGGACTTCGGTAAGCCGCTCGCAAAGCTTATGCGCCAGGAAAATCGGGGTCGGCATGAGATTCTCATTTTCGTTGCAGGCATAACCGAACATCATGCCCTGATCGCCGGCGCCGCCGGTATCGACGCCCATGGCGATGTCTCCCGACTGCTTGTTGATGCTGGAGATGACCGCGCAGGTATTGGAGTCGAAGCCGTAGAGCGCGTTGTCATAGCCGATGGAGGCGACCACGCCGCGCACCAGCGTCTGGAAGTCGACGTAAGCCTTGGTGGTGATCTCGCCCGCGATAACGACCAGGCCGGTCGCGGTCAGCGTCTCGCAAGCCACGCGACTGTAAGGATCTTCCTTGATGCAGGCATCGAGAATAGCGTCGGAAATCTGGTCGGCGATCTTGTCCGGGTGACCCTCGGTCACCGATTCGGAGGTAAACGGATAGCGGTTCTTAGGCAAAATTCGAACTCCTTTTATTGTCCGCCGCTGGCAGGAGCGTTTCAGAGCACATCAGCTGGACACAGTGGTACTGCGGTCAGTTGAAGCCTATCGAGTGAGGATAGCGAGCAACTGGGAAACTCCCAATATTTTAAGGCCGAAAGGCAGCTTTGGCCAGCTAAAGCGGCGAAATTGGCATTGAAGTTGGTGTCAAAAAGGGAGTTGA
>Ga0335081_10004069_pt1 | contig 23093 bp, 17 predicted proteins | sample Lox_Sample_35_FD_206713 | JGI IMG/M metagenome (GOLD analysis project Ga0335081, IMG submission 206713) | Soil microbial communities from Loxahatchee National Wildlife Refuge, Florida, United States - Lox_Sample_3.5 | ecosystem: Environmental > Terrestrial > Soil > Wetlands | place: USA...
TGCGTCGGCGATAAACGCGCCGCGAAGCTCGATGTGCAGAACCTCGGCGAGATCGGCAGCCGCTCGGATTGCCGACTGGTTGCCTGCCTCCTGCGGCAAGCCGATCACCATGCGTTCAAAACGTCTGCTCGTCATGTGCGCTCTCGTTTGCCGGAAGAACGGGCCGACCAAAGCTTTGCCGAATGCGAGCGAAGGATCGGAGGCGATCTTCGACCAGTCGATTGAGGCTGTGCTCGGGATAAAGCCCGTCACCGCCCCGCTGTCCGGCGGGCCGTCCCGTCAACAGCTCCGCGCCCTGGTCAATCGTGGTGGCCGGATAGACGAAAAATTTGCCCGCTGAACACGCGTCGATCACGTCCTTGCGGAGCATGAGGTGCTGCACGTTGGCGCCGGGGATGACGACCCCCTGCGTTCCTGTCAGCCCGCGCTTCTGGCAGATGTCGAAAAAGCCTTCGATCTTCTCGTTTACTCCCCCGATGGCCTGAACTTGTCCTTGCTGATTGACCGAGCCTGTCACCGCCAAATCCTGGCGAAGCGGAAGCTCGGCAAGCGCCGATAGCAGTGCATAAAGCTCGGCTGACGAGGCACTGTCTCCCTCGACGCCTCCGTATGATTGCTCGAAGACCAGACTTGCGAGCAGTGACATCGGCGTATCCAGCGCATAGCGGCCGGCGAGGAAGCCCGACAGAATCAATACGCCCTTCGAATGAATTGGGCCGCCAAGCGCGACCTCGCGCTCGATGTCGACGACCGTGCCGCTTCCCGGCCGGGCCCGGCAAGTGATCCGCGTCGGCCGGCCGAAACGAAAACCCGCCAGTTCTACGACACTCAAGCCATTCACCTGACCGATGCGACTGCCTGACGTGTCGATGAGCGCCACATCCTGAAGGATGCTTTCCTGAGCTCGGTCGCGCAGCCGCGCGGAACGGCGAATCCTTTGCTCGACGGCGGCTTCAACGTCGGCGCGGGCCGTTACCGTGCGCCCAGCCTTGCCGGCCCAGAAATCGGCTTCGATGAGCACGTCGTCGAGTTGATCGGTTACAAGCGTGAGCTTGTTGGCATGGTCGGCGAGGCGCGCGGCGTGTTCGATCATCAACGCGGTGGCGGCGCGATCCAGCGGCTTGAGCGCACGCCGCCGCACGAGCGTGGCGATCATCCGCGCATGCGCTGCCTCGGTTGCCGGCGTCCGGTCAACATCGTCTTCAAGATCGGCGAGCACCTTGAAATGCTCGGCAAGCTCCGGATCCAACGCGGCCAGGAGGTAGTACAACAAGCGGTCGCCAAACAGTATGACTTTGGCATCAAATGGTATCGGGTCCGGTTCGAGCGATACGGTGCTGGTCAGGCCGATGAATCGGCCGAGATCCTCGATTCTGATCTCGCGCTGGCGCAGCGTTCGTTTCAAGGCCGTCCAACTGAACGCCTCGCTCAACAGGGCGCGCGCGTCGAGGAGCAAGAAGCCGCCATTAGCCCGGTGAATAGCGCCCGCTTTGATGAGGCGAAAGTTGGTTACGAGCACGCCGCGCTGGGAAACATATTCGATGCTTCCCAAAAGGTTGCCCAATGTAGGATGTGGTTCCTCAATGATGGGAATACCGGACTCACGGCCGGCGCTTTCAACAAGGACATTCACGAGGTAGCGGTCGAACGGGCCGCCAAGCTGCTCTTCCGGCAGTGGCGCTTCCTCGCCCTCGCTCTTGGTCATCAGCATGCCGACGTTCTCAATCAGATCAGCGCGCACGGCCTCAAGATGGGCAATGATCTTCGCGACATCGGCAAATCGCCCCTTGGCAGTGTCAATGAACTGTCCAATCGCGAGCTTGGCCGTTTGCCGGTTGAGCTTGCGAACTTCATCGCGCCGACCGGTTTCCCATTGCGGAAGCTGGCGCATCACATGCTCAAGGTCCTTCTCCAGCGCCTCGATTGTCTCCTCGACCTCACGGCGTTTGGCTTCCGGCCAGCGTTGGAACTCCCCGGGCGGGACCGGTTGGCCTTCTCGCGCAGGCGCAAGCGCAAATCCCATTGGAGTGCGCATTATGATGATGCGTTTGGCGGCAGCCTTGTCGCGTACGGCGTTGAATGCCTCTGCCTGCTTGCTCTGGAACGCCTGGTCGATGGCGCCGCGCCGCGTCTGATAATCTTCACTCTCGAAGACCGCAGGCAGAGCGGTCTTGAGATCGTCGATCAGCCCGCGCATCGCATCACGAAATTGACCCGCACGCCCCGCCGGCAATTCGATGGCGACGGGTTTGCGTGGATCTTTGAAGTTATTGACGTAGACCCAGTCGGACGGGTTGCGTCGTCCGGCGGCCGCGTCCTTAAGAACTTGTTCGATGGCGCGCTGCATGCGCATGCCGCTCGGGCCAATGACGAAGAGATTAAATCCGGGCTTTTCGATCCGCGTTCCAAACGCGATGGCGTCGAGTGCGCGCTGCTGCCCGACTAGTCCCTCCGCCGGTTCGATATCCGCGGTAGATTCAAACGCGAGTGCCGATAGATCCGCCCCGCGGTAGAGTTCCTTGGCGGAAAGCGGCTTTATGGTGATCGAGGCTTCAAGCGTGGCCTTTTGCTCGGGCGAAGGAGCGGGCGGTGCCAAGGCTTGATTGCCTTCCATTTGCGTCATCCGACACTCCGCTGACGGAAAAGATCGGCGGCGCGTCGAGGCGGCACCGCCGGTAAGAGAGTGCTCGTAACTCTATGCCTTTGTTTGACAAAGCGGAATTGATACGGATCAATTGGTGGCTATGTTGCGAGCCAAGCGTCCGGGTTTGATGTCGGTCGAGAATCACCCATTGATTGCGCAATTGCAGCCACCGGCTCCGTCATCGCCGACGCTGTCCGACAAAATCGCGTTTCTGCAGCGGGGCGATAGCTATTGGCCGCATGTCTCCGAGGTAACGGGTCACGAAACGCATATGTCGCTGGTATTTCTGGCCGGCGACCGGGCCTATAAGCTGAAAAAGCCGGTCCGCTTCCCGTACCTTGACTTCTCCACGCTCGCGCGCCGCGAGGCCGCTTGCCGCGCCGAGCTCAAGCTCAATCGGCGCCTTGCGCCTGATATTTATCGGGACGTCGTTGCGCTGATGCGCTCGGAACATGGTCTCGCGATCGGCGGCGAAGGAGAAGTTGTCGATTGGCTCGTAGCCATGAACCGCCTCGACGAGAGCCAGATGCTCGACCGAGTGATCGCGAACCGGCGGCTGCATCGTTGGCAGCTCGATCGCGTCGCCGCCACTCTCGTCCAATTCTATCGTCGCACCAGCGCAGTGCTGATTTCGCCCGCCGTCTATGTCGCGGAGTTTTGGCGGAGCCTCTCCTACAACCGCCGCATTCTGCTCGATCCGCGTTTTCAGCTCCCGGCCGGATTGGTGCGTACCGTCGACGCCATGCAGCGTCGGTTTCTCAGCGAGCGGAGCGATCTTCTGACCAAACGGGTGCAGCGCCGGCTCATTGTCGACGGACATGGAGATCTGCGTCCTGAACACATTTTTCTCGGCGATCCGGTCCGCATCATCGATTGTCTGGAATTCAATGCGCGGTTGCGCATGGTCGATCCACTCGATGAAATAGCGTTCCTTTGCATCGAGTGCGAGCGGCTGGGCGCTGCTTGGGCAGGGGAGTACCTCCGGCGAAGGATCATGAACGCGCTCCATGACGGCCATCCTGAGGAGCTTTTCATTTTCTATCGTTGTCATCGGGCGACGCTGCGGGCGCGGCTTGCCATCGCCCATTTGCTTGAGGCTCATCCGCGAACGCCGGAGAAATGGCCGCTTCTGTCGCGATCCTATCTGCGGCTTGCCGCCGCCGATGCCGTGCGGCTCAAAAGAGCTCTCAAAAAACGAGGAGATCGCCAAGCGTATCGCCGGCATGCAGACGGCGAATGGCCTCGGCCACCAACGGAGCCACGGGTAGGATATCGACCTTCGCTCGCGTAGCGTTGGAGCCCAGCCGGAACGCCGGGACAGAGTCGGTCACGACGAGGCGATCGATGGCGGGGTCCGCCAGCGCCGCTTCGGCGCCCGGCATGAACAGCCCGTGGGTTACCAACGCGACGACACGCGTTGCCCCGGCCTTGCGCGCCGCGCGCGCCGCACGCACGAGAGTGCCTCCGGTGCTGATGAGATCATCGACGATGAGCGCGGTCGCGCCCTCCACGTCGCCGACAAACAGATCGCCGGATACCACCCCCGCGCTGCGGCGTTTGTCGGCGAAACCTTTCCCGATGGACCGGCCGAGCGCGGCTTCCAGGGCTTCGTGCAGCAGATCGGCACGTTTCGCCCCGCCGGTGTCGGGAGAGATCACGCACAGCTTCTCGGTCGAGAACTGCTTCACATAGGCGACGAATAGCGGCGCCGCGGTCAGCGCCACCGTCTGGCAGCGGAAGGCATTCTCGAAGGCTGCCGGATTGTGGACGTCGAGCGTGACGATCGCATCAGTCCCAACGGCCTCAAAGAGGCTGGCCACATAGCGCATCGTGACCGGGTCGTTCAGCTTTGTGCGGCGATCCTTGCGCGCGTAGCAGAGATAAGGCGTCAACGCCGTCACCTTTGCGGCGCCGGCATCTTTGAGCGCCCCGATGAAAAACAGAAGGCGGCACAGCTTGTCGTTGGCGCTCTGCTCCGGCCCGCCATGCAAGCTGTGCAGCACGAAAACCTGCGCGCCGCGCACCGTCTCGAGCGGACGAGCCTTGTGCTCGCCATCTTCGAATTCCCGCTCCTCATGCGCCGCCAAGGGCCGCCCGAGCGCAGCCGCAATCGCCGTGCCGAGCCGGCCAGTTTCCCGCAGGGCGAAGAGGAGCAGGCCTTGCTCTGTCATAAGTCACGTCCGATCTGCGTTGGCGGCAAGCGCGTCCGGCGCCGGATTCGCTTTTACCGCGTAAAAGATCGTCGCGTCGGGAAATGACGTACGCAGCGACGAATACTTTGCAGGGACCACGTCGAGATCGATGACCAAACAGGGAAACCCTGGCCGCTTCGCCGCCAAAAGGCGGTCGATTTTCTCGGTCGAGCCCGGCGCCTCCCGATCCCGGACCGGCGTCATTTGCTTCACTTGCACTGCTTCGTGAGAGGCCATCCTGGGCATTGTCCATTCGCGACTAAACAGGTGATGGCACCACCGTGAGCCGGGGCTCCAGCGTTGCGCGCGCCGAGCGAATTGGTGGAAACTGATCAGCGGTAATGGTTTCGCGCTTCAGTAGCAATTCTGCGCCGGCATCAAGATCGGCCCGCCGCTTCTGCAGGACTTCGCGCGCGCGATCAAACGCCTTGGCCAGCAGATCGCGGACTGCAACGTCAATCTCCCGCGCGGTGGCCTCGGCGGCCTGAACGTGATTGGCGGTCGGCACCTGGATCATTGATTGCGGCCCCGGCGCGTAGGTGCGCTGGCCAACTTTCTCGTCCATCCCGTAGCGCGTCACCATTTCGAGCGCGATCTCGGTGGCCCGCTGCAGATCGTCGGCGGCTCCGGTGGATACCTCACCGTCGAAGACGAGCTGTTCGGCGGCGCGACCGCCCATCAGCACGGCAATGCGATTCTCCAGGTTCGACCGGCCCAGCAGGAAACGATCCTCGGTCGGCCGCTGGATCGTGTAGCCGAGCGCACCGACGCCGCGCGGGATGATCGAGACCTTTTGCACCGGGTCGACTCCCGGCAGAGTGGCGGCCACCAGCGCGTGGCCCATTTCGTGATAGGCGACGCGGCGCCGCTCCTCGGGGTTGAGCACTCGGCTCTTCTTTTCCAGCCCGGCGACGATGCGTTCGATCGCCTCGGTGAAATCATTCAAGCCGACGGAGGTCGCGTTGCGCCGGGTGGCCACGATTGCGGCTTCGTTGACCAGGTTGGCGATGTCGGCGCCGGTAAATCCGGTGGTCAGTCCGGCTATGGTGTCGAGGTCGATATCTGGCGCAAGCTTTACCTTGCGCGCATGGACCTTGAGAATTTCCAGGCGGCCCTGGCGGTCCGGTCGATCGACCAGGACTTGGCGGTCGAACCGTCCGGCGCGCAGCAGGGCCGGATCGAGGATTTCCGGCCGATTGGTCGCGGCGAGCAAGATGACGCCAGTGCTCGGGTCGAAGCCGTCGAGTTCGGCCAAGAGCTGGTTAAGCGTCTGCTCCTTCTCGTCAAGACCGCCGCCGAATGGCCCGGCGACGCGGCTGCGGCCGAGCGCGTCGAGCTCGTCGATGAAAATGATGCACGGCGCGGCTTTGCGCGCCTGATCGAAAAGATCACGGACGCGCGCAGCTCCGACGCCGACAAACATTTCAACAAATTCGGAGCCGGAAATCGAGAAAAAGGGCACCCCGGCCTCGCCCGCGACCGCTTTAGCCAGCAGCGTCTTGCCCGTTCCCGGCGGGCCGACCAGCAAGACGCCTTTTGGCACCCGTGCGCCCAGCCGCCCGTAGGATTTCGGATCGCGCAAAAACGCCACCAATTCCTGCAATTCGAACTTTGCTTCGTCGACGCCCGCAACATCCTTAAACGTCACCTTGGTATTGGTCTCCACAAAGACCTTGGCGCGAGATTTGCCGACTGTCATCAGACCACCAAAGCCCTGCTTCTCGGCGAGCCGACGAAAGAAAAACATCCAGAGCATGTAGAAAATGACAGCAGGAACAACCCAGGACAGAATTATTTGCACGATTCCGCCCGAAGCCGCGCCATTCACGACAACATTGTGGCTTGCAAGCTTTTCGGCCAACTGCGGATCGACACGGACGGTGTAGAATTTGCGCTTGCCGCTGGGCAGCGGCTCCTTCAGCGTGCCTTGAACCGAATCGACGCCGACGGTGACTTCGGCGACCTTGTTCTGATCGAGCAGCGTCTCGAATTGGCTATACGGGATTGTCTCGACCTGCGAGTAGCTGGCCCAGTACATCTGGAACAGCAGGACACCCAGCACGGCTCCAAGCACGTACCAGATCATGATCTGACGTTTGCGGGCGTCTGATTCCATGTGCCAACGCAGCTTAAGCCCGATGAAGAGCCGACCCGAGATTTTTTATCCAAGGGCATTCGCAAACATTGATATGCCGCAAATCCCTAACGAGCTCGTGTAGCGTCGGCCGCCTCTTTCGGCGGCGGCAGGAACCGGGGGCAAACCGAGGTTCCTGAGCGCCAAATTTCGCGCTCGTGCAGCCTCTTGAGGCCCGCTGAGGCCGGTCGGACCGGCCGTAATCAGCGGCTCAGCTCCAAAGCAGGCGAGGACGGGCGCGCTGGGCATCAATGCGGTGTCATCGAACTCGGCTATCTGCCCTCGCCCAAGCCGACAGGCCAACTCGCTGCGACGTAAGCAGGACAGAGGGATTCGCCCTCGGCCCCTAAGGCGCCTGCTATTTCACGAGCAAAGGATACTGAGCCGCTCGTGGCTGCGTTCCCATCGTCATCGAGGCGTTCGATATGCCGCCGGTATCGTTGGTCTTGCCGGGCACCGGAAATGCATAGCCGATGATCGCCTTGAACACGAGACGGTCCGATCCGCTGGTAAACCCGTAGCCGGCGCCGAGCTGGACGTCGACGTCTTTCACTTTGAAATCGGTGACGGCATACAGTTGCTGGCTTTGCTGCCGCAACGGCAGGATGTTGCTGATCTTGCCGTAGTCCACATAATATTCGATTCCGATAAATCGATCCTCGCCGAGATTGCGCGCGAGGCGTGCCGCCGGCGCAAAATCCACCTCACCGCCGGTGCCGAAGCTGATGTCGACGATCGGATTGACGATGAATTCCCGCTCCTTGTTGCGGATCCCGATGATGGGCCGGATCTCGAGCCCCCAGGGCGTCGGCGAGAATTGCGGCATCTCGTAGCCGAGCTCGAAATTGACGCCGTAGAAAAAATTCCGCTTGCCGGCGTCCGGCACCACAAACAAGCTGCGAAGCTTGGCCCCGTCGGAGAGAAATTCGCCGGCGCCAGTAACCGCAAACGGCAAGTAGAGCCAGAGCCCGGCCTCCCACCAATTGGTAATGCCATAGCGAATTCGGGGGTGCCTTGCAGGCCGCGGTTCGACGCAAAAGCGCCTGGGAACTCCGGCCGCGTCTGGCCGATGAGTGCGTAATTCAGGTGCTGTTCATAGCTCCACTGGCCGATCTCGTTGATCTCGGCATTGTAGACCTGGATCTCGTCATGGACCTGGTCAACGGCGGAGGCTGCGCCCGCAGTCAGCGCCAGAAGAGGCGCTGCGGTCAAGCAGGCGAGACGGCAGCGAGCAATCACGTGTCAATTCACTTCCTGCGAATTCACGCGCGACGTCTCCATCGCGCCCAGCCCGGCAGTGGCCGCCGGCGGGCACTTTCCGAGAATGATCATGCCGAGCACCTCGTCCTTGGTCACATCGGCGATCCGCGCGGTGCCGACCACGCGCCCGTTCTTCATCACGCACACTCGGTCGGCCAGGTCGAAGACTGTTTGAATGTCGTGGCTGATGAGGAGAATGCCGATGCCGTCGGCCTTGAGCCTGCGAATGAGCGCTCCGACCTGTGCCGCCTCCTGCGGTCCAAGCGCCGCCATCGGCTCGTCCATGATCAGAATGCGCGCATCGAACAGGATCGCCCGCGCGATCGCCACCGATTGACGTTGCCCGCCCGATAGCGCGCGGACTGGCTCCTTGAAGCGCTGCAAATGCGGATTGATCCGCGCCATGACCCTGCGCGCCTGAGCCTCCATCGCGATGTCGTCGAGCGTGCCCCAGGCGGTGCGCAATTCGCGGCCGAGGAAGAGATTGGCGGCGGTGTCGATATTATCGGCAAGCGCCAGCGTCTGGTAGATGGTCTCGATGCCGTACTGTCTGGCGTCGCGCGGATTGGCGATCGCGGCCTCGCGGCCGCCGATGCGGACGGTTCCACCATCGCGCCGATAGGCACCGGACAAAATCTTGACGAGCGTCGACTTGCCGGCGCCGTTGTGGCCGACCAGAGCAAGCACTTCACCGGCGTGAAGATCGATTGACGCCCGTTCGACGGCATGAACGCCGCCGAACGAGAGCGAAATATCGCGCATCTCGACCAGCGGGATCGATGCAGCGCCCATCCAGCTACCCCTCGATCCTTTCCCTGCGGGTCATGCCTGCTGCCTGCGGCGGCGATAGAGGATGTCGAGCCACGCCGCGATTACGAGCACGGCGCCGACCACGATGCTCTGCAGCGGCGAGTCGACGCCAAGCAGCACCATGCCGGATTGCAGCGACTGCATCAGAACGGCGCCGAGCATCGCGCCCGCCACGGTGCCGACACCGCCGGCAAGCGAGGTGCCGCCGATCACCGCAGCGGCGATGACCAAAAGTTCAGCCAGAGTGCCCTCCGCGTTCGTTGCCGCGTTCAGACGGGCGATCGACACCGCACCGCTGATGGCGGCGAGAAGTCCCATCAGCATGAAGATCTTTGTGACCGCCCAACGCGTGTCGATGCCGGCAAGCTCGGCCGCTTCCGGATTGCCGCCGATGGCATAGGCATAGCGGCCGAAGCGCGTCCGCCGGGCGAGGAAGCTCGTAGCCACGCCGACGCCAACCGCGATGAGCACTGGAATAGCGATGCCATGGGCGATGACAAGGCCGCCCTCGGGCAGCGCGAGGTGGTTCGCCTCGGCATAGCGGCGCACGCTGCCGATCGGCCACGGATAGGCATTGGCGACGGCGACGGCGGCGAGAATCACGGTGCAGATCGTGCCGCCGAGAAAGACTTCGGCCGCCAGCGGCCGCAGCGGGAATTGAAACTTCTTGCGGCGACTGCGGCCGTGCGCGAGCAGCAGCGCGACGGCGACACATGCGGCGATGCCGACCGTCCAACTCCAGAACGCGCCGATCGCGCCTTCGGGCCCGCCGCCCAAAAGCCTGAAGGTCGAGTCGAGCGGCGCGACGGTCTGTCCGTGCGTCACCCACCAGGCGCCGCCGCGCCAGACCAGCAATCCGCCAAGCGTGACGATGAAGGAGGGGATGCCGAGATAGGCGATCAGCAGTCCTTGCAGACCGCCAAGAACGATGCCGAGAAGAAGGCCCGCGACCAGCGTCAGGGCCCAGGTCGCCGGATGGTCGAAACCGATAAGCTTCGGCAGCAGGTCGGCCTGCACCACGCCCATGATCATGCCAATAAAGCCGAGCATCGATCCGATCGACAGGTCGATGTTGCGTGTCACGATCACCAGCACCATGCCTGTGGCCATGATCGCGACCGACGAGGATTGCACCGACAGGTTCCACAGATTGCGCGGGGTGAGAAACAGGCCGCCGGAGAGCACATGGAAGCCGATCCAGATCGCCATCAGCGCGCCGGCCATGCCAAGCAGGCGGGTGTCGATCTCGGTGGCTTTGAGGACGGTTTCAAGCGGGCGCCAGCGGTGCGCCGAGCTCCGCGGGGCGGGCAGCAAGTTCATTTTTAGCCGCAGACCTTAACCTGCCCGGGCTTCACGCCCTGGCAGACTTCGTCCTTCCTGATCCAGCCGGCGTCGATGACGACTTCGAGATTGTCGCGGGTGATGGGAATCGGCGCGAGGAACAGCGAATTCATTTCCACCTTCTTGGGGCCGCCGGAAAACTTCGTCACACCCGGTATCTCGCTCATCTTCCTGCCGCCGGCGAGCAGGGTCGCGATCTCGGCGGCCTTCCTGCCAAGCTCGCGCGCGTCCTTCCACACCGAAACCGTCTGCGTGCCGAGCGCGATGCGGTTGAGTGCAGCGTGATCGCCGTCCTGACCGGAAACCGGCACCGCGGCGGCAAGGCCCTGCGCGGCGAGCGCGGCGATGGCGCCGCCGGCGGTGCCGTCGTTGGACGCCACGACAGCATCGACCTTGTTGTTATTCTTGGTCAGGATCTGCTCCATGTTGCGCTGCGCGTTGGCCGGCAGCCAGCCGTCGGTGTAGGCCTCGCCGACATTTTTGATTCGGCCGGCGCCGATCGCGTCCTTGAGCACCTCCATCTGCCCGGCGAATAGGAAATCCGCATTGGGGTCGGCCGCCGATCCCTTGATGAAAGCGTAGTTGCCGGCCGGCTTCACCGCCAGCACGCCGCGCGCCTGCATGCGGCCGACCTCCTTGTTGTCGAAGGTGACGTAGAAGGCCTGCGGATTTTCGATGAGGCGGTCGTAGCCGATCACCGGAATGCCTTCGTCGAGCGCCTTGCGCACGGCGGGCGCGATCGCCGAGGCATCCTGCGCTAGCACGATCAGCACATTGGCGCCCTGGGCGATCAGGCTTTCGATGTCGGTCAACTGCTTCTGCGCCGAGGATTGCGCGTCGGCGGAGATGTATTTGTCGCCGGCGGCGGCGACAGCCGCCTTGATCGCGGCTTCGTCCGTCTTCCACCGTTCCTCCTGGAAGTTCGACCAGGAGACACCGATCACCTTGCCCTTGGCGTCGGCCGACGCGGCGAGTGCAAGCGACAACGCAGCGCCCGCCAGCACAATGGCTGCAAGCTTTCTCATGACGACCCTCCCACGCGGCCTCCTGCGCCGGCTGCGGATCTGCGCCCGGTCCAGCTCCTCGGTCAAAGATTAGCGCTTTTCGATCCGAACCGCAGCGTGCCGCCCTCGGAAATGGCAGTGGGCCCACCGCAAGCCCGAGACGCTCCAATGGGCTGCTGAAGGAGTCTTCCTCGGCATGGCGTTTCAGCGCCCAACGATGACGGCGATATCCTGTCCACCCGCCAATGCAATTGGGCAAGTCCATACCGACCGCCAACTCGCTTGAGTTCGGTCGGCGGCACGCCTGCCGACGATCCGCTAAATGCGCCGATGGCCGTGCCAATCGCCCCATGATGACCAAATCGATCGAGGAGGTCAGGAAATCTCTGCCTCAATGACCGACTGGCTGCGATCTTGCGATCGCGGGTGCAGCCAGCTTCTCCGTTTGCTCGAATGCGTTCGCCATAGTGATCGCGCCCGCCGGATCCGAAATCCGGCCGAAGGCCGCGGCAATGTTCTCCGGTGTCCGGCTGTCGGGCGGAAGATGCACGCCTTGCGTTTCCACAATCAAAGTCCGCGCAAACGATCCGGCGCCGGCGCACAGCATGACTCGTGACGGTGCTTCCTTGGAAACCAGGAATAAAACGGCGGGCGTTACGGAGGCGGGATCGAGCTGTTCCTTGACTAACGGGGTCAACAGTCCTTCGGTCATCGCGGTCGCAGCGGTCGGCAGCAGCATGTTCACCCGGATATTGTACCGCTCGCCCTCAAGGTGCAGGACGTTCATCAAGCCAAGCATCGCTGCTTTTGCCGTTCCGTAATTCGCCTGCCCGAAATTGCCATAAAGGCCGGAGGACGATGACGTCAGCAATATGCGACCGTAGGCCTGCTCGCGCATGACCGGCCACACCGCTTTTGCGCAGTGAACCGACCCCATCACGTGCACTTCCATCACCTGACGAAAGTCCGAAAGCTCCATTTTGGCGAAGGTCTTATCCCTGAGGATTCCCGCATTGTTGACAACGATGTCGACGCGTCCCCAGCGGCGGATCGTTTCGTCGACGAGAGACTGCACGGAGGCAAAATCGGTGACATCGACGTTGGCGGCCACGGCCGTTCCGCCGGCCTCCTCGATTTCCGAGACCACCCGTTGCGAAGACGATAGGGAGGGACCGTCAGGCGGCGTAAAATCGACTATGACGACTCTTGCACCACGCGCGGCCAGCCCGAGCGCGTGGCTCCGGCCGAGGCCTCTGCCGGCGCCCGTCACTATGGCCACCTGGCCGTCGAACCTAATGCTCATTTGCAATTTCCTACTGATAACGAGGGTGGCGCTTGTCGCGAAATGCGGCCAGGCCCTCGGCGAGGTCGTTGCCCCGAATATGATCGTTATAGGCATCGATTTCCGCCTGATAGCCCTGATCTGCGCCGTGGCCAATGGTAGCCAGCGCGAGCCGCTTGATCGTGGCAAGCACTTCCGGGCTTTGGCGAACGAATTGCGAAGCGATTTCCTTTGCGCGCGACAAGAGCCGATCGGCGGGAACGATCTCGTTGACGAGCCCCCAGACATAGAGTTCCTCCGCCGAAACCAGGGCTGCACTGAAGAAAAGCTGGTTGGCACGATTGGCCGGCAGCTTTCGGAAGAGACGGACGGTCGCACCCCCGGCCGGCACGACGCCGTACTTGGCGTGACCGTCGCCGATCCTCGCACCGATCGCGGCAACGAGGACGTCGCAGCACAGAAGAAGCTCAAGCCCTCCCGCAACCGCGGTGCCATTCACGGCGCCGATGACGGGCACGGGCAGCCGCTCGAGTTTTGCGAACACGCCTTGATTGAATGCCAGCGTCTCGATGAGGCGCTGCGGATTTTCTTGCATCAGCGCTTGAAATTCCAGCAAGTCGCCGCCGGCGGAAAACGCCTTGCCGCGGCCAATCACGATGACCGCGCGGATGTCGGGGTCGGCGGCGATCTCGTCCAGCGCGCGATCGAGCGCCCGCATCAAGCCCACAGACATGGCGTTCAACGACCGCGGCCGATTCAAGGCGACGACCGCTATGCTGTCCTCCTTCTCGACGAGAACCGCGTCCGAGTTGTCGGGCTCCGGCCGGCCCTCGACCACGTACGTCTGGGGCAGTGGCGACAGAACATCGGCAAGTTGGCGAAGCCGCAGCGCATCACCGCCATGGACGACGATCTTGACGTGTGTATTAAGCGTCTCATCCTTGCCGACATCGATGTCGGCGGCGGCGTCTTTGCCAAATAGCCGTTCGATCTCGATCCGGGCCTTCTCCTTGATAGCGAGATCGCGCAAGGTCGGTTTAAATATCTTGCCGACGGCGGTGTCCGGCAAGCGGTCGAGAACCACCACGCGTCTGGGCCTTGCGGGCGGTTCCATGACGTTGCGTTCGAGATGTTGCTCGAGGGCGCTGACATCGATCGTCTGTCCCGGCGCAGCGACGACGAAAAGGATCGGGACCTCGCCGGCGTATTGATCTGGCATGCCGACGGCGGAACTGATCTGCACGCCCGGAAATTCGTTGGCGACGTCTTCGATCGCCGCCGGATCGATGTTGTGTCCGCTGCGGACGATGATATCCTTGGCACGCCCCGTCAAAATCAGCCGCTCATCTTCCGTGAGATAGCCGATGTCCCCGGTCATCAGCCAGCCATCGCTCGTCAGTACGTTGATGTTGTGTTGCGGATCGACATATCCGGGGAATACTTGCGGCCCCTGAACCACGACCAGGCCGCTTGTGAGCTTGGGACAGTCCTGTAGCTTCTCGGGATCTTGCAGTGACACAATCTTGGTCCTGGCGTACGGGGCCCGAAAGCCGACACTTCCCGCGAGCGGTTCGCCCCGGCCCGGATTGAACGCGATGGCCGCTGCGGTCTCGGTCATGCCATACGTTTCGAACAGCTTGATGCCCGTGCGCTGCTGAAATCGCTCACCGATCGCTTTCGGCAGAACCGAGCCGCCGGTCAGTGCCATGCGCACCGACGAGACGTCGCTGCCTCCGATCGGCACCTCGGCCAGCGCTGCGATCGACGTGGGCACGCCGCCGACGATCGTCACCCGGCAACGTTCGACGATACGCCAGTAATTCTGAATGACCTTCGGATTTCGGAGGCCGTGGGCAGAGGGAATGATGATATGGCCGCCGGCTGCCAGGATCGACAGCCCGGCCGTGATCGTGCCGCCCACATGGAATAGGGGAAAGCCGTCGATCGTCGTTTCGGTCTCGTCCAATCCGTGAACCTGAGCAAAGCTCCAGGCGGCGTGAATTTGATTTCCGTGCGTCAGGCGGACGAGCTTGGGACGGCCGGTCGTCCCGCCGGTATGAAACAGCGCGCAAACCGTGCGGCGGTCGGCGTCGAGCTCAAACTCAAGGACGTCACGCTGAGCCGCAACCGCCGCATCGAGGCTGATCGTCTTGCGCGCCGGATCGCTTTCGCTACCGATCACCAAAACGAAGCGCAGCGAGGGCACGCGCTCGATCACCGCATTGGCTTTCTGCCTTATCTCCGGATCGTCCTCCGCGGACGGGATCACAAGCACCTCGGCGCTTTCTGCGACCAACAAGTCGGCTGCCGCGTCGGCTGTGAGCAAATAGTTGATCGTGCTCGCAACTCCGGCGACCTGGGCTCCGAGCAGAGCGACCTGCATTTGCGCTAACGCTGGGCAGAGGAAGGCGACCGGGCCGCTGTCGGCGGTCACGCCGAGCGAGCGAAAGAGATTAGCCGCCCGCGATATCCCGCCGAGCAGTTCCCGGTGTGAGAAATGAGCGGCGGCCTCTTCGAGGTCGCCTGTCCTCATCACGGTCAGCGCCGGCCGGTCCGGATGGAGCAGAGCGGTGGCCTCGAACAACTGATAGAGGTTGTGGGCCGGCACGAGCTCGTCGTAGGGCTGGCGCTCCAACGCCACGATATCGTCGATCGTCTTAACGGGTTTGGTGAACCTCGTCGTCTTCAGCGGTCGGGTCATCGCCATCATCGGTTCTTGTCTCGCGGCCGAGGTCAGTGGATGGCCGCGTACATGATCTTTTCCTCCGTCGCTTCGAGCGCCGAGAATTCCTCGACCACCTTGCCCTGGCGCGACACCAGGATCCGGTCGGAAAGGGCCATGATCTCGGGCAGGTACGAGGAGATGACGACCACCGCCTTGCCCTCATCGGCGAGGCGGTTGATGAGTTCGTGAATTTCGACGATGGCGCCGACGTCGACCCCGCGCGTCGGCTCGTCGAAGATGATCAGGTCCGGCTCCTGCGCCAGCGACTTGGCGATGACGACCTTCTGCTGATTGCCACCCGAGAGTTCGACGACTCTCGCCTCGTCACCGATTGCGCGGATCTTCAGCTTCTCGATCCAGTCCGTGCCGACCTTATTGGCCTCGCGTCGGGAAAGCAGCGCGCGGCCGCTCGGAAATTTTGACATCAGGCCGAGATAGATATTGCGCGCGATCGACGCCGTCTCGAAGAAACCTTCGACCTTACGATCCTCGGTCACATAGGCGACGCCCGCGCGCACCGCCGGCGCTGGCACCAGGAAACGCACGGGCTTGTCGCGCAGGAAGACCTCGCCGCCGTAGAAGAAATCGCGCTTGAGCACGCCGGCGACGATCTTGAACGTTTCCGTCCGGCCGGCGCCGACGAGCCCGAACACGCCGGTGATCTGACCGGCGAACACGGAAAGCGAGTTGTTCTTCACCATCGGCGCCATTTTGAGGTTCTGCGCCGTGAGCACGCGCGCACCGGCTTTCCGCATTGTCGTCTTGCGCACGCCGTAGAGCGTATGGGAGAGGTCGCGTCCGACCATCGCCTGGACGATGCGCGCGCGATCGAATTTCGACGCGTCATCGGTGACGACCTTTCTCCCGTCGCGCAGGACGGTGATGCGGTCGGCCAGCAGCAGCGCCTCCTCGAGCGCGTGCGAGATGAAGACGATCGATACGCCGCGCTTCTTGAGGTCGCGCACGAGATCGAAGAAGTACTTCTTCTCTTCCGGCGTCAGCGTCGCCGTCGGCTCGTCGAAAATGATCACCTTTGCCTTATGAAGCACGGCGCGCGCGATCTCGACCATCTGCTTCTTGGCGGCGCCAAGCGCGCCGACCGCCGTGGTCGGGGCGACGTCGAAATTCAATGACTGGAGGAACTGTTGTGCGGCGATGTAGATGCCGCGCAGGCGATTGTAGAAGCGCTCTTGGCCGAGGAAGAGGTTCTGCGCCACCGTCATCGTCGGCACGAGGCTGTTTTCCTGGAACACCATGGCGACGCCAAGATGACGCGCTTCGAGCGGCGATTTCGGCAACACTTCGACGCCATCGACGGTCATTGTCCCCGAGGTCAAAATGACGACGCCCGCCATGACTTTGGTCAATGTCGACTTGCCCGCGCCATTCTCTCCGACGAGCGCGTGGATCTCCCCCCGCCTGAGATCGAAGTCCACCCCCTCGATCGCCGGGATGCCGGCATAGAGCTTGGTCGCCTTGTTCAGCGAGAGAACAACGTCGTCGCTCATGCCCCGAATTCCTTGTCGAGCGGAGCAATGGGAAGCTTCAGGATTCGCCCCGGTCCCTTGGCGACCATGATCAGGTCGCCGTTCACCTCGATCGCCGACACGACGCCGTGGTTTACGCCGTCGACGCGACTGTGCAGCGAATAGAGCGGCGCGCCGTCGGCGTCGATGCGGATAACGAGGCCATAGGACCTCGGCGGCGCCCAGGGCTTGATGACGCCCATCGTCTTGATGTGCGCCCCCTGCAGCGGCTCCTTGAACGAATCGCCCGAGCGCAAGCGCGGGACGATCCAATACCGGGGCTCGATCTCCGCCATCATGCGCTTGCGAAAGGCGGGCTCGCGCAGCACGAACTCGACGAGCAGGGTGCGCGCCGTGAAGGCGGTAAGCCAGTAGCCAGCGGGCGACGCGGGCGAAAGGCGCGACGGATAGACCGGCAGATGAGGAAGCGCGATGCGCCTCGATCCGTCGCGCCGGACCTCGATAAGGCGATGGCGCCAGCTCTCGCCGACCAGCGCGCCGTCGCCCTTGGCGCAGCAGCCAAAGGCATAGCCGAGACCATTGGCGAGAACTTTGCTCGACCCTGTCCTCGGATCGAGCATGAAGACCCGACCGCTGCGCCCGTGCTCCATGAGATCCCAAGCCCAGTCGTCGACGCCGCGCGTCATCGAACCATCGGTCGCAATCAGCACGCCGTTGGGCGCAGGCGCGAGCGCATTCACCGCGCTGAGTCCTGTGGCGAAAGCCACGCGCGGCTTCGCCGCCGCCGGCTCGGAAAAGACGCGTACCTCGCGCCCTGCCAGCGCCACGGCAAGCTCGCCGCCCGGCAGCGCGGCAAGCGCCGAGATTGGCGTTTCGAACACGCGAAGTTCCGTCGCGGAGCCGCCGTCGAGCCGCAAGAGCCTCGGACCGTCGGCCAGATAGATCGCTCGGCCGTCGGTCGCCAGATCCTCAGGCGCGGCGCATTCGAACAGGATTTCGGCCTCTTCGAGTTTCTGGTTCGGCTTCAGCGCACCGTCGAATGGGGGCACCGCGATAGTGGCATCGCCGCGGCCGAGGAACCGGTTGACGAACTCGCGTATCACGCCAATCACCCAAGCCGACCCCAACGCTTCTCGTACTGCACGAAATTGGGATCGGCGCCTTCGAGCTTATAGCGGCCGATGCGGTTGTTGGAGATGCCGCCCAGATAGAGATAGCCGCGATGCTCGCGCATCGAGGTGATCATGGGGTGGTTGACGCCCTTGAGGTCCCAGTACGAGTCGAGAATGTCGCCTTGCTCGTTGAACTTGACCACGCAGCCGGTGTTGATGTTGGGGAACAGCCATTCGTCGATGGGCACGCGCTTGGCCATGCGCATGCGGAAGCCCGGCATGCGCCAGGCCAGGTCGAGCGCGGGGCTGCGCATGCCGACCAATGCCAGCCAGTAATTGCCGTCCGAGGCCAAATTGATGTTGTCGGGGTAGCCGGGGAGATTGTCCATGACGACAGCGACGCGGCCCTTTTTCGGCCCTTCGAACCAGTAGCGCTTGATCGAGCAGCCGAAGGTCTCGGCGAACAGGATCGACTGTCCGTCGCTCGCAACGCAAATGCCGTTCGGAAACTTGAGGCCGCGCACGGCGGTGTGGGTCTTGCCGGTGTTGGTGTCGTAGCAGATGATCCGACCGTTGCCGCGCGCCTCGAGCCCGTCGACCGGCCATTCGTCCATCTCGTAGCGGATTGTCGCTTCCGAGAAGAAGATCAGACCGTTGTCGCTGATGTCGAGGTCGTCGGCGAGCCGCAGACGGCTGTCGTCGTTGACCGAGGTCAGGCTTCGATTCGTTTCGTCGGTCGCCTTCTCGACCTTCCCGTCGGGTGCAATGCGATAAAGGCCCATTCCGCCGATGCAGATGTAGAGATTGTCGTTGCGGTCGAAGGCCATGCCCAGCGGCTGACCGCCGATGTGAGCGAAGACTTCCATCCGCTGGTAGTCGGGCGCGAAGAAGCGGATAACGTCGCCGTGGCGCGAGCCGGCGTAAAGGTTGTCGTTGCGGTCGAGGATGACGTCTTCGGGCGCCTCGATTCGACCGAGGCCGATCAGTTCGACGTCGCGCAGCCTGTCGTTCTGCTCGAACGGCCCGCCCTTGCCGATGTCCGTCGTCGGCGGAGGCGGCAGGTCGTGATAGGTGGGGCTCACATAGACCTTGCTGATGATGCGCGAGCGGTTCTTCAGCCAGCGGATATCGATCATGGCGGCGGTCAGAAGGATGCCGGCCAGCACCATACGATTGACGCCGCCGCGTGCGTTGAGCGTGGTGAGGCCATTGATGATCAGCAGCACGATCAGCGTTCCGACCAGCGACTTCGCGACCGAGCCCCTGCCGCCGCCAAGCGTGATCCCGCCGAGAACCGTGGCTGTCAGCACGATAATCTCGAGACCAACGCCGATGTCTCCGCCGACCGTGCCGAGGCGCGCCGCGAAGAAAAGCGCGCCGATCGAAGTCAGCCCGCCGCTGGCGACATAGCAAAGCGCAATGGTACGCCTGACCGCGATGCCCGAATTGTAGGCGGAGCGCCGCGAGCCACCGATCGCGGCGATGTGCCAGCCGGGACGCAAGCGCGTCAGCAAGATATGGCCGAAAATCGCCACGACAATGTAGAGGAACGCGACGCTCGGTATGCCGAAGACTGTGCCGTTGCCGACGAAATTCCAGGACGGAAAGTCGGGAAATGCGGCGGCGATGTCGTTCGAATAACCCTGGATCAGCAAGTCATAGGCCGAACGATAGATGATCAGCGTGATCAGCGTCGTTATGAAGGCGCGCAGGCGGAGATAGCCGATCAACACGCCATTGACGGCTCCCAGCAGCATGCCGCAGACAACGGTCGCAAGAGCGACGAGCGGCACCGGCCAGCCGAGCACGTCAAGGGTGAACAGCGCGCAAAAGTCCGTTAGCGCGAACATCGAACCGACCGACAGATCGATACCCCCAACGATGACCACAAGGGCCATGCCCAGGGCGATGAATCCGATCTCGCAGGCTTGTCGCGCCGTGTCGGCAAGGCTCGAAAGCGAAAGGAAATTGTCGATCGATCGGCTCAGCCAGAAACCGACGACCAGCAGCACCAAAACCGGAATCGCAGTTTCCGTCCAGCGCTTCGAAAGTATCTCACCAAGCCAGTGGCCGGGCCAGTAACGGTAGTGCAGGCGGGTAATGGCCTCTCGCATCGGAACAAGCGAACTCCGGAACCGCCAGGAAAGCGAGCCAGCCGGGCGTGTTGCGCCCGGCTGGCATTGGGTCAGTCGGCGGCCGCTTTCTTGAGGTCATCGAGGTTCCAGCATGTCGTCGGCACGTCGGCATTCGCCTTGGTGATCGGGATCAGCGTCGTATATTCGGAGCCCTTCACCAATCCCGGCTTCGCGTCGGAAGAGGAGAGCAGCCATTTGATGGTGCCGGCCATCTGCGCGGCCTGGGTCGGCACGTCGTAGCTGAGATCGAGATCGAAGGCGCCGGTCTTGACGAGGTCGCACGCTCCGCGGTGTTCGCCGCCCCCCGAGGTCGCAAGGAACACCTTGCCCGTCAGACCCGCTTCCTTGACTGCGGCGGCCGTGCCGATGTCCATGCCATCCCAGAATCCGACGATGCCGCACAGATCGGGATGCTGCTTGAGAACCGTCTGGGTTATCGCTTTCGCCTTGGCCGCATCCCAATCAGCCGCCTGACTGGAGACAACCGTGATTTCGGGATGCTTGGCGAGGACGTTCGACACGCCCCTCAGTGTGTAGGCGCTCGCCGCGGCCGACAGCGCGCCTTGCACGATGGCGATCTTGTTCGACTTGCCCTTGCAGGCATTGACGACCGCCTCGGTATCCCTCTCGCCGATCTCGATCCAATTAGCCCCGACGAAAGCCGAACTGCGATAGGCCGAGCCCATATTGATCTGCAGGACATAGATGCCCTCATCCTCGGCACGCTTGAGCAGCTTGGCATATGTTTGCACGTCTGGATTGTGGATCACCATCACGGCCGGCTTTTCGGAGACAAGCGAGGTGACCGCCTGCGCTCCCGCATTGGTGTTCCAATTCGGATCGCGGAGCTCGAATTTTATGCCATAGGGCTTAAGCTCCTTCTTCAGACCTGCCCACCAGCCTTCGGTGAGATCGAAGCCCATCGCCACAGGCACAAATGCCACCGTCTTGCCCGCCAGATCCTGGCGGAACTTTGCCTGGAACGGCTCATTGAGGCCTTGCTCGGCGGCTAAAACGCCGGAGCTTGCAGCCGCCACGATACCGACGGCCGTGAGTCCTGCGCGCATCCATCTCGAAAGCGAAGTCATAAGTTCCTCCCTTCATAGAGCCTACATTTGCAGTTGTTCAGATATCTGCAGTCGTTCAGATATCGCCTTGTTGCGCCGTCTCCTCGTTACGCGGGTTGAGGAACGAGTCCAAAATAACAGCGGCAAGCAAAACGACGCCCTTCACCAGGTTCTGCGCCGCATAGGACATGTTCATAATGGTCATGCCGTTGAGCATCGTTCCGATCAACAATGTGCCTAAGATCACATTGATGACGCCGCCGCGACCGCCCGAGAGGCCGATGCCGCCAAGAACGACGACAAGAATGACGTCATAGATCAGCGTCGAATTGAAGATTCGGGTCGGCATGGAATTAACCGATGCCGCCATCACGAGACCCGCAAAGCAGCCGATTAGCGCCGCCAGCACATATTGCAGCACGATAATCGGGCGCGTTGGAATTCCAGTCACGCGTGCGGCAGAAGAATTATCGCCGACTGCATAAATGTAGGCACCCCAACGCGTGCGACGCAGCAGAAAGGCAACGGCCACGCAGGCCAGTGCGAGCAAGATGATAGGCATCGGCACGCCGAGCACGCTGCCCTGTCCCAACCGATCGAATCCCTTCATGCCGTCGCTCCATTGCACGACGTCCACCTGGAACAGAAATGCCTGGCCGAAGCCCGCAAGAAAAATGCCGGTGGCGAGGGTGGCGAAGAGCGAAGGCACCTCAGCGAACGCAATCAGCCATCCATTGATGAGGCCAAAGACGATCGTGATCGCGAAAGCCGTGGCGATCGATCCGGCGAGGGAATGACCGTTCTGCACCATCTGCAGCACCAGGCCGGGCGGCACGGCAAGCGCGGCGATCAGCGAGATGTCGATGCCGCCACCGATCACCACGATCGCCATGGCGAGACCGAGAATGCCAAGCACCGCCACGTTCTGCAGCAGCGTCAACATATTTTCGGCGGTGAAGAAGCCCGGCAAGAACACCGCGAACGCGATGAACAGCACCGCGAAAATGACAAAGACGATCTCCTGCTGTCCGACGCGAGTGCGTCGCAGCGGCCCTTGGCTCGTCTTAGCTAGAATGTTCATCTCTGCCGACTTTGTCGAAATCTCATCTTTCGTCTGTGCGACTCAGACTCGTTCACAGCACCATCGCCGTGCCAGCGCCGAACCGCGGGTCGGTATCCGCCCGATCATGGCGAACGCCGTGGCCACGCCGAGTACGCCCAGCATCGACCCATCGAGGGTGAAGGCCAGAATCGTGTCGGAGAACAAGTAGCGAGCGAGGAGGGGCGAAAGTGCAGGGATAAGTGCTACGGAGAGCACGAAGACGGTCAGCTTCTGCGACAAGCGCCTTGCGCGAAACATAGTGACGTTTCCCCGCAGGTTTGCGTGGCGAAACCCGTTGCCGGCGCTTTTTCGGGCCAGCTTTTTTTCCTACCTAGGCCGGCCCAGGATTGCATGGCTTGCTCTAACGCGCACGGTTCTTGCTTATAAGCGCAATAGACCGCCCTATTGTGCGGCAGCGGCGCTGACGTATAATTTCCAAGATTGACCGGTCTGGGATTTTGTCGCAAATGTCCCAAACCGGGATTCGATCCGCTCGCGGACTTGTCGCTCGTCACCAAGAGCCGAGTTGCGGATATGGACTTGGTCTTTTCCACGGAGACGATTGAAAGGGCCAAGCGCTATGCCGCGTGGCAGGGCGCCATTTGCGACGTCTACGTCCACGTCGATGTGAATTCAGAACAGCGCTCCGATTACAGAGGCTTCATCCGCGAGGCTCGGTTTGGCGCCGTCACCATGACGGATGTGCTGCTTTCCGAGCAGAAGATATCGCGCCGGCAGCGGCACATCGCGAAGCTCGACAAGGATTGCTATTACGTTCAGTTCTTGCAGCGCGGCAAG
>Ga0335081_10004070_pt1 | contig 23088 bp, 19 predicted proteins | sample Lox_Sample_35_FD_206713 | JGI IMG/M metagenome (GOLD analysis project Ga0335081, IMG submission 206713) | Soil microbial communities from Loxahatchee National Wildlife Refuge, Florida, United States - Lox_Sample_3.5 | ecosystem: Environmental > Terrestrial > Soil > Wetlands | place: USA...
GAAGAAACACTCGGAGTCCTGCTCAAGTACCAGGAAGACGTGGCCGCAATGAAGAACGGCGGCGCCCGTACCCTCCTCGCGGAGGTGCTGGCGAGGTGACCGAGATTGTGGAGGTAGACGGTCGGGCCCTCGCGGCCAATTGTGTGCAGTTCGGGCGGCTGCTCCGCCGGGCCGGGCTCATGGTTGATCCGGACCAGACCCGGACCTTCACCCTGGCCCTCACGCTGGTGGGCGTCGCTCGAAAGGCCGACGTTCGGGCCGCCGGTCGGGCGATCTTCGTGCGGCGGCGGGAGGACCAGGCGGCCTTTGACGAGGCCTTTGCGCTTTTCTGGCGCCGCCACATGCCGCCATCACAGCTCGCGACGCGGCTGCCCAGGATCCGGCAGCACGAGCGCCTGACGGGTGGGCTCGATCTCTCAGAGGCGATGGCTGGTGAAGCGGAGCGGAGCGAGCCCCTTACCACTGTTGTGCGAGGGTCAGCCTCGCTTACCGAGGTACTGCGGCAGGCCGATTTCGGAAGCCTGAGCGCCTCCGAAGAAGTCGACGCCCTCCGGATGCTGGCGGCGCTCCGCCCTCGCCTTCCCATGCGGCCAGCGCGGCGCGGCGTCGTGAGACGGAGCGGGCCTCGACCCGCCATGCGCAGGCTGCTCCGCCGATCGCTGGCGACCGGCGGCCAGCCGCTGGTCTGGTCCTGGCTCAGGCGGCGCCAGCGCCCGCGGCCGATCACGGTGATCTGCGACATCAGCGGCTCCATGGAGCGCTACAGCCGGTTCCTGCTCCGCTTTGCCCATACCTTGGCCCGCTCGGGCGCCCCGCTCGAGGTCTTTGTATTCGGCACGCGACTCACGCGAATCACGCGCCAGCTCCGGCGTCGCAGCGCCGAGGAGGCTCTGCGACGTGTCGCGCATGCGGTGGTGGACTGGAGCGGAGGCACACGCATCGGCGAAAGCCTGCGTGAGTTCAATCAGCGGTGGGTCCGGCGCACCCTGCGGGGGGGAGCGATCGTGCTCCTCGTGTCGGATGGGTGGGAGCGCGGTGACCCCGAGCTGCTCTCCCGCGAGATGGTCCGCCTGCACCGCTCCTGTCACCGCCTCCTCTGGCTCGACCCCTTCGCCGGACACGAGGGATTCGAGCCGTCGACTCTGGGGCTTCGCGCCGCGCTCCCCCATGTGGATGAGTTTCTTCCCTGCGCTAACGTGGCGTCGCTCGAGAGGCTGGGTGAGGTGCTGGGGAGGGCGGGAGAACGGCGGTGAGAGGTGAGAGGTGAGAGGTGAGAGGGCCGAAGCTGGCTCAGCCTGTTACACCGCACCAGTCCGCCAACAGGGTGGCGACCACTTTCACGGCGGTCAGCAACTCGTCGACCTCGATATACTCGTCGGGCGCGTGAGCGAGGCGGATGTCCCCGGCTCCGTACATGACGCAGGGCATCTTGCCGAAGGCGATGAAGTGCCGCATGTCCGCACCGTAGGTCACGGCCTCGGTCGTGGCGGGCGCGCCGGTGACTCGCTCATGCGCGGCCCGTACCGCCATACAGAACGGATCGTCTGCGGGCGTCTCGGCGGCGATGAACTGGCCGCCGAAAAACGAGATCACCGGTGGATGCGCGCGGAGCCACTTGTCCCGCCCCGCCGCCGCCATGATCCGATCGATCACGACCTGCTTGAATGGCTCCAGGTCCTCCCCGGGAAGGAGCCCCACGCGGACCTCCGCTTCCAGCTGCTCCGGCACGGTGGAGGCCCAGTTCCCGGCCCGCACCACTCCGACATTCACCGGGGCCTTGTTGACAAACCCCGCGTACAGCGGGTGGCTCAGCGTCAGGTTGCGCTCGCGCTCGAAGGCCAGGAGATCGTTGAAGAGCGGCACGAACTTCTCCAGCGCCGACACGCCCTCGTTCCGCGTCGCGGCGTGGGCCGACCGCCCGGTGATGGTCATCCGGAAGACTAGTGAGCCTTCGCAGGCAGTCACCAATGCGAGACGCGTAGGCTCGGTTACCAGGGCCGCATCGGCACGATAGCCGCGGAGCACCGTCGACAGCGCCCCGAGCCCGCCATCTTCCTCGCCGACCGTGCCGCAGACGATGACGTCACCCTTCAACTGTATGCCGCAGTCGGCCAGGGCCCGGAGGGCGGCCAAGTGGGTGACCAATCCACCCTTCATGTCGCAGCTGCCGCGACCATAAACCCGGCCATCGACCAGCGTGCCGCCGAAGGGGGGCTGGGTCCAGAGGGTGTGATCCCCTTCCGGCACCGTATCGATGTGGGCATTCAGCAGAATCGAGCGAGCACCCGCGCCCCCGACCCCGGCCCGGCGGCCGGCTACGTTGGGGCGTCCGTCATACCGGCCCTGCTCGCCCACGTGCTCCAGGTAGGGAAGCATCTCCTCCCTGGTGGCCGACCAGGTGTCCACTTCAAGGCCGGTATCCCGAAAGCCGGTCGCGACCCGCGCGGCCATTGCCGCCTCGTCTCCTGTGACCGACCGCGCTCCCACGAAGGCTTGCAAAAGTTCGACAGTCCGCCCGCGGGCGGCGTCGACGGCCCGGCTGATCCGCGCGTCCCGCTCGTTCGTCTCCGGCACGTGCAGCGAGGCCCCTTTCCGTCTCAGCCAGGTTGGGAACGGTTTACGGCAATGCTCGAGGATCAAAGCTAATGGGTGCTTTCCCCGCGGCGAGGGGAACGGTATCCTATGACGAAGGAAGACGCCATGCACGATCTGCTCGCCGAACTCACGGTCCTGGAGGGAACCGGACGGCCCACCGGCCGAGCCGTGGTCACGAGCGTCTGGGGATCGGCGCCGCGACCCGAGGGCGCCTGGCTCCTGGCCACGGACGACGGCCGGATTGCCGGGTCGGTCTCCGGCGGCTGCGTCGAGAGCGCCACGGCGCAGGAGATCGCCGCGGCGATCATACGCGGATCGCCGCGACTCGTGACCTACGGCGTGAGCCACGAACGGGCCTGGGAGGTGGGGCTCGCCTGCGGCGGCACCATCAAAGTCTTCGTGGAGCCGCGGGTGAGCGACCGGGTCCGGGCGGCTGCCGCCGGCGCGGGCGGTGTGCTGGTGGCGACGATCATCGGCGCTGCCGATCCGAGCGGCCCCCAGCTGGGCCGCTCGGTCACGATTCATGACGATGGCACCATCGAGGCCGCGCCGGAGGATCGGTGGGTCGGAGAGGCCGTGCGCGATGCGGCGATGGAGGCCTTCGGGAAGGAAGCCAGTCGCACGGTCGAGATCACCCACGATGGCGAGGTGCTCTCCGTCTTTGTGGAACTCTTCCCGCGTCCGCCCAGGCTGGTCATCTTCGGCGGCGTGCACATCGCGATGGCGCTGGTCCCTCTGGCACGCTCGCTGGGGTACCGCACCGTCGTGGTGGACGGGCGCGAGGCATTCGCCACGCGCGAGCGGTTCCCGGACGTTGACGACCTGATCGTCGCCTGGCCGGACCAGGCCGCCGCGAGGCTCGGGCTCGATCGCGCGACGTATGTCTGCGTCCTCTCCCATGATCCCAAGTTCGATGAGCCGGCGCTTGATCTGGCCTTGCGCTCGCCAGCCCCGTACATCGGGGCCATCGGGTCGCGGAAGACCCAAGGGGCACGACGACAGCGGCTCCTCGACTCGGGCTTCACCCCTCGGGACCTGGATCGCCTGCACGGCCCGATCGGGCTCGACCTGGGCGGTCGGAGTCCCGCGGAGACGGCACTCGCCATCATGGCCGAGATCACGCAGGTGCGCTACGGCCGGTCGGGGGAAGGGGCGAGAGCGGCCACCGCCGTGAGTCACGAGTCCGGAGCGCCGTGACGGAGGCGCACGGGCGCCACATTTTCATAACGGGCGCAACGGGCTACCTCGGACGCCGTCTCACCCACCGGCTCCTGGCCCGAGGCCATCGGGTTCGGGGTCTGGTCCGCCCGGGAGCCGAGCATCGCCTCCCGAAGGGCACCGAGGCCGTGATCGGGGACGCTCTGCATGGCGTGAGCTACGCAAGTCAGATCGCGCCAGCCGATACCTTCGTGCACCTCGTCGGAGTGGCGCGGCCGAGTCCGGCCAAGGCGCAGCAGTTTCTCAGTGTGGACCTTGCCTCGGTGGCCGCGGCGGTTCCCTCGGCGGTCACGGCCGGCGTGCGGCACTTCGTCTACGTCAGCGTCGCGCACCCCGCGCCCGTGATGCACGCCTACCAAGCCGCGCGGGTCCGGGGTGAGGCCCTGGTTCGGGAAAGCGGCCTCGCGACGACGATCCTCCGGCCCTGGTACGTACTCGGACCCGGTCACTGGTGGCCGATCATTCTGTCGCCCATCTACTGGGTGGCCTCGGCGGTCCCTGCGACTCGGGATGGTGCCCGCCGAGTCGGCCTGGTGACGATCGGTCAGATGCTTCGGGCCCTGGTTTTCGCGATCGAGCAGCCGGCGGACGGAGTGCGGGTTCTCGAGGTTCCGGAGATCCGGCTCGCCGGGGCCTGGCACGCGAAAGAGCCCTGACACCACAAGGTGCCAGGGCTCTTCGATTGCCGAAGCCGAGTTATGGCTTGGTGGTGGTGCTGTCCTTCTTCGCCGTCATCGCCTTCTTGGTCGAGGCCACGTGCTTCCGGGTGGAGGTGCTGGCCTTGTGGGCCGTCGTGGTCGCCTTGTGCTTGGCGGTCTTGGCCGTGGTCGTTACGGCGGCCTTGGCAGCGGTGGAATCCTTCTTCACCGTCGCGGTAGGCTGTTGCTGGGCGGCCAACGCGGTCGTCGACAGGGCGAGAGCGAGGGCGGCAGCGGTCAGGGAACGGGACATGCTGGCTTCTCCATGAGAGGTTCTTCAACCGGGCGAGGCGGCGCTCGCTCGGCAGTACCGGAAACGTTCCGGCGCCAACCGCGCGCAGTGCAGCTACTGTACCAACCCCCGGAACGCGACCTCATACCCAAGCCATCCGCTATCGAGCCGCGCGGGAAGTGCGGCGATGATGATGAGTTGCCTCACGGAAGGTCGAGCCCGTGGGCACCGCTTGCCAGCGCGCGGCCAACGGCGCGTGAACAGTTTGTAATCCATCGGCGCGCCCTCAGGGTCACTCTGTCCTGCTCCGTGGGACAGACTGGCTCTGTGTCCTGCATCACTAACTCCGCCTCACGAAGCTGACGGCTTGGGATTCCCGACTATCTCCGAGGCGGCCTCGATCGCGTCGTGCGATCCTGTCAGGGCAAGCAGGTCGCCGCCTGCCAGGCGCTCATGAGCTTCCGGGAAAGGGGTTCGCCGATTCCCGTGAAGCATCGCGACCACGGTGGCGCCGGTGCGGCCCCGCAGGTTGAGGTCACCAAGGGTTTCGCCGTCTGCCTCGCTGCCGGAAGCGACGCGAAGCGCGGTGAAGTCGCCGAGGCCCGGAAGGAGCCGTCTCGCCAACTCGACGCTCGGCTGCTCGCCACTCGACTGCTTGGCCAGCGCCGAGACTACAACCTCGGCACCAGCGCGAAAGTGCCCCTCGAGGTCCTGGGCGCGCCGCCAGAAGCCAGTCCCGAGAAGTGCCAGCACCCCTGCCAGCACGAGCAGGCCGCCGAACCCGGGGATTAACGGAAGAGTCGCGACGGCGAGAGGAATGCCGACCAGCAACACCGCGGTGAGCTGCACGGTGAGCGCCAGCAGCCGCCGCGGGGCGAGCGCGTTGTCCACCTTGCCTTTGGGAGGAGGCGGCAGGGCCAGGTTGGCGAGCTCGAGCCCAAGCCCCCGTGACACGTTGATGATGCCAAGGACGAACGGGGCGAGCACAGCGACCGTTCCCGCGGCAAGCACCGATTGCATCACGCCGATACCGATCCGCACGGCGGCAAGGCCGCCGGAAGCGATCTGCTCACGGAGCACTTTGTAGACGAAAACGATGGCCAGCACCCCGCCGGAATCCAGGAGCAGAAAGCGCACGGCCCGTCGCACGCGCCGCGCGGGCGTGGCCGGACGCGGGGTGTGCCGGAGCATCTCGATCCACGACCCGTACAGCGAGGCAAAGGTCTGCAGCCGATGCGGGAGCTTGCGGTCCACGTAGGCCGCGAGAGGGGCCGCCACCCGCACGCACCAGGGAGTCGTGAAGGCAGTGATGGCGGAGATAGTGATGGCCACAGCGTAGAGTTCCGGCGGGACGGCGTGGAGCGCGAAGCCGACCCCCGCGATGATGAACGAGAACTCCCCGATCTGCGTCATGCTCATGCCGGTCTCGAGCGCCGGGCGGACCCCACGGCCGGCGAGGAAGGCGCCGACCGAAACCCCGAACAGCTTGCCGAGGATGACGAGTGCCGCGCCTCCCACGGCGAGCGGCCAGTGCGCGACCAGCGCGTGCAGATCGAACTGCATGCCGACGGCGGCAAAGAAGATGGCCGCGAACATATCTCGTACCGGCCGGATCTCGCGCCTGACCTGGTAACCGGAACCGGATTCCGCGACCAGGCATCCGGCAAGGAAGGCACCTAGCGCCACCGAATAGCCCGCCGCCTCCGCCAACGCGGCCATCCCGAAGCAGAGCCCCACGCCGGCCACCAGCATCGTATCCGGCTTCCACAGCCTCGCCGCCGCCCGGAGCATCCTCGGGATGACGAGCATGCCAGCCGCGAGCATGATCACCAGGGCCACCGCCAGGCCGGCAGCGACCCGCCCGACGAGCGACGCCGAGACGGCCTGCCCCGCACCAAGGGAGGTGAACAGGGTGATCAACACGATCGCCGCCAGGTCCTCGAAGATGAGGACGCCGTACAGAAAGTCCTGGAAGTCGGGGTCGGGTGGCTGCTCCTCGTTGACCTTGGCGACGATCATGGTGCTCGAGATCGCCAGGACCCCGCCGGCGAAGAGACTGGCCACCGGGCTCCAGCCGAGCAGGTGTCCGGCGAGGTACCCCAGTCCGCACATGAAGCTCACCTCGACCAGCGCGGTGAGCCCCGCGGTCGGCACCATCGCGATGACCTGCCGCACCCGGAAGCCAAGACCGATGCTGAACATGAGGAGGACCACCCCCAGCTCCGACAGGGTCTGGATGGTGGCTTCATCGGAGATCAGCCGTGGCGGGGTGCGCGGGCCGACCAGGAAGCCGGCAACGAGATAGCCCAGGATGACGGGAAGACGCAGGCGCTGGAACAGCAGCGTCACGATCGCGGCGGCGACGAGGACGAATGCCAAATCGCGCAGGAGCCCTTCGGGAACGGTCACGAGGCGAGCGTGGTGGAAAGGCGGGGACGCGGAATCTCGTTCCGCGAGGCAACCCGCGGAGTGGCCGCAAACCGGGTTCTTTGCATGCGCGGAAATGAACCGGTTCAGCGCCTCCGAGGAAGCCCTAGTTTCGGGCCTCCGCGAGGCGGCGGAGCTGCCGAATGACCCGCTGGCGTGCTGGGCCGTTCCGGACCGCGACAAAGATGGTATCGTCGCCCGCGATCGTCCCCACCACATCGCTCCATGCCAGGCGATCGATAGCTACGGCAACCCGGTTGGCTTCCCCCGCCGGAGTGTGGAGCACAAGCAGCGCCTCCCCGGCCGAATCCAGAGTCAGCACCCCCTCGGCGATCCTTCGCTCGTCGGGGTGCTCGGGTCCGGAGGCCAGTCGCGCGGGCCGCTGATAGGCTCCATCCACCTTGATGAGCTTGAGCGCGGCGATATCGCGACTCACCGAGCTCTGCGTCACCTTCCATCCCTCGGACGACAGGGCCTCGACCAGCTCGTCCTGAGTCCGGACTGGCCGGGTGCTGATCAGCTCCAGAATCTTGAGATGCCGCTTACGCCGGTCGCCGCTCATGCCGTGCCGCGCGCACCGCCCCGCCCGGCAAGCCGCTGGAGCGCTCCATCGAAGCGTCGTTGTTCACGGACCGCCCAGGCACGACATGCCCGCAGCCGCCCTCGCACCGCCGGCAGCCCGAGATTGCCCAGCCCTCCGGTGCTGCGACGGCGGCCGATGATCTCCTCGGAGGCGGGCTCCCGCCACCAGTCGCCTTCCTTGATGGCGGCCGCCACCTCGCGGTACGCGGAGCGAAAGGCGCTTCCACCCTCGACGCGGCGCATGACCTCGTCGGTGGCGAGCGGGCCACCGCGCAGGATATCGCGGCCCACAGCGGCATCGACGCCGAGACGAGGCACCGTCACCGCGAGCATGGACAGCATCCCTTCCAGGCGATCCACGCCCCGGATGACGGGCTCCTTGATCAGCTGGAAGTCACGGTGGTACCCGCCGCCAAGCTTGGCCTTCACCGAGAGCACCGTGAAGAGATCGGCCTCAAGCGCCGCCGCCCGGCTCCGCGTCAACTCGAAGAGGTCGGGGTTCCGCTTGTGCGGCATGATGCTCGAGCCGGTGGCAAGGTCAGGTGGAAGCAGCAGGAACCCGTACTCGTCAGCGGAGAAGTGGATTACATCGGTGCTGAGCTTGGCGAGCTCATGTCCCAGCTGGGTGCACCAGAAGAGCACCAGGGCCTCGAGCTTCCCGCGGCCGTTCTGAACCAGGGCGACGTTGTGCTCGACCTCGGCGAACCCCAGAGCTCGCGCCGTCGCCTCCCGCTTGAGCGGGAGGGGAACACCGTAGCCGGCCGCGCTTCCCAGCGGGGATCGGTCCAGCTTGGCCCACAGGGCCGGCAGGAGCTCGACGGAGTCGAGGATTCCCTCGGCGAACGCCGCCGCCCACAACCCTGCCGAGGACGGCATGGCCCGACGGGTGTGGGTATACCCGGGCCACAGCACCCGGGCGTACTTCCGGGCAAAGATGAGAAGGCTCTCGGCCAGATCGAGCGCGTCACCGGAGAGCAGCAGCAGGCGGTCCTTGAGGTAGAGACGGAGGTCGCAGGCGATCTGGTCGTTGCGCGAACGCCCGGTGTGCAGTCGCTCTCCTACCGGCCCCACCTGGCGGACCAGCCAGGTCTCGACAGCGGTATGCACATCCTCGTGCTCCGGCCCCAGGGCCAGGCGACCGTCGTCCACCTCGCGGAGCGCCATGCGAAGCCCCGCGCGGAGCCGGACGTACTCGGACTGCGATAGCAGGCCAGAGGCCCGGAGCCCCTCCACGTGCCCCAGGCTTCCCAGGATGTCCCACGCGAGAAGGCGACCGTCCCACAAGCGGTCTTCCGCCGCCGTATAGTCGAGCATCTGGCGGTCGAGCGACGCCCCCGGCATCCAGAGCGTGGCGACTCGGGGCGGCTCCCCGGGCGGAAGCTGGGGTCGGCCTCTTTTTGGAGTAGACTTGGAGCGACTCATGCGAGATAGGCCTGGGCAAGTTGGCGGTAGAAGAGCCGGGCCTCCGAGACCTCCGGGAGGTCAACGTATTCGTCAGGCGTGTGGGAGCGCCGGCTGGTGCCGGGTCCGCATTTGATCGCGTCCCGGTCCCGTACAAAGACCCAGTCGGAGCAGGTCGGCGAGCCGAACTGAGTGTTCCCCGGACGGAGGGCGCTCGCGGTTTTGAGAAGGCGCGAGCCCTCCGGAGTCTCGCAGGGAACCAGCCGATCCGACGTGACCACCACCTCGATGTCCAGTGACTTTCGCAGTGCCTCGGCAAGTTCGGCGTGGGTCCAGCTCGGCGTGCTCCGGACATCCAGCACGGCCCGCGCGACGGGCGGCGTGACGTTCCTGCTGATGCCACCTTCGAGCATGGTCGGGGTGGCGGTGGCCACGCCGAGAATGGGATGGCGCCGCTCCTGAAACATGGAAGGAAGCCGGGCCAGGTTCCGTCCCAGCTCCACGATGGCGTTCGTGAAATCGGGATTGTCCGCCGCATACCCGGCGTGTCGCTGCACGCCCTTCGCGACCAGATCCACCATCATGAGACCCCGCTGCGCGATGGCGAACTGCAGATTGGTCGGCTCTCCGACGACCGCCGCGTCGATCGGCCCGAGGCGCGCCACGGCGGTGCCCATCGTGGTGTGTTTGGTCTCCTCCTCGTACCCGAGCACTACCAGGAGGCGACCACGTCCCGGCCCGCCCGCTTCGGCGAGATCGCGGGCCGCCATCAGCATGGCGGCGACCGAGGCCTTGGCGTCACCGGCGCCGCGTCCGTAGAGCCGGTCGCCCTCGATCGTGGGCGTGAAGGCCGGGCGGGTCCACCCTTCGCCCGCCGGTACCGTGTCGAGGTGCGACACCAGCGCGAGCGTCTCGCCGGGCCCGCGGCCCGGCACGGTGATGGTCACCGCCGCGTCGTCACGGTTCGCTTCGAGCCCGGCCGAGCGGGCCCACGCCTCCACCCACCGCGCGATGACCTCCTCGGTCCCACTCACGGAGTGGGTCGCGACCAGGTCCCGCAGCAGGGCGATCTCAGGTCGCGAGGTCCACTCCAAGGTACGTCGCCTTCTCCTTTCGACCGACGATCATGGTGCCGCAGCCCGCCCCCGTGAAGACCTCGAGCAGGATCGAGTCGGGGAGCCGGCCATCGATGATATGGGTGCGCTCTACTCCGCCGGTCGCGGCCCGGATGCAGGCCTCCACCTTGGGCCGCATGCCGCCGGCAATCGAGCCGTGGGCGACCAGCTCGGCCAGGTCATCGGGGTCGGCGAAGGTGACCAGGCTGGAGGGATCTTCCCGATTGCGCAGCACGCCGGGCGCGCCCGTGAGGTAGATGAGCTTCTGGGCCCGAAGGGCCACCGCCAGCGCCTCGGCCACGGTGTCCGCGTTCACGTTGTAGACGTTGCCGTCGCGGTCGCCCGCCAGGCTGGCGACGACGGGCATGAACCGGGCCTCGAGAAGGGTGGTGAGCACCCGGGGATCGACCCGGTCGATGTCGCCGACGTGGCCGTAGTCCACCTGGCGGGACACGCCAGCGTCGTCCACCACCTGCACCGGCGGGCGGCGCCGGGCGGCGATGAGATCCGCGTCGACCCCGGAGAGCCCCACCGCCTGAACCTCGTGCGCGCGGAGTGACGCCAGCAGGCTCACGTTGAGCGTCCCGCTGTAGACCATCTTGGCCACCTCGAGAGCCGTGTCGTCCGTCACGCGGCGCCCCGCGACCATGGTCGGCTGGTGCCCCAGCCTATTGGAGAGGGCCGTCGCCTGCGGGCCACCCCCGTGCACGACGACGATCCGAATCCCGAGCGAGCTGAGCAGACTCAGCTGTTGCGCGACCCGATCGAGCGCTTCGTTGTCGGCGAGCACCTCGCCGCCGAGCTTGACCACGAAGACGTTGTCCCGGTAGGCGCGCACGTAGCGCAGCGCGCCCTTGAGACCCGCAATGCCCTTGCTGGTGTCGATCGTCATGCCGTGCTCCGTATGGGTCGTGGGCCGAAGGGGTCGGGTCACCTGGCGCCGAGCAGCTCCAGCAGCAGCGCCCGCTGCACGTGGAGCCGGTTCTCCGCCTCGTCCACGACGACGGAGGAGGGACCATCCAGCACCGCATCGTCGATCTCGACGTTGCGCCGCACCGGCAGGCAATGCATGACCAGCCCCCGGCCCTGGCGCGTCGACTTGAGGCGCTGGGCGGTGAGCCGCCAGTCGCGGAGCCCGGCACGGAAGGCCGCCTCCGTCTCCGGCTGGCCGAAGTACTTCACGGCCCCCCACGATTTCACGTAGACCACATCCGCGCCGACTACGGCCTCGTCGGGGTCGTTCATGATGTGCACGAACTCGCCACCCCGTGCCTGGGCGATGCGACGGATGAGCGCCGTATCCTCCGGATCCAGCTCGTAGCCGTCCGGCCGGGCGATGACGATCTCCATCCCCTGGTGCGCCGCGGCCAACGCGGCGCTCGCCGGCACCGCGGTGGGGAGGGCCTTGGGGTGCCAGGCCCACATCAGCACAAAGCGCTTGCCGGTCGGATCGCCCAGCTTCTCCCGGAGCGTCATCGCGTCGGCCAGCTGCTGGCAGGGATGGCGCCGTGACGATTCCATGTTGATCACCGGCTTCTCCGAGAACCGCGCGAAGTCTCGCACCACCCGGTCCTCCCGCACCACCTTCCAATCGGTCCCGCGGGGGAACGAACGGACGCCTAGCACGTCAGCGTAGCGCCCGAGGACCCGGGCGGCGTCCTTGACGTGCTCGACGGTGCTGCCATCCATCACGGCGCCCGGCTCGGTCTCGAGGCTCCAGCTGCTCTTGCCGGGCTCCAGCACCACGGCGTGACCGCCGTGCAGGAACATTGCCGCCTCGAAGCTGGTCCGGGTGCGGAGACTCGGGTCCATGAACACCATCGCCAGGACCCGGCGCTCGAGGCCGCCCGTGATCTCGCCGCGTTTGACGCGCGTGGCCAGGGCCAGGAGCGCGTCCACCTCCTCGCCGCTCCAGTCCTCCACGGTGATGAAATCGCGCTTGCTCACGCCATGCACTCCTTGAGCCCCGCCAGCAGCAGATCGGCCTCGCGGCGCGAGAAGGTGAGTGGCGGCAGCAGCCGCAGAATCGAGGGATCGGTGGCGGTGCCGGTGAGAATCCGCCGACGGAAGAGTGCCTGCTGCACCTCGCTGGCCGGGCGGCTCAGGCGGAGCCCCAGCAGAAGGCCGCGCCCCTCGACCCCCTGCACGCCCAGCGCGAGCGCCGACGCGGCCAGGTAGCCGCCGACATCGCGCACGTTCGCGAGCAGCCCTTCCGATTCGATCACGTCGAGCGTGGCGAGCGCCGCCGCGCAGGGCACCGGGCCGCCGCCGAACGTGCTGCCGAGATCGCCAGTCTTGACGCCCGCGGCGATCGCCTCCGACACGAGCACCGCACCGATCGGGAGCCCGGAGGCCAGCCCCTTGGCCATCGTCAGGATGTCGGGCGAGACACCGAAGGCCTCCGCGGCGGTGAACGCCCCGCTTCGCCCAACGCCGCACTGTACCTCGTCGTAGACCAGCATCACTCCATGCGTGGTGCAAAGCTCGCGGATCCGTCGCAGAAACTCAGGGTCCACGGCTCGGGCCCCGGCCATTCCCTGGATCGGCTCGAGGATCACCGCGGCCACGGTCGGGTTGATGGCCCGCTCGAGCCCTTCTATGCGGTTGAAGGGGATCTTCCGCGAGAGCGGAATGCCGGCCCGCGTGGCACTTTCCTCGTACTTGGCCCCGTCCGTCACCGCCAGGCAGCCGACGGTGCGGCCATGCCAGCCACCCTCGAGTGATACCAGCGCGCGGCGACCCGTGATCTTCCGGGCCAGCTGCAGCGCGTTCTCGTTGGCCTCGGCGCCGGAGTTGCAGAAGAAGACCTTCGCGAGAGGCGCCGGCGCGAGCGCCACAAGGCGCTCGGCCAGGAGCTCCCGGTTGGCGTGCGGCACAGCGCTCGAATAGAACAGGAGGCGCTCGGCCTGCTCGGCGATCGCGCGGACCACCGTGGGGTGGCTGTGCCCCGTCGACGAGACGGCGTGCCCGCCGTAGGCGTCGAGCCACTCATTGCCCTCGGCATCGATCAGCCAGCTGCCCCGCCCCGAGACCGGGCGCACCGGGAACTGGGCGTAGACCGGAAGCAGTGCCGAGCCGGCCGCGTCCTTGGTCGAGGCACCGGTCAGCATGGAAAGATCCCTCCGCCGCGAAGACCCGACTCTTCGGGGAGGCCGAGAGACAGGTTCATCGCCTGAATCGCCTGGCCACCGGCGCCCTTTACCAGGTTGTCGACCGCCACCATCACCTGTACCTCCCTCCCATCTGCAGACTGGGCCACGTGGATCAGGGCGTAATTGGTCCCGACGGCGTGGGTGAGCTCGGGCGGCTGGTCCAGCAGCCTCACAAAGGGCCGCCCGCGGTACGCCTCACGGAAGCGCTCGACGACCGGAATCGCCGTGCCACGCTCGCCGAGCTCGGCGTGAAGGGTGAGATAGATGCCCCGCACAAACGGACCGGAGTGAGTGAGGAGACGGGCCCGGGCCCCTCCCCGGCCGGTCCACTCCCGCCACCGCTGGAGGATCTCGGCCTCGTGCCGGTGGCTCAGCACGGAGTAGGCGAAGAGGTTATGCGCGCGCGCCGGATGGTGCGTGGTCGGCTTGGGCTGCGCGCCGCTTCCGCTCGATCCGGTTACCGCGAAGAGGGCCGGGCTCAGCTCACCGAGGCCGGCCAGCGGATAGAGGGCCAGCTGCGCGGCGGTGGCGAAGCATCCAGGCGCCGCCAGGGCGTTCTTCCCGCGGAGGGACGTTCCCAGCACATCCGCCAGCGCGTAGGTGAACCTTGGCAGGAGCCGCGGGGCGGCGTGCTGGCCGTAGAACCTGGCATAGAGCTCGAGATCGCTCACCCGGAAGTCCGCGGCCAGATCAATGACCAGGCCGGGCCCGGCCGCGAAGATCTCCTCCGCGATAGTCGAGGACTCGCCATGCTCGAGGGAAAGAAACACGACGTCCGCGCCAGCCGCGACTTCGCCCGGTGTGGCGCCGGAAAACCGCACATCGGTGAGCGGAGCCAGGGCGGGATGCACCGCGCCTACCGGTACGCCGGCCTTGCTCCGACTGGTCGCGACCAGATCGCCCAGCTCGGGGTGGCTGAGCAGCAGGCGGAGCAGCTCGCCGCCGACATAGCCGGCGCCACCGACCACGGCGATCCGAAGCGTCATGCAGCAACCAGAGACATCAGACCACGTTCTCCGCCAGCTCCTGGCTGGCGGGAACCGGCGGATGCCCTTCCAGCGCCTGCCGCACAATCTGCACGAGGCCATCCGCATCCCGCAGGGCGTTGTGCGCCGGCAGCTGCAGCTCTGCGCGAATGTAGTCGCGCCCCACTTCGTTGTCCGTTGCCGGGCCGGTGATGACGGTTACGGGGAGGCCGAAGAGATCGCGCATCAGGGTCACGGCGCCCCAGCATCCCACCGGATCGGGCGCGGCCATGACGTAGGCCCGGCCGAGCGCGGTCAGCTCCGCATCCCGCAGGATGTCCTGCACGCCGTACTCGCCGAGGATGCCGTCTCCGAGCTCGGCCACGATCGCGTCGGGCCGGCTCGTCCCCAGGCGATTGAAGATGCCTCTGGCCGCGGGAACGGTGAGCCCGGCACGGGTGGTGGCGATGCCGATGTCGTTGAAGGTGAGGGCCGTGATGGCGCCGGCGTCCAGCATCGACAGCGCGTCGCGCATGAGCGAGACGCCCGTGAGCTTGGCCGCGGCCACCCGCAGTCCCGAGCGCGTCAACCCACGGACCAGCTCGGTCGCGGCGACGGTCTTGCCGGCATTCATGCAGGTACCAGCCACGTACACTACCGGCACCGCCGTTTCGAGACGCTCGGCTGGCGGCACGGCGTGATCCCGAATGTGCGCCGGCCGGCCGATCCGGTCGCCAAGCTCCGGGAAGGCGAGAATCGCGCCCAGCACCTCGGCCTTGAAGGGCGGGCCGATCTCGGGGTTGGTCGAGGTGCATTTGCCGAGGATGCCCCCGAGATTGAGCACCTCGATGGTGTCACCGACGGCGATGCTCGGCGGAACCACGCCGGCGTAGCCGCGGAGAGCCCGGCGGTGCCCCAGCGTGCCGGCCAGCACGTCTCCGGCGCGAAGCGAGATCATCCGCCCCGAGACGTCCTCGACGGTGTTGTAACTGGCCTTGTCATGCAGGATGCGCACGGCGAGCACGTAGCCTTCGGCGGCCACGATCTCGTCCCCGATGATCACCTCGGCCCCGAGGTGCGCGTTGCGGGTCGAGGACGAGATGCGGTCGAGGCGGATGCGGGTCGTCTTGACCATTGCGGCTCTCCCTTTGCTATGCCGATGCCGAGGCGGACCCGGCGCGAGCGGCGAGCAGCTCCGGGATGGCGGAAACCCGGCTGAACGCCCGAGCTTCCTCGCCGGTCCAGAGCCGGTTCTCCTCACCGTAGGTTGCGACACTCCGGTCCATCATCGAGAACGGACTCCGCGTCCCTACCACCTGGAAGCGCCCGGGCGCCAGCAGCACCCGGGTCTCGCCGCTCACCCGCTGCTGGCTGCTCATGAGGAAGGCCTCGATGTCGCGAAGAGCCGGATCGAAGTAGTGCCCTTCGTGCAGCCGGTCGCCGTAGAACTGGCCCAGCTGGTCCTTCCAGAAGGCCTGCCACTTGGTGAGGACCAGTTTCTCGAGCTCGCGGTGCGCCGCGACCAGGAGCAGGGCGGCACCGGCCTCGAAACCGATCCGCCCCTTGATCCCGAGGGCCGTCTCACCCACGTGGATATTGCGGCCGAACCCGTAGTGCGCCGCCAGATCGCCCAGACGCCGGATGAGCTCGGGGCCGGCGAGCGAGGTGCCATCGAGCGAGGTCGGCGAGCCGGCAGTCCAGGCCAGTACCACTTCACGGGGCGCGGGAGCATCCGAAGGAGTCTCGAGGAGCTCGGGTGGCGGACCCGCCCAGGTGTCGTGGGTCCATCCACCGCCCCAGGTTGTGCCCCAGAGGCCCCGGTTGATCGAGTAGGCCCCGGCCTTGGGCGGCACCGGGAGCTTGCGCGCCTCGAGCTCGGCGATGGCCCGGTCGCGGGTGATGCCCTCGTCACGGATCGGGGTGATGATCTCGAGATCCGGGGCGAGCACCCGGAAGGCGATATCGAAGCGAACCTGGTCGTTCCCGGCCCCAGTCGAGCCATGCGCGACCGCGACCGCCCCGATCCGGCGGGCGGTCTCGACGAGCGAGAGGGCTTGCTGGGTGCGCTCAGCCGCGACCGAGAGGGGGTAGACCTGGCCCCGGAGAACGTTGCCCTGGATGAGGAAGCGTACGAAGCGATCGAACACCGCCTGCCGCGCGTCGACCGCGTGGTGGGTCACCGCTCCCACGGCCTTGGCCTGCTTGGCGATAGCGGCCAGATCGTCGGGGGTGCTGCCGCCGGTATCAACGTAGACGGTGTGGACCGCCCACCCCCGGTCGGCCAGGTGGGGGACACAGAAGGAGGTGTCCAGGCCGCCGGAGAAGGCGAGGGCGAGGGTCTTCATGGCGGATAAATATGCATTATGCAACTTCCGCCGCAAGTCCGAAGGCCCGGCCCCCTACCACCGCTCGGCGAGCGTCCGCACCAGATCCGCCAGTCCAGCCACGTCCCGCAGGTCGACCGTCTCCACCGGCGAATGGGAGTAGCGCATCGGCCAGCCGATAGCCACGTCCGGGACCCCCCACGACTGGAACATCGAGCCATCGTTCCCGCCGCTCGTGGTGCCGTACTGGAGTGGGATGCGGGCCCGCCGCGCCAGCTCCCGGAGCGAGTCGAGCAGCACAGGTGGCGTCACGGAACTGTTGTCGAGCGCCCGCGCCACGGGCCCCTGGCCCAGCGGGGCGTCGGCGTAGGTCCGCACTTCAAGTGGAGCGTCCGAGGAGACGAAGGTGTCGATGGCGTGGACCCGCGCCGGCCTCGATTCGAGAGCGTGCGCGGCGGCACGGGCCCCTTCGAGACCGATCTCCTCCCGGACGCTCCAGAGAAAGACCACTTCGTGACGAAGCCGGGCCGGGTCGAGCGCCCGCAGGGCAAGGACGAGCGCGGTGCACCCGACCCGGTCGTCCATCGCGCGACCGGTCGCTCGGGTCCCGGCCAGGCGCGCGTATCGCTTCGGCATCGTGACGGTGGCGCCCGGCCCGATGCCGAGCGCCTCCGTGGCGGTCTGGTTCGCGGTGCCGACGTCGACACGAAACGCGCCCGGGTCGCGGCGAGCCGACGCCGAGTCGCGCGGGGGGAACACTCCCGGGACATCGCCCGCTGCAGTGTGGACCAGCGCCGGCTCGCCCTCGAAGAGCGAAGGGAAGAAGCCGCCCCGAGGCTCTACACGCAGCTGGCCGTCATCGCCGATCTCCGTGACGCGGAACCCGATCTCATCCTGGTGCGCCACGAAGACGACCAGCGGGTCGCCCTTGCCCACCCTCACCCACAGGTTCCCAGCGGTGTCGGCCTCGGCGTGCGCCCACGCGGGGAGCATGTGCTCCAGCGCGGCTCGGACCCGGTCTTCGCTGCCGGAAACACCGTACGTCTCGACCAGCGGTGCGAGCACCCGCTCGACTTCCGTCACCGTGGTCACCCGCTGCCCCGCGAGGCGCGCGGGAATGAAAGCCGCCAGGGCAACGAAAGCCCCACGACAGGCGCGGTGCATCACGGCTGCCCTCCAATCCACGACTGGAGCCGTCGTTCCAGGCGCTCGGCGCCCGCGAGGGAAACGGTCTCGACCGGCGTCGCCGGATAGCGCACCGGAAGGCCCCACCGCTCCAGATCGGGGAGGTAGGTCGGATCGGGGGAGGGCAGATGAGAGGCGGTGTCCGCCCCCCCGCGCGCGTCCAGGAGAACGGCTTGGTCAAACGGCCCGAGACTTCGGGCCAGATAGAGGAGCCCGCGCCGGGTGAAGCTCTGCTCCACCACGAAGGCGGCGACGAGCGTCCCCCGGGCGGGGCGCGCATCGGCCAGCGCACCGACCAGCGCGGCGCATGCCGCCCGCCGGCCGGAGACCGGGGCCGCGAGCAAGGTGTCCCCGTACCGGATGGGCGCCTTCTCACGGGCTACGGGCGAGAGGACCTCGATCCCTAGACGAGCTACCTCGCCGGCGCTATCGGCGCCCACGTCGACGAAAGCGTTGTCGAAGGTGAACGGCGTATCGCCGGCAGAGCGGCCCCGAGTGAGGTGCACCGAGCGAACACCTACCACTCCGGGCACCGGACCCCTCCGGCCGAACACCGTTACGCGCTGCCCCTCCAGCTGCTGATCGGCCAGAGGGCCGGGGCTGGGCCCGACGCGACGGAGGGTGAGGTAACCGTCCGGCCGAATGCTGCCCACCACGAAGCCCGGCTCGTCGATCGGGCAGGCGACCAGCCGTCTCGGCTCTCCCTCGCCCTGGACGCGGACCACATTTCCCACTCGGTCGCGCGTGGCGCCGGGAATCAGAGGAAGCAGCGTATCCAGCGCCTGAGCTTCATAGCCTGAAACGGCGGTCAGCGCCGCGAGCCGGGTAGCGAGCTGCTCGAGTCCCGGCGGCGGCGCGCTTTGCCCGGCCAGGGTGAGCGGCATCATGCCAGCCGCAATCGCCAGCAGCGCTCGAAGCCTCATCTCGCCTCCGTGGGGCTGGCCGGGCCCTCGCCGGCTCCGCTTCGTGCGATCGCCTCGCGAACCTCAGCGAGGTCCTGCGGCGTCAGAGTCAGGGTCGCGCCGCCGATCCAGCCGTCCACCTGTGAGGCGCTCCGGGCGCCGACGATGGCCCCGCTTACGCCGGGCCAGGCCAGGGCCCACGCGATGGCCACCGCGGAGACGCTGGTCCCGCGACGTGCGGCGATGCGCCGCAGCGCATCGCGCAAGGCCAGACTGCGCTCCAGCCGTGGTGACTGGAACTCCGCCGCCCGGCGCCGCCAATCGTCCGGCGCCATCCGCTCGACCCGCTCCCGACTGAACGTGTCCGTGAGGATGCCGGTCTGGAGCGGGCTGTAGACGATGACACCGGTCTGGTGCGACGCGCACCAGGGAATGACGTCTTCCGCGGCCTGTCGCCGGATGAGCGAGAACGGAGGCTGCAGGGATGCCACATGACGGCGGGCTTCGCAGCGCTCGAGCAGCGGCACCGTGAAGTTGGAAACGCCCCCGAACCGGACCTTCCCGGCCTCGATCAGCTTTCCCATCTCGTCCCACGAGTCCTCGACCGCCACTCCGGTCTTGTCGGGCCAGTGAAACTGATAGAGGTCGATCCGCTCCACGCCGAGTCGTCTGAGGGAGGCCTCGCACTCGCGGCGGATCGACGCGGGCTCCAGGCTCTGCGTCGGTGCCGCCCGGCGCTGAGTGGGGTCCCAGGGCATGCCGCACTTGGTAAACACCAGTGGACGATCCGCTGGCGGGACGTCGCGGAGCAGTCTGCCAACCACCTCCTCGGAGTGTCCGAGGCCGTACACCGCCGCGGTGTCGATCCAGTTGATGCCCAGTGCAAGCGCGCGCCGCATCGCGGCGAGCGAGTCGGCGTCGTCCTGGGGGCCCCACCCAAACGACCAGTCGCCACCGCCCGCGGCCCAGGCTCCAAATCCGACGGTGCTGATCGAGAGACCCGTAGCGCCGAATGGGCGCCGGGGTAGCGTCGTCATGGTTCCTCCACTGTGATGGTGACGCTCGCCCGGTCCCGCCCGGATTCGGCGCGCACCTCGTGGCGACCCGGCACCAGGCGCCATCGCGCCGATCGTATGGCATGCCCATCCACGTACCAGCGAATCGTCGCGTCGGGTCGAGCCCCCGTCACCCGGAGCGGGATGGTGGCATAGCGCGGCTCCACGCCCGGCGGAACGCGATACCGGTCGCCGTGCTCGGGTGAGGTGATCGTGAAGGGTCCCTCTCGCGACGGGGCAGGCGGCGCGGGAGCAGCGGCGATGACCGGCTGCTCGAGCCCCTCCGTAGCGCTCCATTCCGCGTATTCAGCCGGGAGCTGGACCGAAGTGTTGGTGTGCCAGTCGCACGGGCGGGTCGGCTCGGTGCCCGGTGCAAAGTACTCGGTGAGAGTCGGACAGCGGGGCGTGGCGACCATGCCGGACAGCCGACAGATCGTAACCGGCACGAGCCCAGCCTCGGCCGCCGTCGGCAGTGATCCCGGAGGGTAGCGCTCCGCCGTGACGAGTACCGCCCGGCGGAGCAGCGGGCCGGCGCCGGTCACGCCGCTCACCCCTTCCATCGGCTGTCCACTGAAGTTCCCGGCCCAGACGGCCACGGTGAATCCCGCCGTCACCGCGACCGCCCAGTTGTCGGTAAAATGCCGGCTGGTGCCGGTCTTCGCCGCCGCGCGGAAGGGCCAGTCGAATGGGCTTGTCAGCCCGAACCCGGGCATCCGGGCCACGGGATCGGCGAGAATGTCGAGAACCAGCGCCGCGGAGCGGGCCGAGGCCACCCGCACACCCTCCTTGAGGACGGGAGGGGACTCGGTCGCCCACCAGCGCACCGGCGTCCACATGCCACGATTGGCCAGGGCCCGGTACGCGTTGGCCAGCTCGAGGAGGGTGACGTCGCCGTTGCCGAGGGCCAGCCCCAGGCCGTAGAACTCGGGCGAGCGGTCGAGCGAGCCGAAGCCCGCGCGGTGCAACTCCTCGAGCAGCGTGGCGTAGCCGAAGCGATTGGCCAACTCGACAGCCGGCACGTTATACGAGCTGGCCAGCGCCTCCCGCGCGCGCACCGGCCCGTGGTAGCGGCGATCGTAGTTCCTGGGATGGTACGGCCCGCCCGCCGTCTGGTAGGTGGTGGCGATATCGGCGAGAACGGTCGCGGCTGTCGCCCCGCGATCGAACGCCATGGCATAGAGAAAAGGCTTGAGCGCCGAGCCCGGTTGACGTGGGCTCACCACCATGTCGACCTGCCCCGCTGTGTCCGACCAGAAGTCGGGCGAGCCCACCCAGGCCAGGATCTCCCCCGAGCGGTTGTCCAGCACCACCAGAGCGGCCTGCTTCACTCCCCGGTCCCCGAGCCGATCGACCGTGTGCTGAACCTCGGCCTCAAGCGCCTCCTGGAGGTCCAGGTCGAGCGAGGTGCGCCAGGTTCCGGCCAGGGGCCGTCCCTCTTCCTCGGCGTGGACCAGGAGGCGGCTCGTGTAGTGGGGCGCAAGGAACGGACGACCGCGGCCCACCCCAAGCAGCGGCTCGCGTTCGGCGCGATCCCGTTCCTCCCGCGTAGCATACCCCACGCGCACGAGTTCCTCGAGACCGAGGCGACGCCGCGCCGCCGCCCGCGCAGGATCCACCAGTGGATTCTGGCTCGAGGGAGCCCGCGCCAGCGCGGCCAGAAGCGCCGCCTGGCCGACACTGGCCTGCTCCGCCGATGCGCCGAAGTAGAGCCGCATCGCCGCCGGAACACCGACGGTGGCCTGGCCCAGCGGGACTCGGTTGAGGTATTGCTCCAGGATCTGGTTCTTGGACAGGTGCTGCTCGAGGCGGAGCGCCCAGAGCGACTGCAGCAGCTTTCCCCCGAACCCGCGGCCGATCGGCATGAGGAGCCGGGCCAGCTGCATCGTCAGCGTGGACGCGCCCGACACGACCCGTCGGTGGATCAGGTTGTCTCGAACGGCGCGGGCCACCGATCGAGGGTCGACCCCGTGGTGCTGGTAAAACCGCCGGTCTTCGACGGCCACGAAGGCGCGAGGTAGAGCCGGATCCATGCGGTCGAGACTCAGCCATTCCACTAGGTTGCCGTCGTCAGCTCGGGTGGAGCGGAGAAGCAGCCCGTGCCGGTCTTCGATGGTAAGACTCTGCGCTCCCGGCGGAGCGAGGAGACCGGAAGGCAGGGGAGCAAGCACCCAGAATGCGAGCGACAGGAGCAGCAGGCCTCCGCCTGCGGCGCACCAGATAGCCGCTCGCCAGAACAAGGATTGGCGGAGGGCGGAGAACCGGATCACTTCGCCGTCACGGTAAAGACCCCACCGTCACTCCGGCCGTAGACCGCCGGATTGTACATCTCCTCCGCGTGGGCGGGCGGCCGCACAAAGGTCCCTACGGTCGTGGCCCGCGCCAGGTAGGTCATCGTGTAGGTCCCCTTCCACAGCACCGTCGCGGAATAGATGACGCGATCGTCCCGTATCTCCCTGTGATCGAACGGCGACCACCAGCCATCGTCCCAGCTCCCATAGTACCAGTGCGAGAGACCGTTGCCGGCGTTGCCTTCCTCCCCTTCACCCTCCGCCTGGTCGCGGCCCGGAGTGGTGAGGCCGGTGCCGGGGCCCGGCGCCAGGCTGGCGGTGCGGAGGCTGAGGTCAATCGCCTCGAGCCCTGCGGGAAGCGCGTCGTCCACGACAACGAACTGCCGGTCCTCCGGAACGGTGATGCGGAGACGCACCCGTACGAGGCCTCCTTCAAGGGCGCTGGTGACCGGCTCCGGCTGCTCATACTTCTCGTACCAGCGCTCAACCTGAATGCCCTGGTTCTCGGGATTGACCGGCCGTGAGGTCGGGACTTCGTGCACCGTCAGGGCGTAGTAGATCGGCGCGCCTGCGCCGGCGGCGGCCAGCGTGACACGCACCACCGACTTACCGGCTGCACCGCCGCTCAGGAGCCCGGTGAGCGCCACCATTGAATCGCTCAGCGAAAGCCGGTCCGGGGCTCCGCGCTGGCCCGAGGAGGCGAGAATCGTGCGTCCGCCGCTCCGCACGGTAAAGGGCCGCGCCAGTCCGGCCCGCATGCGGTGCTGGAAGGCCGCGAGCGCCCCGATGGTCGCGGCGTAGTCCTGAGTGTTCCACCACTCGAGCGCGCCGGCCCGACCCTGCTCGGTCAGCGTCTCCACCAGCGGTCCGATGAGGGCATTCGACGAATCCACGGCCAGCGTTGCCGTGAGGAGCCGTCCGACGGGGCGGGTGCTCGAGGCGAAGTAGT
>Ga0335081_10004071_pt1 | contig 23086 bp, 25 predicted proteins | sample Lox_Sample_35_FD_206713 | JGI IMG/M metagenome (GOLD analysis project Ga0335081, IMG submission 206713) | Soil microbial communities from Loxahatchee National Wildlife Refuge, Florida, United States - Lox_Sample_3.5 | ecosystem: Environmental > Terrestrial > Soil > Wetlands | place: USA...
GCGCCCGACGCTACTACTAACGAGCGATCCTCATACCGCCGAGTGCTCGGGAACGGGAATGGGCATGATCACGTGGATTCGGGCATCCATGCCCGAGTCCCGAGAGACCGTCTTCCGCCCTGCCTCCGGCGGCGGGCTCCGCATGGTGATCGACGCGTCGAAACTTGACTCGTTCGTGCAGCTTGCGATCACCAAGCGGAGCTAGGTCGGCTCGGAGTCCGAACCGCTGAGCATGTCCCTGGGACCGGAAGTTGCGGTCCCAGGGGCGCTTCGCTGTGGGACGTGGCGATCGCCTCCCACGGCGAGGAGGAGTACCGGACCCAGGACATCGATCTCATCCCTGAGTGCTCTCCGGAGGACCTTCAGCGCTAGGGTGCGGTCTAGTATCGGGCTCGACATGGTTCGAACACTTCTACCGGCCACCCGTCGGCTCGTCGTTGTAGCCGTGCATCGGGCCGATCGCTCTCGCGACGGCGCGTCGCAGGCCGAGGGACGGGGAGTCCTTGGCCCACAGCGGATGCCGATTCGCGGGCGAGTCTAGCCTGGGGGGGGCTGGCTGTGCCTCGCATTCCGTCAGTCACCCGTCTGCCGGGGGTGCCGGATCCGCTGCGGCGGGTGCGCGTTGCGCGTGATCTCGCGTCGGTCACGGCGATCGGGGAGGAGGAGGCCGGTGCCGGCGGCATGAGTGGGGCGTCTGTGGAACGCATCTGGCGCGCCGCCGTCGATCTCTATCGAAGCGGGGTGCACCCGGCTGTGCAGGTGTGCGTGCGCCGCCAGGGCGCGGTCGTGCTCGACCGCGCGATCGGTCACGCCCGTGGCAACGGCCCCCGTGATGGAGCGGAGGTGCCAAAGCAGCCAGCGACGCCGGCGACGCCGTTTGTGATCTATTCCGCCGCCAAGGCGGTCACGGCGTTCGTCGTTCATATGCTCCACGAGCGCGGGGCGCTGGACATCTCGGACCGCGTCTGCCAGCACATTCCCGGATATGAGCGTCACGACAAGGGCGAGATCACGATCGCTCAGGTGCTTGCGCACCGGTCCGGAGTGCCCGATATTCCGCGCGAGGCGTTGGACCTCGACCGCGCGCGTGACCGCGAGTTCATTGTCCGGGTCCTGTGCGACGCAAGGCCATTCGCCAAGCCCGGGAGGTTTCTCGCTTATCACGCCGTCTCGGGCGGATACATCTTGGGCGAGATTGTGCATCGGGTTACCGGCAAGGACATTCGCACGGTGCTCGCCGAGGAGATCCTCGACCCGCTGCGCTTCCGTTGGACCAACTACGGCGTCGCACCGCAGGACGTCTCGCGCGTGGCGCTCAACTACGTGACCGGGCTGCCCATGGCGCCTCCGCTCTCGCAGCTGTTCGCGCGGGCGGTCGGGCTCCCCTTTGACGAGCTGGTCCGCGTCAGCAACGACGAGCGCTTTCTGACCGCGATGATCCCCTCCGCAAACCTGGTCACGACAGCCAACGAGCTCGCTCGCTTCTTTGAGATCTTCCGTCGGGGAGGCGAGCTCGACGGCGTCCGTGTGATGAGGCCGGAGACGGTGCGCAATGCGATGACCGAGCAGTCGCGCTTGGAGGTCGACCTCTGGCTTGGATTCCCGACGCGGTTCGGGTACGGGCTCGTGCTCGGTGCGCAGCTCTTGAGCCTGTACGGGCGTGATACCCAGCATGCGTTCGGTCATCTCGGTTTCACGAACATCCTCGCCTGGGCCGACCCCGAGCGGGCGCTCGCCTGCGCGGTGGTGACCAACGGCAAGCCGGTGCTCTACCCGGAGCTCTGGCGCTTCTACGGGCTGATGCAACGCATCACCAGCGAGGCGCCGAAGGTGCCCGGATCGGAGATGGCCGTCTGGGATCCACTCGCGGGACCACCGAGCAGAGGCGGTGAATGACGGGCGATAGCGAGCAGGCGGGCAGCCGACATTCCGTCGTCAAATGCGACCAACTGGGACGCCGTCGGCGCGAAGTCGGCGCTGGCGGACGGGGCCCGGCAGAGCAACCACAGGCTTCTGCCAGCTGCCAGGCATCCCGGCACGCGCCGGGAAGGCAGCTTGCCCATCAAAAAGCACCGCTGTGCCGGGCTGTTTTCAGTCAGTGGGCCGTGGAGGACTCGAACCTCCAACCTTGGGATTAAGAGTCCCCTGCTCTGCCAGTTGAGCTAACGGCCCTTGCAGGCCGATGTTATCCGCAGGGGGACGCTCGCCGCTAGCAGCTCTGCTGAGCGACCTGCTTGGCGGTCGTGGACGACGTCTTCGCCTGCTGCAGCTCGGTCTGGGTCTGGGTGCGCACGGTGCCGTTGGGGAGCAGCGCGAGGGCCCTGGTCGTGGCGAGATCGCCCTTGCGGGTCTGGCCGGCGGCGTACGCCGATGCGGCCAGGCACTCGAATCCCTTCGGCTCGGTTGGATTGGCGGTCGCGTTGATCTCCCACGCGTCGGCGGCCGCACCGTATTTCTCGAGCTGCGCGTAGGCGCGGGCAGCGAGGATCGCGAGGTTCGGATCCGGCTGCTTGGTCAGCTGCAGGTAGCGCTGCCAGGCCTCGACGGTCAGGCTCAGCTCATGCTTGCCGGCGGCTGTGAAGGTGCCCGTCGCCGCATCGTAGTCGCTTCCCGAGCCGGCTTGCGACCAGCGCGCCTGCACCAGGGAGTACCAGGCCTGGGGATCGTTGGGGTTCTGGCGAATCTCGCGCAGGGCCTGCTGCTCCTGCGCACTGACGGCCTGCTTCTGGGCGCCGCCAGAGCCCTGGCCGGTGAACGCGTTGAGGATCCCGCCGATGCCGTTGCCGGCGCCGACGCCGAACAGCACGAGTCCACCACCCATCAGGATCGCCAGTCCGAGGTACACGGCCTGGACGGTGCGGCGCCGGCCACGGCTGCGAAGGTCGAAGAGCATGCTGCTGGCTGGTCAGGAGGTTTCGAGCCCGTCGCGCAGCGGCGGGACTGCCTCAGCGGCCGCGCGACGTGCCGCCCGATGGTCGGCGATTTTGAGCATCACGATACTTGCGAGCAACAGAGCGACGAGCGGCAGCGCCTCGAGGCCGGTTGTAACTGGATCGGATCCCGGCATCGCCGCGGCGACCACGGCAATCAATACCAGAGCGTAGCGCCAGTTGCGGGTGAGCGTGCGGCTGTCAATCGCGCCGATCCGCTGCAGGGCCAGCAGCCCGAGGGGCAGCTGGAAGGCTACGCCGATGCCGAGCATCGTCAGGATCTCGAACGCATAGTAGCTCTTCGCCTGCACAAGGATGTTGAACTGCTCGCTGTTGTAGCCCTGCAGGAAGTGCACGGCCGGGGGCAGCACGACGAAATAGGCGAACGCGGCGCCGATCAGGAACAGCACCGGCGCCGCCACCATCGCGGGCAAGGCGACCTGTCGCTCGCGCGGGTTCAGCGCCGGGATCACGAACGCATACAGCTGGTAGATCAGCACAGGAAGCGCGAACAGCAGCGCGAAGTAGGCCGCGACCGTGAGCGTCGTCATGAACGGCTCGCCGACCCCGATCGTGATCGGCTTCTCCTGCACCGGCGGGCTGGTGGGCAGCGATCTGGCCGCCGAAGTGAGCGATTGCGCCGCTTGGATGAGCGCCTGGCGCTCCGCTTGCGATGCGTGCGGCGCGGCCGCGAGCGCGCTGTCCGCGGCGGCGCTGTTGAGCAGCGCGGTGCGCAGCTTCGCGGTCTGCGAGGGCACCGCGGCGAGCCCTTGCTGCCCGGCCACGCTCGAGGTGTGCGGCAACGCGCGGTTGAGGGCGTGCAGAAGCGCGTGGTTCTGCCAGAAGCAGAAGCCGAACGCGACCGCGAGCGCGAGCAGGCAGAAGAACAGCCGCGTCCGCAGCTCGTCGAGGTGGTCGACGATGCTCAGGCGATCTTCGTGCCCGATCGGGCGCAGGACCCTCGCCACGAACGCGCCCCTCCCGCGACTAGGAGCCGCGCTCCACTGACTCGCGCGCCGGCGCGACCGCAGCCGCCTCGGCCACGGTGCGCTCGCTCGCCACCGCGCTCGGCGGGCTGACCGGAGCTTGGCTTGAGCGGGTCAGCTCTGGCCGCTCGGTGTTGTCGCTGGAGTCGCCGGTGATCGAGTCCTTGAACTCGCGGATCCCTTGACCGAGCTGGCGACCGAGCCCCGGCAGCCGCTTGGGCCCGAAGATCAGGAGGACGATCAGCAGGACGACGATGAGGTCCGTTGTGGGGTTGCGGAACATGCGCAATCTCCAAGGGTAGCGGGGCTGTGCAGCGACAAAGTTACCTTGCTCAAGCTGGGATTCGGGATCGCCGATTAAGCACTCATCCAGCCAGGGAGGCGCCGATGAACAAGAACCAGAACCCGAACCACCACTCAGTTCGCCGCATCATCCTACCGAGCGGCAAGTGCATCGAAGTCGTCCGCTTCACGGATGCGGACGAGGCATGCAAGCCAGGATTGCACGTGTGCCCCAATTGCGACTCCGAGCTCGTGCAGCCGGTCGCTTGGGGAGAGACTCCGGACGCGCGCTGGGAGCTCACGCTCAGCTGCCCGAACTGCTGGTGGAGCGGCGACGGCGTCTACGACCGCGAGCAGGTGCAGGAGTTCGAGGACGAGCTCGACGAGGGCCTCGCAGAGATGCTGCGCGATCTCCAGCGTCTCGCTCAGGCGAACATGACCGACCAGATCGAGCGGTTCGTGGCGGCCCTGAACGCGGGGCACATCCTTCCCGAGGACTTCTGAGCTCCGCTTGGGTGGCGCCGATCGGCGCCACAGCTCCGCTTGGTGATCGGGACCTGCACGGACGACTGCGAGTCTCGAGTGCCCGATCACCGGGCGGAGCCCGCCGCCGGAGGCACGGCGCAAGGTGCTTTTCGGCAGTCGGGCATGGACGGCCGACTCCGCGTGATCCTTCCGCTCAGGAGTACCGCTCGACGACGCCGTCGGCGACGATCGCGAACGCGGCGCGCTGGCGGTCAGGCAGCGCGGGGATCTGCCTCTTCGCGCGGGCGACGAGCTCGAGCGCGCGGCGCTTGGCCGCGGTGAGCGCCCCTGTCGCGGCGATCCGCTCGCAAACCGCAAACGCGTGCGCAGCGGTCCTGATCTGCCGCACGTCCAGCGCTGCGAGGTCGGGATCGCGCTCGCGCGCGATGATCAGCGGGAGCGTCACGGTGCCGTCGAGCAGGTCGGCGCCCTGCGGCTTGCCGGTGCGGTCAGGCGGTCCGGTGACGTCTAGCACGTCATCGAGGATCTGGAACGCTAGCCCGACCTGCTCGCCGAAGGCCGCGAGCAAGCGGCGGTCGCCACCGCCCTCGAGCGCGCCGAGCTCGCATGCCGCGCCGAACAGCACCGCGGTCTTGAGCCGGCAGCGTTCGAGGTAGCGCGCCACCGACACGTCCGCCTTCCACGTATCTGCGCGCTGCATCAGCTCGCCGAGCGCGAGCTGCGAGCTCGCCCGCGACAGCACGCGCACCGCGGCCACGGAGCCCCCCGCGGCAAGCTCGGCGAACGCGCGCGAGAACAGCAGATCCCCGGTGGCGGTCGCGAGCCGGCGGCCACCGACTGCGTGCACCGTCAGACGCCCGCGGCGCAGCGACGATCCGTCGAGCACATCGTCGTGGACGAGTGTCGCTCCGTGGACCAGCTCGACCGCGACCGCGGCGCGCACGAGCCCGTCGGTCTCGGCCGGGGGCGCGCCGGACGCAAGGCACACGAGCAACGGTCGCAGCCGCTTGCCGCCGGCCGCGATCGTGTCTCCGGCGTGGCGGGCGAGCAGCGGCCCATGCCCTTCCGCGAGCGCCGCCATGCGCTGCTCGACGCGCTCCATCAGCCGCCCAACCGCGGCCCCGCCCGCGTCGATCACGCCGCCGAGCGCACCCGCGGCGGTCATCGCCGGACCCCCACGTGCGTAGCGATGATGCCGCCGGCCGTCAGCTGATAGCGGATCTCCCGCAGGCCGCAGCGCCACATCGCCGCGGCGAGCGCCTCGGGACCAGGAAACCGCCTGACCGAGCTCGGCAGGTAGCTGTAGGCCTGGGCGTCACCGGCGAGCCTCCCGAGCGCCGGCACGATCCGATCGAACCACAGCTCGAAGAACACCGACAACGGCGGCCGGCGCGGTGTCGTGATCTCGAGCACGACGACCCGTCCCCCAGGTTTGACGACGCGCGCCAGCTCGCCTAGACCCGCCTCCAGGTCCGCGAAGTTCCGCGCGCCGAATCCGACCGCCGCGGCGTTGAACTCGGCGTCGCCAAACGGCAGCGAGAGCGCGTTCGCACTCGCAAACCGAAGCTCGACCCTCCCGAGGTCGCGTCTGGCGGCCTTGGCGCGGGCGAGCTCGAGCATCTTGGGCGAGAAGTCGGTCGCGATCACCTCGCCCCCGGGCGCCACGGCGCGCGCGAGCTCGAGCGCGAGGTCTCCGGTTCCGGTCGCCACGTCCAGCGCGCGGTCGCCGGGCGCGAGCGCTGCCAGCTGCGCTGCGCGTTGGCGCCAGCGGTGGTGCAGGCCGGCCGTCATGACCGTGTTCATCAAGTCATATAGGGCGGCGATGCGATCGAACATCGCCTGTACCTGTGTCTCGTCGAGCGTCCCGGGCGCCTCGCCCGGCGCCGGGCTTTGGGCCCCAGTGGTCGCCGCCATCGTCCCGAGAGGCGGCTACTGGAGCATCGACAGGAACGAGACCAGGTTTTGGAACTTCTGCGGGTACTGCTGGGCGAGCTCCTCGAACGACGGCATCGGCGCGGTTGGGTTGCGCAGCGTTGAGGCGATCGCCGCCGCCGGCAGGGTCGAGCCGATGTGAGTGAGCACGGGACCCGGCCCGTTGTTGCCGTTGTCGCCGATCACGTGGCAGGCCAGGCAGCCGGACTGTCCAACGACTTCCTCGCCCGCGCGGAAGGCGGCCTTCTGCTCCGATGTCAGCGAGGCCGGCGGCGCCAGGGAGACGGTGTTTGGCGAACCGGTGCTCGCGCCCGAGTAGGTCAGGAACGCCATTGCCCCGATCGTCGCGATCCCGGCGCACAGCGCGATCGGGCGCCGCTCGATCCGCCGCTCGGGGCTGCGGTCGTAGAACGGCAGCAGGAACAGCAGGATCATGCAGATCGTCGGCACGCCGATGGTCGCCATCGGCGTGAACTTGGGGACGTTCTTCATCACCCGTAGGACTTCGAACAGGAAGAAGAAGTACCAGTCGGGCCGCGGCACGTAGGTGGTCGTGGTCGGGTCGACCTTGGGACCGAGCTCGGCGCCGAACTCGAGTGACAGGAAGATGATCACCGCCATCACGATCACCGCCATCCACGCGTCCTTGACGACGGCGTAGGGGAAGAACGGGTGGCCCTCGTTTTTCAGGATCGAGTACTCGCGGAGATAGGCCTCCTTCTCGGCCCGGTTCATCGCCTCACACTTCCGTCCGCTCGAGCTCGTACTCCGCCACCGAGTCCGGCTCGACCTCGGGGTGAATCCACGGCGGCGCAGAGATCCCGAGCTTGGTGACGAGGTACAGGTGGGCGCCGATCAGCGCGATGATCGCGGCGGGGACGAGCAGCATGTGGATCGCGTAGAAGCGCGACAGCGTGTTGGCACCGAACTCCGGACCGGCGCGGAGGAAGTCCGACAGATACGGACCGATGAACGGCCCCGTCCCGTTGATGTTGACGCCGACGATCGTCGCCCAATAGGAACGCTGGTCGAACGGCAGCAGGTAGCCGGTGAAGCCCATCACGAGCGTCAGGATCAGCAGCGTCACGCCGATCACCCAGGTCAGCTCACGTGGGTACTTGTAGGCGCCGAAGAAGAACACGCGCCCCATGTGCAGGAAGATCAGGATGATCATCACCGAGGCGCCCCACTTGTGCATCCCACGCACGAACTGGCCCAGGAACGCATCATCGGTGATGTAGCGGATGGACTCGTACGCCCCCCCCGTCGGGTCCGGCCTGTAGTACATCGCCAGGAACACGCCTGTCACCGCCTGGCTGAGGAACGCGAACAGCGTCGCCGAGCCGAGCGTGTAGAACCAGTTGATCCCGCGCGGAACCTTGCGGTACAGCAGCCAGCGCAACCCGCCGGACAGCGATGTCCGCTCGTCGATCCAGTCGACTACGGTGATCCCGGCCTCGGCGGGCGTGATCGCCGGGCCGTCCTCGTCGCCCGGGCGCCTCGGCGCGGGCTTCAGGGCCTTCGGAAGCGGTGGTGCGGGGACTTTGGGCATGTTGGGTCCTACAGCTTGGCGGTCGAGAAGCGCGCTGGATAGAGATACTGGCCAATCCCGTCGAGCGGCTCGCCCGGATCGCGCGGGGAGAAGCGCCGCAGCTGAGTGTTGACCGAATAGCGGGGGCCGACCTCAACGAGGCCGGTCGCCTCGTTGAGGCGGGTGTAGAAGCGGTCCAGCGGACGCACCGGCGGCCCGCCGGCAACCTGTCCGCGGAAGTCGTAGACGCCGCCGTGGCACGGGCAGATGAAGCGCTGGGCCGCCTGCACGTAGCGCACCGGACAGCCGAGGTGCATGCAGCGCGACGACAGCGCCACGAACTCGTTGTACTGATCCGCCGGCTCGGTGTCGATCGCCGGGTTGCGCTTGCGCATGTAGGCGATCGACTTGCCGGCCTCGCCGATTCCCTCGACGATCGTGACGACCTTCACGACGTAGACCAGCTCTGTGAAATCTGACGCCGGGCCGACTGCTTGCCAGGACCAGGGCAGGCGGCTGAAGATCGGCCCGATCGCGAAGCCGAGCGCCGGCAGTGTGAAGGCCGCGGCGGCGATCGCGCCGGCGGCGTTGGCGCTGACGTCCATGAACCGCCGTCGGGTGACGGTCTCGCCCTCGAACGCGCCCGGCATGTTGCGGTCGAGGGTGTACTTGGAGCGGAAGAGCTTGCGACGATCCGGCACGTGAGATCTGCCTAAACGGAGCCTGAATTGAAGGACTCCGGAACCATATCGTCAACATCGAGACTGGCGTCACGAGCCTCGCCCGATGGCGACCGCACGGCGGCAGCGGCGCGCAGCAGGGCACTCGCCGCGGCGGGGTCCTGTGCACGGGCGAGTGACTTGGCCGCCTGCAGCTCTGCACTCGCGCCCCAGCCGACCGCGGCGGCCCCAGCCTGCCAGACCGCGTCCGCGAGCACCGGATCCGCGGCCGCGTTCGACTGCGCCACGAGGGAGATCACATCGGCCAGCTCCGCGGTGGCTTCGAGGTCGCCGAGCGCCGCCAGCCGCGACAGCCCGAGTGCGTAGAGCTGGTCTCCGAGCAGCAGCGCGAGGTCCGGGTCCCCCGGTGCGACGACGCTCCCACGACCGTAGTGCAGCCGCGCGCCTTCGAGGATCATCTCGAGCAGCAGCTCGTATTCGCGCTCGCGCCCGCGCGCTCGAGGGCCCTCGGCCGCGATCTGTGGCGGCCCGGGAGTCCCGCGCGGGTCGGCCGGCTCGCTGCGATCGACGAGCACCTCGACGACCGCGCCGCCCTCCGCCGCGAGCGCTTCCCGCAGCGCCTCGAGCCCCTGGCTGGCGCTTCTCATCGGTCCAGCTCCTCGAACGCCGCGCGGGCGGCGTCCACCGTCCGCTGGACGTCGCCGTCGCTGTGCGCCAGCGACGGAAACCAGGCTTCGAACTGCGAGGCGGGCGGATACACCCCCCGCGCCAGCAGGCCGCGGCACCAGGCACCGTAGGCGTCGGCATCGCAGGCGCGAGCGCAGGCGTAGTCATGCACCGGCCCGCGGCTGAAGAACGGCGTCACGAGCCCCGGCACGCTCTGCACGCAGACCGCAACGCCAGCGCTCGCGGCGGCGGCACGCAGGCCGTCGGCGAGCGCCTCGGTGACGACGGCCAGCCGGCGGTAGGCGGCGTCGTCGAGCAGCTCGAGCGTCGCGAGCGCGGCAGCGACCGCGAGCGGGTTGCCCGACAGCGTCCCCGCCTGGTAGACGTCGCCCGCCGGCGCGATTTGCTCCATCAACGAAACCGCGCCGCCGTACGCCGCCGCGGGCAGGCCGCCGCCGATGATCTTGCCGAGGATCGTCAGCTCGGGGATCACGCCGAAGCGCTCCTGCGCACCACCCCTGGCGACGCGCATGCCGGTGATCACCTCGTCGAAGATCAGCAGCGCTCCGGTCGCATCCGCCCGCTCGCGCAACAGCTCTAGAAACCCGTTCGCCGGCGGGACCACGCCCATGTTGGCCGGCACGGGCTCGGCGAGGATCGCCGCCAGCGAGTGACGCTCGGTGGCTTGCATCACCGCGTCGCGATCGTTCCACGCGACGATCACGGTCGCGCCCGCGACCGCCGCGGGCACGCCTGGGCTGGCGGGAATCCCCTGTGTCGCGAGTCCCGAGCCGGCCTGCGCGAGCAGCCCGTCGACGTGCCCGTGGTACGCGCCGGCGAACTTCAGGATCTGCTCGCGCCCGGTCGCCGCGCGCGCCAGCCGCAGCGCGCTCATCGTCGCCTCAGTGCCCGAGGAGGTCATCCGCAGCACCTGGACGGACGGGACCCGACGCGCCATCTCCGCCGCCAGCGTGACCTCGCGCTCGGTCGGCGCGCCGAAGGTGGTGCCGTCGATCGCTGCCTCGACGATCGCGTCGACGACCGCGCGGTGCGCGTGCCCGAGGATCAGTGGGCCCCAAGACAACACCCAGTCGATGTACTCGTTGCCGTCGACGTCGACGATCGTCGCGCCCTCGCCGCGGGCGATGAAGATCGGCGTGCGGCCGATCGAGCGCATCGCGCGCACGGGGGAGTTCACGCCGCCGGGGAGCAGCTCGAGCGCTCGCCGGTAGAGCTCGTCCGAGCGGGACGTCGCAAATCGAGGGCCGGCGCTTCTCACACGCCGGCGTGCTCGCGTTCCCAGGCCCGGTGGTCGTCGGTGAAATACAGCAGCCGGATCTTCTTGAACTCTGTCGACGAGTAAAGCGTGGCGCGCTGATCGACCCCGGTCTCGCGCGCGATCGAGTCGAGGATCGCGTCGCACTCCTCCTTGGAGCGCCCGTGCGCCATCGTGAAGATCGAATAGGGCCAGTCGGCGTAGGTAGGCCGCTGGTAGCAGTGTGAGATGCCGCGGAAGGCGGCCATCCGCGGGCCGAGCTGCATGATCTGCTCGTCGGGCACCTTCCAGACGCCCATCCCGTTGGCGCTGAAGCCCGCGCGGCGGTGGTAGAGGATCGCTGCGACGCGTCGCAAGAGCATTCGCTGCTGCATGCCCTGAAGGTGGGCGAGCAGCCGCTGCTGGTCCCAGCCGAGCCTGCCGGCGGCGGGGGCGTACGGCTGCTCGATCACGGGCATGTCGCCCTGCAGAGCACGGATCACGGCGACGTCGAGCCAGTCATAGGGCTGGGGTTCGGTCTCGGCGGGCGGGGCGACCTGCACCGCCTTGGCGAGCGCCGCCGTGTCCCCCTCCATCTCGAGGTCCATCCGGATCTTGAACAGCTTCAGCGTCGGCAGCTGGCGGATCGACTGCGCGCCTGCGAGACGACCGAGCACCTCGAGCGTTCCGTCGAGCCCCAGGCGGGAATCGGATTCGGTCGCGATCGTGAACCAGATGTTGAACTCGTGGTCGCGCAGGTAGTTGTGCGACACGCCCGGGTGCTGGTTGATCACGCCCGCGGCGCGCCACGGATGCTCGGGATCCACCTTGGCGGCGACAAGCATCGAGGAGTAGCCCAGCGCGCGGGTGTCGAAGATCGGCGTCACCTGGCGGATGATTCGCTCGTCGAGCAGCCGCGCCACGCGGGACATCGCCTCGCGCTCCTCTATGCCGGCCGCAGCGGCGACGTGCTGGTAGGGCCGCGGCGCAATCGGGAACTGACCCTGCATCAGGTTCAACAGCCGCTTGTCGAGCTCGTCCAGCGCGATCGCCGCGCCCTGCTTGCGGCTGCGCACCTTCGGACCGAACGACCCTACTGCAGCCATTGCGCGGCCTCCTTCGCGTGGTAGGTGATGACGATGTCGGCGCCCGCACGGCGGATGCCGGTCAGCGCCTCGAGCACGGACGCGCGCTCATCGAGGTAGCCGGCGGCCGCGGCGGCCTTGACCATCGTGTACTCGCCGCTGACGTTGTAGGCCGCCACCGGCAGCGAGGTCCGGTCCTTGACCCGCCTGACCACGTCCAGGTAGGGCAGCGCCGGCTTGACGATGAGGATGTCGGCGCCCTCCTGCACGTCCAGCATCGCCTCGCGCAGCGCCTCGTCGCCGTTGGCCGGATCCAGCTGATAGCCGCGCCGGTCGCCGAATGCCGGCGCCGAATCCGCCGCCTCGCGGAAGGGGCCGTAGAAGGCCGACGCGAACTTCGCCGAGTAGGCCATGATCGGCTTGTCCGTAAAGCCGTCGTCGTCCAGCGCCGCGCGGATCGCCCCCACCCTGCCGTCCATCATGTCGCTCGGCGCGATCACGTCCGCCCCGGCGCGCGCCTGCGAGACCGCGGCCCGGGCGAGCAGCTCCAGCGTGGCGTCGTTGTCGACCGAGCCGTCGGGGCGCACTACGCCGCAGTGGCCGTGGCTGGTGTACTCGCACAGGCAGAGGTCGCAGATGACGATCAGCTCAGCCAGCGCCTTCTTGATCGCGCGCGTGGCCAGCTGCACGATCCCCTCCTCGTCCCAGGCCCCGGACCCTTCGAGGTCCTTGCCGGCCGGCAAGCCGAACAGCAGCACGGCAGGGATCCCCAGCGCGGCTGCCTCGCTCGCCTCCGCGACCGCATGGTCGATCGACAGGTGGTCGATGCCCGGCATCCCCGGGATCGGCTCGCGCCGGTCGAGGCCGTGGGCGACGAACATCGGATAGACCAAGTCCGCAGCCGTCACGTGCGTCTCGCGGACCAGGCCGCGCAGCGCGCGCGTCGCCCGCAGCCGGCGCAGACGGGTCTGAGGAAACGCCATCGCCCGAGGATACCGGCGCCACCCACCTCGCCACGAGCCTGGCCGACTCAAGGGCGGGAGCCGCACGATTCGGCGAGGCTCGTCCGGGTGCAGACCCCCTCACACTTCGGGTGCATTCAGGGCCCGTAGGCTCACACCACGCTCCAGGGATGCACGCGCCAGTGGGTGACCAGGCCGGCCTCGACGTACGGATCGGCGTGCGCGAACGCCTCGATGTGCTCGGGCCCGACACCGCGGAACACGATCGCGCCGCCGGTCGGCGGGTCGCCCAGCGCGCCGGCCATCACGATTCGGCCCGCGTCGCGCTCGGCGCGGATGCGGGCGAGATGCGCCTCCCGGTAGGGGCCCCGTCGGTCGACGACGTCCGAGACATATTCGTAGAGCAGCAGCTGGTGGCCCAGGTCGGTCATCGCCCTACACCCTACGCCTTCGGAGCGGTACTCTCACGAGCGTGGCCAATCTCCAGAAGCGCGGCAACTACAGCCCACGGCGGGAGCGCGAGCGGCGCGCCTATCAGCTCGTGGTCATCGGCGGCGTCGCGGGCGTGGTCGGCGTCGCCGGTTTGGTGCTGGCGGCGGTCGGTGCGATCGGCGCCGGCCTGCCCGTGATCGCCTTGATCGTCGCCGTGATCTGCGCGGTGATGTTCCGGCGGATCGTCAACCCGCGCTGACACGACATTGTGGTTCAGGGCCCGCTCAAGAATTAGGCGCTCGGAACTGACGAGTGGCTGGGCGTGTCTGGCGCCGCCGGCTCGCCGCGATAATACCGGGCGTATTTGAACGGCGAGCCGGTGGCGCCAGGCAGCCGAATGACTCGGGCGCGGCCCGTTCCGGCGAGGCCGGATGCCGAGCGGGCCGCAAGCCCGAGCAGACGCCGTCAGAACGAGCGGTAATTCTTGAACGGGCCCCTGGTTACGGTCAGCGCAGACCGCCGATGAACCTCCACAGCCGCTCGCGCCCGACGGGGATCGAGCGCCGCCGAGGGCTCGTCGAGCAACAGCACGGACGCCGGCTAGCGGGGCGTAGGAACCTGGGGCTCGAGTGCGGCTCCGCAGGAGCTGCAGAACGCATCGCGATCGGCGACCGCGGACCCGCAGTCGGGACAGTGGTCTGCGCCAGTCGCGATGACTCGCGTGCCGATGCCGGGACTGGTCGTCGTCCACGGCTCAAGCACGAGGTGGCGGCGCAGGTAGAGGACCGTCTGGCGCAGGACGGCGAGCACCGGCAGGGCGATCAGCGCCCCCACAATGCCGTAGATCTGGTAGCCGATCAGCAGCGACAGGATGATCAGGATCGGGTTGATCCTCAGCGAGATGCGAAACACCTGCGGTGCGACGAAGTGGCCCTCGAGCTGCTGTAGGGCGACGAACAGCAGGATCACCCACACGGCGCTGATCGGGTTCTCGAACAGCGCCACGACGACCGCCGGCAGCGGACCGATGATCGGACCGATGTAGGGGATCAGCTCCATCAGACCGTAGAAGGCGCCGAAGAACAACGCGTACTGCTCGCCCGGCGGGAAGATCCCGACGAGACCGAAGATCGCCAGGCAGGCGGCGGCGCTGGCGCCCATGATCAGGCAGAACAGCAGCTGCCCGCGCACGTAGCCCGACACGGCGCGCTGGACCAGCAGCGGGAAGTCATCCTCGGGGGTCCCGTCGCCGGCCGGCATGATCCGACGGACAAGCCCGCCGATCTCGTTGCCGTAGACCAGAAGGTAGACCGACAGCACGAGCACGAGCACGAAGTCGAACGAGACCGTCACGATCTTGCTGAGCAGGTCGCGCGAGAACGACACGATGTCGGTCGAGCGCTTGAGCACGTCCTTCTGCAGCGTCTGCAGCGCCGTCTGTCCCTGCTTCTGGACTTGGATCTTGATCCCCCTGCGGTCCAGCCACCGCTGAACGTTGGCGAGATCGCGGTTGGCCTGCTTGACCAGATGCGGAACGTCGCTCTCGAAGCGGCTCACCTGGGTGCTGATCGGATTGGCCAGCAGCACGCCCAGACCGGCGAGGGCGAGCACGAAGCCCAGGTAGACAACCAGAATCGCCAGCCCGCGCGGCAGCAATCGGGAGAGCAGCTTGACGAGCGGGTTGAGCACGAGCGCGACCAGGCTCGCGATCGTCAGGATCAGCAACACCGGCCCGGATGCGCGCGCGAGCGCCCACAGGCCCAGCAGCGCGGTCGGCAGCATCACTAGCTGGATCCACCGCGGCACGATCACAGGCGGAGCCCCCGGAGCCCCCGGAGCCCTGAGGGCGCCGAGGCGCTCGTCGCGACCCGCGCCGTCCGCGGGCTCCCGAGCGGCTTGCGACGGCTCCCTCCCCGCCCCCGTCCCGCGCTTGGACAGCCAAGAACGCATGCAACTTGGAAGTATGCGCTGTCAGAAGGCACGTGAGCGCGAGCGTCAACATCCTGTTCGTGGGCGACATCGTCGGCGGGATTGGCAAGCGAACGCTGCTCGCGCTGCTCGGGCCGCTGTGCCAGCGCCTGGCAGCGACGTTCGTCGTCGTCAACGGCGAGAACGCGGCCGGCGGGATGGGCATCACGCCGAGAGTCGCCGATGAGCTGTTCGGCGCGGGCGTCGACGTGATCACGCTCGGAAACCACACCTACCGCCACCGCGAGATCTATTCGTACCTCGACGCGACGGATCGCATCCTGCGCCCAGCCAACTTCCTGCGCAGCCAGCCCGGCCACGGCTGGTGCGCGACCGACCGCAACGGCGTCCGTCTCGGGGTCGTGTCGCTGTCGGGAAACCTGTACATGAACGCCGGGCGGCCGGCGTTCGCGGAGATCGACGCGGCGCTGCACGCGCTCAGTGGCCGGGTCGACCACGTGCTCGTCGACATGCACGCGGAGGCCACGAGCGAAAAGATCGGGATGGGCTGGCATCTGGACGGCCGCGTGACCGCCGTCGTGGGCACCCACACGCACGTCCCGACCGCTGACGCCCGCGTGCTGCCGGGCGGAACCGCCTACATCACCGACGTCGGGATGACCGGCCCGCGCGGCGGTGTGATCGGCGTCAAGCGCGAGCAGGCGCTCGAGGCGATGATCACCATGATGCCGATCAAATTCGAGACCTCGACCGAGGATCCGTGGCTCAACGCCGTCCTGATCAGGGCAACCGAGCCGATGCGAGCGCAGTCGATCGAGCAGGTGCTGGAGCCTGCGTACGGCGTCCGCTAGCGCCGTCCACGCCCCCCGAGCGAGGCAGCGGCGGGTGCGAGGCGGCGAGGGCGACGATCACCAGCGGGTAGAACCAGACGATGTAGGAGTACAGCCAGTAGTTGGCCGACAGCTGGAGCGCGATCAGCACCGCCGCGCCGAGCGCTGCGACCTCGATCGTGTCGCGTCTGCGAGGCAGCAACGCGCAGCCGATCGCGAGCGCGACCGCTGCCGCCTCGACGAGGTGCTGCTCGAGGCCCAGCCCGCCCCACAGGCCCCAGACCGAGAACGGCGTCACCCGGCCCGCCTGGTAGGCGATCGAGTCGTGCCAGAAAGCGTGGAGGTTGTCGTCCAGCAGGACCGGCACCATCACCACCGCCAGCGTTACCGCGTAAGCGACTGCGAACGCCGCCAGCGCGCGCTTGCGCGGCCACGCCGGCCCCACTCCGCGCGCCAGCAGCGCCGCCAGCGCCAGCGGCGCCAACTTGGTCATCCCGGCGAGGGCGCCGACGACGCCTCGCGCCGGCGCCGATGTGATCACCAGCAGCGCGACGACGACCAGCAGCGCGACGAGCGTGTCGTTCGTGTTCGAGGAAAGCGTCCAGAGCGTGAACGGGTACGCCGCCCACAGGTAGGCCAGCACCGTCCCGAGCGTCGGCCCGCGGATTCGGCGCCCGAGCAGGAACAGCCCCAGCAACGTGAGCAGGTCGAACGCGATCGCCGCCGCGTGGGCAGTCGGCAGCTGGTCCCAGACGCCGCTCCAGCCGAACGCCAGATATGCCGGGACGTACGCGTAGTAGTCGACCGGGCCGTACGTGTCGCCGTTGGCGTTGTCATATGGCCAGCTGCCGTAGAGGGGCTGGCCGGCCAGCAGCTTGTGCGCTCCGATCACACCGGCATACCCGACGTCGATCACGTTCGAGTTGGTGACGTTGAGTCCGACCCGAAAGCCGACCAGGAACACGACGGCGACGGCGAGCCACGTTGCGGGCACCGCCAGCTGCAACGGTTCGCGTGGCACGCCCTTGCGCCACGCGAGCAGCAGCATCCGCGCGAGCAGGTAGAGCAGGAACGGGTACACGAGCGCAACCGAGAGCCCGATCCGCCCGTGATTGAACAGCGCCAGCGACGCCGAGAAGCCGAGCAGCATCAACAGGTCGACAGCGAACAGCGACCACCGCCGGCGCCCGTCGCGCCGGCGCCACGGCACGAACGGCGCCAGGAACAGCGCGCACAGCGGCAGCCACACGTACACCGCGTTGACGCGTCGCCCGAACGCGCCCGCATAGCCTCGCGCCATCGTCCAGGCGACCTGAAAGCCCGTCCACACCTCGGTGACCTTGCCGGTGGCGTCGTCGATGTAGACCTGCAGCAGCTCCTTCTGCTTGGCGCCGGCGGAGAACCAGCTGACCTGCCAGCGCCCCGGCCCCTTCGTGTACTCGTAGGCGATCGCGCGCGGGTGGCGCCGCAGCTCGGCCTGCACCTGCGCCGCGGCCGCCGCGATCTGCTCGACGATCGCAGCCGTGAGCCGATAGCCGACAGGCGGCCGGTTGCGTACCGTCACGAGCACCGGCGCGTTGGGGTCCGCGTGGGTCGTGGCGAGGGCCGCCGCTCGGGCGGCCGCGGGAGCGATCAGCGCGCAAAGCGCGAGCGCAAGCGCGACGAGCGCCGCAAGGCGGACCGGCGCTGGCGCTCTGCGATCACCTGACGAGCGATCCTCATACCGCCGCGGAGAAGGATCACGTCGATTTGGGCATCCATGCGCAGATCCCGCGACACGTACCCCCGCCCTGCCTCCGGCGGCGCGCTCCGCATGGCGATCGCAGTGTCGAAACCTGACTCGCCCATGCAGGTTGCGATCACCAAGCGGAGCTAGGCCCGAAAGCTCCAGACCTTCTGCCCGACAAAGGACAGCGGCGTTCCGGCGGTGATCGCGATCGCCTGGGCGACCAGCTTCGAGACGCCGAAGCCCTCCACCAGCACCAGCAGCACCACGTACGTGAAGGCGAACGTCATCAGCGAGACGGCGAAGAAGCGCGCCCCCTGGAACATCGCGTGCTCGTGCTTGGCGTCGAACGTCCAATGGCGGTTGAGCCAGAAATTGTTGAACACCGAGATCACGTACGCGATCACCGCGGAGATCTTGTAGTCGATTCCCAGAAGGTGCAGGCACACGGCGAAAACGCCGAGGTTGACGACGTAGCCGCTCGCGCCGACGCTCGCAAAACGAACGAGCTGCAGCCAGTTGTGACCGCGACGGACGCCGTGACGAACGCGCGTGCGGAGCGTCGGAAACTCGACCGTGGTGCTGTGGGGCTCGGGCATCGCAGCGAAATCTATCGGCGCCATATCTGGCGATCGTCAAACGGGACGGCGCTAACAATCTCCTAATCCACAGTAGCGTCCGTTCCTAAACCGAAATGTTGGCGCACCATCGCCGCCACATCGCGCAGCGACCATTGCGGGCGTACCGCCCCAGATTCCGGGCCGGTGCCGCACCACAGCAGCGCCCCGAGCGAGTCAGAGCGGTGAAGGGACCCGTGGCTGCCGCCGCCGACGTGATCGGCGCCGCCCCAGTCGACGAACTCGTAGCCAGGAGCGGCCGACAGCAGCAGGTCTCCGGCGGTGGGACAGTTCAGGGCCGACCAGATCCTTTTCAGCGCGTCGGGATACTCGGTGCAGAGAAAGCGTCCGTCCTGGACCTCCGCCCGCAGCGCCCCGAGCGTGCCGTCGACGCTCCAGCGCCGACCGCGGAGATCCTCGAGCTCGCCGCCGGGCACGAACCGCAGCTCCCCCCGCCGACTGCGCACGACTGCCTCCCCGCCGGACAGCGACAGCACAAGGTCGATCCCGTCGAGCTCGGCGACGATCCGCAGCGACCTCCGCAGCAGTTCCTCGCGGTGGTCTGGGTCCAGCGCGTAGATCATCGCGAACCGCTGCGCCGGGCTCAGCGCGATCTCGGCGCCGGTCGATCGCGACCCGCGCGGCGTCGCGACGTCGAGGTCGCCAAGCGCACGGTCGAGCCGGATTCGTTCCTCGACCGCGGCCTGAGAATGATCAGAGCAGACGATCACGGCGTGGTCGGCGAGGAACGCCTCCGGACCGCCGGCGGCGTGCATCAACCGCTCGAGCTGGCGGTCGGCGGCGGCGATCGAGGTCACCTGTGCGTGCGGTCCGTTGCGGTGCGACCAGGCGTCGTTGTCGGGTAGCGAGAACAGCATGAAGTCGAACAGGTCGTGCTCGACCAGGTATGCGCCGACGCAGCCGGTGTGCTGGTCGCGGATCCCGGGCATCCCCAGCTGACCGCGACAGCCGGTCTTGCGGCTCGCGTACAGATCCGCGTAGAAGAGCTCGAGCGGGCCGTCGATCGTGCGGCGAAACAGCGTCGAGGTGACGATCGTCGCGAGCGCCGTCTCGTTGGCGACATCGTGCTGGTGGCGCCCGCGATAGATCAGATAGGTCGTGCCGGCGGTCCGGACTCCCGCGTCGTCGAGCGACTCGAACACCGTGTCGACCTCGTGGGATAGGTGCTCGGCGTTCATCCTGTAAACCGTGTCGGTGAGCGATCGCAGGACTCCGAACTGCCGCGACGCCGAGAAGCTCGAGCCGTACTCGACGTAGCGGCGCTCCTCGCGGTGATACCAATTCATGCTGGGAATCCAGTGCCGGTCGGGCCCCACCCCGGTCATGATCGTGGCGGCGCAGACCGGCGTGACCGACGGGAACGCCGCGACGCAGTCGTCCACGTACGCGCCACGCCGGCGGATCTGGGCCAGGGCCGGAGCCCGCCCGGCGGCGATCGCGCGTTCGAGCATCGCCGGCTTGAGCGCGTCGATCACGACCAGGACGAGCTTGGAGGGATTCGCTCCCGCGGCCCCGGTCACCAGTGGCCCGTCCTGCCGGCGACCGGGCTCAGCGGAGGATCCGCAGGCCGGCGTACTTCTGCTGCTCGCGTCCGCGCCCGGCGAGCGCCAGCCACAGCAGCGCCAGCACCCCGATCGGGCCGACCGGCGGCGCCACGACCGACAGCGCGGCGAACAGCAGCGCCAGCGCCTCGGCGTAGAGCGGCAAGGTCGCGGCGATACGCGGGTCGAGCCGTCCACGCACGCGGTCCAGGTACGGAACGACGGCGAGCACGGCCACACCCGCGCACAGCGGACCTCCGATCCATCCCGGCCAGGCGGCGTAGTGCCCGTGTGCGAGCGCACCGGCGAACAGCAGCGCCCCCAGGGCCAGCGACACGAGGCCCAGCACGATCGCAGCCGGCGTCCATCCGGACTTTCCCGCGGCGCTCCAACGGTGCTGCACGATCGCGGCCACGATCGCCAGCACGACCATCGCGAGCAGGAACGGCGCGCTCTGCAGAAAAGAGTAGTCGGTGCCCTCAAAGCTGATCTCGGCGCCCGCCGCGGCGAGGCCCCCGACAGCCGCCGCGGGCAGGAACGGGCGGATGCCGACAGCTCCGGCGACGCCGATCCCCTGGCAGATGTCGAGCGCGAGACTCATCGTGGTGTACCGTGACTGCTCGTGAAGATAGACGAGAGTCGCGCGGAGCCTCCTCATCGGAGAGACCGCGGATGAGCTCGGGCGCCAGGCGCACGCGGTCGACCGCTCGAGACATCGAGCGCTATGCGTCGTTGTTCGCGCAGCGCACGAAGGTGATGAAGTCCTCCGCGATGCGTGATCTGATGGCGCTGACCGAGCGGCCGGACGTGATCTCGCTCGCAGGAGGACTGCCGGACACCTCGACCTTCCCTCCCGACTCCTACGCGTCGCTGATGGGCACGGTGGCGGCGCAGTCGTGCGCCCGCGCGCTGCAGTACGGGCCAACGGAAGGGCTGGCGCTCGTCAAGCGCTGCATCGTCGAGGTGATGGCGGCAGAGGGTATCGAGATCGACGCCGACGAGCTGCTGGTGACGACCGGCGGCCAGCAGGTGATCGACCTTGTCTGCAAGACGTTGGTCGATCCCGGCGACGTCGTCGTCACCGAGGCCCCGACATATCCCGGAGCGGTGCCCACCTTCAGCACCTATCAGGCCGACGTCGTGCAGGTGACGATGGATCGCGACGGCATGCGAGTCGACGAGCTCGAGGCGATCCTGGACGGGCTGGCGCGCAGCGGCCGGGTGCCCAAGTTCATCTACACCGTGCCCAACTTCCACAATCCCGCCGGTGTGACGATGTCGCTGGAGCGGCGCTGCGAGGTCGTGCGGATCGCCGGCGAACGCGAGCTGCTGGTGCTCGAGGACAACCCCTACGGCCTGCTGCGCTACGAGGGCACACCGCTGCCCACGCTTCGCTCGCTCGACGGCGGCGAGTTCGTGATCTACGCGAGCACTTTCTCGAAGATCCTCTCCCCGGGGGTGCGACTGGGCTGGACGGCCGCCCCCGCGCCGGTGATGCAGAAGATGAACATCGGCAAACAGGCCTCTGATCTTTGCTCGTCGTCGATCTCGCAGTACTTCGTCGGCGCGTACTTCGAGTCCGGGCCGTGGGAGCAGTACGTGCGTTCGCTGATCGAGATCTACCGCCGCCGACGAGACGTGATGCTGGATGCGCTCGCCGAGCAGTTTCCGCGCGAGGCCGAGTGGACGCATCCGCAGGGCGGGCTGTTCGTGTGGGCGACGCTGCCCGACTACATCGACACGACCGACCTGCTCGCCCGTGCGCTCGAGGAGCATGTCGCGTTCGTCCCGGGCCGTGCCGCATTCGTCGACGGTCGCGGCGGCTCGTCGATGCGGTTGAACTTCTCAGGCGTCGGCGAGGAGGACATCCGCGAGGGCATCCGCCGGATCGGGGAGATCGTCCGCGAGCAGGTCGCGCTCTACGGCACGCTCACCGGTGCACCCGCCGGTGGCGCGCAAGCGGCGGGCGCGTCGGGGCGCCAGCAGCCGGCCGAGACCGACAACGGTGACGTGCCCGCGGCCGCTGCCGAGCTGGCCAGGATCGTGCCGCTGTCGGCGAAGCGCACGCAAGCTGGATGATCCGACGTTGAGCCGCGTGGCGGTGCTCAAGGGCGGGCACTCGCTGGAGCGCCAGGTGTCGCTGAAGTCTGGCGCCCGGGTGCAGGACGCGCTCGAGCGGCTCGGTCACGACGTGATCGCGATCGACGTCGGCTCAGACCTCGTCGCGCAGCTGACCACCTCGCGGCCGGAGATCGCGTTCGTCGCCTTGCACGGTCGCGACGGCGAGGACGGGACCGTGCAGGAGCTGCTCGACGTGCTCGGCATCCCGTACACCGGCTCGGGGGTGTCGGCGTGCATGCGGGCGGCCGACAAGGTGCTGGCCAAGCACGCAATGCGCGACCGCGGGATCCCGACGCCGGACTTCTACGCGTTCAACGAGACCGCGTTCAAGGAGCTCGGGGCAGCCCAGGCGCTACCGGCGATCGAGGCGCGGCTCGAGTTCCCGATCGTCGTCAAGCCCGCCCGCCAGGGGTCCGCGCTGGGGATCAAGTTCGCCGCCAGCGCCGCGGACGTGCCCGGTGCCCTGGTGGCGGCGTTCTCCTACGATCGCAAGGTGCTGCTGGAACGGCACGTGACCGGCCGCGAGCTGGCGGTGTCGATCATCGACGAGCACGGGCGTCCCCGCACGCTGCCGATCGTCGAGGCCGTTCCTGAGCAGGAGGACTTCTACGATTTCGAGGCGCGCTACGAGATCGGTCGCACACGGTTCGTCTGCCCGGCCGACCTCGTCCCTCCGCTCGCCGCGCGCGCGAACGGGATCGCCGCGGACGTCTACGCGCTGTTCGGCTGCTCTGGGTTCGCGCGCGTGGACCTGATGCTCGAGTCCGCCGGCAACGAGCTCTACGTGCTCGAGCTCAACCCAATCCCCGGTCTTACGGAGACGAGCCTACTGCCACAGGCCGCCGATGCCGCGGGGATCAGTTTCGATCAGCTGATCGGAGCGATCCTCGCTGCGGTCGTGACCTGACGGCCCCGTTCGACGCTACTCCTCGCTGGCGAAATCCTCGGGCGAGACGCGATCGAGGAAGTCCTTGAACTTCTCCACGACCTCCTCGGTGTCCTCGACCTCATGCTCGAACTCGATCGCCGACTCGGAGATCACCTCGTCGGCGGCGTAGATCGGCGCACCCGCCC
>Ga0335081_10004072_pt1 | contig 23080 bp, 20 predicted proteins | sample Lox_Sample_35_FD_206713 | JGI IMG/M metagenome (GOLD analysis project Ga0335081, IMG submission 206713) | Soil microbial communities from Loxahatchee National Wildlife Refuge, Florida, United States - Lox_Sample_3.5 | ecosystem: Environmental > Terrestrial > Soil > Wetlands | place: USA...
GCCGACGCGGAGGCCGAGGCGGCGGCATTTCTCCATGGCGGAGCGGGCGATGCGCGAGGTGGTGCCGTAGGCGACGAGCACGACGTCGGCGTCGTCGCACTGCACCAGCTCGTAGCGGACCTCGCGTTTCTCCGCGGCCGCGTACTTGGCGTAGAGGCCGAGCACGTGGCGCTCGAGGTCATTGGCGTCGAGGTAAAGGGAATTGATGACGCGCCGGCGGCCGCCGCTGTGCATGGTGCCGGTGGTGGCCCAGTCCTTGGGCGGCAGGTCGGGCGCGGGCGTGCAGGGCGTGAGCTCGACCGGCTCCATCAGCTGGCCGATCATGGCGTCGGCCAGGAGCATGACCGGGTTGCGGTAGCGGTCGGCGAGGTCGAAGGCGAGCTCGGTGAGGTCGACGGCCTCCTGGAGGTTGGCGGGGGCGAGGACGAGCACCCGGTAGTCCCCGTGGCCGCCGCCGCGGGTGGCCTGGAAATAGTCGGCCTGCGAGGGCTGGATGCCGCCGAGGCCGGGCCCGCCGCGCATGACGTTGACGAGCACGCAGGGCAGCTCGGCGCCGGCGATGTAGGAGATGCCCTCCTGCATCAGGCTGATGCCGGGGCTGGAGGAGGTGGTGAGGACGCGGGCGCCGGCGCCGGCCGCGCCGTAGATCATGTTGATGGCGGCGACCTCGGACTCGGCCTGGAGGTAGACGCCGCCGACCTTCGGCAGCTCGCGTGCCATGTACTCCGGGATCTCGTTCTGCGGCGTGATGGGGTAGCCGAAAAAATGGCGGCAGCCGGCATTGATCGCGGCGGCGGCGATCGCCTCGTTGCCCTTCATCAGAGTCCTGGCCATGGCGGGGTCCTCAGCGGCGCACGGTGATGACCGAGTCCGGGCAGATCTTGGCGCAGCTGCCGCAGCCGCTGCACTCCGCCAGGTTGTAGACGATCGCCGGATAGTAGCCGCGCCGGTTGACGCGCGTGGTGTCGATCTTGAGGACCTTGGTCGGGCAGACGAAGAGGCAGAGCTCGCAGCCCTTGCAGAAGTCCTCCAGGAAAATCACCTCCGGCAGGGAGGCCCGTTTGCCCTCAGGTTTACCGGCGGACGCCGACTCGGCGCCCGCCGTCGGTGGAGGGAGGGGCGGGGAATTCTGGGGGTTCAAAGGATCTGGCCCGACGATCACGCAGGATAGGGACAAACCATGCGCAGGCGAGGTCAAAAGGTGACCATGAGGTCATCTATAAGGGCGCGAGAAGAGAGTGAGAGAATGCGAGAATATGATCACGAGGGGGAGGGGGTGGAAACCAGAAGCCAGAGGCTGGTCTGGGGGCGGAAAGCCGGCCGTCCGGAGCTTCTTGCTCGCCGAAGGCGCGGGGACTGTTAGTGCTCGGGGATGCTGCCGACCCGGCACGGCTCGATCCATCTCTTCCGCGTCGCGGGGCTCAATGTCTGGCTGCACTGGTCGTGGTTCGTCATCGCCATGCTGGAGATCTCCTACCGGCGCGGCAGCTACGCCTCGCTGTCGTGGAACGTCCTGGAGTATGTGGCGCTGTTCGTGATCGTGCTGCTCCACGAGATGGGGCACGCGTTCGCCTGCCGGTCGGTCGGCGGCCAGGCGGATGAGATCGTGCTCTGGCCGTTCGGCGGCGTGGCCTATGTGGCGCCGCCGGTGCGCCCGGGCGCCACGCTGTGGAGCATCGCCGCCGGGCCGCTGGTGAACGTGGTGCTGTTCATCCCGCTGAGCTTGGTGCTGGTTTGGGGCGGGATGACGGACTGGATGCAGGCCGCGCCGGACGCGATGAAGTTCGTGCAGGCGGTGTGGGGCACCAATCTTTTGCTCCTCGGCTTCAACATCCTGCCCATCTACCCGCTCGACGGCGGGCAGATCCTGCGGTCGCTGCTCTGGTTCGCGCTCGGGCGGGCGCGCAGCCTGCTGGTGGCGAGCATCGTCGGCTTCATCGGGGTGCCGGTGCTGTTTCTCGTGGCCTGGTGGATGCAGTCGCTGTGGCTGGCGCTGCTGGCCGTGCTCATCGTGAGCCTCTGCTGGCGGGGGCTGCAGCAAGCCCGCCAGCTGGCGCGCGTCGCCGCGCTCCCGCGGCGTGCCGGCTTCCAGTGCCCGAGCTGCGAGACGGCGCCGCCGATCGGCGCCTGGTGGGTGTGCGGCCGGTGCGGCAAACCCTTCGATACCTTCGAGACGGCGGCGGTCTGTCCGCATTGCGGCGCGCAGTTCAGCGGCACGCGCTGCCTCGACTGCGGCACGATGCACGCGATGGACGAGTGGCGCCAGCCCCCGCCGGTGCTGTAGGAGCGGTAAGCTCCAGGCCTTAAGCGGCAAGCCGGCTGTGGCTACTGCCCGCGGACCCTCCAGAGCGGCGAGGGCACGTGCGCCTCGGCCATGACCCGGCGGATGCGGGCGACGACGTCGGGATGTGCCGCGGCCACGTCGTGCCGTTCCCCGATGTCCGTGCGCAGGTCGTAGAGTTCAATCTCCCCCGTGAGCATGGGAATGCGGACACCCTTCCAATCGCCGAGACGCACCGCCTGCGAGGAGCGGCCCTCGTAGAATTCCCAGTAAAGATACGGGTCCTGCGCCTGCTCGGCGGGCCGCCCGAGGAGCGTGGGGAGGAAGCTCGTGCTGTCTAGGCGGGACGGCGGCTTCACGCCGGCGATGGCGGCGGCGGTCGCCATGAAGTCGCCGAAATACGCGACATGATCCGACACGCTGCCCGCGGCGACATGGCCCGGCCAGCGGACGATCAGCGGCACGCGGATGCCGCCCTCGTAGACGTCGCGCTTGATGCCGCGCAGCGGACCGCTCGAGTGGAAGAAGGCGGGGTCGACGCCGCCCTCGGCATGCGGCCCGTTGTCGGAGGCGAAGATGAAAATCGTGTTTCCGGCCAGTCCGAGCTCGTCGAGTTTGGCGAGCAGCCTGCCGACGTCGTCGTCGAGCCGCGTGATCATGGCGGCCTTGGCCTTTTCGGGCGCGGGCCAGGGTTGGTCGGCGTACCGGCCGAGGCTGGGAATCTCCATGCCCTCGTCCTTCGCCTCGTCGTTGGCATGCGGCAGCGTCGAAGGAAAGTAGAGGAAGAAGGGATGCTCCCGGTTGCGGTCCACGAACGCGAGCATGCCGGCGACGATCGGGTCGTCGCTGTAGACGACTTTCTTCGTCGCGACGCCCTGGCCGTAGGGGCCCTCGTGCGGCACGACGTTGGGCAGCGGGACGCGCGATTCGTTGCGCACCAGGAAGGTGGGATAGTAGTTGTGCGCCATGGTCTGGTCGACATAGCCGAAGAAATCGTCGAACCCCTTCTTGTTCGGCGTGCCGGTGCTGCCCTCCTCGCCCACGCCCCATTTGCCGAATGCGCCGGTGGCGTAGCCGGCCTCCTTGAGGACCTCGGCGACGGTGACGTCCTCGGGGCGGAGGCTGATCTTGGCGTTGCCGCGGATGAGCGTGTGGCCGGTGTGCTGCCCGGTCAGGAGCACATTGCGCGACGGGGCGCAGACCGGCGACCCGGCGTAGAACTGGGTGAAGCGCATGCCCTGGGCCGCCAGCCGGTCGAGGTTGGGCGTGGCGATGAGCTGCTGGCCGTAGCAGCCGAGGTCGCCGTAGCCGAGGTCGTCCGCGAGCACGAAGACGATGTTGGGCGGCGCCGCCGCCGGCGCGGTCTGGGCCCGCACCAGCGGGGCGGCGCAGCCGACCGCGGCGACGCCGGCGAGGAGCGGGGGCAGGAGCGGGTGGCCATCCATGGCGGAGCACCATCACCATGCGGGTCGGCGGCCGGGGCGTCAACCCGACGGGCCATTCGGCGCCCCCCGCAGTCTGGCCTCGCGAGTGGCAAAACCGCCGTGGTACGGTTTCCTTGTCGCCATGCCCGCCCCCGCTTCCCCCGGCGCCCCGTGGACCCGGCCGTTTCACGTGATGGCCAAGCCGATGGGCGCGCGCTGCAATCTCGGGTGCAAGTACTGCTTCTACCTCGAGAAGGAACCGGCGTACTACCCGGAGGCCGGCGTGCCCCGCATGCGCCCGGACACGCTCGAGGCCTACATCCGCGACTACCTGGCGTCGCAGCCCGGCGCGGAGGTGAACTTCACCTGGCAGGGCGGCGAGCCGACCCTGATGGGCCTGCCGTTCTTCGAGCGCGTGGTCGCGCTGCAGCGGCACTATGCCGCCGGCCGGCGGGTGACGAATTCGCTCCAGACCAACGGCGTCCTGCTCGACGACGCGTGGGGCGCGTTCCTGGGCCGGCACGGGTTTCTGGTGGGCATCAGCATCGACGGCCCGCGCGCGATGCACGACGCCTACCGGGTCGACAACGGCGGGCGCCCGACCTGGTCCCGGGTCATGCGCGGCCTGCGCACGCTCAAGCGGCACCGCGTGCAGTTCAACACGCTCACGGTGGTCCACCGGCGCAACTACCGGCACCCGCTCGAGGTCTACGAGTTCCTGCGCGCGGAGGGGTCGCGCTTCATGCAGTTCATCCCGCTGGTCGAGCGGCGGGCCCGCCCGGCCGACACCGCGGCGCGGCTCGACCACGCGCCGCCACCCGCGGGGGCCGGCGACTTGGTCGCGCCGGAGGCGGCCGGCGCGGCCGCGGCGGCGGAATGCGCCCCGCGCGACGGCCTGGGCGGATTCCTGTGCGCGATCTTCGACCAATGGGTGCGCCGCGACGTCGGCCGGGTGTTCGTGCAGCAGTTCGACGTCGCCCTGAGCAGCTGGTGCGGGCTGGGCGCGGGCCTGTGCATCTTCGAGGAACGGTGCGGGCGCGCGCTGGCGCTCGAGCACAACGGCGACGTCTACGCCTGCGACCATTTCGTCTATCCGGAGTACCGGCTCGGCAATCTGCACGCCACGCCCCTGGCCGACCTCGGCAACAGCGCGGCCGCGGCTCGCTTCGGCGACGCCAAGGCCAACCTGCCGCGGGTCTGCCGCGAATGCCCGGTGCGCTTCGCCTGCAACGGCGACTGCCCGAAACACCGCTTCGTGCGCGCCGGCGACGGCGAGCCGGGCGTGAGCTATCTTTGCCCCTCGTACCTGCGCTTCTTCACCCACATCGACCCGGCGATGCGCCGGATGGCGGCGCTGGTGCAAGCCGGGCGGCCCGCCGCGGAGATCATGGGGAGCGGCCAGCCGTGAACTTGACGCCATAGGCCTCCGGCCCCGGAGGTTCCATCGGACGCGGCGGCGGCGGCAGGTTGACGGACTTTTTAAGCGGCCGCTTTCACGCCGGGTTTACCTCTCGGCGGTGGACGGTCGGGCGGCAGAACCTAGATTCGGCATCGCCGCCCGGATTTCCGGGCGCGCCCGATCCCGGCCCACCTTCAACCCGCCCATGAACTGGAACACGGTCCTCCTGCCCAGCGCGTACCTCGCGTTCTTCGCCCTCTCGGCGTTTGCCATCCTCTGGTGGGAGCGGCGCAAGCGCAGCAGCCGCTCGCCCTTCCCGGCGGACCTGCGCCTGACGCGCGGCCCGGGCGAGGAGCAGCTCCGGGTGCTCAACCGGCTCGACGACGACTTCCTGTTCCTGCTGCTGGGCGCCGCCGTGACGCCCTGCCTGCTGGCGGTGATCCTGCTCGAGGGCGTGCAGCGCCTGCCGGGCTGGTGGATGTTCGGGGGCCTGCTCCTGGTCGGGGCGGCGTTCCTTGCCGCCTACGGACTGGCGGCGCGCCGGGTCGTGACGCGGCTGCGCGAGCGCGGCGACCGGTACCTCGGCTACGTCGGCGAGCGTGTGGTGGCCGAGGAGCTCGAGCCGCTCAAATCCGGCGGCTGGGCCGTGTACCACGACGTGCCGTGCGACAACGGCACGGAGAAATTCAAGATCGACCACGTGGCGGTCGGCCCCGGCGGCGTGTTCGCGATCGAGACTGACACGCGCCGCAAGGGCGCGCCCCGGACGGGGCGCGAGGACTACAAGGTATTTTTCGACGGCGATCAGCTGAGCTGGCCCTGGGGCGAGGACCAGCTGGGCATCACGCGCGCGCTGCGCAACGCCCAATGGCTGGAGCACTGGCTGCGGAAGGTCACGGGCGAGAAGCTCGACGTGACGCCGGTGCTGGCGCTGCCCGGCTGGACGGTGGAGGCGCCGGCGAACTCCAACGTGCGCGTCGTAAGCCCGTCGTGGCTCCCGGAGGTGCTCGCCGGCGGCCACCGCGAGGTCCTCAGCGGCCGCGAGGTCGAGTTGTGCGGGCGGCAGCTGCAGCAGCGCTGCCGCGACGTCGCGGTCTGACGCGGCGCGTCACTCCGCCGGGATGCGGTTGTCGGTGCGCAGCACCTGCACCGGCGTCCTGGTGCGGACCCAGAGATCGGCCTCCTTGAAATGTTTCGCCGGCACGTTTTCCAGGGCCTCGCCGACGGACTTGACCGGCAGGAGGCGGCCGCGTTTCGAGGCGTTGAAGTCGTAGGCGCCGCGCAGGATCCGGTCGGCCGCGGTGGCCGGGCTCTCGCTGTCCGGGATCTGCACCACCCAGCCGACGAAATCGTCCTTCGGCAGGCGGCGTTCGGGATCCGAGATCAGGACGAGCCACTGCTTCTTGACCGGCGGCGGCTTGTTTTCCTCGGCCGGATCCGGCTGCACGACCTGGTTGATCTCCTCGATGATCCGCCGGAGGACGGCCGGCTCGAGGTGGTTCTTTTGCAGGATTTCGGCAACCTTGCTGACGTCGATTTTGGGCATGATGGAAATTTCGGACGGCCGGGGTGCGCCGGGGCCCGGGGTCGGGCGCCGGGGATCCGGCCCGCCGGTGGCGGGGTTCAGGGCTCTTTTTCCCCGCCGCCCTCCTCGCCTTCCTCGCCGCCTTCGTCCTCCTCCTCCTTCTCGTCGCCCTCGTCCTCCGTCTCGCTTTGCTGCTTGAGCACCCGCTCGAGGATTTCGCTCATGTCGTCGACCAGATCGAGGACCTTCTGGGCGACATAGATCGGCTTCTTCTGCTGCAGCGCGAGCACGATCGAGTCGCTCGGGCGGGCGTCGACCTCGATGATCTTGCGCCCGAGCTCATTCTGCATGTGCAGGATGATGCGGGCGAAGAAGGTGCCGTCGGTGACATCGTTGATGATGACGCGCTCGAGCGTGATGTTGAACCCGAGCAGGATGCTGCCGATGAGGTCGTGGGTGAGCGGGCGCTCTTTTTTCACGCCGTTGAGCGTCATGGAGATCGCGTTGCCCACGCTGTGGTCGACGTAAATGACGAAGGTTTTTTCGTCGTTGCCGAGGAAGACGGCGCAGCCGTTGGCCGTGGGCATCACGCCCTTGATCGCGACCTCGGAGACGTCGTTCTGCATGGGCGGAATTTGCGGGCGCCGGCGCGAAAGCGCAAGTCGCCAGAGCGTCAGGAGTAGCCGAGCAGGTGGATGCCCCAGGAGCGCGCCTGCGCCACGACCGCCGGGCGGTCGAGGACGATGACCTGGCCGGCTTCGAGGGCGGCGGCGGCGATGCCGGCCTCGCGCATCGTCTCGAGGGTGCGCTGGCCAAAGACCGGCACGTCGAAGCGGTAGTCCTGGTGGGCCTTGACGGTCTTGACGAACAGCATCTGGTCGGTGCGGAAGCCGCCGGCGCGTCGCAGCATCTCGTCGGTGCCCTCGAACGCCTCGACCGCCAGCACGGTGCCCTTACGCACGACGACGCCCTGGCCGATGTCGAGCCGCGCGACTTCGCGGGCGGTGTGGATCCCGTGCTCGACGTATTCGCGGTCGATGGGAAAGCGGCGGCCGGTCATGACGCCGGCCGGGGCGAGCTGGTCGTCGAGAAAGCAGCGGGCGTCAAGCAGGGTGATGCCGAGCTGCTCGATCTCCCGGGCGATGGCGCCGAAGATGGTCTCGGCGTTGCGGCGCTTGAGCGAGAGGAGGATCTGGCCGGCCTTGAGATCGGGGTGGAGCCCCTTGAAGAGACGGCGTGGAGCGATCTGGCCGGCCATGAAGGCGTAACCGGCGCCGAACTGCTCGAGGGCGCGCAGCATCTTGCCCAGCTGGCCCACGAGGATCGTGCGGCGATCGGCCTCGGGAAACTCCGCCACCAGGTCCGGACGGGTCTCCTCGTCGAACGCGATCAGCTTCAGCGGCACGCCGGCGCGGCGGATGGCTCTCGCCACGAGCACCGGATAGAGCCCCTGGCCCGCGATCAGGGCGATCGGGCGGCGCGGGTCGAACGGGGCGGGGAGGAAGGCGGACAGCACGGGGGCAGGATGCCGGAGGACACCGGCGGATTGAAGCCGGAAAACGGGCCGGGCCGGGCCGGCCGGGAGCCCGGGGCGCATTCCGCTACGTCTGCGAGCCGTAGTATTTCTTGTAGCTGCGGTAGTAGCGGTAGTTCGTGTAGTACTCGATGCGGCGGGGTGTGAGACCGTTGAGCACGATGCCCAGCAGCTCATTCTTTCCGTCGCGCAGCATGTTCACGAACTGCCGGATGTGTTTGCGGTAGGCGCGATTGAAACGGCAGACGTAGATGATCTCGTCGGTGTGCTCGGCGATGAGCAGGCAGTCGGACACGGCGCCGACCGGCGGCGAGTCGATGACGATGAGGTCGAACCGCCGCTTGAGGTGCTCGATGAACTGCCCGAACACCGGATTCTCGAGCAGCTCGGTCGGACTCTTGGAACGGCCGCCCGAGCGCAGGAGCGTGAGATTGTCGGCGACCTTGGTGAACCCGAGATCGGCGTTGGCCAGCAGGTCGCCGTCCATCTTTGCGCCCTCGGCGGCCCAGTTGAGGATGCCGGCGTCGTTCTGGAGGTTGAAGTGGCGGTGCAGCATCGGCCGGCGCATGTCGCAGTCGATCAGCAGCGTGTTGCGCCCGTGGCGGGCGAATGAGCCGGCGAGGTTGCAGGAGATGAGGGTCTTGCCCTCACCCGGGATGGTGCTGGTGACGAGCAGGATCTTGGGGTAGTCGAGCTTCGACTGGATCTTGACCGCGCTGTAGACGCTGAGGAAGGCCTCGACGCCGGGAGTCGCCTTGGCTGTGAGCGTCAGCCGGTGTTTGTCCTCCTCCTTGACGCTGGACAGGTCCGGGATGATGCCGAGGAGATTGACGCCGATGAAGGATTCGATGTCCCACGCGCTCTTGACGCGGTCGTCAATCATGCTGAGGCCGAACGCGACGCCGAAGAACACGAGCATGCCGACGAGCACGCAGGTGCGGGCGATGCGGGTCTTGTTGGGCGTGTAGGGACCGTAGTTGGGCACCGCGCGGTCGATCGGGCTGACGGGCAGGTGGTAGTCGAGCCCCTTGGAGGTCGTGGTCTTGTTGAGGCTGTCCAGCACCTGGCTGTAGGCGCCCTTGGCCACCGCGGCCTGGTCCTGCAGGCTGTTGTAGGCGACCTTGAGGTCGTCGAGCCGCAGCTGCTCCTTCTCCTGCTTCTGGTACTCCGTATCGAGCGAGGCCTCGGTTTGGCGGACGTTGTCGAGGTTGGCGGACAGGTCGGCGACGGCGAGGTCGATGGCCTTGCGGAGCTGTTCGCGCAGGGTGGAGATGGTATTGGCGATCTCGATCATCGCCGGGTGGCGCTCGAGGTAGCGCTCGCCGAGCAGCGCCTGGCGCTGGAGGGCGTCCGCCAGCTGCGTCTTGAGGGCGGGGATCGTGCCGTGCTGGGCGATGTAGTTGATCTCAAGCATGTCGCGCCCGTCCCGCTGGAAGTCCTTGACCTGGTTGTAGGCCACCTCGAGGTCGAGGCGCTGGAGGTGGGCGCTGGTGCGGGCCGAGTTCACGCTCTTCAGCCGGTCGGTGATGATGTTCAGGCTGTCGTCGAGCGAAATGAGGTTGTGCTCCCGCTTGTAATCCTGCAGCCGCTGCTCCTTCTGCACGTACTCCTTTTGCAGCTCGGTGGCGCGTTTCTGGAGAAACGCGATGGCGTCCTCGTTGAGGCCGCCGCTTCTCTCGAGCAGGTAGTTGACGAAGACCTTGTAGAGGCGGTTGGCGACCAAGGCGGCGGCCTCGGGGTCCCGGTGGGTGGCCGTGATGACGATGATGAGGCTGCCGCGCACGGCGTCGGCGCTGACGCTGCCGAGGACGGCGCCGGCCGGCGGCGGGCTGGCGCCGGGCGGGAGGTCCTTCAGATACGGCCGCTGCAGGATCTTGACCTCATCGGGGGTGAGGGAATCGACGACCTTGGCGCGCAGGCTGGCGCTGTTGAGGCGCTCGAGGAAGGTGTTGATGTCGACCTCCGAGCGCGGGGTCTGGTCGACCACCTGGTCGACCATCACGATCTTCTCCGGACGCTCGAACTGCAGGGTCATCGTGCTCCTGTACATCGGCGTCTCCCGCATCTGGTAGTAACCGAGGGGCAGGGCGACCAGCAGGGCGAGCGGCAGCGCGATCCACAGGCGCTCGCGGACGATGATGTAGTAATCCCGCAGCGTCCGGTGCTCGACGGTGCGCTCCTCCCGACTGGCGGGGGGCGGCGGCGCTGAGGGTTGGGCGGGGGCGTCGGACATGGCGGATACCGGCGGCGGCGTTCAGATGAGCCGCTCGGGCACGTAGATGATGTCACCCGGCTCGAGTTGCAGGGTGGTATCCTCCGTCTTGTTGCGGTCCTTCCCCCGGATGAGGCTGTCGACGTCGACCGTGAACACCTTCTTGGTGCCGTCCGGCATGACGCGGGTGACGGACACGGCGGAACCCTTCGCGACGTCGGTGAAACCACCGGCGCGGATGATCGCCTGGTAAACGGTGAGCGTGGCTTCCGCCGGCAGCGAGATGGGGCCGGGGTTCTTGACCTGGCCGTCCACCGTCACCGTGCGCGGCGCGTAATCCTCGACCGAGATGGTGACCTTCGGATTGCGGAGAAAACGGCCGTCGCGGTACGCGGCCTCCACCAGCTTCTGCGCGTCGTTCATCGTGTGACCGGCGACGTGGACGTCCCCGACGAGGTAGAGGTTGACATTGCCGTTGGCGTCGATGCGGGCGATCGCCGACAGGTCCGGCTCGCCGTAGACCATGATGCGGATGCGGTCGGACGGCGTCAGCTTGTAGATGAAGGTCTTGGCCGCGGGCGCGGCCTCCGGTCCGGGCGTCGGCGCGTCGGCCGCGTTCGCCCCGGGCCAGCCAAGGAGAAGCGCGCCGGCCGCGAGGCATCCGTGGAGGAGTCGACGGGAGGGATGCATGGCCATCAAGATCAATAGCGTGCCGAGAGGTTTAGACTCGCAGTGTGCCGCCCGAAATCAGAGAAGGCGACATTAGAGTGGTTGACGAGGTAGGCGTAGGAAATCGAGGCAGAAATGTGGGAGGTCAGCGCCAGGCTGACGCCGAGGTTGCACGTGAGGTTCCGGTCCTCGCGGCCGGCGCCTTTGCTCCCGAGAAAGCGGCTCACCGAATAGCCGATCCCGGGGTTGAGGTTGAGCTTCCCGGTGGGTTTGAGGGTGGCGCCCAGGTTGAGGCCGGTGGAATCGACCGACACGTCCGTCGCCGTGGTCACGAAGTCCTTGGTGAACGAGCCAGTGAGGCCGACCCGCTTGGCCACCGGCCAGGACAGGGAGATGCTGCTGGTGACGGAGCCGTAGTTTCCACCCTGCGCGCCGGTCTGGTTGCGCCACTGGTAGCCCAGGCTGACGGAGCCGCTCAGCTTGGGCAGGATGGAGCCGTTGGCGCCGAAGGTCAGGGCGTGATCCTGCGTGCCCGCGCCGCCCTGCGCGCTGCCGAGGCGGACGCGATAGCCGCCCGAGAGGTCGAGCTTGGACGTGTAGGAGTAGTTGACGCCGACCGCCTCGGAATAGGACGACAGCGAGAACAGCGAACTGTTGTGCAGATAATCCTGCATGCTGGCGTCGGTCATGCTGGTGAAGTAATAGCGGTCGTTGATCGGGTAGCGGCATTTGACGGAGCTGCCGAAATTCCATGAATCGGCCCGCTCGTTGATCGTGACATCGCTGTTGCTGACGCGCTGGGCGGACAGCCCGAAGGACCCGGTGAGCCGGCCCCGGTCCTTGGTGAATTCCAGATTGAGGCTGGGATTGTTGAAGTCCTCGCCGGTGTATTTGTCGAACCGGGAGGAGGCGACGCTGACCGTGCCGTTGACGCCGATCATGCCGGCGCGCCGGGTGTAATTGACGCCCAGCGAAATTGCCTGGCTGTAGTCGCCGGCGCCGCCGGCGTGGGCGAACAGGTTGGAGTCGTAGCTGATGCCGTAGCTCCCATTGACCATCACCTTGTCGCGTCCGTCGTTGAATTCGAGCAAGGCCTCCGCCGGCGGAACCAGAGCGGTACTAACGACCCAGAAAGCCAGCGCGCGGCGGATGTGTGGTGCGTAAATCAATGGGCCGCGACGAGGGTTAGGTTCCGGTGCGCAGGGTCGAAGGGCTCACGGTGAGTTGCACCGGCATCGCCGCCGGCACGACCGCCAGCGCCTGGATCACGGTGGTCGCGGTTTCGGAGCCGTTGCCCGCCGGCGTCGTGATCGACTGGAAAACGACCGTGCTCTGCGCCCGTTCCGTGGAGGCGAACTTCGGGGCGAGCGCGTTGGTGAGATCCAGGTTGTTCGGGACGATCTGGACCGTGGCCGCCGCCGTGGTGGACGCCGAATTGCTGGTGATGACCGCCGTCTCCCCCGTATGCAGGGACTGTCCGATGTCACCGGGCGGCGCGTTCACCGGCGTGACCGTGACATCGCCAGCCAGCAGGACCACGTTGGTGGACTGGTTCTGCACCTCGATCACCACCTCGTGGCCACGGATGCGCACCTGCGCGTCCGGGGTCTGGTAAACCATCGAGGTGCCGGTCGAGAGCTCATTGGTCGAGACGATGACGCGACCCTGGGTGATCCGGGCGAGCGTGTCGGAAGCCGAAGGCTCCATTGCCGTCGTGTCCACGCCGGGCGTGAAGGGCTTCTGCAAAAACCGCCGGATGTCCACGATCGTGTTTTCGTCGATGTAGATGCTCGTGCCGTTGGAGTAGACCAGCACCAGCGACGAGCCCGCCGCGGTTTCGATGTGCGCGCCCTCCACCGGCAGTGAGGCGCCTTTCTCGAGCTTGACGACTTTTCCGCCGACCACGTAGGTCACCGCGCCATTCACCTCGGCGACAAAGACCTTGCCCGAGATATTGGCCTGCGCGAATGCGGCCAGAGCAAGGAAGCTCGAGGCTACGGCGGAAAGAATGAACTTTGTGGTCGTTTTCATGGGCACCTGGATTTTGCGTTTAGCATGGTACCATCGGTTATCTCTACGTATAGGGTGAACCCCCTAATTTGAAGAGCAAACTACAACGATCCTATTCCACCACAAGATTAAGGATGCGTCGGGGCACAAAAATCACTTTTTTTACAGTCTTGCCGTTCACGAATGGAGCAACCCGGGCATTTTGCATGGCCAAGGCCACGGCCTCGGCCTCGGTTGTGCCCGCGGGCACCAGTTGGTCGCCGCGGAAACGTCCGTTGACCTGAAACACCAGCTTCACCTCGTCCACCACGAGGTTCGCAGGGTCATATTTCGGCCATGGAGCATCCAGAATCGAGGGCCGCTCGCCGAGGCGGGCCCACAATTCCTCGGTCAGGTGGGGCGCAAAGGGCGCGAGCAACTGCAGGAAGGCCAGCATGGTCCGCCGGCTGACCGCCGGCGCCGCCTGCAGGGCGTTGTTGAGCTCCATCATGGTCGAGATCGCCGTGTTGAAGTGGAGCGCGTCGATGTCGTCGCCGACCTTCTGGATGGTGCGATGCAGGAGCTTGACCATCTCCGGCGGATCCTCGGCTTGGTTGGCGATGCGGGCGTTGACCGCTCCGTCCGGGCCGATGCAGTTGCGCCAGACCTTGTTCAGGAACCGGAACACACCTTCGATGCCGCGCGGATTCCACGGCTTCATGGCTTCGAGCGGACCGAGAAACATCAGGTAAAGGCGCAGCGCGTCCGCGCCGTAGTCGCGGATCACCGAGTCGGGATTGACGACGTTGCCGCGGCTCTTGGACATCTTCTCGCCGTCCTCGCCGAGGATGATCCCCTGGTGAAAGAGCTTCCGGAACGGTTCGGCCTGCGGCACCACGCCGAGGTCGTGCAGGAACATGTGCCAGAAGCGCGCGTAGAGCAGGTGCAGCACGGCGTGCTCGGCGCCGCCGACGTAGAGATCGGGCATGCCCCAATACTCCAGCGGCTGGCGGCCGGCGATGGCGTGCGGGTTGCGCGGATCGAGGTACCGGAGGTAGTACCAGCAGGAGCCGGCCCACTGCGGCATGGTGTTGGTTTCGCGGCGCGCGCGGATCCAATGATCGCCCGCCGGCAGCGGCTGGGCCGCGGGCACGGCGGCGCCGGTCGTGAAGTCGTACCAGATCTCCAGCCAGTCGGTCACGTTGGCCAGCGGACTCTCGCCCGAACCCGACGGCAGGTAGGACGTCACGTCGGGCAGCAGCAGCGGCAGGGCGGTTTCGGGCAGGGCGAGCGCGCAGCGGACGCGACCGCCCTCGGTGTACGACACGGTCGCGGCCGGCTGCGCCGCGGGGTCGTGGGCGACGGCGCGACGGTAGTCGACCTCGTCCACCCACACGACCGGGAACGGTTCGCCCCAGTACCGCTGGCGCGAGAACAGCCAGTCGCGCAGCTTGAAATTCACCTTCCGCTGGCCGAGCCCCTTCTGCTCCAGCCAGACGATGATCCGCTCCTTGGCCGCCTCCACCTGCAGGCCGTTGAGCGACACCTCCGCGTTGGCGCTGTTGATCGCCGGTCCGTCCTCAAGGAACGCCTCGCCCGCGAAATCGGCCGGCGGCTGCACCGTGCGCACGATCGGCAGGCTGAAGATCTTCGCGAAGTCCCAGTCGCGCTGGTCCTGGCCGGGGACGGCCATGATCGCGCCCGTGCCGTAACCCATGAGCACGTAGTCGGCGATCCAGACGGGCACGCGCCCGCCGTTGACGGGATTGAGGGCGTAGCTGCCCGAGAACACGCCGGTCTTCTCCTTGGCCAGGTCGGTGCGCTCGAGGTCGCTCTTGGTCGCCGCCGTCCGGCGGTAGGCGTCGACGGCCGCGCGCCGGTCAGGCGTGGTCAGGGCCGGCACCAGCGGATGCTCGGGCGAGATGACCATGTAGGTGCAACCGAACAGGGTGTCGGGCCGGGTGGTGAAGATGCGCAGGTCGCCTTGGGCGGGCGGGGCGAGGCGAAACGCCACCTCGGCGCCGTCGCTGCGGCCGATCCACGCCTCCTGCATGCGTTTGGTGGAGTCGGGCCAGTCGAGCGCCGGCAGACCCGCCAGCAGCCGGTCGGCGTAGGCCGTGATGCGCAGGACCCACTGCCGCAGGTTGCGGCGCTCGACCGGATGGCCGCCGACCTCGGAACGGCCGTCGATCACCTCTTCGTTGGCGAGCACCGTCCGCAACTCGGGGCACCACCACACCGGCCGCTCGTCCACGTACGCCAGCCCGCGCAGGAAGAGCTGGCGGAAGATCCACTGCGTCCACTTGAAGTAGCCCGGGTCGGTGGTGTTGACCTCGCGCTCCCAGTCGTAGGCGAAGCCGAGCGCCTTGAGCTGGCGCCGGAACGTCCGGATGTTGGCCTCGGTGTTGGCGCGCGGGGGCGCGCCGGTCTTGGCCGCGTGCTGCTCGGCCGGCAGGCCGAACGCGTCCCAGCCGATCGGGTGCAGGACGTTGTGGCCCCGCGCGCGGCGGCTGCGCGCGACGATGTCCGTCGCGGTGTAACCCTCCGGATGGCCGATGTGCAGGCCCGAGCCCGAGGGGTAGGGGAACATGTCGAGCACGTAGAACTTCGGTCTCGACGCGTCCTCCGCCGTCCGGAACGTATGGTTTTCCTCCCAGAAGGTTTGCCAATGCGGCTCGATCTTCTGAAAGTCATATTCCCTGCACTCGGTAGCCATTGCTTGAAAATTGCCACTTTGAATGAATCCCCCGCCCGGTCAATCACCGCGGCGGTCGCGCTCGCCCTGCTCTCCGCCGCGCCCGCCGTCGCGGGCATGAGCGGCGGATTCAACCGGCTGCTCGAGGCCGTGGTGCGCATCGACGTCCGCGAGGTCTCCTTCGAACAGGGCGCGCGCCGCTTCGTCGCCGGCGTCGGCTCGGGCGTGATCCTCTCCAAGGACGGGCTCGTCCTCACCAATGCCCACGTCGCCAGCCCCTACGCGGTGGAAATCTCCATCACCCTGCCCAGCCTGGAGCGCGTCAGCGCCCAGCTCGTCGGCTGGGACCACTGGACGGACCTCGCCCTCATCCGCCTCGACGTCGACGAGGTGAAGCGGCGCGGCCTCACCTTCCAGCACGCCGACTTCGGCAATTCCGACAAACTCTACGTCGGCGAAACCGTCTACGCCGTCGGCACCCCCTACGGCCTCACCCGCACCGTCACGCGCGGCATCATCTCGAACGACCGCCGCTACTTCGAGGACGACGAGGGCGTGCACGGCTACGAGACCGGCACCTTCAACAACTGGCTGCAGACCGACGCCGCCATCAACCCCGGCAACAGCGGCGGCCCCCTCGTGACCGAGGACGGCAAGGTGGTGGGCATCAACTCCCGCGGCTTCATCGGCGCCGACAACCTCGGGTTCGCCATCCCCGCCAACGTCGCCCGCCGGGTCGTCGACGAGCTGCTGGCGCACGGCGCGATCACCCGCAGCTACATCGGGCTCGTGCCCGGCACGCTCCAGGACCTGGAACATTTCTACGGCCTCGCCCTCAACATCGGCATGCTCGTCAAGAGCGTCGATCCCGGCTCCCCCGCCGCCCGGGCGGGTCTGCATGGCGGCGACGTCCTCCTCGCCATCAACGGCCAGACGGTGGACGGGCGCTTCCCCGAGCAGCTGCCGCCGATCCAAAACGCGATTGCCAGCCTCCCGGTGGGCTCGACCGTCCGCCTCAGCGTCAAACGCGGCACGGAGACGCTGGACGTGCCGGTCGTCACCGAGCGGCTCGAAAGCCGGATGGGGGAGGAGTGGGCCTTCGACAAGTGGGGCGTCAGCGTGCGCAAGGTCTCGCGCGCCTATGCCCGCGAGAACCAGCTCGACAGCGACCTGGGCGTCATCGTCCTCGGCGTGCAGCCCGGCTTTCCCGCGGCGGTGGCCGGGCTCGCCCCCGGCGACATCATCACCCGCGTGAACCAGCAGCCGCTGGCCGACCTCGCCACGCTCAAGGGCCTCTATGACCAGTATGACCGCCAGCCCGCGTCGCTGCTGGTGGAGGTCACGCGCGAACGCCGCGTCTCGCTCTTCATCCTGAAACCATGACCCTTTCCGCCCGCCGCCTCCTGCTCCGCGCCGCCCTCCTCGGGCTGCTGCCCGCGCTGTCGCTCCGCGCCGCCGACCTGCCCGACCTCTTCGCCCAGCGCGTGAAATCCTGCGTCACGGTGGAGTTTCTGGTGGAAAACGAGCTCGACCGCCAGCCGGTGAGCGTGCTCGGCGTGTGCGTCGACACCAACGGCACGATCGTCCTGCCCGCCACCGCCATCGGGGCGCGCGTCTCGGTCCGCCAGCTGAAGGACTTCAAGGTCTACCTGCCCGACTCCGCCACCGCCTACGGCGCCGAGTACCTCGGCCAGGACGTCCTCACCGGCTGGCATTTCGTGCGCGCCGAGGAGAAGATCCGCGCGCAGCTCGTGCCCGTCACCGCCTGGGTGGTGCCCGGCGCACCCGAGCCGCGCCTGGCGGACCAGGTCTGGGGCATCGGCCTGCGCGGCAAGGACGAGGATTTCCGGCCGTATTTTCTCATGAGCCGCGTGGGCCTGATCGAGGCCATGCCGCAGCAGACGGGGATCGCCGCCACGGAGGTCGCCGGGCCCGGCCTGCCGGTCTTCAACCGCGACGGGGCGCTGGTCGGCCTGGCCCTCAATTCCTTCGGGCAGAACTACCTCATGTTCTCGCGCCGCGAACGCGGCCAGCCCGTCGTGCTCGTGGACGTGGAGGAGAGCAGCGTCTTTCTCTTCAACCGCGAGGTGCTGCCGTACCTCGGCCGCGTGCCCAAGAACCCCTCCGGCCGGCCGCTGCCCTGGCTCGGCGCCTTCGGCCTCGAGCCGGTGGCTCCCGACGTCGCCAAATTCCTCCAGCTGGAGAACCAGTCGGCGCTCGTCGTCAGCGAGGTGCTGGAGAACAGCCCGGCCGAAAAGGCCGGCCTCAAGGGTCACGACATCATCGTCGCCCTCGACGGCCAGCCGCTGCCGCGGCTCAAGCCCGACCAGGCCGTCGTCACCTACCTCGAGCGCGAGATCGACCGCCGCCTGCCGGGCGACCGGCTGCCGCTCACCGTGCTGCGCGACGGCAAGCGCCTGGAGCTCGACGTCACGCTGGGCGACGAGCCCAGGATCATCCGCGAGGCGGACCGCCGGTATTTCGAGCGGCTCGGCCTGACGGTGCGCGAGTTTCTCTACGGCGACGGGGTCGCCCGGCGCGTCAAGGTCGCCGAGCAGCGCGGCGTGATCGTGGATTTTGTGAAGCCCAACAGTCCGGCGGCCGCGGGCGGCGTGGAGTTCGACGACTGGGTCCGCGAGATCGACGGCAAGGAGATCAAGACCTATGCCGACGCCGTGGCCGCGCTGTCGGCCATCGAGGCGGACAAGACCCGCGCGGATTTCGTGCTGCTGACCAGCCGGGACGGCGAGACCGCCGTGCGCCGGGTGAAGCTGCAATAGGTGCCCGGCGTCCGCATCCTAATCAAAAGACGCCCGCGCTTTCCATGAAATCGTTGGAGTCTGACTCTTGGCCCGATCATCTCGACGCGCTCATTGCCGCCCCTGCGCATCACACGCTGCTTTTTGAAAATGACGCGGTGCGAATGCTTGATACCCGAATCAAAGCGGGCGATAGAACTCCCGTTCACACGCATCGCTGGCCCGCAGCGCTGTATATCGTCAGCTGGAGTTCGTTTGTTCGTCGTGATGCCAGGGGCGAGATAATGTTGGACAGTCGAACCGTCCCGTCGCTCGTGATGCCGCCGCCGGCGCTTTGGAGCCAAGCGTTGGCACCGCATTCCCTCGAGAATGTTGGCCCGAGTGATCTTCGCGTGATCAGCGTTGAAATGAAGCATCCCTTGCCGGTGGCCGCCGGCAACAAAGTCTAGCACGGCGCTCCATCCGACGCCTCCAGGTTGTCCGCCCTCCAATCAAACCTCTTCAGTTCGGCGTGGGTAAGCTGACGGATTGGGCCAGAACAATGAGCAGATCCGAGAGTATCACGATCAGGGAAGTCGAGCCTGCCGACCTCGAGGCTTTCTTCGCGCATCAACTCGACCCGGAAGCGAACAGGATGGCGGCATTCGTCGCTGACGACCCCAAGGACCGGGCGGCTTTCGACGCCCATTGGGCGAAAATACTGCGTTCGTCGCAAAACATAAACAGGACGATCGTTGCCGGGGGACAAGTCGTGGGTCACGTCGCATGCTTTCCGCAGGGCGGGAACCTGGAGGTCACTTATTGGCTGGGACGGGAGTTCTGGGGCAGGGGAATGGCGACCCAGGCGCTCAGTCAGATGCTCCACCTGGTTACCGATCGGCCGATCTTCGCCAGGGCCGCAACGGACAACCTCGGGTCGATCAGGGTGCTGCAAAAATGCGGTTTTAGGATCATCGGAAAGGACAAGGGTTTCGCCAATGGCAGAGGCGAAGACACGGAAGAATTCATTCTTCAGCTGGACCAAGATCAGGCAAAGGAGTGAATCAGCCTGACCGGCCGACAGAAACAACGCGCGGGATTTGACCTTGGTACGCGTGGCCCGGCTTCGCTCCGCATCTTTCCCTGATTCAGGTCGTCGTCCTGCGCGGATTTCATATATGACGTTCGGTCACTTGGATGCCATGAAACGAAGCACCCTCAGATGGTGGCCAAATCTGTTGCTGCTGCCACTTGTGGTTGAACGGTCCCATGAGAACTAACGATCAAGATGTGGGCGCACCGCGGCGCGCCTTGCTTCCACTCCTGTGGATGTTCGTCCTGCTGAACATGATTTATGCCGACATCCTCTTCTTGATGGATCCGGCCTCTCCCATTCGGCGGATCATGGTTGGCACTGCCCGGGTGCCCGCCGGCCTACTCGCGGGAGCGATCCTCATGGAGACCTCGATCGGGATGGTCCTATTGTCCAGGCTGCTGCCCCGCCAAGCCAACCGTTATGCGAACATCGCGGCGGTGGTGATCAAGATTCCGGCGGTGCTCCTGGGCGGCCGCGGGCCCACTACTACTTTTTCGCGGGCGTCGAGACGCTCGGCATGATCGCCATCCTCTTCCTGGTGGCCCGATGGCCGGAGACGGATCCCGAACAGGCATTTGGGCTGAGCCAGACGCCGGAGCCGACGGCCATGGCGGCCACGCCCGCCGGCGGCCGTGGGGCATCTTGAGTGCCGCCAAGCAACGACCCTGCTCCACGACGTTCACAAGAGATGGCGTTCTCCTGACGAACTGAACCGGCGACCCCTTCGGAGATTCCTCGCGTCAGCCGGCGCGAGCGTTTAACCAAGCGGGCTATGTTTACGGGCATCGTGGAAGAAGCCGGCCGGGTGGTGGCCTTCCGGCGCGAGCCGGCCGCCTGGAAGCTCGTCGTCGCCGCGGACCGGGCGCGTGACGGCGTCGCCGTCGGCGACAGCATCGCCGTCAACGGCTGCTGCCTGACGGTCGTGCACGCCGCGGGCGGTGAGCTGCACTTCGACGTGCTGGAGGAGACGCGCCGGCTGACGAATTTCGCCGCACTCAAGCCGGGCGGCCTCGTCAACCTCGAGCGCAGCCTGCGCTTCGACGGCAAGGTGGGCGGGCATTTCGTGACCGGCCACATCGACGGTGTCGGCACGGTGGAGGTGTTCGAGCCGCGCGGCGCCGACCACTACCTGCGCGTCCGGGCGCCCGCCGGCGCCGGCCGGTACCTCGTGCACAAGGGCAGCGTCGCCATCGACGGCATCTCGCTGACGATCGCCGAGGTGGATGGCGAGGCGCTCGCGGTCTGGCTCATCCCCCACACCATCGACGTGACGAACCTGCGCGACAAGCGCGTCGGCGATCCGGTCAACCTCGAGTTCGACCTCCTGGGCAAGTACGTCGAGAAGCTGCTCGCCCTGCGCGAATAGCGGATCGATCAACCACGGATCTTCACGGAACCGGCGGGAGGATGGATTGGCGCGGATGCTGCATCGTGGGGCAAGGAGATGCGCCGGCCACAAGCTTTACAGTTCGATCGATCCGGCATTCCATTCGTGCCCATCCGTGTAATCCGTGGTGAAGAACCTTGATTTGAACCTCCGATGCGCGCCGTCCTCCAAGCCCTGACCGACGAGCTCAAGCGGCTCAAAGCCGCCGGGGTCAAGACCGTCGCCGTGTCCGATCAGAGCGTGGCGGCGCTGCGCCGCCTGGCGGCGAGCCATACCGGATCTGGGATACCTGCTACCGGAAGGCTGGAGGCAACCCGGGAGCCGGTGGCCGCTTCGGCCGTGCGATCGCCGGACCCTTCGATCCGCAATCCGGTATCCGCAATCCCAGACCAGCTGCCGCCACCGCCGGTGGTGACGTTGCCCGAGGGGGACAAGCCCGCGCGGTGGGCGGCGTTGCGGGAACTCGTGCTCAATCACCCGGTCTGTCGGGCCCATGTGCCGCCGGGACGACAGGTGGTGTTTGGCGTGGGCAGCCTCGAGGCGAAGATCATGTTCGTGGGCGAGGCGCCGGGCGAGGAGGAGGAGCTGCAGGGCGAGCCGTTCGTCGGCCCGGCCGGGCAGCTGCTGACCCGGATGATCAAGGGCATGGGCCTCGAGCGGAGCGACGTGTACATCGGCAACATCATGAACTGGCGGCCCGAGACGACCCGCCGCGCCGGCGGCGCGCAGGTCGGCAACCGCGAGCCGTCGCCGGCGGAGATCGCGTTCTGCCTGCCGTTCCTCACCACGCAGATCGAGGTCGTCGCGCCGACACTGCTCGTGGCCCTCGGCGCCACGGCGGCGCGCGGCCTGCTCGGCGCGCACAGCTTCCGCGCGCTCGGCGAGGTGCGCGGTCGCTGGCATGACTACCACGGCCGTCCGCTGCGCGTGACCTACCATCCGAGCTACCTGCTGCGCAAGGAGGCCGAGGGGAGGGTGGCGGCGACCCGGGCCAAGCGCGCCGCGTGGGAGGACCTGCTGGCGGTGATGGAGCGCGCCGGGCTGCCCGTCTCCGACAAGCAGCGCAACTATTACCGGGCATGAAACGACGGCGGAGCGGACTCCTGTTGCTGGCGATCATGGCGGGCGCGGCCGGCGCCCGGGGCGACGCCTTCGATTTCGAGAGCCTTCGGTTCGAGGCGCGGCGCCTGGCCGCCGAGCCCTACCGCGCGCCCGCCGAGGTGCCGCCGGTGCTGCGCGACCTCACCTACGACGAGTACCGCCACATCCGGTTCAATCCGGACCAGACCCTGTGGCGCGGTGAGCAGCTGCCCTTCCAGCTCCAGTTCTTCCACCCCGGCCTGTTCTACACCCACACCGTGCAGGTCAACGAGCTCGACGGCCCGCGGGTGCGCCCCATCGGCTTCGACCGCAACCTGTTCGTCTACGACCAGATCGAGCTGGCCGGGCGCCTGCCCGAGTCGCTGGGCTTCGCCGGCTTCCGCATCCTCTACGACCTGAACAAGCCGGGCGACGAACTCGGCGCCTTCCTCGGCGCCAGCTACTTCCGCCTGCTCTGCCGCCGCGCGGTCTACGGGCTCTCCGCCCGCGGCCTGGCCGTCAACACCGGTGGGCCGGGGCCCGAGGAGTTTCCGGCCTTCGAGGAGTTCTGGGTCCAGAAGCCCGGCCGCGCCGCCCGCGAGATTGTGGTCTACGCCCTGCTCAACGGCCCCAGCGTGACCGGCGCCTATCGGTTCGTCATCGTGCCGGGGGCGGAAACCGCCGTGCAGGTCCATGCCGTGATCTACCGGCGCGACGCCGGGCCGCCGCTCGGGCTCGCGCCGCTCACCAGCATGTTCTGGTACGGCGAGAACTCGGGCACGACCCACGGCGACTTCCGGCCCGAGGTGCACGACTCCGACGGCCTGCTCGTCGCGCGCGGCAGCGGCGAGTGGCTCTGGCGGCCGCTGGTCAACCCGGCGGAGATGCGCGTGGCCTCGTTCGCCGACGACAATCCGCGCGGCTTCGGCCTCCTGCAGCGCGACCGCGATTTCGAGCACTACCAGGACCTCGAGGCGCATTACCACCAGCGGCCCAGCGCGTGGGTCGAGCCCGTCGGCACCTGGGGCGCCGGCGCCGTGCGCCTGGTGGA
>Ga0335081_10004073_pt1 | contig 23078 bp, 27 predicted proteins | sample Lox_Sample_35_FD_206713 | JGI IMG/M metagenome (GOLD analysis project Ga0335081, IMG submission 206713) | Soil microbial communities from Loxahatchee National Wildlife Refuge, Florida, United States - Lox_Sample_3.5 | ecosystem: Environmental > Terrestrial > Soil > Wetlands | place: USA...
CGGTCGCCGGCTTCGCCGACCTGGAATCGGTGCGCCACCACCGCCCGGTCGTGATCCTGGACGTCCGCCGCGACCAGGAGTGGAACGACTCGCACATCACCGGCGCCGTGCACATCCCCATCCACGAACTGCCGTCCCGCCTCGCCGACGTGCCGGACGGCGAGATCTGGGTTCATTGCGGAGCCGGGTACCGCGCCTCCGTCGCGGCATCCTTCCTGGACGCAGCCGGCCGTACCGTCGTCGCCGTCGACGATGAGTACGAGCGCGCCGCCCGCGCCGGCCTGCCCCTCGATGGCCCGCTGCCGCAGCTGGCGCCACAGTGATGAGCGTGACGTCAGCGCTGAAGAAGGTCTTCGGCAAGCCCTACGGAAAGGTGTCGGTCCCGGACGCGGCGGCTCTCACGGAACGCGGCGCGATTCTCCTCGACGTCCGCGAGCCGCACGAATGGCAGGCGGGCCACCCCCCGGGCGCGGCACCATTCCGCTGAGCCAGATTTCACGGCACACCGGAGAATTGCCCAGGGGCCGCGCGGTGGTGATCGTGTGCCGCTCCGGCGCCCGGTCCGCCCGCGCCGCGGCGCTGCTCGCACGCCGGGGCCGCGAGGTCTTTAACCTGTCCGGCGGGATGCATGCCTGGGCCCGCGGGCCTGCCGGTCGTCGCCAGGGGCGGCGGCCCCGGCCGCGTCGCCTGAACCGCGCAGCCAGCACCAAGGCACATCAATACCAATCCATCAGTCCCGGAAGTAGCGGAGAACCACCATGTGCAGTCCTGCCGTCTGCGACCAGTGCAAGAAGATCACCTGGACCGGCTGCGGCGCCCACGCCGATCAGGTCCTGGCCAGCGTCCCGAACGAGAAACGGTGCACCTGCTGACCACCCGGCTCGCCCCGGGGAGACACCGGCTTTAGGTCTTCGGCTGCCGCCGCAGGCGGCCCTTACGAAGGTCCTGGCCGTGGGGGTCATCCGGATGCCCTCGACGAGGCTGGCGATTACCAGCTCGCCGGAAGCTGAGCACACCGCTGGCCGGGCGTGGTGCCCGGTCCGTTCGGGTCTCGAGGTCTTCCCGAACGGGCCTGGACGCACGTGACCGGGTAAGGAAAGGGGCGATGCGCGGATGAGCACGGTGACGGGTGCGGGTCCGGCCGCCGCGCCGGGCGGTGCGGTGCGTGCCGTGGAGCTGGCGATCGGCGGGATGACCTGCGCTTCGTGTGCGGCCAGGGTGGAGAGGAAGCTCAGCAAGCTCGGTGGCGTCAGCGCGACGGTCAACCTCGCCACCGGGACCGCCAGGGTGACCTGCCCGGCCATGATGCCCGCCGCCGAGCTGATCTCGGCGGTCGAGCAGGCCGGCTACATCGCGGCGCTGCCAGCGCCGCCGGACGGCGAGCCTGCAGCGGGAGAGGCGGACGGCGACCGCGAGACGGAGGCGTTGCGGCTGCGGCTTATGGTGACGCTGGCGCTGGCCATCCCGGTGGTGGCGCTGGCGATGATCCCCGCCGCTGCAGTTCCGGAACTGGCAATGGGCGTCGCTGGCGCTGGCGTCCCCGGTGGCCGTGTGGGGGGCGTGGCCGTTTCACCGCGCCGCCGTGGTCAACGCCTGGCACGGCGCCGCGACGATGGACACGCTGGTGTCGGTCGGGGTGGCCGCGGCGTATCTGTGGTCGGTGTACGCGCTGTTCTTCGGGGCGGCGGGCCGGGCGGGCGCGCATATGAGCGTCGCCTGGCTGGCGTCCGGTAGCGGGACGGGAGCCATTTACCGGGATGTCGCCGCCGGGGTGACGACCCTGATCCTGCTCGGCCGTTTCCTGGAGGCCCGGGCGAAGCGGCGCGCGGGCGCGGCGCTGCGGGCTCTGCTGTCGCTGGGCGCCCGGGACGCCGCCTTGCTGCGCGACGGCCGCGAGATCCGGGTTCCGGTGGCGCAGCTGGCGGTGGGCGAGGAGTTCGTGGTCCGGCCGGGAGAGAAGGTCGCCACCGACGGGTGGTGGTCTCGGGCCTGTCGGCCGTGGATACCTCGATGCTGACCGGCGAGCCGGTGCCGGCCGAGGTGGGCCCGGGCGACGGCGTGACCGGCGGGTGCGTGAACGCCGGCGGGCGGCTGGTGGCCCGCGCCACCGCGGTGGGCGCCGATACCCAGCTGGCCCAGATGACCAGGCTGGTCACCGAGGCGCAGGCCGGCAAGGCGCCGGTGCAGCGGCTGGCCGACCGGATCTCCGCCGTGTTCGTCCCCGCCGTCATCGCCGTCGCGATCGCGACGCTGGCCGGGTGGCTGGCGGCCGGGCAGCCCCCCGGGGCCGCGTTCACCGCCCGCGGCCTCGCCGCCGTGATGACGGCCAGCCCCGTGCTGGTGCGCGCACTCATCAGGCCGCGGATCTCGCGTGTACTGCGCGAGCAGGTCATGCCGGCCGTCACCTCGGTCAACGACTGCGCTACTGCAATTAGGGGCATACCGCCCTGGCGCTGCGCAACGGCGTGGACCTGGCGGCGCTGCGCCAGATCCTCGGCAGCGGATCGTCAGCACGGACCGCACCCCCGACGAGGTCGCTATCTGGTACGCCCAGCACGTCGCCAGCGAGCACGGTGACGCTGACCCGGGAGCGGAGCGAGCGCTTGCGGCTGCCTAGACACCGGCCGAGCAGGCCGAGATCAAGGCGTACATCGCAGCCATCACCTTCGGGAACCTGGTCGGCAACAGCGCCGACGCCTGGCTCGCGCGGCTGTGGAGGGTACCCGTCGAAGGCGGCCACCCGGCCGGGAGGCGATCGCCGCCCTCGGCGGCTGTCCGGCGCTCCTGTGGGCGTGGGCGTGGAGCCACAGGCCGGGATCAGAGGCGATCGACTCGCTGTGAGCTCCGGCGCAGGGACGAATGCCCGGGCTCACAGGACGTTAGGCATCTTGAAATCCGGGCTCTCGCCGGTAAAACAGGGGACAAACACGATGTATCGGAGGGCCTGGAGCTGGCATGGCCGCTCCACGATCGTGAGGAGGCCCCGTGATGAGTTATCAGGCCAAGATCGTCGGCGGTGCGGTTGAGGTTACCTCGCCTCGTACCGGCACCGTGTACTCCTATTAAATTCCGCTAGGTACCAGCCCGGCCGCATATTCGCTGCGGTGCGCTGAACGTGCCAGGGTCAGCGAGTGCCTGGCGGCCATCCGGGTTACCGGCCGACGGGGAGCCTGGACCAGGCGCTTCAGGCGATCAGGTGCGTGAGGCCGCCACCGGTCATGGCGGCGAGGCCCGCCTGTGGCGGGCGGCTGTTCCTGCGATCTTTACGCGGCGGCGGTGAGGTGGAAGGTGGTGCCGACGCTGTTCTGGATGAACGCGCCGGGCAGGCGGCGGGCGATCGCGTGGGTGGCCTTCCAGCCGGTGCAGTGGGCGGGGACGATCACCTCGGGGGCGAGCTGCTCCAGCGCGCTGACGGTGTCCCCGATGACCGGCTCGAACAGCGGGCCGGCCAGGTGGAAGCCGCCGATGACGGCGTGCAGCGTGCCGACGCCGGTCAGCCGCTGGGCGTAGCGGCAGATGTTGATGATGCCCGCGTGCCCGCAGCCGGTGAGCACGACCAGCCCGCGCCCGGCGACGTGGGCGATCAGCGCCTGGTCATCCAGGATCAGCGGGTCGGGCTCCCAGCTTCGGCCGCGCCAGGCCTGGTGGACCGGGAACCCCTTCTCGAACCCGGTCACCCGGTCGACTTCCCCGGTGATCAGCACCGACCGGTCATACAGGAACGAGGGCTGGCGCCGCTCGATGACATCGAAGCCGGCGTCTTCCAGCGCGCTCCGGCTGGTGGCGGGCAGCTCGAACGGCTCACCGCCGGGAATGGCCAGCCGCCGCCGGGCCCAGAACTCGGGGTGGATCAGCACCGGCATCCTCGCCTGGCCGAGCCGGCCGATCAGGCCAGACAGCCCGGTGGTGTGGTCGAAGTGGCCGTGGCTGCAGACGATCGCCTCGATGCCGGCCGGATCCTGGCCCAGGCGGCGCAGGTTGCCGGCGCACCCGCCGGGCGTGATCCCGGTGTCGAACAGCAGCCGGCGCACCCGGTCGCCCTTGCGGACCTGGACCAGCGCGGAGAACCCGTGCTGGGCCAGCGGCACGTCAGCCGCCTTGCCGCCGAGTATCGTCGGGGCCTCCAGCAGCGGTGCGAGCCGGGCCATCGCGGCTAGCGGGACCCGCTTGGCCGGGCCCTGGTCCGGCAGCAGGATGTCCGTGACGTTGTCGCAGACGGTCAGCACCGACAGCTCATCGACCGGCTCCAGCGGAAGCACCTCGCCCTTCCACTCCAAGCTGGCCGGCAGTGCCTCGACCGGCGCGACTTCGGCACGGTTACCGGTCTCGCACATGGCTGCTCCTCATTGACGGTACAGGCGGATGGTTGTCACCAGGCTGCCGTGAACATCGCCACGTCTCCTCCGGGGCTGGCCCTATCCCAGCGCGGCGCCCCACACCGCGCGTAGTCAAAAGTCCCCGAGCCCGGCACGGGGTGGCCAGTGGCGCGCTGGCCGTCACGGCCGGATCGCAACGCCCTCGAAGGTGTATCCGAGCGGCCGCGGGCCCTTCATGTAATAGGTGTCCAGCCGGGTCAGCTCGAGCCCGGCCGCCGCCACCAGCTGATCGATCCGGCGGTCGAGATGACAGCCGCCGAACGCCCGGCGCTGCACCGGGGTGAGCAACTGCTGCAGGCGGGCGACACCCTGATCGGGCGCCAGGCCGTGCTCCACGAAGCGGAACGCGCCGCCAGGCCGCAGCACCCGGCGCACCTCGCCCAGGGCCCGCCTGGCGTCCTGAATCGTGCACAGCGTCCAGGTGCTCAGTACATGATCGACACTCGCATCGGCCACCGGCAGCGCCTCGGCGTCGGAGCCCACGTACTCGATCGGCACGGCGCAGGATGCGGCCCGTCCCGCAGCGAGCCTGCGGCCCGCGGCGGCCGGGTCTACGGCCAGTACCCGCCTGAGGCCGGCCGGATAGTACGGGATATTGAGGCCCGACCCGAACCCGATCTCCAGCACCTCGCCGTCCAGCCCGGCCGCCGCGCGGGCACGCGGGCCGGCGAACTCACCGCCGCGCAGGGCCAGGTTGATCGCGCGGGGAAGAATCTGATCCGCATACAGGCCCACGCCACCAGTGTGGCACGCCCGGCAGCGTGCGCAGCACGGCCAGTCGGCATTGTGCCGGGTGTTTTCGTATCGAAAGCCGAACTGAGGCTTGCTGGCGGGTGCCCAAGCCATGCCGACCGCCCAGTGCCGAAGTGGCTCACCCTGGCGACCTCAGCCCGGCCGAGCGCAAGCCGAGGTCGTCAACCAGTCGGCACATCACCGCTCGTCACGATCCCCCGCTTCGCTACCAACAGGACGTCAGGCGACCTTGCGTTCCGCTTGTTCGCGCTCTAGTTCTTGTGCACGCGACTGCTGCGGCAGCGATGTCGTTCCGGCCGCGCCGCGATGCCGCGGTTCGCGGTTGGCGATGAACACGGCGATGAGCCAGGCGGCCAGCGACAGTACCGGCACGACCGCGATGATGGCGAGCTGGCCAGCGGAAAGCGCCGAGTTCGGGTACGGGCTGACGGAAAGCGCCAGGTACGGGTGCATGCGGGCCTCCTTATCGCCTACCTGATTCCATCCCAGGGACGGCAGGCGTCACGAGGTAGCGGGGAAGGGCCCGGAGCCGGGGGCAAAGGTCCCGGCCACATGTTCCGGCAAGTCCGAGTGGCCCCCGGCCGGTGAGGTGGCAGATGCCGATAAGCAGACGACGTCCCAGATCAACCAGATCCAGAGCCAGATGAGGTCTAGGTGCCTATCCGCCGAGGGGCCGGGTGCGCCGATGACCGTGACCACGCGGTGGTGCGCCATCACATTGTCCTGGAGATCCTCGATGTAGTCCTCGAGGTCCCGGGCACGGGTGCGTCTGCCGGCCGTCCCTTCGTCAATGCCCGCTGGAGCCGATGTCCTTCCGCGGGTCCGGCGGCGCGGCGGGCGTGCTGTCCTCGGCGAACGCCGGCAGCCGGGCGGAGTAGATGGAGTACCCGTCGACGTGGAAGGCCACCAGCGTGGCGATCCCGGTCGCGGCCATCATGGGGACCATCAGCCCGAACCCGGCGTGGGTGAGCTCGAGCACCAGGGCCAGGCCGGACAGCGGCGCCTGCATCGCCGCGCCGATCATGGCGGCCGCGCGGACCATGGCGAAGGCGCCGGACGGGGAGCCGGGCCAGGCCAGGTTCCAGGCGAGGCCGAGCGCGCCGCCGAGGACCGCGCCGGTGGCCAGCGTCGGGGTGAACAGGCCGCCGGATGCCCCGCTGCCCAGGCACAGGGCGGTGACCAGCGGCTTGAGCGCGAACAAGGTGAGCAGCAGGGGCAAGCCGCCGATGCCGAGGAACGCGCCGCGGGCCATGTCCAGGCCGTTGCCGAACAGCTGCGGGTACCAGATGCCGATGACCCCAGGACGCCGAAGGCGATCACCGGCGCGACCAGCGCCCTTGTGCCCCGGGCGCGGTGATGGGAGACCCAGCCGATGAGCCGGATGTAGCCGGCCGAGACCAGCCCGATGACCGGTCCGGCCAGCACCGCCCAGGTCATCACCGACCAGGTGAACCGGTAGTCCGGGATGCCCGGGTAGACGGCCCGGTTCGGCGGGTACACCCAGGCCGTCGCAGTCGCGATCGCCGAGCAGGCGATGGCCGGCAGCATCACCGGCAAGGTGATGCTGCCGATGAGGATCTCGGCGGTGAACAGCGCGTCGGCCAGCGAGACGTTGTAGACGGCGGCGAGCCCGGCGCCGCCGCCGCACGCCACCAGCAGCCGCCGCTGCTGCGCGGACAGGCCGCCCCAGCCGGCCAGCACGCTGCCGGACGCGCCGCCGAGCAGCTTGGGCGCAGCCTCCCGGCCGATCGAGGCGCCCCATCCCGATGACGACCTCGGAGATCACCGAGCTGCCCAGGCTGCGGCGGAACGACAGATGCCCGTCGCCGTTCCACAGGACTCATCGATCTCCGACGGCTCGCCCGTGGTGTACCGCCGCAGCACGAACCACGCCACCCCGCCGAATACGCCCGCGATCAGCAGCGAGGCGACCCGGCGCGCGGCCGGCGCATGCTCCACACCGTACTGCAGGCTGCCTTCGTGGTAGCCGAACGCGGCGTACTGCACGTTGAACAAGATCGCCATCATTAGCGCGCCGAGCGGCCCGGCCGCGACGCCGACCAGCACCACCATCGCCCAGAACCGCGCGGTCAGGATCCCGGCCCCGCCGCTGGTGATGTTCGGCTGCTCCATCGCCCCGCGGCCCGACGGCATGCGCTGCCTGACCAGCGGCTGCGGACGCCGCTGGCGCTCATTAGCCCTGGCCTGCCGTCGCCGCGCCCAGCGCTGACCCAGCGCCATGGGCCGGGGCGGCGTGCCCGGCCAGCCGGACCTGTCTCCGCCATACATCGGCCGTACGGCCCGCCGCGGCCGGCCCGGCAAGCAGGTACTGACCTGCACCGGCCGCGATCAGCAGGCAGGAGCCGCCTTGCTCAGGCCTGCGGGCGGGGGTCACACGCGGCCGCCTGAGCCAGCAGGGCCGCGGCCAGCCGGCGGGCCTCGCCGGCGGTAAGGCCGGCCCAGGTGCCGGCCCCGGTACCCGGCGAGGCGCCGATATTGAGGCTGATGCGCTGGGCCGGATGATGGCCGCCGCCCAGGACGAGATGGCCGACCTGGATCTCCCGGCCGCACATGGTCCGGAAGCTGACGTGAAACCGGGCGCCGCTGGCGCCGGGGATGCTGCTGTCCATGGCACGCCTCCGCGAGCCGTTGTCATGACGTGAGCGCCGCAAGGGCGCGGGCCAGCCGCCGCCCGACTTCGTCGGCGACGGGCTTGAGTTCGGGCCGCCCGGTCAGGGTGACCATGACCTGCGGGTCGAGCGCCTCCACGACGGCCCCGGCGGGGGTGGCGCGGACGACGACGTTGCAGGGCAGCAGCAGCCCGATGCTGCGGTCGATGCCCAGGGCCTGGCGGGCGGCCGGCGGGTTGCAGGCGCCCAGGATGATGTAGTCCTCCATCTGCTCGCCGAGCCTGGCGCGCAGGGTGGCGGTGACGTCGATCTCGGTGAGCACGCCGAACCCCTGCCCGGCCAGGGCCTCGCGGACCCGGCCGACGGCGTCGGAGAAGGGGATGTCCAGGGTGACGCTGGTGCCGTAGCTCACCGCGCGGCCCCGGCTTCCTGCTGCTGCGCGAGCTTGCCGCGCACCTCGTCCATGTCCAGGTCGCGGACGGCCTGGATGAGCTGCTCGAGTGCGGCGGCGGGCAGCGCGCCGGGCTGGGAGAACACCAGGATGCCGTCGCGGAAGGCCATCAGGGTGGGGATGGAGCTGATCCGCGCGGCGGCGGACAGCTCGGGCTGGTCTTCGGTGTCGATCTTGCCGAAGGTGATGTCCGGGTGCTGCTCGCTGGCGGCGGCGAAGACCGGCGCGAACATCCGGCACGGCCCGCACCAGGAGGCCCACCAGTCCACCAGCGTGATCCCCGGCTTGGTGACCGCGTCTTCGAACGTTTCTGTGGTCAGTGCGATGGTACTCATGCTGTCTCTGCCTTCCGAAAGTCGAGGTCATATACCCCCACCCGTATAACGGGGAGTGGCGAGCCTTATTCCGCGCAGTGGCCCTGCAGGCATGCGGGGGGCAGGGGGAACCAGCGCAGGGCCTCGAACTCCGGCGGCAGCCCGGTGGGTCCCTCGCCGAGGTGGGCAGGGCGTGCGGCCAGGATGGCGCGGGCCTGCGCCAGGTAGCCGGGGAAGGCCTCCTCGCCGGCCTGGCCGCGCCGCCGGGGATAGTCCATCTCGCCGTCCGGGCCGTAACCGACGTCAGCCAGGGTGATCGGCGGCCGGGGCGGCCCGGCGGCGTGCCGCCACAGGCCGGTGCGCGGGTCGAACCGGTAGTCCGGCAGCAGCCGGTAGCCGTCGGCTGCGATCAGCTCGACCGCGGCCGCGATGAAATCAGCGGTGGCGGGCGAGATGAAGTAGTTGAGGTTGACCCTGGTCCAGCCGGGTTTGACCCCCTCGCAGCCGTGCCCGATCTCCTCGCGCAGCGCGTGCGAGCGGGCCGGGCCGATGGCCAGCAGCCGGTGCCCGTACGGGCCGGCGCAGGAACATCCGCCGCGGGCCTGGATGCCGAACAGGTCGTTCAGCAGCGCGACGACGAAGTTATGGTGCAGGTACCGGGGGCCGTGCCGGATGCGAAACGAGATGATCGATAGCCGCGCGGCCTGGTGGCTGCCGAGCACCTCGATCCCGGGATGGCCGGCCCAGCGGCATAGCACACGCCGCCACAACTGCTCCTCCCGGGCGGCGATCAGGCCGGTGCCCACCGCATGCTTCAGGGCGAAGACCAGGCCGGCCCGGATGGACTCGACGATGGCCGGAGTACCGCCCTCCTCGCGCGCCACCGGGTCGTCGAGATACTGGTGTCCGATGGGGTCGACGAACGCCACGGTCCCCCCGCCAGGTGCCGTCGGGACAGTGTTGCGGACCAGGTCGCGGCGGATGACCAGGACGCCGGGAGTCTGCGGGCCGCCCGGGAACTTGTGCGGCGACAGGAATACCGCGTCCTTGTGGTCCCCGGCGCCAGGGTGCGAGGCGGCGACCCGGATCGGCAGGTATGGTCCGGCCGCGGCGTAGTCCCAGAATGACAGCGCCCCGTGGGCGTGCAGCAGCCGGGCGACCGCGCCGGTGCCGGTCAGGATGCCGGTCACGTTGGAGGCGGCCGAGAAGCTGCCGATCAGCAGCGGCCGGCGTGCGTACCGGTCCAGCTGGCGGCCTAGGTCGGCCAGGTCGATGTGGCCGTCGGCGTCCTCGCCGATGACCACGACGTCGGCGATGGACTCGCGCCATGGCAGCTCGTTGGAGTGGTGCTCGTACGGGCCGACGAACACCACCGGCCGTTCGGCCTGCGGGATGCGACCGGCCAGCCCGTACCGCTCGTCCAGCCCGGCCGGGATCCGCAGTTCCAGGATGCCGATCAGTTTATTGACCGCGGCGGTCGCCCCGGACCCGCAGAAGATCACCAGGTCACCGTCCGTGCCGCCGACCGCGTCGCGGATGATCCGCCGGGCCTCCTCGCGCAGCCGGGTGGTGGCCAGCCCGGTCCCGGAGCTCTCGGTATGGGTGTTGGCGTACCGCGGCAGCACCACGTCGCGGATGAAATCCTCGATGAAGTCCAGCGACCGGCCCGACGCGGTGTAGTCGGCGTAGGTGACCCGGCGCGGGCCGAACGGGCCGTCCATCAGCTCCCCCTCACCGATGACACCTCGCCGGATCCGCTCCACCAGCGGCGACGTCACCACCTCCGGTACCCGCGGGCTGGTCAGCAACGGCTCGGCGGCTGCCATCGTGGCCTCCTTCCCGGTCAGGTATGGCCTTCCAGGCAACGGCCGCGATCGGTGTAGTCAGTACCTGCCAAGGTCCCGGGCATCAGGGCCGTCCGGCCCGATGCGTGCTGTCACGCCGCGTCTAGCGGCCTAGGGAACGGCTGATGAACACTGCCCGTGAGCTGGACGGCTCATGTTGGCGCGCCGCTGGCGCAGTTGCCATGCTGGCCTGGTGGCGGTCGACGAGCCGGTCCGGGTGACGGCGAGGCGGCCGGCCGTGCTGCTGGGCCGCGGGCGGGTTCTCGAGGGCATCACGCTGGGCTGGAATGTGGCCGGCATCATCGTGCTGGCGGTGGCGGCGGTGGCGGCCCGGTCGGTGGCGCTGGCCGGGTTCGGCCTGGATTCGCTGATCGAAATCGGCGCGAGCACGGTGGTGCTGTGGGAGCTGTCCGGGTCCGGGCGGGACCGGCAGCAGCGGGCGCTGCGGCTGATCGGCGGCGCGTTCGTGGCGCTGGCCGCGTACCTGACCATCCAGTCGGTGCTGATCCTGGCATCCGGGTACCGGCCCGGGCCCAGCGTGCTCGGGATCGTCTGGACGGCCCTGACAGCCGTGGCCATGTTCGCGCTGGCGGCGGGCAAGGCCCGGACCGGCCGGGCGCTCGGCAGCCCGGTCCTCGTGACCGAGGGGCGCGTCACCCTGGTGGACGGCATCCTGGCCCTCGCCGTGCTGGCCGGGCTGGCGCTGAACGCGACGGCGGGTTTGTGGTGGGCCGACCCCACGGCCGCGCTGGTCATCGTGTTCTACGCGCTACGGGAGGCCCGGGAGATCTTCCCGGGCGGCCAGTGACCGCTCCGCGATCGGGGCCGGGCGATATGGTCAGCCGGGTACCGCGACGGCCCGGTTGGCCGCCCGGCGGTCCTCCGCGTCACTCCGGCTCCGGGCAGGGGAATGCCGCGCAGCCGCCGCGGCCACGGTTCCCAGTACCGCACGCGTTCGGGCAGGGCGACGTCGGTATGGCGGCCGGCGGGCTCGAGCGGCGCCCGGCCGTTGGGCGAAGAAAGGCTCACGGCTTTCCTCCTTAGCGTCATCCGGGGTGGCCTGGCGGGCCGGGAAGCGGGATCGACTGGGGATGCCGGAACAGGCCGTCCGGGTCGTAGTGCTGCTTGATCAGCTGGAGCCGGGCGAGGTTGCTGCCGTAATAACGGCCGGCTGGTGAATCGAGGTCGGGGTCGGCGAAGTTCGGGAACACCAGGCCCGAACCGCAGGGGTGGGTGGTGGCCCAGGACCGGGTGACCCAGCGGTGCGCTGCCCCCTGCGCTCCGGCCGTGACCGGAGGCTCGGCCGACGCTGAGTGCTTCAGCTGAAACAGGCCGTCACGGTGCACGAATGCCGTCGCGTCCGGGCTGGTCCGGCCGTAGGCGCCGGCCCAGGGCATGAAGTCCAGCTCATAGGAGACGCCGGGTTCCCTTTCGCCGGCGAAGACGGCGAGCAGCCTGGTGATCGCGTCGCCGCGGAGCGGGCAGTTGAAGAATTCCGACCGGCCGAACAGGAAATGCCGCTCCGGCCCGGCCGCCGAGCCGCTGGCGGGCTGGTCGGCACCGGGATGGCTGGCCGCGGGCTGGTTGCCGTCGGCGCCGAGCTCGGCCCAGAAACGCCGGGCGGTCGGGAACGGCCCGCGCTGCTGCGTGACCGGCACCGGCCGTGTTCCGGCCCGGCTTATGAGCTCGCCGGTGATCGCGGCGTCGGTGCCGGTTCCGCTTCCGGTCACGTACAGGTCGGCCGAGGCGGACGGGGGCGCGCCGGGATCCGCAGCGGCGGGCGCGGTTATCTTCAGGCTGGCCGCGACCTCATCGTGGACAGCGGGAGCCCAGTGCTGCCAGGCGTCGATGACCTCCGCGGCCGCCGCGGCCGGCCACGTCGCGCGCATGCTCCACGTGTCGGCCGGGACCGGAACGGTGCGGAAGGACAGCGAGGTGACGATCCCGAAGTTGCCCGCCCCGGCGCCGCGCAGCGCCCAGAACAGGTCCGAATGCCGGCGCTCGTCGCAGTCGACGATTTCGCCACTGGCCAGGACTACCTGGGCCGCGGTGAGCCGGTCGGAGGTCACGCCGTACCGGCGGCCGAGGATGCCGAGTCCGCCGCCGAGGGTCAGCCCGGCGACGCCGACAGACGGGCACGTGCCGCCGGGAATCGTGCGGCCCAGCTCCTCCAGGCGGTCATAGACATGTCCCAGCCGCGCGCCGGCGCCGATGGCCGCCACGTCGCCGTCCACCCGGACCGATCGCATCGGGGATACGTCCGCCACCACACCTGGGCCGGTAGAGTGCCCGGCGAAACAGTGACCGCCGCTGCGGACGGCCAACTCGATGCCGTAGCGGCCGGCAAAGGCGATCGTCTCGGCCACATCCCTCGCGGTGGCGCAGCGGACGATGGCCTGCGGCAGCACGGCGTCGAACCGGCTGTTCCAACCCAGCCGGGCCGTATCGAACAAGGCAGCACCGGACGCCTCCGTCCCGGATCGGGCAGGGGCGGGCCCGGCATCGGCCGGGGTGAGGACCTGCCCGCCGTCCAGCCGGCGCCGCAGCGCGTCCCATGGAGGCGTCATCGCCCCCCAGCGTAGTTGCGGGCGGGCCCGCGACCGTCCGTACCGCCGGGCGCGGGCTGATCACTCTCGCTGTTTCCCCGCGCACTTTCGCCGGATGTCAGGGGTGCTGACCTGGCGCGGCAGGATGAGTGATCCGATCATGGCGGTGGCGGCGAAGATCCCCACTGCTGGCCACAAGCGATGCCCGGATCGAGTACACCGGCGGTGTCTTTGGCTATTGGAACGCCGGCTGGGCAAGGCATGCCATCGCTCACATGTACAGAATTGGCGGATCTGCGTAGGGCCAGTCAAGTAGGCGAAGCCGACTCTAAGCCGTACTAAACCCCCACAAAACCGAGTTGAACCCCCATAAGGCAATCTGGACGGTCCCGGCGGCTAGCCGCGCCAGCGCAGATCAAGAACGGTTCCTTCTCGCACGGCCAGAGCCCACCGGCACGTCAGCTGGCAAAGCCAGAGCCGGCGGTCACGCCGCCTGCGATCCGCTGCACCCGTGACGCTCCGCTACAGCCGCTGGTCGAGCCTGCGCGCGCGGACCCGCCCAATCTCGTTTGCCAGAGCTTCGAGGTCCACCTGCTGGGGCGCGCAGGAAGGGCCGTTATGCGCGAGCAGTGAGGTGGAAGGTCGTGCCGGCGCTGTTCTGAATGAACGCAGCGGGCCGGCGCGCCGGGCGATCGCGTTCGCGCCATCACCAGGCAAGCCGGCCAGCTGCGGTCGGGCACCACAACGCCTGCACGCGGCCCGGTTCTTCACCAGCCGCGCCTCGGGCTGACCCTGGTCGGTCCGGCTCGCAAGGACGAGAAATAGCTCCTCGTAGTTCTGCTGGCAGCGCCAGCGTGGGTTGCCTGGCGCCAGGACGACCGCCAGCGTCTGCCCGGTGTGCCGGGCGGTCCGTTACTCGCCGATGCGCATGCGGGCGGCTAGGCCGTCTAGCAGGGCTGCTAGGCCTTGCTCGAATTGGTGGGTGAGGGCATCTTGGGTGATCGGTGGCGCGGCGTGTTCGGTGGCCTCGGCAGCGGCACCCGCCTGGTACAGGGCGGTCAGCTGCGGGAACTCGCCGGGACGTAGCTGGGTGGTCCAGTAGGTGATGGTCGCAGTGACCATGTCCGGGTCGGACTCGGCCAGCCGGGCGCGGGTCAGGGCTTCGACGCCGTGCAGGGCGCTCCCGGCCACGTAGTCGTCGACGGCGGCAATGAGCTCCAGCCGGGCCGGGGCGGCGAGCCCGGTATCCGCGGTGGCAGCCAGGGACTGCTCGAAGTGGCGCGCGGCATTCGGCCCGAATTGGGCCTCGTTGAACGAGATCAGTGACCACGGGTGGGCCATCAGGACCTGCCTGGCCCGCCGGGCGATCGCGGCGGTCGCCTCGCGCCAGCCGGCCGGGAACTCGTCGCCGGGGATGAGGACCTCGGCCAGGATGGCGTCCTGCATGAGCGCGATCACGTCGGCCTTGGTGCGCACATAGTAGTAGAGCGTCATCGTGGCCGCGCCGAGCTCGGCGGCGATTCGCTTCATCGTGACCGCGGCGAAGCCCTCTCGATCCGCGATGCCCAGGGCGGCGCGTGCGATCTGGCCGCGGGAGTAGCGCGGCCTGCGGTCGGCGGGCTCGGGCACCGCCCAGATGGGCAGGTTCTCGTTCCCGGTTGCCATCTGTACATCATACGAATAAGCTATTCGTATGATGTACGAACAAGCGCGCACCGTCGTCGGGCGGCTAACTGGCCAGACAGCGCCCGGCGACCCGGTGATCGAGGCGGACGGGCTTACCAAGCGCTTCGGCAAGACTGACGCCCTGCGCGGCGTGAGCCTGCGGGCCAGCGCCGGGACGGTGACCGCGGTCCTGGGCCCGAACGGGGCGGGCAAGAGCACGCTGATCCGGGTCCTGTGCACGCTGCTGCGGCCCGACTCCGGCACGGCGCGGATCGGCGGCTATGACGTGGTCCGGCAGCCGGGGCAGGTGCAGGCCCTGATCGGCCTGACGGGCCAGGCGCTGTCAGTCGACAGCAGGCTGTCTGGCCTGCAGAACCTGGCGATGTTCGGCCGGCTGCACCGGCTGCCGTGGCCGGTGGTACGCCAGCGGTCGGCGCGGCTGCTGGAGGTCTTCGGCCTTGGCGAGGCGAGGAAGTGGCCGGTGCAGACGTACTCGGGCGGGATGCGGCGCAAGCTCGACCTGGCGCTCAGCCTGATCAGCGAGCCGCCCGTGCTGTTCCTCGACGAGCCAACCACCGGCCTGGACACGGCGAGCCGTCATGCTCTGTGGGATACCGTCCGCGGCCTGGCCGGGCAGGGCACGACGGTGCTGCTGACCACGCAGTACCTGGACGAGGCAGACGCCCTGGCCGGGTCGGTCGTGTTCATCGACGCCGGCCGGGCCGTGGCCACCGGCACGCCGGCCGAACTCAAGGCGCGGGCCGGGCAGCTCCAGCTTGACCTGGTCGCCGCCGCTGGCGCCGATCTCGGCAAGCTGACGGCCGCGCTCAGCGCGTTCCAAGTCGCTACCGACGGCCCGCGCCGGGTCGTGCGGATCGCTGTCGGAGGCGCCGGCACCCAGGCGGTCCGCGAGGTCCGTGACATCGCCGCGGCGGCCGCGCTGGCCGGCGTGCGTATCGAGCGGCTTTCGTTGCGCGAGCCCGACCTCGACGACGTGTACTTCCAGCTCACCGGCCACGCCCGGCCCGGCCAGAAGGAGGAGGCGGCATGACCGCCGTTGCCTGGGCCGTCAGTGACCACTGGGAGATGGCCAAGCGCAGCCTACGGCACATCCGCAACGACCCCGAGCAGCTCGGAAACGTCACGATGACGCCGATCCTGACCGTGCTGCTGATGACCTTCGTGTTCGGCGGCGCCATCAAGACCGGCACGCGCGGCAGCTACATCAACTTCGTGATGCCTGGCATCTTCGCCGCGGTCGCCGCCTTCGCCGCGGTCACGACCACCATCGGCGTCGCGGCCGACATGCACCAGGGCGTCATGGACCGGCTCCGCACGCTGCCGATCGCCAAGTCATCCGTCGTCACCGGCCATGTGCTCGCCGACCTGGCGCGCAGCCTGATCGGCCTGGCTGCCACCGTCGCCGTCGGCTACGCCGTCGGGTTCCGCCCCTCCGCTGGCCCCGCCGGCTGGGTGGTAGCGGTCGCCGTGATCCTGCTGCTGACGTTCGCCCTGTCCTGGATCGCCGCGCTGATCGGCCTGCTTGGCACCAGCCTGGAGGTGGCCCAGCAACTCGCCGCGATCGTCGTCATCCCCGTCTTCCTGTCAAGCGCGGTGGTCCCCACCGCCACGATGCCGTCCTGGCTGCGCGTGCTCACCGCCAACCAGCCCATCACCCAGGCCATCGACACGCTCCGCGCCGTGCTAGCGGGCCAGCCGCCGGGCGCCCACCTGTGGCTGGCTCTCGCCGAACTGGCCGGGATCATCGTGGTCGCGTTCACCCTCGCCACGGGCCTGTTCCGGCGGCGGGCCGCGAGCGCCTGAGCCCCGGGGCAGACCGGGCTGGCAGATCGCCGGCTGGCGCATCAGCATGCGCACCTCGGCATTCGGGCATGCCACCGCCAGCCCGCGCACCGGCTGGGCCAAGCTGATCGCGCCCAGGGATCAGACGCCACGACTGTGCCGCCACAAGCCCGGCACCCGGCACTGTCATCGACCGCTATCAGCTGCGCCCTAGTGCCGCTGCCAGCGAGGTCGCGGCCGCGGAGGCGGCCCTGGGCGCGGCATTCCCGGCGATGTTGCGGCCGCGAATCGGACGATCTGCATGCTCACCCGCCTGACCGGTCGCAGCTGGTCATGCGCGCCTGGTCGGCAGATCACACACCATGCCCGCGTCGTATTACGTTCAGTGATTGTGGCTGGTCTGCGGGCAGTGCGCGACATCCCTGCCGATCTGGCCGGTGCCGAGCCTGTCGGCGTCCACCAGCGGCTGCATGCCGAACGGGTTGATCTGGCCGCTATCGGGGGCGGAGTCATGTCAGCTGGCAGTTGGCAGGTGTGCGCGGCTGCGCCCGGCGGACGGGTTGGCCTGCTCGTTGTTCTCGCGGGGTGCGTGCCCTGGCGCGGGCTGCTGGGGCAGGAACAGGGTGGTGGCGGCAACGAATGCCAGGATCTTCGACGCGATGTTCAGTGCGATCGGCAGCGGCGCGGACGGGTAGCCGAATCCGGCCAGGGCCCAGGCTGCCCACACGCCCAGCATCAGCGCGAAGGAGAAGAACGCGGCCCGGGTTAGCCGGACCATCGGCGATAGCCGCAGCAGCAGCAGCGTGGTGATCTCGGTGAGGAGTATGGGCGGGTACATCAGGGCCAGCACCGGGGGCGGGTGGGGCAGGGCCAGGTGGATCCTGAATATCACGAGGGGGTCGAAGGGCAGCTCGAAGATCATCGGTGCGGCTATCGCGCCGATAGCCGCGCTGGCCAGCCTGGTCCCGGGGTCAGGGGACCTGCGCCAGATGAGGACGAACAGGCCCGCAGCCGCCGTCAAGGTGACCGGGAGGATGGTCAGCCTAAGCGCGGGCGCGCTCACCCCGGACGCCCGGATGTCGTGGATGACCTGCCGGAAGTAGATGGCCCCGCAGACCATGAGCGCCGCCGTCGAAATGGCCCAGGCCACCATCGTGGCGGCCCGGCCGGCGGGCCCGGGCCGGGTGAACTGGACGGGCAGCGGCAGCCGGAAGCCGGCCAGCACCACGGCGCCCGCGGCGGCCAGCAGGCCGAGGGCGAGCCAGATCCTGGCATCCCCGCCGTAGCTGGCCCATGTGGCGTACTGAGTCATATGTCCACCAGCTTTCACAAGTCGCGCTGCCCCGGCAGGCCGCACGCCTCAGCCCCTGTACACGACTTTATGTCATAAAGTAGACTCCGCTTTATGACATAAAGTCAAGGTCATGCTTTACGGCCCGAAGCTAGTCAGGGAGGGTTCATGGACCCCGTTCCCCGCACCGGCGAGGGCGGCGGCTTCGATCCCGGCCAGGCCGCTGACCTGCTGGACCAGGCCACCCGGCAGGCCCGCCGCCAGTTCACGCCGCTCACGCCGGCCCTGTTCGCCTTCCGGGCGGTCGTCGCGCTGGTCGTGTTCGGCGGCTTCTGGCTGTCCGTGCGCGGCCAGCACCCCTACACCGGGCACATCAGCGGCTGGGCCATCGCCGTCGCCGTCGTGCTCGTGGCCATCAACATCGGCTGGACAGCCTGGGTGATCGGGCGCGCGGGCACCGGGGTCAGCGGTCCGGCCCAGCGCAAGCGGCAGGCCTGGACCGCCGTCATGGCGGTGGTCTGGATCATCGGGTACGCGGCCACCGCGCCGCTGTACCACGCCGGGGTCAGCCATCCGGTCTGGGGGCTGTACCCGGCCAGCGCGCCGCTGCTGATCATCGGCCTGGCCGGCGCGGCCGTCGCGGCGGCATTCCGGTACTGGCCGCTGGCCGGCACCGCCCTGGGGATCGCCGTGGCGGCCGCCGCGGCCGGGTTCGGCGGCCCGGCCGGCTCGTGGCTGATCACGGGCACCGGCCTGTGCGCGGTGTGCCTGGGCATCGCCGCGCTCACCGCCTGGCGGCAGCGCCGCAGCACGGTGCGGCCATGACCACTGAGCTGGACCCGCTGATCCACGTGCCCACCCGGCTGAAGATCGTCGCGACGCTGGCGGCGCTGCCCGACGGGGACGCGCTATCCTTCACCCGGCTGCAGGACATGCTCGCGCTCACCCCCGGCAACCTGATCATCCAGCTGCGCAAGCTCGAACAAGCCGGCTACATCAGCAGCACCAAGACCGGGAACGGGTCCGCCCAGAAAACCACGGTCGCCCTGACCAGCCGGGGCCGGGCCGCCCTCCGCTCCTACACCCAGGCACTGCGCGACCTGCTCGGCGGCCTGGACACCGGCGCAACATCCCCGGGCAACACCGTCGACGAGACTAGTGAGGATGCGGAGCTCAAGCGGCGGGCCGACATCGCGACCAGGCAGGAACCACCCTGACTCTTGACGCTGACCCAGCTGACCCGGCCCTCTGGAGGGCGACTGGACTCTTGCCGGGTGCTGCACGCTAGCCAGGCTGTGCATCCGGGTAACCACCCCGGCAGCGACCGGTCCGGGTTGCCTGTTCCCCAAGGCCCCTCCGGCACCAATGCCTGAGCCGGCGCCCGCGCCGGTCACGGCTTCCCGGAGGGCAGCAAAAGACCCGGCGATTGAGGCTGGCAGGTCCCGTCCGACGGCGCATTCCGGATTGGACGATCTGCGCTCAGCGCACCGCGGGATCTTCCCGGCCAGCAGTCGTCTGTAATCGGCGTTCCGACGCTAAGCCAGGCTCCCGACCCGAATCATGCTTGGTCATTGGGCTGGCCGGGGCCAGCACAGGAGATCAGCCGTTCTGGCCGGCTGTGCGGCCGACATGTGGCTGCTTGTGCTGCGCCCGAAGGGCCGTTCGGTACCCCTCAGGTAAATACGCCGTGGCCGACCCGGCCGGCTACAGCTCGTCGACGCGAACGAGGTCGAGATTGCGGAACGTGGGCCCTGACGAGCACAGGGCCGGCAGCTTCTGGGCGAACGCCGTCGTCTCGGGAAGGGCGGAGTTCGCCATCGCCTCCTGGTAGGAGGGGAACTCCACCACCTGCACGTAGGTATCAGGGCGTCCAGTTTCTTGGTCAGCAGGCTGCGGCGTGCGCTCCGTGCGCCGGGATTTACGATCGCCGTCGCTGCTCAGCTCAGGTCAGTCGTCGCCCCGCACGCGCAGCGACACCGCGTGGATCTGGTTACGGGCGCCGGCTTGCGGCTGGACGCGGCCGCGGCAGTCGGTGGCCCGGGCCAGGATGCGGTAGTCGCCGGGTCCGAAGTGCCGGCTGGCGGAGAATTGCTGCCAGCTGAAGTCCCCGCCGGTGCGGGGTTCGAGCTCCGCGCGCTGCCAGGTGTCCCGGACGCCGATGTCGACCGCGGTGACCGGTACCGCGCCCCACGCCCAGCCGCGGATCGTGACGGTCCCCGGCGGAACGGCCTGACCCTCGCGCGGGCTGGTGATCAGGCTGGTGACATCGAGATCGCGGACCGGGACCGGGACGTCCGCGCCCGGTTCGGCGCGCTGGTACAGGCGGGTGGTGAACAGGTGCTCGGGACGCCGGCTGGCCAGGGTGAGCGCGGCGAGCCACTTGACGTTGTTGGTGCCGAAGTAGCCGGGCACGAACAGCCGGGCCGGGAAGCCATGCTCGGCGGTGAGCGGCTCGCCGTTCATCTCATAGGCGATGATCCCGCGTTCGGCCACCGTGGCCAGCGGCAGGTCCTTGAGGTAGCAGGCGCAGTCGGTGCCGCCGAACTGGCCCGAATCAAGTCCCCGCGCCCACACGATGCCCGCGCCGGATCGCATCCCCGCGGCGTCCAGCAGCGCCCGCACCGGGACTCCCCGCCAGCGCACGTTCGCCGCCCGCCGGACCGGGATCGCGGGCTGCAGCGGGTTACCGAAGCACTCCAGGACCGCGGTCACCGTGACCGAGGGCAGCGCGCGAAGCTGCGCCAGGCTGATCCGCAGCACGCTGCCGACCAGCCCGTCCACCCGCAGCGACCAGTCCGGGGCGGCGACCCGGGCGATGCCGAAATGCCCGATCACGTAGGCGTCCCGCGTCCGGGTAACCCGTGAGCCGAGCCTGTCCGGCGGGGGCGCACGCTTCGGTGAGTCCCGTGCCGATCACGAACCGTTACGGATGCCGCCTACCCGGGAGCGACAGCCCGAGCCGATGCGGCGGCCCTCATGGCCGTAGCGGCCTGAAGGCGTCGCGCAGCGCCTGGGCGAGCAACCGCGGTTCGGCGACGGCGGGGAAGTGACCGCCGCGGTCGTGCTCGGCCCAGCTCGTGACATGGAAGTAGCGCTCGGCAAGTTCGCGGGGCGGCTTGGGGAAGGGGACCCGTTCGCCGCCGAAGATGGTGATCGCGGTGGGCACCGGCGCCGGTTCTCCTGCCGGCAGCGCGGTGCCGGGCGCATGCCGGTAGGCCCAGTAGGGCAGCAGGGACGAGGTGATGGTCCCGGTGGCCCAGTACAGCGTCAAGGTGCCCAGCAGCAGGTCCCGGGGGAACGCGGGCTGGCCGCCGGCACTGGTGCTGCTCCAGGCGGTGATCTTCTCCCCGATCCAGGCGGCCAGCCCCGCCGGGGAGTCGTGCAGCGCGGCGCCCAGCGTGGCGGGCTTGGTCCAGTGCACGTGCGCGTAGCCGCCCTCCTCGCCTGTCCAGGCGTCCACCTCGGCGAAATGGGCCTGTTCGGCAGGGCTCCACGGCTTCGGCGGCGCCGCCAGCCCGGGGGTGGCCAGGTGAATGCCGGCCACGGCGCCGGGGTGGGCGCGGGCGAGCCGGGCGGTGACGCCCGCTCCCAGGTCACTGCCGTGCGCGACGTAGCGCCGGTACCCCAGGCCCTCGCCCATGAGCCGGTGCCACAGCCCGGCGACCGCATCGGCGGTCAGGCCCCCGGCCGGAACCGGGCCGGAGAAGCCGAACCCGGGCAGCGACGGCGCCACCACCGTGAACGCGTCACCTGGATCGCCGCCGTGCGCGCCGGGGTCGGCGAGCAGCGGCATGATGTCCAGGTACTCGCAGAACGAGCCGGGCCAGCCGTGGGTCAGCAGCAGCGGCAGCGGCGCCGGCCCCCGGCCGGGCTCGTGCACCAGATGGATCACTTGCCCGTCCACCACGGCCCGCGAGTGTGCCAGCCGGTCCAGCCGCGTCTGGAACGCGGCGGTGTCGAACCGCTGCCAGTCGGCCAGCACACCCGCCAGCCATGACCGCGGCACACCCCGCTCCCACCCGGCACCGCCGCCGGTGGCCAGGCGCGCAGCCGACAGCCGCCTGCCCAAATCATCAAGCACCGCGGCATCAAACCCCACACGGACCGGCTCCACGCTCACCCGAGACTGAGCCACACCACTTCCTTCCAGGCTGCGTGTATCCGCCCAGATGCAACGCGACGCACAACGATCCCCAATTATGCGCGGCCACGACCCGACAGGATCCACGCCCGATTGTCCCGCTTAACGGCGGGTAGGCGCGCGATCTGCCATCGGCGGGTCGACTACGCCGTGCGATCAGCTTCGAGCTGTAAGCGTCACGAAATCGCCTCTGGTAGCCAAAGACCGGGGTTCCGCGATCTTGTCGCAGAGGAATCCCGCCGGCAGCGCTCAGCGGTCCCAGCGGGCCGTTCAGCCGTCCCATGCCGCCGGACTCTACCTGGCGGCCGGCTCCTTGCCGCCGTGACCCGGGCTGAGGTAGATGGCCTCGCGAACGGCGTGGACGGCGAACGTCGCCGCGGCCGCGGCGGCGGCCACCCGGGCCACGCCCGGCCGCTGCTGCCAGCAGGCCGGCGGGGCCGCCACCCCGTCGGCGCTGCCGGACACCGGCACCTCGGTGCGGAGCAGGAGCCTGGGCCGCAATCGGGCCAGCGGATGTCCGCAGATCGTCTCGTGCCTGGTCCGGCTACGGAACCTGGCCAAGTACCTCCTGCCGTGGATGCCCCGGCCATGCCTGCGTCCTTGGGTACGTTCTATTACCGGGAAAGGAGCGGTCATGTCTGGATCAGGCAAGCGCGCGCCGCAGCGACGACCCGACCTGCGTCGACGGCGTCTCGTCGTCGGCCCACTGCCAGAAGCGGTCCCGCTCGCCGCCGGGGCGCGGCCGCGGCGGCCGCAATGGCCCGGGCTCGATACCGTCGATCGCGGCCGCCCGTTCACGCTGGCTGCGGAACGCGCCGATGTCGGTGTTGTCGATATGGCGGGCCATCGACAGCCCCACGTCGCGCGGGTCCCGCCCGACGCAGATGTAGGTGACCGCCGGATCGGCGGGTATCCCGTCGAGCGGCGTGTGGGTCTTGATGAACCGGCGGTGCCTCTGGGCTTGCAGGTCCGCGAACACCTCTGTGCGGGCGCGAGTGACCATGCCGGTCCACGGCGAGAGCGTGTCCAGCGGGAGCGGGAGCTCCGGTTCCTGCAGTACGAGCAGGGCGCAGATCATCTGCGTCCACGTCGTCCCGCACTTGGGCGGGGTGCTGATGATGATGTCGCCGGGGCGGAGCTCGAAGCCGTCCCAGCGGCTGCTGTCGTACATACTCGCCTGGTAGCGGCGCACGGCCGTCATCGTTGCAGCGGATCCGATCCCGTCAGGCCCAGATGATTCACCGCACGACATCCTGCCCAGGGC
>Ga0335081_10004074_pt1 | contig 23077 bp, 24 predicted proteins | sample Lox_Sample_35_FD_206713 | JGI IMG/M metagenome (GOLD analysis project Ga0335081, IMG submission 206713) | Soil microbial communities from Loxahatchee National Wildlife Refuge, Florida, United States - Lox_Sample_3.5 | ecosystem: Environmental > Terrestrial > Soil > Wetlands | place: USA...
CCACCTGTTCGACTCACTCGATCGGGTCGACGACCACCGACTCCTGTTCGACTCCTCCTTTTCTCGGCAATTGCACGATCACAATCGCGGAGAGTACCAACACAATTCCAAGCGTCTGGACTGGGCGCACCCCTTCGCTGAGCAGGATTCCGGCTAAAACGATGGAAAAGACCGGCTCCAGGCAACTAGCGATGATGGCTCGGGTGGGCTCAAGGTATTGCAGGCCGAGGAAGTAAAGCGAGAACGATCCCAGGACCGAGATCATCGAGAACACAAAAAGAAATCCCCACTGCGGCAAGGTGTAGTGCTCGGCCACAACTTTCCAGGGCGGATTGACGATCAGCCAGAACGCGGCTGCCGAGGTTAGCGTCCAGGTCAGGACGCGCCAGCGGTCGTAGCGGGCGAGGATCTGGTGGCCGCCGATGTTATAGAAGGCGAAAGAGAACGATGCCAGCATGGCCGCGATCAAACCATAGCTATCGAGGTGAACCGGCGCAGCCGATTTCCCTCCGACGATCCCAATAGTCAACGCAATTCCGGCAATGGCAACCCCGACTGCGGCGACCTTCTGGAGCGTGAGCTTTTGTTGTCCGCGCGCCGCCACGTAGAGCAAGACCCACACCGGCGCGGTGTATTGCAGGATGATCGCAATGGCGACACTCGTCCTCTGGATCGCAACGTAATAGAAATAATTCGATGCGGCCACGCCGAGCATGCCCAGGACCAGGCATTGAATAAGATCAGGCGTGGGAAGCTTTATGCGGCGCCAACCGCTGCGTCCGATGAGAAGCGGGAGCAGTACCAGCAGAGAGAACGTCGTGCGCGTCTGGGAGAGAATCAGCGGCTGAATGGGATGTTCCGCCTCTCCTGCCAGCGGAAGTCTGCCGGTGAAGACCGCACGGCCCAAAGAGGCGGACACGCCCCAGAGAAAGGTCGCCAGCGCGATGAACAGATAGCCGCGCAACGGATGCGGCGTTGATTTGGAATTCTCGGAGTTCAGTCGGATGCCACCGGCTCCGATGATGAAGGCGGATCGAAGATCTGGTCAAGCAGGCTGGGATCGAAGCCGATGACAACTTCTCCATCGAGCAGCATGGTGGGCGTCTCGTTGCTCCCGTAAGTTTCGGTCATGGTGCGGCGGGCATCGAGGTCCGTGCTGATGTCCCGCTCCTCAAAGGTCACTTCCCGCGCTTCGAGGTAGATGCGCATCAGTTCGCAGGAGAAGCATCCGGGTTGGGTGAAGAGTACGAGCTTCGGCATGGCACGTCAAAATGCCCATGCTAGGATCGCATAAACTGCGATCTTAGGATGGGGCACCCTCGAGATACTCGATCGCGACCGTAATCTTCGCGGTTTTCTCCAGCATCGCGGACACCGAGCAGTATTTCTCTTTTGAAAGCCGCACGGCGTCTTCGACCGCCTTGCTCGACACTTTACCACTAACTCGATACGTCAGCTTGATATGCGTGTATACGGCCGGGTAGCCATCGGCACGTTCGCCCTCCGCGCCAACCTCCAGGCTGGTAAACGGCTCGCGCTTCTTGCGAAGAATGCCAACCACGTCCGATGCCGTGCACCCACACAACGCGATCAACACCAACTCCATCGGCGTGTTCGCCGTCTTTTCTTTGGCTGTGTCCATCACGATCGCATGTCGTGACGTGGCTTCAGCAACATAGCGTTCGTTCTCGGTCCAGATGGCTTTTGCAGTGATCATGAGACCTTCATCCGGGCAATTGTTGAATTTTGATTGTTGATTGTTGAATGAGCACCCTTTTTCGCTGTCGTCCGGGAAGCATTAAAGATCGCTACCAGTTGATTGGCTTCTGAGATGAGTTCCCTCAGTTTCGATGCAGGGATTAGTCCGGCATCGACAAGAAACTCCAACCAGAAAGCAGCCTCATCCGCTTCTTCGATAACAATTGCTAGCTTGGCAAGGAACTCTGGCCGAGATCGTGCCCTGCAAACGGCGCGATAATTCGCCGCTACAGAGGTACCTGATCGAAGAAGTTGGTTGCCGAGAAGATGCCCTTCATTCCCGGACGGCAATGCGCGAACAACTTTAACGACACGGAGGGCAAACTTCATGGTTCTATCCTTAAGGTCAACGGCGGGATGATCCATAGTTTTTATTCAACAATCAAAATTCAACAATCAACAATATCCGTCGCAAAAGTCTGTGACGGATGTCACAACCTCTATCTCCGGTTATCGGTGCTCGGCTCGGGATGAATCAAAACGCGGAACAGTTCCGGGGCGTCTTGTTTGAAACGAATTTCCAGTTCCGTCTGAATATCGTGGACGCGGGCCAGCGAGAGGTTGTCGGACAGGGTCAAATGGCAGGAAACGTACAACCGTCCGCGCACGCGCTTGAAGACAAAGTCGTGCACATCCAGAATTTCTGGAAACTGTGCGGCCACGGTCTTCAACCGATGCTCGAGTTCGGCATCGCCCACCATTTCCTCTGGACGCTCGATTGTCGCCGGCTCGCTTTCGATGTGAGTCAGGATCTCGGCGATTTCCGGAACGTCGCGACGCATCTCGGCCTCAAGTTCCGTGACCTCATCGTGGGCTTGCTTGAGCGTCATACGCTCGTCCAGTTCGACATGCTGCTCCACGTGCAACCGGCCGGCCAGGTCCTGCACGCTGATGTCGTGCACGTTGAGGTTTCTGTGGGTCGCCACGGCGCGAATCCGATCGAAAACATTTTCGGTGTGCAGCGCCCGCGGCAGCGGCTGCACCGTCACATCCGCGTTCGGCAGAATGCGATGGACCGACTCGGTTACCGCCGTCGCCAACTGCCCCGAGCGCTGGAAGGTGACAGAGCGAGCGAGGCCTACGGCGAGATCGGCGAAGTACCTGTTTCCTGCCCGACGGATGCGAACGCGATCGACTTCCAGAACGCCATCCACCCGCGATACCGCGTCATAAATCTGCGACCGAACGCCGGGAGGGGCGGCGTCCAGAAGGGCGTCGACCGTGCGGCGAGCCAGCCGCCAGCTGACCGACACCACGACACCGGCCACGAACAAGGCAGCAATGGGATCGGCATCAGCGAGCCAGGTAACGTGGTATGTCCGCCCAACCAAAACCAGGGCGAGACCCAGCACCACGACTCCGGCGGACCAGATATCGGTTGAGAAATGGAGGGCATCGGCCTCGAGAGCCTGGCTGTCGTACTTGGCGGCAATGCGCCCCAGGGCACGAGAACGCCACCAGTCGACACCCATCGAGAACACCATCACAGCGAACGCCGCGATAGAAGGTTCAATTTCGAAATGCCGGAAGAAAAGCCGCAGTCCCGCTTCGTAGATGATCCAGGCACAGGTCAGAAGCAACAACCCGGTTTCGAGAAAGGCGGAAAAGTTCTCCACCTTTCCGTGGCCATACTGGTGATCGGCGTCGGCGGGCTTATCCGAGACTCGAACCGAAACAAAGGTCAGAATGGATGCGATCAGATCGAGCGCGGAATGCGCCGCTTCCGAAAGAATGCCCAGGCTGCCGGTGGTGAGCCCCACCACCAGCTTCAAACCGGTAATCACCACCGCGGCCAAAACAGAATTCCCCGCCGCCGCGCGCTTCTCGGCGCGCATCATGTCCGTTGGTGAAATGGCGGGCGTGACCGACATGCAATGGCATTATCGCCGCTCGCGGCGAAAGCTCCAAACCCGATCGAACAATTCCGTCATGGAATGATTCAGTCATCGAGCATTGGAAAATCTGTGGGCATGTGCTTCCAATCACTCCATGATGGAATCCCGCAATGGCTCAATTCCCTACCCCTCCGACTGTGCTAGGATTTCCTGCTTGGCATTTTCACCTTTCTGGTGGACCAATCCTGGAGGATTCGAGTTATGCGTAAGAGTTGGCTGCTGTGTGTTTTGACGGGGACGCTCGCGTGGGGACAAGCTCAGAGCGCGCCGCCTCCACAAGCCGCTCCCGCTGACACCTCTGCCTCGGTGCCGGCAGATGCGCCCGTCATCACGATTACCGGCGTGTGCGATTCGCAAGCGAAGGTTCCGGCGGCAGACGCCGGGGCAGACTGCAAGACCATCATCACCAAGGCGCAGTTCGAGAAGATGGCCAACGCTCTGGCTCCGAACATTACTCCCCAGCAGAAGAAGCAGTTGGCGGGCGTGCTCCCGGGCCTGATGGCCACGTCGAAGGAAGCCAGAAATGAGGGGATGGATAAGACCGAGCAGTTCGACGAAATGATGAAATACGCGCAGATGCAAATTCTGCAGAACCTTCTGCGGCAGAAGATTCAAACGGACGCCGCCAACGTCCCCGACGCGGACATCGAAAAGAACTATCAGGACAACTTGAAGAACTTCGAGCAGTACAACGTTGACCGCATCTTCATTCCCCGCATGAAGCAGATGGAAGCCGAAGCGTCCGAAGACGATGATAAGAATCAAAAGCTGACGGAAGAACAGAAGAAGGCGAAAGACGCGGCGGCAAAAGCCAAGCAGCAAAAGAACGAAGAGGCCATGACCAAGCTGGCCGACGATCTTCGAGCTCGCGCCGCGGCCGGAGAGGACGTCATCAAGCTGCAAAAAGAGGCCTTCGAAAAAGCCGGCATGAAGATCGAGTCCCCGAATGTCAATTTGCCGACTGTCCGCCGGAATGGCCTGCCTCCCGGCCATTCTGCCGCATTTGATCTGAAGCCAGGCCAGGTCTCCGCCGTCATCAGCGACGCCGGCGGACACTACATCTACAAGTTGAACAGTTCGACGCAATTGCCTCTCGATCAGGTCAAAGGAGAGATTCACAGCAAGATGCAGCAGGACCGCATGCGCGAGAAATTGGAACAGCTGAACAACTCGTACAAGGCAGAAAACAACGAAGCGTACTTTGGACCCGGTGGAGCGGGCCCGATGCCGCCGCCGCGAATGCCGCGTCCACGGCCGGGCGTGCCTCCGGCGGGAGCGCCGCAGCCGCAGACACCTCCAGCTCCTTCGAAAAACTGATGGCCAAACCTGTTGTGGTGGTGACCGGAGTTTCGGGAAACCTTGGTTCCAGACTTTTGCCGCTGCTGAAGAGTTATTCGGTAATCGGTGTGGATCTGCATCCACCCCGAACCGAGGCTGAGATGCAGTTCGAAAGTCTGGATCTGGGTCAGGAATCTTCGACGCGGATTTTTTACGAGCTTCTTCGCGATACGCATGCCTATGCCGTCGTCCACCTCGCCTTCGTGATCGATCCGGTGCGCACCGGCGTGCTCGACGTGGAGCGTATGTGGCAGATCAATGTGGCGGGTACGGCGCGCGTCATGGAGGCCGTGACCGAAGTAAATCGGACATCGGACGACGGCATTAAGCAGTTCATCTTTCCCAGCAGTGTCTCGGTGTACGGCCCCGAAACGCCGTCTCCGGCAACGGAGGAGTCCCCATTCGGCGCCCACACCCTTCCCTACGCCCTTCACAAGAAGGAATCCGATGAAGTCGTGCAGCAGCGCTGCACTGCCCTGCGCGGATGCAGTGTCTACATCTTGCGGCCGCATATCTTTGCCGGTGCCAGCGTCGACAACTATTTGCTGGGAGCGTTTCGAGGAACTCCGAACGGCAAGAGCGAACGGGCACAGAAAATGAGAACGGCGGGCACGCGCTTGCCGTGCATGCTGCCGAGCGGCCAGCAGTATCTCGACAACAAGATTCAATTCATCCATGTCGACGACATGGCGCGCCTCATCCAGCACATCCTGCAGCGCGAACCGGAAACGCAACGGCTGACCGTGCTCAACGTCGCCGGGCGCGGGGAATCACTGACATTTGGACAGTGCATTGCGATGGCAAAGGCCAAGCTGCTCCGCGTCCCCGGCAAGTGGATCATGCGGCAGATACTGGGTTTTCTGTGGAAGCGGCAGATCTCCGCGATTCCCCCGGAAGCCGTGCCCTACATGACCGGCGAATACATCATGAATACGGACCGCCTGCGCCGCTTCCTCGGTCCCGAGTACGAACATGTGATCCGCTATACCATTACCGACGCATTTGCGGACAGCTTCAAACCAGCAGCAACAACCTAGGCGAAAGCTTCAAGGAGCACAGTCTCCGTTGGGGCAACCCGACCCGCCGTAAACCAGTGGCTCTCCCAGACTTCCCTTCACCGGCAAATGACGGATGTACAGCACCAACTGCCAAATTTCCTCATCGCTAAAGATCGTCTTTGACGCGGGCATGCCGGAGGGAAAGATACCGTCGGCGATGATGCGGTGCAGTTGCCCGTCGGTATAGGCCTGCACCGCCGCCGAATTCAGCGGCGGCACAGGAGGCGCCATCTTGTCCGCGAAAGGGACTCCGGTGTTCTGGCCATCGAGCCCGTGACACACCATGCAATAGGAGGTGAAGTTGCGCTGGCCGGCATGAACGTTGTCGCTGGTTCCAGGAACTGGATTCACGTCCGACTTTCCTCCTATGGTTAGGCGCCGCTTCGTGCTCTCCATGACGCGAGTCTCAAAGCTTCCCGGAGTGCGGACCTGACATCCGGTCAAGAGAAGCAATAGAACCGCAGTTCCGGTCGTAAGGCCCGCGCATCGATGGATGATTTGCGCCATGGCTACTCCACCACGATCGTCATGTTCATGTTGCCGTGATTGGCGCCACAGAAGTGATCGCAGATGGTCGTAAACGTGCCCGCCACTTGCGGCGTAACCGTCACTGTGCTCGTCTGGCCTGCCGGAATCTCTTCGTCGATTTTGAGAGGCCGCAGGAAGAAACCGTGAGTCACATCTTCACTATGAAGGCGCAATTTTACGGTCTGTCCTTTTTTCAAAGTGATCTTGTCCGGACTAAAGGCGAAACGTTTGGCAGTGATTTCGACGACCGGCACATCGTCGGCATGCACGCGAGTGGCGCTCGTTAGCATCACCAGGGCACAGAGGCATCCAGTAGCGGTTAAAGTTGCGAGGAAGGGCTTGATTCGAGACATTTTCATCTTTTCCTTTCTTTGATCGTGAATAAGTTCCTAGACGTTGGGATTTCTGAGGAGTTGTTGCACGCCATTGATTCCGCGGAACTCTCGAGCCGTTAGCTCGATGTCCTCAATGGAGAGCGATTTCGATCCAGCTTGCGCTTTGCCGTTGAAACTCACGTTGCGGATTCCGAGGTTCTTGAACGGATGATCCTTGTCGAATGGAATGGGTTTGCGCGGACCGGAAACTGACGGATCGGGGAATGCAAAGATCAGGGAGCGCGCCGCGTAGTGATGCACGTTGCCGGTTTCATGTTCGTCATCGCGATGAATGTGCCCATACAACACGGTCACGTTGTCGTAGGCGGAGAGAACATTCATCACGTCGTCGCCATCGCTGGTGAACCATTCCCAGTCGGGCCTGAGATCGAAGAGCGGACGGTGCGTGAACACCACGATGGGCGCCGTCTTCGGGAAACGCTCCAGATCCTTCTCGAGCCAGGCGAGTTGCTCGGCGCCCACCTCGGGCTTGGCACGCGACACGTTGTCGAGCGCCACGAAATGGACTCCCCGGTGATCGAAAGAGTAGTGGCTTTCGCCGAAGAATTCGCGATAGAGTTCGCCTCCGTCGAGCCCGGCGTCGTGCTCCCCGGGAACGCACTTGATGAGCGGCGCATTGATCCGCTTTGAAATCTCCTGGAACTGCTTCATTCGCTGGACGTGGACGCTTCGGTCCTCCGTGTCATGCGTGAGATCCCCCGTAAAGAGGACCAGGTCCGGACGCTGCGGCAGGGCGTTGATCATGTCGACAGCGCGCTCGAACGCCTTTGTGCCGAGCGGGTCGGGTGGGCCATTGAAACCAACGTGCGCATCGCTGAGTTGGACAAACGAGAATGGGGTCACCTTTTCTCCGTTGGCTTGTCCGAGAGCCGAGAACAAGTTCCCGACTGCCCCGTGGCTGCGCGCTGCCGGATACGCGGAATACAACACTCCAATGCCGAGCGATGTGCCGGCGATCTTCAAAAACTTTCTGCGGTCGGTTGCGCTCATCATTCCTCCTGGTTGTTTGTGTGCTTGCAATGGTGAGAACAGGAATGTGCGCAACTTATTCCCGGATTTCACGAAAACTCGATGAATAAATATTTCTCGGTGGCGAAGGAATAAAACCGTCTGGTTTGCGGTTTATGCTATGGGGGTGCCAGACCAACGATTGACCGACGCGACATTCGCCGACCTGGCTTTGCCTTTGTTCGATCAGCTTTACAACTTCGCACACTGGCTCGCGCAAGATGCGGCCGAAGCCGAAGATCTTGTGCAGGAGACCTACGCGAAAGCTCTGCGCGGATTCTCGGGGTTTCAGGTGGGCACCAATTTCCGCGCCTGGATATTCCGCATCCTTCGAAATGCATTCCTGAATTCGCGCGCCGGACTCAAGCCGGTCCCTTTGGACGAAAACGTCGAAGAACCTGCGTCGGCCGCACCTTCTCCGGAAGCAGTCTTGGTCGCGCAGGCAAGTCGCGACGCGGTTCGCGAGGGCCTTTCGGAACTCGCCGTGCCCCATCGGGAGATCTTGCTCCTCTGTGAGGTGGAAGAGATGTCTTACGACGAGATCGCACAGGTGCTCGCAATTCCGGTCGGCACGGTGATGTCCCGCCTCTATCGCGCTCGCAGGGCGCTACGCACCGTGCTTATTGGGAAACTTCAAGGAGGCCCGCATGGCCTGTGAGTTCTGGGCAGGCAAACTCGATCTTTACGTGGATGGAGAACTCACTCCGCCCGAAGCCCAGGAATTGTCTGTGCATCTCCGCAATTGCGCGAGTTGTGCGGCGGAGGCGCTCGAGCGTGTGCAGTTCAAGCGCACTGTTGCGATCGCCGGCAAGCGCTATGAACCCAGCGCCGAGTTCCGCGCGAAGATTCAAACGGCCGTCAGCCCCAGGCCAAAAACCCAGAGGGCATGGTTCTGGAGAATCATCGCGATTCCGGCCGCACTCGTACTGATCTTATCGCTGGCGGTTAACTTCTATGTGGATCGTGAAAAGGCCCGACGTCAGCGGGTTTACAGCGAACTTGCCGACCTGCACCTGACCACGCTGGCCAGTGCAACGCCGGTAGACGTTATCTCGGAAGATCGCCACACCGTGAAGCCGTGGTTTGAAGGAAAGATCCCTTTCAGCTTCAACCTGCCAGAGCTTCAAGGGACTGACTTGACCCTCGTCGGCGGACGGATCGTTTATCTGGCGCAAGCGCCCGGGGCGCATCTGATCTACAGGATGCGTAAGCACGAGATCTCAGTCTTCATCTTTCAGGATCGAGCCGAAGAAGCTGCGACGTTGCCGTCTGGTCCAGTGTCAACCATGTCTTTCAACGTGGAAAGTTGGAGCCAAAACGGCCTGCGCTATTTTGTCGTGGGAGACGTGAGTGGTGGGGATATCGAGAAGTTGGGCAAGCTTTTCCGCGAAATCGGGCCGTAGAGACGTTGCTTGCAACGTCTCTACCGACGGCGGCGCATCCGTAGGCGCAAGCAAAGGCGTAGCAAATTACGTCTCTACGCATGTACTCAAGCTGGTTTTTTCCCCCGGTACAGTCCTGCAATCCCGAAAGTGTACGGAGTCCACATGGGCTCGGTGAAGCCAGCTGTCTTCATTCTCGACAGCATCTCCTCCGGGCCCGGAAACCGCTCTACCGACGCGGGAAGATACGCATAGGGTCCGCGAACGCCGGAGATCATAGTTCCAATACGCGGGAGCACCTGTTTGAAGTAAACGCGATAAAGCGATCCGAGAATGCCGTCCGGTTCGCCAAAATCCAGAATGCCACACTCTCCACCAGGACGCAGGACGCGAAAGATCTCTCGCAACCCGGCGTCATAGTCCGCCAGATTGCGAAAACCAAACGCCGAAGTCACAAGATCGAAGTGGCCGGATGCAAAAGGCAGGTTCAAGGCGTCGGCCTCGATCCATTCCGGCGGCGAGATCATCGCCGGACGTGCAGACTTCATTCTTGCGCGCTGTAGCATCGCATGGGAAAAGTCAGCACCCACAATTTGCGCCGGAGTCTTGCCGCCGGCTCGCCTCAACGCAAAAGCCATGTCTCCGGTTCCGCAGCAGAGATCAAGAACGCGCGCGTCGGGGCGTTCCACGATGTGCCGGACGGCGCGCGCCGTTCGGCGCCACCACCAACGGTCCACACTCATGGAGAGAATGTGATTGAGGAGGTCGTAACGCGGAGCGATGGATGTGAACATCTCGCGCACCGCGCGTGCCGCGGATTGCCGATCAGCCGCGCCTTGCGGCGTTGCGCCCACAACGCTGGATTTATCTTCCTGCACGCTTCCCGCGCTCACCGCTTACCGCTTCTTCTTCGCCTTTGATTTCGGCTTGGGGGTAGGTTTGTTTCTTGATTTCGCCTTCAGTTCCTTCACGATGCGTTCGATCTGTAAAACGTGATTCATATCGTGGCCGGCAAACATGCGCGCCAGATGAGCGATCGACTCCTTCCCCCGCTCCAGGTGCATCCCATAGTTGTCCCAGGTTTCAGGTGCGATTTCCTGAAGCATCGCGAGATTGTTCTCGCGCAATGCGCGAAACACATCAAGCGATCGCCGGGCATCGCGGTCGCGATAATTGAACACAGAAGCCCACTGATCCTGATCGAAAGGCTGGATGGTGATGCCGTTCTCGCCGATAACAGAGCGCATGCGCCAACTCGCCACGATCTCCGCGTCGGCCAGATGCGCGATAATTTCGGCAATTGACCACTTGGTTGGCTCCTGCCGCCATTTCAGCTGCGATGAACTTAATCCGGCAATCGCTTTCCCTAGTTTTCCGGCAGTTGCCCGTTGGACTTTGATTGCGTCCTGGCCTTCCACGTACCCCAGAATCCGATGAATGTATTGTTCCGCGGTTTCCTGCATTGCCTTCTCCTCTACTTGCCCCACACCCAGCCGCCGCGCGACCATCGGCGCAATTCTTCCACCGAGTCAACCACCGCGTTCTCGGGCACATCGCTGGCCACCTCGACCTTGCCAATTTCGCGCGGCAGAATAAAGTGCACCACTCCGTTCTGCGTTTTCTTGTCCGACTGCAGGCGGGCCAGAATCTTTTTCGCACTGACATTGACTTCCGGCAGCCGCCCCAGACTCAGCACGGCGTCGGCGATGCGGCCGGCGGTGACACTATCGGTGCGGCCAACACTCAAGGCGATATTTGTCGCCGCGATCATGCCCCAAGCCACGGCCTCGCCGTGCAACAGACTGCGATATTTTGTCTCCGCCTCTAGCGCGTGGCCAATGGTGTGCCCCAGATTCAGCACACGTCGCAGACCGCCTTCATGCTCATCCGCGGAAACGACCTCTGCCTTGAGCCTTACCGATTGTGCGATCAACCACTCCAGTTCTACAGGATCGCGCTTCAAAATCTTCGCGCGATTCTGCTCGAACCGTAGAAAGAGCTCGACGTTTCCGATGATCCCGCACTTCAGCGCCTCGTAGAGGCCGGCACGAAACTCGCGATCAGGCAGCGTTTTCAGCACCGTGGGATCGATCAGAACCACGCGTGGATGGTAAAACGTCCCCACGAGATTCTTGCCTGCAACGAGATTCACGCCAGTCTTGCCACCGACGGAGGCATCGACCTGTGCCAGAACGGTGGTCGGCACCTGCACGAACTCCACGCCACGCATGTAAAGCGATGCCAGCAGTCCGGCAACATCACCGACGACGCCGCCTCCCAGAGCGATAATCACGGCCTTGCGGTCGGCACCAAGTCGCGCCAGTTTCTCCGACATAGCTTCTACGTTCGCCAACCGCTTGGCGGGCTCACCGTCGGGCATCAGGATGACTACTGGTTTGAAACCGGCGCTCCGTAGCGAACTCAGAAATTTCGACGCCCAGCGCTTGCGAACGGGAGGAACCGTCACGACAAAGATGCGGCTAGCCTGCGGCAGCAACTCGCCCAAGATCGATCCGGCCCGGGTGAGCAACCCGTTCTCGATCCAAGCCTGATACGGCCGGGGCACAACGTGAATAGTCGCTTGCGGCATTTTTGCGCTTCCATCATAGCGTATGCGTTCCTATCCCCGCGTTATGGCCCGGTGGTACTATCTTTGCGGTCTATGAAGGGTCTGCCAGCCGAAATTGACTTCGTCGTGATCGGAGCGGGCGTTGCCGGTCTCCGGGCTGCTATTGATTTGGCCGATGCCGGGCGAGTTCTGGTTCTCACAAAGGAGGAGCTACCCGAATTCAGGACGAAGGATGCCAAGTCCGAAGCCGCGTGGTTGGGCGATGCCGACGACGTCATCCTCCACCTGCAGGACACCGTCAGCGCCGGCGACGGACTCTCAAACCCTCAGGCCGCGAAAATCCTGGTGGAAGAGGGTGCAGAGCGGATCGACGAATTACTGGCCTGGGGCAAGCACGCCGGCGCCAGGCTGTCATTCGAGCCGGAGAACATGCATACCCGCAGCCGCGTTCTGCACGCCGCCGGTGAATCGAGCGGGAGGGAAATCGTTCGCATTCTTTGGGACAACGTGCGCTCACTGAAGCAGATTTGCGTCGCGCCCTTCAGCTTCGTGACTTCCCTGTTGACGGACACCGGCCGCATCACGGGCGTCTCCCTGCTCGATGAAAAAGGAGTTCCACGCGACATTCCTTGTTCGGCGGTCTTGCTCGCTACCGGCGGCTGCGGGCAGATTTACCGCAATACCAGCCACCCGGAGACCGCCACGGCTGACGGAATCGCTTTGGCGTTTCGGGCTGGAGCTGAGGTCAGCGACATGGAGTTCGTTCAGTTCCATCCGACCGCACTCCATATGAACAAAGTTCCGCAACTCCTTCTCCCAGAACGCCTGCGCACCGAAGGCGCCTACCTCCGCAATTTTGAGCTGGATCGTTTCATGGGCAAATATCACCCGCTCGGCGAGAGGGCGCCGCGGGATCTGGTCGCGCGCGCCATTGTTCACGAGATGGAAGTCAGCCGCGCGAAGGATCCCTTTGTCTATCTTGACCTTACTCACCTGAATGGAAACAAGGTGCAGAAGAGCTTCCCCCTGATCTACGAAACCTGCATGGCATATAACGTCGATATCACGGAGGATGTGATTCCGGTCCGTCCAGCAGCGCACGGCAACGCGGGAGGCGTGCGTACCAATCTGGATGGGCAGACTAACGTTGCCGGTCTGTATGCTGCCGGTGAGGTTGCTGCCACCGGTGTGCATGGCGCCAATCAGCTACCGAGCAATTGCATCCTGGAATGCCTGGTCTTCGGCGCACGCGCGGCCCTTGCTATGCGGACGGCCGAGATGATCTCTCATCGGATACAGGAGCCGAAAGCTGCGTACTCGAACGGTCCTGTCGATGCGGGCGTTGAGGGGTTAATCGGACGAATTCAGGACACGATGTGGAAAGACGTTGGAATCGTGCGCATGCGGCCAGGAATGCAGGAGGCAGTGAGGACTCTTGAGGAAATGGCGCCGAAGCTTGCTCACCCGAAAAGCCGGCGCGCTCACGAGGCCGCCAATCTTCATCTCGCCGCTCTCCTGGTGGCGCGATCGGCACTGGCGCGCGAAGAAAGTCGCGGGGCCCACTACCGCATCGACTATCCCGACCATGAGGACCGCCGATTCTTGAGGCACTCCGTCGTTCGAGCCGACAAAGTACTCTTCCCCATGAATTGACAGCTCTATTCCGTCGTCTGGGATGGAAATGCGATGGAGAGCGCAATGGAGATCAATAGGACCCCGCCAACAGCGCCCAGAGTTACGTGAATTGGGATCGGGAAACGATCCGACAGGAGCATCTTGATCCCGACCAGAACCAGGATGATGGCAAGTCCGTAGTGAAGAAAGCGGAAGATCTTCATCAAACCCGAGACTGCGAAATACATGGAGCGCAATCCCAGGATCGCGAAGACATTGGATGTGTAAACAATAAATGCCTTTAACGTAATGGCGAGAATCGCCGGGATCGAGTCCACCGCGAACATAACGTCGCTGGTTTCGATCACCAGCAGCACGATCAGCAGAGGAGTGCCGTAGAGCCGGCCATTTTCTTCCACGTTCCTGATGAAGAATTTCCCACCGCGGTAGTCTTTCGTGATCGGGACCCATCGGCGGATCGCCTTGACCACGGGATTCGCTTCCGGCCGAACCTGCTGACCGCCCGATAACGACAGGCGAATCCCGCTGTAAATCAGGAGCGCTCCAAAGATGTAAAGCAGCCAGTGGAAACGAGCGATGAGCTCCACTCCCGCTCCGATAAAGATCCCGCGCAGAATCAACGCGCCCATGATTCCCCAGAAGAGCACGCGATGCTGCTCCTCCTCGGGAACGGCAAAGTACCGGAAGATCACCAGAAAGACGAACAAGTTATCGACGCTGAGAGACAGTTCGAGCACATACCCGGTGACGAACTCTAACGTGGCCTGATGCCCTTGCCAGAAATACAAGACGACGGCAAATGCTCCCGCAAGCGCCACGTACATCACACTCCAGCCCAACGCTTCGCGAAAACCGACAACGTGCCCCGGCCGGTGAAAGACCCGCAGGTCGACGACCAGCATCACCAGCGCGAAAAGATTGAAGAGAATCCAGAACGTAACCAAAGCAGACCCGAGACTTTCGTCGGTAATGGTTGAATGATGATTGTTGAATGAAAAGACGCAGAACCAGCAGGCACGTGCGTCGATTCAACAATCAGAATTCAACAATCAACGATTATTTTTGCCTTCCCCTCTTTCCGCTCTGCCACTCGTCCCATAAACCGAAGGCTTTGAACATTTCTACGCTGTTGGTGTCACGCATGGTTTGCTCGATTTGATCGTGCGTGAGCCTGGGCCCGACTCTATCGTCCAGATCAGCGAGTTCGAGACTCAAGGCGGCGGCTTCCGCTACGTGTTTCTTCAGTTGAGGAAAATCGACCTTGTCATAGGTATCGGAAACAGCATGGTAATTTTCCAGATAGTTCGCTTCCTCCTGCTCTGCGGCGAACGTTGGAACACCTTCCATCATGAAGTCAAAGTGGTCCATTCCCCACCCCATGTCGTATTTCAATTCCTTCACGTCAAACTGGGCCAGTGGACGCATCAGGGCCGCGGCGGTGGGTAAGATATCTTTTCGTCCACCAAGCGAGAATCCGGTCGTCTTGCCGGTCCCAGAATCGTAGATGACCACTCCGGCGGCCCGATCAAGTTCCGCGCGGTGATTATGGGCGTAGGCCCGCGATCCGAGTAGTCCTTCTTCCTCGCCGGAAAACAAAATGAAGCGGATCGTCCGCCGCGGAACCACTCCGGATGACTTGATGGCACGCAGCGCATCGACGACCAGGGACGCATTGCATCCGTCGTCGAGCGCGCCCGTGCCCAGTTCCCAGGAGTCGAGATGAGCGCCCAGGATCACGAACTCGTCCGGTTTTTCGCTGCCGCGGATCTCGGCGATCACATTCGACGTCTTGACCGGGCCGCCGATCTGATTGGGAATGGAAAGATCGGCCCAAACCAGACTACCCGCCGCCAGCAGTCGCGCGATGCGTTCGCCGTCTTCACGAGCCACAATCACCATCGGCAGGCGATCGATCTCTCCCTGGCCCGCATTGGTATGACGGTAGAGGATGTCATGCTCGCGGCTGGCGATGAAGGCCAACGCTTTTGCCTTCGCTTTCACCGCGCGATCAATGATAGGAGGAGCATTCGAGTACTCGGCGAACAGGTCGTCCCAGGTCTTCAACACGGCGGTGTGCACCAGCAGAATCTTGCCTGCGATGTCCCCTGCTTTCTGGAAGTCTGATTCAGTTCCCTGCCCGATGTCCACAACCGGGACGTGTTTCACCGGAGCCAGCGCAGGTGCCCAGGCTATGGAAACGGCGCGCACGCGAAACAAAGAAAGCACCGTTCCGCCGCCCACCCCCGTCGAACTGACCTGGTGCGCCGTTGTGGCTTGCATCTCGGTCGCACCTTCGGCCCAGGAGTTCGGGATTTCAAAGCCCTCACTGTGCACGCTGTCGGCTCCGGCCGCGCCGAAAGCCTGCATGCCCCACTGCACCGCATGTTGCATGGCGGGTGTTCCCGGGACGCGTCCGCCGATTTCATCCGTGAGGCGCCGGAGATTTTCCTGAATCGGTGAGGGTTGCAAGGCGGCCTGAATCACCTTGTTGATGTCTTCGTTGGCAGAAGGATTTTGAGAAAAACAAGCGCGACTGAAAATGCAAACAAAGAACAGGGCCTTCGCAGTTCGCATATTGATCTGCATTAGAAATGAAATTGGCGCAAATCGCAAAAAGGCTGGAACCACGAAGGACACGAAGGTTCACGAAGGAGTGCCCAGATTTCCTTCGTGCACCGCTGTGCCCTTTGTGGTCTACGCCGTTACTTCGGCGGAAGCGGTTCCATTTTGTTGAGGATGTGTATTGTCTCGAGCACGACACTGCCAACAATCTGCAGGCTCTTAGGGCTGAGCTTGTCGGCTGTGTCCTGTGGCGAGTGCCAGAACACGTTGTTGTAGCCGTAAGAGAAATCGATCAGGTCGGCGCTGGGTACGCCGCGTTTCATAAAGGGCAGATGATCGTCTTCCATGCCGGCATTTCGGCTGAAGAAGTGAGATTGGTAGCCGAGTCGGGTTGCGGCTTCATACACGGTGTCTTCCAGCCATGGCGTGGAGTTGGAATCGCGATCGATATTCAGGTCAGAGTCTCCGATCATGTCAGCTAGCAGGAATGCTTTGATCTTCTTCAGCGTCCCGTCGGCCTGCCACTTTTCCGCAAGGTGGGTAATCCCATACAAAGAATCGGACATGAAGTCGACTTCCGTGTCGGGTTTCATGGCTTCTTCGGCATCGTCCCAGACGAGCCAGACGCTGTAGCCGTCGTTTGGCTTCCCGCGCAACTGATTGGCGATCTCCAATAGGAGTGCGCTCGACGAGGCGCCGTCGTTGGCTCCAACGTAGCGAGTATCCCGCAGTGGATAATTCGTGTCGTAGTGGCTGGCGATGACGAGGATGCCGTCTTTCTGGCCGGGAAACTTTGCCACGATGTTGTGGACCGGGAACTTCCCAATATTCGTTTCGGCAGTGAATACGTCGTGCTCGACCGGAGCGTCCTTCAGGTGCGATGTGATGTAGTCCTCGACCTTCTTGTGGTTCGCACTCGCCAACGGCCGAGGGCCGAACTTCACAATCTCTTTCACATATTGCATAGCGCGGTCGCCGTCAAAGGCCGGACGCGTGCCATCATCAGTTGGAAACTTTCGAGGTTCTTTTGCCGGGGCGCTGGCCGCGACGGAACTATTGGAAGCAGGAGCAGGCGCCGTATCCTCTTTATCGCGGTGGCATGCGATCAACACCAGCGCGCCGGCCAACGCTACGAACCAGAGAAGCCGAGCGCGACCCATCAGGCCTTCTTCTCTTTTCTTGCGGCGCGCTGCTTGGGATGCACGGCCCAGGCTACGGCGATGCTGAGGGCATACAGCACGATCATGGGCGCGGCGAAAATGCACATGTTCAGCATGTCCGTCGTCGGGGTGACAATGGCCGCGATGATGAAGATAATCAGGATGGCGTAGCGGAAGTTCTTCCACATGAACCCGGCGCTGACGATACCCATCAGTGCGAGGAAGAAGATCAGGATCGGCATCTCGAAGATCAGGCCCATGCCCAAGATGATCGTCAAGAATAGCTGCGTGTACTCGCCGATTGTGATCATCGGCTGAAACTGCTTGCCAAAACTAATCAAGAAATTCAGGGCGGCAGGATAAACAATTTTGTACCCGAAATATCCGCCGCACGTGAACAGCGTGATGGTTGAGACCATGAACGGCACGACGTATCGCTTCTCCTTGCGATACAGGCCAGGAGAGATGAACATCCACACCTGGTACAACACGAACGGAGAGGTCAGGAACAATCCCGCCAGCGCGGCAATTTTCAAATAAAGATTGAAGGGTTCGGTGGGATTCAGGTAGACCAACTTCTCCGCCATCCCATTGGAGCGCAATGCATCGATGATGGGGCGTTGCATGAAATCGTAAATGCGCTCCACCTTCCACCAGCAAACACAAAATCCGACCGCCACCGAGATGACGCTGTAGATGATGCGCTTGCGCAGCTCCTCGAGGTGATCGAGGAAGCCCATGGTGGGCATCGAATCTTTCTCGTCTTCTTGCTGGGCGGGAGCCTCGGCCAATTCAGGCATGCGATTCCTGCGATGTATTGGAGGTCACTTCTTCGGAAGCGGGCACTTCGGCGGATGGCAGCGCTTCGGTGGCAACCGGTGCCGCGCCGTTCCCGGAACTGGCCGTCGTGGGCTCGACTGAGGCAAGTGTCGCGGGAGCTTCGACGGCAGAAGACTCAGCGGGAGCGGACGCCTCGGCCTTTGTCTCTTCCGCAGGCGACACATTCAACGTGCGGCTTGTAGTTCCCTCGACCGCCGGAGTTGGCGGCAGGATGGTCGGTTTGCGGCTTTCGACCTCAAGGTGAGAGATCTCCTGCTCGATCTGCGCCTTGAATTCGTTGGAGGCGCGCTTGAACTCATTGAGATATTTGCCGACCTGGCGGGCGATCTCCGGCAGCTTCTTCGGCCCAAAGATGATCAGGGCCAGGAAGAACAGAAAGATCGTCTCGGAAAAGCTCATGCGGATCATCATACTAGTGCGCGAGAACGGGCGGCAATTGGCTGGAGGAAAGAATTCAGGCGTCAGGGAAAGGCGACTTTAGCCATGCGAGGTTGTCAACGGTTTTCCTAACCCCTAACCCCTGCTTTACCATGTTCCCGCCATGCAATTCTGGTTTGCGCGCGGAAGTGAAGTTTCCATTCGCGAACAACTGGTCACCCAGGTCATCCTCGGAATTCTCAGTGATGACCTCGCGCCGGGTCAGCGCCTGCCCAGCACGCGCGAATTAGCGCGCCGCTTTCACGTGCATCCCAACACAATCAGCGCCGGATACCGGCAGCTGGAGAAAGACAAATGGGTGCAGTTTCGCCATGGCAGTGGCGTGTATGTTCGGGCCAGCAAGCCGGAAGTTGCCTCTACTCCGGCGCTGGCACTCGATCAGATGATTGCCCGACTCTTCCTGGCGGCGCGCAAATTCGGTATTACATTGCCGCAGGTTCGGTCTCGTCTGCGGCACTGGTTAGAACTTCAACCTCCCGATCACTTTCTGCTCCTCGAGCCTGACGAAGAATTGCGCCGGATTCTTGCTGCTGAGATCGCGCGCTCGGTCACTTTTCCCGTCGAATCGTGCGACCTGGCGGATTGTCCCAAGTCGCCGCAGGGAGGCATGACTGTCTTGTTGCCGAACCGCGAGGCCAAGGCGCGAGAGCTCCTGGCGCCCGGTACGGAGATGCTCATCTTACAGATTCGCTCTGTGCCAAGTTCCCTCTCCGGGTATCTGCCTGCACCTTTCGGGGCGCTGGTTGGAGTCGCGTCCCGCTGGCAGGAATTCCTGAAAGTCGCGCGCGCGGTGCTCACCGCCGCAGGATTTTCTTCCGACAGCCTGGTATTTCGTGATGCGCGGGAACCCGACTGGCAACGCGGGTTAAAACAGACCGTCGCTGTCGTGTGCGATGTCTTGACCGCAGCCCAACTTCCGGCGGGATGCCATGCGATTCCGTTCTCGTTGCTCTCTGAAGCCTCGATTGGTGAACTTAAGCGCTTCGAGCAGTTTGTACGCGATCCTCTGCAAAATTCTGCTTCCTGAGTTCATTTGCTCCATCGAATACATGCACACTCCCAGCGAGGAGGAGTCTTGAGAGAACTACTGTTTGATACCGCCGTCCGCGCGGCGCGTTATTTGAGCGGAGTGAATGACCGACCGGTCGCCCCATCCGCCGACAACGCGGAAGCCATGATTCGAGTTGCGAGGTCGCTCACGTCTGCCTGAAAGTACCTACCGCGAGTCCACCTTTTGGCACGTCTCAAGTCCTTTGCCGCAGAGAGCGCGGAGAAAAACCATCGAAATCTGCGAAGGCATCTCTTTCAACACCATCTCACACTTCATGTGACAGATGAGAAAGCGTCCTATATCTCACTGTCTAACCAGTGTGTTTCCCATACGCTTAACTTACGGAAGGAGGCACTGTCATGAAGAAATTCTTTCTGCTTTGTTGCCTTGGCTTTCTCACGTTGCCCGTTCTCGCCATCGAAGGCAGCCAAGTTAAGTATGCCGGGGGTACGGTGCCCGGGATGAACATTGGCGCCGTCGGCAAGGTCGATGTCTCGGGAAGCACTCTGCTCTTCGAATCCTCGGGACGCAAAGTCGCCATCCCGTATGCATCGATCGAGTCATTCGAACATTCGAGTGAGGTCGCGCGCCACCTTGGAGTCCTGCCGGCGATCGTGGTCGCTCTATTCAGAGCGCGTCAGCGCCGGCACTATATCGGGATTTCCTATCGCGACCAGTCTTCGGATCCTGTAACACAGACTGTCATTCTTGAAGTTCCCAAGGGCACGTCGCGGACTCTCGAGCGAGTACTCGAAACCCGCGCGCCGCGCGAGGCTAAGATGCCCAACCACCCGTGTTCCTCCTCCTGATGATTCACCGCCGCGCGCATGGGACCGCGTGTGACAGTGCAGAAACCATAACAACAGCCGAACCCCGATCAACCAACCGGGGCTAGGCTGCGATCATGAAAAACCTTCGAATCGCGCTGTTCCTGCTGGCGGTTCCGATTGCGTATACGGCCGCCTTCGCTCAAGCTTCCAGCACTCCGCCCGAGCGGCCGTCTCCCCGTGTCACTCAGGCGCATTGCCAATACACTCCCAGCGACCCAGCTTGTCAGCATCTGAGGCAACCCAATCCGAGCTCTGGCCAGTGTCGGCAAGCTGCTCGGTGCCCCTCGCCGTGCTGTGACTATCCGCCGACCCGTCCGCCGTTTGTATATGACTCCAACTACAGCACCCATGCGGGCACGGGCGCCCTGATCGGCTTCGGCATAGGAGCCGCTGCCGGCGCCGCTCGTGACGGGGATTCTGGCACCCGTTTCGTCTCAGCCATGCTCGTTGGCGGCTTTGGTGCCCTCATTGGGGCGGCTATCGGACATGGCATTCCCGCACGGCCTTGGCGCCATCACCGTCCGGCTTGGGATGATCCGAACGAGAACGCGGCAAATCCTCGTCCTAACTCTCAGGGTGCGACCGGTTCCGGGCGCCAGACGGTCTCTGCGGACTAGCCCTCGGGACCCTGATTTTGAACGAAATCCCGGCTTCAGGAAGCCTCCGGCAGAAGGCTTGCATCCTAACGAATACAGGGGGTTACCGCTGGTAACCATCTTGGTCGTCGGCTGTCTAACGTGATGATATAATGCGTGTATTCAGCGCGGTAGCTGGGGTGGAAGTAAGCCCTCAACGAAGGAATTCAAAGATGGCACGTAGTTCTCGCCGGTCGCTCTTCCTGGTAGTTTTTTTCCTCCTCGCTTGCGGTTTTCTGGGCATCCTCTTCGCCCAGCGTTCCGGGCAGCAGTCGTCTCTGACAGGCGACTCTGACGTTAAGGATAGCCTCAAGCAGTTCACCGACGTTTACGCGCTCGTCGAGGAAAATTACGCCGAGCCGGTGAACGCGGACAAGGCCATCTACAACGGCGCCATCCCCGGCATGTTGCACGCGCTTGATCCGCACTCGAATTTCTTCGATCCCAAGTCCTACGCGCTGATGCGCGAAGACCAGCGCGGCAAATACTACGGCGTGGGAATGACCGTCGGTCCGCGCAACAACAAAGTCATCGTCATCTATCCCTTCACCGGAACTCCTGCATATAAGGCTGGCATTCATCCCGGCGACGTGATCATCGCCGTTGATGGCAAGTCCACCGAGAACATGAGCACTGGCGATGTCGCCGACTTGCTGAAGGGCCCCAAAGGTACCACGGTTCATATCAGCATCGCGCGTGAAGGCGTCGAGAAGCCGATGGAGTTCACGCTGGTCCGCGACGAGATTCCGCGTTACAGCGTTGACGTTCACTTCCTGATCAAGCCGGGCGTCGGCTACATGCACGTCAACGGATTCAACGAGACCACGGAGCACGAAGTCTCCGAGGCTTTGGATTCGTTCGGCGATTTGAAGGGCCTGATTCTCGATTTGCGCGGGAATCCTGGCGGTCTACTAAGCGAGGGTGTTGGCGTAGCCGACAAGTTCCTGAAGAAGGGCCAACTCATCGTTTCGCATCACGGACGCGCCTCCGCCGAGAAGCGCTACATCGCGCAGCATGGTAGCGGCGGCAAAGATTACCCGATTGTGGTGCTGGTAAATCGTCTGACTGCGTCGGCAGCGGAGATCGTTTCTGGCGCGATCCAGGATCACGATCGCGGCCTCATCGTTGGTGAAGTCACTTTCGGCAAAGGCCTGGTGCAGACGGTCTACCCGCTGTCAGAGAACACCGGCCTGGCCCTGACTACCGCGCACTACTACACGCCGAGCGGACGCCTCATTCAGCGCGACTACTCAAACATCTCGCTGTATGACTACTATTACAACCGCGATCAGGCCGACAATCCGAATACCGCTAATCGCGAAGTGAAGCTGACCGACAGCGGACGCACCGTATACGGTGGCGGCGGCATCACCCCCGACGTCAACATTCCACCGATCAAGAGCAATCACTTCCAGGACACGCTCCTGCAGCATTACGCCTTCTTCAACTTCGCCAAGCGTTATGTCGTGGATCATCACCCGACCAAATCTTTCGAGGTCGACGATGCGACCATGCAGTCGTTCCGCAAGTCGCTCGACGAAGCCAACATTCCTTACACCCAGGCCGACCTGATGGACAACAACGACTGGCTCAAATCGAGCATCAAGTCCGAGATCTTCATCGATGCGTTCGGCCAGGATGAAGGCATGAAGGTTCGCGCGGACTCGGATCCGGAAGTAGTGAAGGGGTTGGAGCTTTTGCCGCAGGCGAAGGCGCTAGCCGAAAACGCGAAGAAGATCGTCGCGGAGCACAATGCGGCGCCGACGTTCAATCGCTAATCGAAGTTTCTCTCCAGGAGGCCCGGTCAAAATACCGGGCCCTTGTTTTTCCTTCGTGCACCTTCGTGCCCTTGGTGGTTGAAGAGTTTTCTTGAACCACGAAGGACACCAAGGATCACGAAGGAACTCCATGAACCCGGCGGTTCATTGACTTGAGCCTGCCGCTATGAAAAAATCCGCGCAAGAGGCTGATTTTGCGGGGGCAAAGGCGTCTTGG
>Ga0335081_10004075_pt1 | contig 23075 bp, 21 predicted proteins | sample Lox_Sample_35_FD_206713 | JGI IMG/M metagenome (GOLD analysis project Ga0335081, IMG submission 206713) | Soil microbial communities from Loxahatchee National Wildlife Refuge, Florida, United States - Lox_Sample_3.5 | ecosystem: Environmental > Terrestrial > Soil > Wetlands | place: USA...
GGGCACGCCGAGCTCGCTGCGGGTCGGGCCCGCGTACCGCAGCGCCGGGTGGTAGAGCGGCGCGAACAAGAAGGCCACGCCGACCTCGGCGGCCAGTTCGGCGGTCGCGGCCGGAGGCAGGTCAATCACCACGCCGAGCGCCTCGAGCACGTCGGCCGCCCCGCACGCGGAGGACGCGGCGCGGTTGCCGTGCTTGATCATCCGCGCGCCCGCGGCCGCGGCCACGATCGTGCCCATGGTCGAGACGTTGACCGTGCGCGCCCCGTCTCCCCCGGTCCCCACCAGGTCGGTCAGCTGGCCAGGCAGGTCGATGCGCGTCGCGTGCGCGAGCATCGACCGGGCCAGCCCGGTCATCTCCGCCACCGAGGTGCCCTTGATCCGCAGCGCGATCCCGAAGCCGGCGATCTGGGACGGCGTCGCGACGCCTTCCATGATCTCGTTCATGGCCCACTCGCTCTCGTCGGCGGTGAGCGAGTCTCCCCGGATGAGGGCAGACAAGAGCGCGGGCCAGGTGGTTCGGGCATCCATGGCAGGCCCCCTGAGGAGAAGGTGAACCGGATTCGTTCGGGACAAAAAAGAACTGACGGGGCGGGATGAGACGGTCAGCTGCCGACGGCGGCGCGCTCGCGCATCAGCCCGGCCAGTTCATGCGCCAGCGCGATCGGGTCGATGGGGTGGCTGACCACGGCATCGGCCCGCGACCAGGTGGCCAGCCAGCCGTCGTCGGCCCGGGCGACGATCAGCAGCACCGGCGGACAGTCGTAGATCTCATCCTTGGCCTGGCGGCACACGCCCATCCCGCCGTACGGATGCGCCTCCCCGTCAAGGATCATCACGTCCGCGCCCCCGGCGTCGAGCAGCCGGAACAGCGCAGGCTGGGTGGCTACCTCGATGATCTCGGCGTCCGGCACGTCCATCGCGGGGCGACGCCCGATGGCGAGCCTGACCTGGGCCCGGACATCCGCGTCATGGCTGTACACAACGACCTTCATGACACTGCATGGTACCGACAGTGAGCGCCGTCCGGTGTCGGCTAGCGAGGGTGGGCCGGCGACGGGTTCTCGCCGGCCCACCCGAGCGGCCGACGGCCCGAAGGGCTACCGGACGGCGCGAACATTTTGAGTAAGCAGCGTCACCAACGCGGGGGGTCGCGTAGCGATCCCCTACAGGTTGTCGTAATAATTGCTTCGTGGCGACAGCAACCGTGGAGACGGCCCCCCGTTCGCCGGCGAGCAGACCTAATCTGGTCAGCGTCGGCACCATCATCTGGCTCTCCTCCGAACTGATGTTCTTCGCGGCCCTGTTCGCGATGTACTTCACCGTCAGATCGGTAGTCAAGGGCGCAGGCGGGGAGTGGCCGGGCGCGCATCTGGACCTCGCCCTCGGCTCGATTAACACCACCGTGCTGTTGCTGTCCAGCGTCACCTGCCAGATGGGCGTGTTCGCGGTCGAGCGCGGCCAGATCGGCCGCACCAGGGCGATGTGGCACCCGATGAGCTGGGGCCTGCGCGAGTGGTACGTGCTCACCTTCTTCATGGGCCTGTACTTCGATCTCGGGCAGAGCTTCGAGTACTACCAGCTGGTCACCAAGGAACACCTGACCCTGTCCTCCAGCGCGTACGGCTCGGTGTTCTACATTCCCACCGGGTTCCACGGGCTGCACGTGCTGGGTGGCCTGATCGCCTTTATCTTCTTGCTCGGGCGCACCTACGCGGCCCGCACCTTCACCCACGAACAGCAGGTCAGCGCGATCGTCGTGTCCTACTACTGGCACTTCGTCGACGTCGTGTGGATCGGCCTGTTCACCGTCATCTACCTCATCCACTAGTCAGGGGACAGCGAGTGAGCTGGATCAACGCCAGGCGCAGGCGCCCGGTCGCCGGCTACGCGGCACTGCTGCTCGGGCTCGTCGTGGTCGCGCTGGTCTACGGGTCGCTGACCCGCCAGGGCGGCGAGGCGCAGGCGGCTCCGACTGCGGCGCAACAGGACATCGCCAGCGGCCAGGAACTGTTCGCAGCGAACTGCTCGAGCTGCCACGGCCTGGAGGCCCAGGGCACCTCCGAGGCGCCGAGCCTGGTCGGGGCCGGCGCGGCCGCCGTCTACTTCCAGATGTCCACCGGCCGCATGCCAGCCAAGGAAGTCGGTGCGGAGAACGAGCGCAAGCCGACGCTGTTCACTGACACGGAGATCCGTGACATCGCCGCCTACATCCAGTCCATCGGCGGCGGCCCCGAGATCCCGACTCCGCAGCAGGTGACGACCGTGGGCGCGAACACCGCCCTCGGCTCGCAGCTGTTCAGCGCCAACTGCGCGCAGTGCCACGGCTTCGCCGGAGCGGGCGGCGCGCTCACCTACGGCAAGGACGCGCCGGCGCTGACCCAGGCCACCCCCACGCAGATCTACACGGCGATGCTGACCGGACCCGAGGCCATGCCGGTGTTCTCCGACGGCGCGATCCCCCCGCAGGCCAAGCGCGACATGATCGCCTACATCACGCAGACGCGGACCGAGCCCAACCCGGGCGGTTTCTCGCTCGGCCGGACCGGACCGGTCACCGAGGGCCTGGTGATCTTCCTGGGCGGGATGGGCTTCCTGGTGATGATCGCGCTGTGGATCACCGCCAAACGGCGTGATCCGAGACCGCCAGGGGTGGAGCCGGGGATGGAGCAGGAGCAGTCGCGGATGGAGCAGCAGCAGTCATGAGCGACATGGAAGAGACGCAAGGTCCGGAAGGTTCCGGGGGTCCCGTTGCGCCGCACCGGGTGATCGGCACTCCCCCGCCCACGCCGCGCCTGCTCGGGTCGACCGCGGTGGCCGAGGAGCCCACGTTGGGCGAGGTCGTCCAGGACGGGGCCTTCGAGGAGCACACCGAAGGCCTCCCGCAGGACGACCCGAGGGTGATCGAGCACGGCAAGCGGGCCGAGCGGGTGGTGGCGGCGTGCTTCACGCTGGCATTCATCGCCGGCTGCGGCTTCATCGCCGCCTACATAGGCCTCGGGGTGCACACGGTCGACAGGGCCCTCCGCTCCAACCTGGCCCTGGGCACCTCGCTCTCCGTCGCCCTCCTGGCCCTGGGCCTCGGCGCGCTGATCTGGGTCCGGCACCTGATGCCGGACGTCGTGGTGACCGAGCAACGGCACGACCTGCGCTCGGATGAGAAGGACCGGGAGGAGTTCCAGGAGTACTTCAAGGAGGGCACCGGTAACAGCCAGTTCGTCAAGCGGCCGCTGATCCGGCGCACCCTGATACTCGGCACCCTGCCGCTGGTCGCCGCCCCCATCGTGCTGCTGCGGGACATGGGCCCGCTGCCCGGGACCACTCTGCGGAGGACCGTATGGAGCCCGGGCCGGCGGCTGCTGGTCTACGGCACCAACCAGCCGATCACCCCGGCGGAGTTCAGCGCGCCGGGCGGCATGATCACGATCGTGCCCGACGGCTTCCAGGACGACGCGGACGCGCTGACCAAGGCCGCGGTCATCCTGATCAAGTTCCGGCCGGGCGAGCTGAACATCCCGACCAGGTACACCGGCAGTACTGTTATAGGCACGATGAACTGGACGGTCGACAACATCGTCGCCTACTCCAAGATCTGCACGCACGTGGGCTGCCCGGTGGCGCTGTACGAGCAGACCACGCACCACATCCTGTGCCCGTGCCACCAGTCCACCTTCGACGCGTCCACCGGCGCCACCGTGATCTTCGGCCCGGCGCCCCGGCCGCTGCCGCAGCTGCCGATGACCGTGGACGCCCAGGGGTTCCTGGTGTCTAAGAGCGACTTCACCCAGCCCGTCGGCCCGAGTTTCTGGGAGCGCGGATGAGCGAGACTCAGGGGCGCGGCGTCGCCTGGACTGAGGAGCTAGGGACGAGCGACGGGGGCCCGCCGCCGCAGGCGGCCAGGCGAACATGGCGACGCCTCAAGGCGCCCCTGAGGCGAGCGGGAGGCCAGCAGTGAGCGACACCGATTTTGACGTCCCGAAGGCCCTGAGCGGCACGGGCGGGTGGCTGGACGACAGATTCCACGGGGCGCGCGGGTTCCGCGTGCTGATGCGGAAGGTGTTCCCCGATCACTGGTCGTTCCTGCTCGGCGAGATCGCGCTGTGGTCGTTCGTCATCCTGCTGCTGACCGGGACCTTCCTGTCGCTGTTCTTCGTCCCGTCCATGAACGAGGTGGTGTACCACGGGTCGTACGTCAAGCTCAACGGCATCCGGATGAGCGAGGCGTACCAGTCCACGCTGAACATCAGCTTCGATGTCCGCGGCGGGCTGCTGATGAGGCAGATCCACCACTGGGCCGCGGACCTGTTCATGGCCGCGCTGACCATCCACATGCTGCGGGTGTTCTTCACCGGGGCCTACCGCAAGCCCCGCGAGATCAACTGGCTGATCGGGATCGTGCTGTTCTCGCTCGGGCTGCTCGAGGGGCTGTTCGGTTACTCGCTGCCCGACGACCAGCTGTCCGGCGCCGGGCTGCGGATCTTCGAGGGCGTCCTGCAGGGCATCCCGATCGTCGGCACCTACCTGGCGTACTTCCTGTTCGGCGGGCCGTTCCCCGGCAGCGACATCGTGCCGCGGATGTACATCATCCACGTGCTGCTGATCCCCGGCATCTTGCTGGCGCTGATCACCGCGCACCTGTTCATCATGTTCCACCAGAAGCACACCCAGATGCCGGGCAAGGGGAACACCGAGTACAACGTGACCGGCCAGCCGTTCTTCCCGTACTTCCTGGCCAAGGGCGGCGCCTGGTTCTTCTTCATCTTCGGTGCGCTGGTCGTGCTGGCCACGTTCGCCGAGATCAACCCGATCTGGCTGTACGGGCCGTACACGCCGGTGGCGATCTCGTCCGCCTCTCAGCCCGACTTCTACATGGGCATCCTGGAGGGGTCGCTGCGCATGATGCCCGCCTGGGAGTGGAGTTTCCTCGGGCATACGCTGTCGCTGAGCGTGCTCATCCCGTTCGCGGTGCCGCTCACCGTGATCCTGGGCGGGGCGGCGTTCTGGCCGTTCTTCGAGCAGTGGGCCACCGGCGACAAGTCGTACCACAACATCAACGACCGGCCGCGGAACGCCCCGGTGCGGACCGGCATCGGCGTCGCTGCCATCGTGTTCTACGGCATCCTGTGGGCCGAGGGCGCCAACGACGTCATCGCCGACCGGCTGCAGATCCCGCTGTACACGATCACCTGGATCGCGCGCGTGGCGATCATCATCGGACCGCCGATCGCGTTCTTCGTCACTAGACGTGTCTGCCTGGGCCTGCAGCGTAAGGACCGGGACGAGCTGCTGCACGGCTACGAGTCGGGCATCATCAGGCAGCTGCCGGACGGCGAGTTCATCGAGGTGCACCAGCCGGTGAACGAGGAACGCCGGGCGGTGCTCGAGGCCAAGAAGGTGCCCGCGCTGATGCTCCCGCCCGGCACCGAGGACGCGAACGGCGTGCCGACTCCCGCGTCGCGCGGGGCTCTGGGCTGGGCCAAGGGCGTCTCCAACCGCGCCTTCGCCGAGACCATCGCGGTCGAGGCCGACGGGCACGGGAACGGCCACGGCGGGAACGGGCACGCCCCCGAGGTGGCCGGGGAGGAGCACGAGGCGGTCAGCGCCCCGGGTTCGGCCGCCGGCGAGCTGCCCAGCGGCGACGAGGGCGCTTGACGCCCGGCCCGGAAGCAGCTGCGAGAACCAGCTGAAAGCGACCGGCGCGGCCAGGTGATAGCCGCGCCGGTCGCTGTTCGTTGCCGGTGTTCAGGTTCAGGCTGGCATCAGGCGGGCTCGCCCTTGAGGGTGAACGACGACAGGAGGTTCACCGCCAGGACGAGGGCGGCGACCGTGACGATGGCGCCCATGACGACCGACGTCAGCACGCCCAGCCCCGCCTGCAGGATCGGATCGTTTACGAACCCGTTGGCGATGCCGAGGCCGTAGTGGCTCACCGACAGCAGCCTGACCCCGCTGACGAAGTTGGACAGCAGCACCTCCCAGACCAGCACGTACAGCAGGCCGACCGCGATGGCGCGGGTGGTCGCCACGGAGACCATGAGGAACACCGCGTTGTAGATGACCGAGCAGGCCAGCGCCCCGACGAACAGGCCGATGGCGAACTTGCCCGTGCTGACGGTGACCGGTCCGGCCGGGCCCGGCACGCTGCCGCCGCCGGCGATCAGGGCGGCGATGAGCTCGGGGATGGCGGCGAAGACGATGGTCAGCCCGGTCGCCACGACGAACTTCGACACGATGACCGACGACCGGCGCACCGGGGTGGCCAGCAGGTGGATGATGCTGCCGTCGTCAATCTCGGCGCCTAGCACGCTGGTGCCGATGATCAGCGCGGTGAGCGGGATCAGCACCGAGAAGCCGAACGTGCCGAGCACGTGCGACGGCCAGGGCCGCATCGGCGGGCGCGAGGCCTTGAGCGCGATGGTGAGCAACAGCAGGATCGCGGCGGGGAGCGCGAACAGCAGCGCCCGCTTGCGGCTCAGCGTCGCCCGCAACGTGATCCACGCGACCGTGGGGTTGAACAAGCCGGACATGGACCCGCTCCTTAGTTCGCGACGAGGTAGGCGAAGACGCTTTCCAGGGACTCATCGGTGGGCAGCACCTCGCGCAGCCGGATGCCGTGGTCGCGGGCCAGCACCGCGATGTCCCGGCAGAACGCGCCGTAGTCCGAGGTCCGCACCTGCAGCCCGGTGCGGGTCAGTTCCACGGCCGTCACGGCAGGCCGGCCGATCAGGGTGCCGCCGAGCAGGCGGTCGTCGGACGAGCGCACCGTGAACACGTGCGGCCTGCTCGTCATCAGCCGCCGGATCGCGCGGAAGTCGCCGGAGGCGGCCAGGCGCCCGGCCACCACCACCTGGATGGTGCCCGACAGCCGCTCGACCTCTTCCAGGATGTGCGAGCTGAACAGGATCGTCCGGCCCTCGCTGCCCAGCTTGTCCAGCAGGTCCATCATGTGCAGCCGCTGCCGCGGGTCCATCCCGTTGAACGGCTCATCCAGCAGCAGGATCTCCGGGTCGTGGACGAGCGCCCCGGCCACCTTGATCCGCTGGCGCATGCCCTTGGAGTAGGTGGCGATCTTGCGGTCCGCCGCGTCGGCCATGTCCAGCATGGCGATCGCCCGGGCCGCCGCGGCGGGCGGATCGGGGAGTTCGTGCAGCTTCGCGGTGGCCGTGACGAACTGCTCGCCGGTCAGGAAGGCGTACACCGAGTCCCGTTCGGGTACCAGGCCGACCCGGCGGTACACGGCCGGGTTGCGCCAGCTCGGCCCGGAGTCGACGGTGAGCTCGCCGCGGGACGGCGGCAGGAAGCCGGCGATCATGTGCATGATCGTCGACTTGCCCGCGCCGTTCGGCCCGAGCAGGCCAGTCACCCCGGGCTCGATGGACATGGTGATGTCGTTGACCGCCACCACGTTGCCATACCAGCGCGATACGTTGCGCAGTTCGATGGTCATGACTGGCTCACCTTCCGGTATCTCGCGGCCAGGCCCCCGAGGCAGGCCGCGAGCAAGACCACCGCCAGGACCCCGTAGAGCGGCCCGTAGCGGCCTGGATCGGCGACGAAGCCGGTCTGCGGGTTCCCGCCGAGCCAGACGCGCACCCCGTCGATGATGGTGAACGGGCTGAACAGCCCGGCGACCTGTGCCCCGGTCGTGGTGGCCGACTGCCCGCCCTCGGCCTGGATCAGCAGCAGGGACACGAAGAACGTGAGGATGCAGCCGATCGCGACGATCCCGGTGGAGTACGCGCGCCGCCCGGTGAAGGACGCCAGGACCAGGCCGATCGCCGCGAACAGCATCGCGTACATCAGGCCGACGCCGAGCCCGGGGATCAAGGCCTTGGTCTCGTCCCAGATGGCCGAGCCGCCCTTAGCCGACGCGATCGTGCCCACGTACAGGATGAGCAGCGGCACCTCGACCAGGATGAGCAGGGCCGCGGTCATCGCCAGGTACTTGGCCAGCGGGTAGTCGTCGCGCCGCAGCGGCCGGCAGAAGTACAGCGGCAGGACGTGGTTGCGCAGGTCCCGCGAGACGAGTTCGGGGGCCTGCGCGGCGATGAAGACGATGACCACGGCGGCCCGCAGGTTCGGCACGTAGACGTCGTAGCCGAACAGCCGCGGGTTGTCGCGGGCCACCGCGAACGCGTTCACGAACGCGGGCAGGCAGATCGCGATGAACGCGAGCGCCGGCACGATCTTGCCCTTGACACCCCGGCCGATGCCCCAGGCGGAGCGGAAGCTGTGCCAGGTCAGCGCCCTGACGATCTGCGCCCGGCCCAGCCGGGGGCCGTCGTAGCCGCGATAGCCGAGGTCGTGGATGACCCCGGCGGCCGGGGTCGAGAGGACGGGCTCAGGCATGGGGCACCTAGTCACGGAACAGCTCTTCCACCTGGTGCCGCCGCTGCTCGAGACGGCACAGCGGCAGGGCGAGCGCCGCCACGCAGTCGCGCACGACGTCGTAGGTGTCGTCCCCGCCGAGCGGAACCAGCAGGGTCCTGGCCGACCCCGCGCTGGCCTGGGGGGTGGCGGCGGGGGTGGCGACCAGGCCGCGGGCGGCCAGTTCGGCCTGCAGCCGGGCCAGGCCCTCCTCCACCTCGACCGCGAGGACCTGGCTCGCCTGGGTGAAGCTGGTGATCGAGTCGGCCCGCAGCAGCCGCCCGCTGTCGATCGCGACCAGGTGGTCGCAGATCCGCTCGATCTCGCCGAGCAGGTGCGAGGCGACCACGATGGAGATGCCGAACTCCGCGCCGATCCGGCCGATCAGCTCGAGCATGCCGGTGCGACCGGCCGGGTCGAGCCCGTTGGTCGGCTCGTCGAGCAGGAGCAGCCGGGGCGCGCCGACCAGGGCCTGGGCCAGCTTCACCCGCTGCTTCATGCCGGTGGAGTAGGTGCCGATCAGCCGGTACCGCTCCTCGTGCAGGCCGACGTGCCGCAGCGACTCCGCGGCGCGTTCCTTGGCCACCGTGGGCGGCAGCCCGGATATCCGGCCCAGGTGGGTCACGAACTCGGTCGCGGTCACGTCGGGCGGAAGGCAGTCATGCTCTGGCATGTAGCCGAGCAGGGCCCTGATCGTCTCGCCGCTGGCCTGGCAGTCGTGGCCGAGCACCTGGGCCTGGCCCTTGGTCGGCGGGATGAGGCCGAGCAGGATCTTTATCAGCGTGGACTTGCCCGCGCCGTTGGCGCCGACCAGCCCGGTGACGCCGGGCGCGACCGAGACGGACAAGCCGTCAAGGGCGGTCACGTCGCCCGGGTACACCTTGGTCAGCGCCGTGGTCTGGACCACGGCGCCGGTGTCGTTGGATGGCATGGATGTTACGGTGCCAGCACCGGCCCGGCCGGGTCATCGGCCGCCAGGGTGAAACTCACCGCCGACGGCCGGCGCCCAGGCCCGGGACGGTCCGCGCGGCGTACGCCCGCAGGATGACGCCCTGTCCGGCGATCACGGTTACGGTAGTTTCGTGCGCACCCTATCGGAGGCTCCGGCCTCGCGTCAGCGCCCGCCGCTGACCAAGCGGCTCAGCCCCCGGCACTGGTCCGCCCTCGACTACGTGGTCGGCGCGGTGTTCGGGCTGATCCTCTTCGCGACCATCAGGCACGGCGTCATGACGGCCATCGAAAGCCCGTACGGCGTCGTGCCCTACCGCTCGCTGCCGCTGACCTGGCCGCTGACCATTTTCCTGGTCATGGTGGCGGTCGTGGCCGTGGGCATGCGCCGCCGCAGGCCGGCGTTCATGCTCAGTGTGCTGCTGGCCGGCTCGGTCATCGTGACCACGCTGATCGGCCCGGAAAAAGGCGCCCTGACCTACTTCCTGCCCGTCGCCTACGTGCTCTACCTGGTCGCGGCGACGTACGAGCGCCGGCAGGCCGCCGTGCGCGTGCTCATCGCCGTCTTCGCCACCCTGGCGGCCGACGCGGTGCTGATCCACCTGACCGGAGGCGGGTTCGTCCCGAGCGGCACGCTGGTCTCCGTCGCGCTGTGCGTGATCATCGCCTGGGTCATCGGGTACACAGTGCGCCAGCGGCGCCGGTACGCGATCAGGCTGCAAGACGAGGCGGCCAGCAAGGCGGTCGCCGAGGAACGGCTGCGCATCGCCAGGGAACTGCACGACGTGGTGGCGCACAGCATGAGCGTCATCGCGGTCCAGGCGGGCTACGGCCAGTACGTCATCGACACCCAGCCCGCCGACGCGCGCAACGCCCTCGGCGCCATCCAGGCCACCAGCCGGGAGGCCCTCGACGAGATGCGCCGGATGCTCGGGGCCCTGCGCCAGGCGGACGAGACCGACCAGCGGGCCGCCGCGCCTTCGGCCGCGCGGAACGCCGCCGGCGGCTCCCCGGCGAGGCCGGGCGGGACGCCGGCCGGGCCTGGCGGGGCCCGGGCCGCGGCGGGCGCCGCGGACTCCGAGGCCGGCGGATCGTACGGGACCGCCCCGCTGTTCCCCGCGCCCGGGCTGGCCGACCTGGACCGGCTGCTCTCGCGCACCGCGAGCGCGGGCGTCCGGGTCGACGTGACGCGCTGCGGGCTGCCCAGGGAACTGCCCGCCAGCATCGACCTGTCGGCCTACCGGATCATCCAGGAAGCCCTGACCAACGTGGTCAAGCACGCCCGCACCAGCTCGTGCCAGGTGCTGATCGGCTACGGGCACGACGAGCTGATCCTGGAGGTCACGGATAACGGCGCGGGCCTGCCCGCGATGGCCGGGGCCGGGGTATCGCACCACGCAGGCGGCGCAGGCGGCGTGGGCCTTGCAGGCGGCGCAGGCGGCGTGGGCCTCGCAGGCGGCGCGGGTCTGGCCGACGGCGAGCCGATGGCGCTCACCCTGCCCGGCTGGAACGCGGCCGACGACTTGCCCGGCGGCACCGGCCCGGCCGGCTGCGTCATCGGCGGCAGCGGGCACGGCATCATCGGGATGCGCGAGCGGGTAACCCTGCTCGGCGGCGAGTTCATCGCCGGGCCGCTGCCCGGCTACGGCTTCCAGGTCAGCGCGCACATCCCGCTGCCCGCGGGAAGTGCCTAGTGCCGCCGGGCCTGGCGGCATGACGCTGCGGGTGGTGGTCGCCGACGACCAGGCCCTGGTCCGGGTGGGTTTCTGCGGGATCATCGCGGCCACGCCGGGTTTCGCCGTGGTCGGCGAGGCGGGCAACGGGGTGGAGGCGGTCGAGGCCGCGCAGCGGACCAAGCCCGACGTCATCCTGATGGACGTGCGGATGCCGGTCATGGACGGCATCGAGGCGACCAGGCGGATCACCGGAAGCACCGACGTCCGCGCCCTCATCCTGACCACCTTCGACCTGGACGAGTACGTGTTCGCCGCGCTGCGCGCCGGGGCCAGCGGCTTCCTGCTCAAGGACACGCTGCCGGCCGACCTGCTCACCGCCATCCGGGTAGTGGCCGCCGGCGACGCGCTGCTGGCCCCGAGCGTCACCCGGCGCCTGATCGGCGAGTTCGCTAGGACGGCGCCCGTCACCGGGCCCGCCACCGGGACCCCGCAGGCCGCGCCCGGCGAAGGCCAGCCCAGCCCGGCACGGGACCGGCTTCAGCGGGTGCTCACCGACCGCGAGCTCGAAGTGCTCACGATGGTCGCCCGCGGCATGTCCAACGCGGAGATCGCCGAGGAGCTGACCATCAGCCCGGCCACGGCCAAGACCCACGTGGCCCACCTGCTGACCAAGCTCGACGCCAGGGACCGCATCCAGCTGGTCATCATGGCCTACCAGTCCGGGCTCTGTGACCCAGGGGGGACGACCCGCAAGAGCGCGCCGTGAAGCCGGTGGCCCGGCATGCCGGTGCGCGTGAGCGCGGAGGCCGTGATGGGCAGCTTGCCGCTTGCTGCGCCCGACTGGCTCCGGGGTGAACCCGGCCGGATGCTGCACTGCCCTCGTGAACCTCATCCGCACCGTAATTCACTCCCGGCACGGCGGCCCTGGGTTTAGCGTGGAGGATTTGGCCTCAGCGGAGTGTTTGGTACCCCAGGGGGTACCGAATCCTCCGCATAACCCTGATCCTCCACGCTATTCCCGGGTGCGGGCGCACCACGGCGCTCACAGGCACCACCACACTCACGGGCATCAACGCGCTCACGGGCATCAACGCGCTCACGGGCATCAACGCGCTCACGGGCATCAACGCGCGCTATCTTCGGGGAGGCGCAGCTGATCCGGGCTCACGCGCAAGGCAAGACGCGAACGCGCACGTTAAACGGCAAGCTGGAGTCCCCGATCCACCGCCAAGTCCGAGTCAACCACGCAAACCTGCGGACATACCCGACAAAAAGGATAAAGCGGCCGAGTGGCGCGTGCCGGACCCGGCCCAGGCACCGCAGCCGCTGCCCGGCCGGCGGCCCAGCGGGCCGGCGGCCCAGCGGGCTAGCGGCCCAGCGGGCTAGCGGCCCAGCGGGCTAGCGGCCCAGCGGGCTAGCGGCCCAGCGGGCTAGCGGCCCAGCGGGGCTAGCGGCCCAGCGGGGCTAGCGGCCCAGCGGGGCTAGCGGCCCAGCGGGGCTAGCGGCCCAGCGGGGCTAGTGGGAGAAGTTGCCGCGGTAGTACTCGAAGACGAAGCCGATCGTCGCGAACACGGTGAACATCATCCCCATCAGGAAGAGCCACCAGCCGATCGCGAAGCCGAGAGCGGCGAAGGCGCAGGCAAGGCCGAGGAACAGGGGCCACCAGCTGTGCGGGCTGAAGAACCCGACTTCGCCGGTGCCCTGCTCGATCTCGCCGTGGTTATCGTCTTCCGGACGCTTGGGCAGGCGGCGGCCGGTGAACAGGCAGTAGAACCCGGTGAGCACGGCGAGCCCGACGGCGAGCGCGAGCGCGGTGGTCCCGGTCGGCTCCTTCGAGGCGTACCAGTACACGATGTCCACGGCACCGAAGAAGATCCCGCAGCCCAGGAACAGCCAGCCTTCGACCTTCATGTCAGGAACCTACCTCCGCGTTCCGCGCGCTCTCGATGGCCGGGATCTTCTGATCGAGCCCGTGTGATGCCCGGCCCCACTTGATGTGCGGGTAGTGCGCCTCGAAGGCGGGCCGCTCGGACCTGATCCGCGGGATGCGGTAGAAGTTGTGCCGCGGCGGCGGGCAGGTTGTCGCCCATTCGAGCGAGCTGCAGTAGCCCCACGGATCTTCCTCGGTCACCTTCACCCCGTGCCGCCAGGTGATGTACACGTTCCAGAAGAACATGAGCACCGACAGGGCGAGCAGCCACGAGCCGACGGTCGAGATGACATTTAGCGTGGTCACGTTCCCGGGCAGGTCAGGGTAGTTGGCGGTGCGCCGCACCTGGCCCTCGACGCCCGCCCAGTGCTGGACCAGGAACGTCATGTTGAAGCCGATGAACATGACCCAGAACTGGATCTTGCCGAGCCGGCTGTTCAGCATCTTGCCGGTCATCTTCGGCCACCAGAAGTAGAAGCCGGCGAACATCTCGAACAGCACCGTGCCCGCCAGCACGTAGTGGAAGTGCGCGACCACGAAGTAGGAGTCGGACACGGCGAAGTCCAGCGGCGGGGAGGCCAGGATGATGCCGGTGACCCCGCCGAAGACGAACGTGATCAGGAAGCCGACGGTATACAGCATGGGCGGCTCGAAGGTGAGCTGTCCCCTCCACATGGTGCCGATCCAGTTGAAGTACTTCACCCCGGTCGGCACGGCGATCAGGAACGTCATGAACGAGAAGAACGGCAGCAGCACCGCGCCGGTGGTGAACATGTGGTGCGCCCACACCGTCATCGACAGGCCGGCGATCGCGATCGTCGCGGCGATCAGCGTCTTGTAGCCGAACAGCGGCTTGCGGCTGAACACCGGGATGATCTCGGTCGCGATGCCGAAGAAGGGCAGCGCGAGGATGTAGACCTCGGGGTGGCCGAAGAACCAGAACAGGTTCTGCCACAAGATCGCGCCGCCGCTGGAAGCGTCGAAGACGTGCGCGCCGAGCCGCCGGTCGATCTCGAGCACGAGCAGCGCGGCGGCGAGCACCGGGAACGCCATCAGCACCAGCATCGAGGTGAGCAGCGCGTTCCAGGTGAACATGGGCATCCGGAACATGGTCATGCCGGGCGCGCGCATGCAGAAGATCGTGGTGATGAAGTTGACCCCGCCGAGGATGGTGCCGAACCCGGACAGCACCAGCCCCATGATCCACATGTCAGCCCCGATGCCGGGCGAGTAGATCGCGCTGGTCAGCGGGGAGTAGGCGTACCAGCCGAACGACGCGGAGCCGCCCGGGGACAGGAAGCTGGCCAGCAGGATCAGGCCGCCGAACGTGAACAGGTAGTAGCTCAGCAGGTTGAGGCGCGGGAACGCCACGTCGGGCGCGCCGATCTGCAGCGGCACCAGCTCGTTCGCGAACCCGACGAACAGCGGGGTGGCGAACAGCAGCAGCATCAGCGTGCCGTGCATGGTGAACAGCTCGTTGTACTGCTGGTCGGACACGATGTGCTCGTTCGGCCCGAGCAGCTGGATCCTGATCAGGAGCGCCATCACCCCGGCGCACAGGAAGAAGAAGAACGAGGTGATGAGGTACAGGTGCCCGATGATCTTGTGATCCGTCGAGGACAGCCAGTACGCGAGAATGTTCCCCTTGCGCTCGGTCTTCGACGTGTCGTAGACGTCCGCGGGCCGGACCGGCTGCTCGATCGTGCTCACTGCACTTCCTCCCGCTGTTCGCCCCGTCCGGATGCCCTTCGGGCCACCGGCCGCTCGCACGGGCGGTGCTGCCACGGGGGGACGACCCCCCTGGCACCCCCCGCAGAAAGGCCCATGCTCGCTAGCCGGTACCGGACGGCGCTCACTGGGTACTCCCGGATGAACTCTGCGCCGCCTGCTGCGCGGCCATGTACGCCTGGAATTGCTGCGGGGTCACGACCTTCAGCGTAAACAGCATCCGGCTGTGGTAAAGGCCGCACAATTCGCTGCAGTGCCCGATGAAGGTCCCCGTCTGCGTCGCGGTGATCGTGAAGTGGTTCGGGTGGCCGGGGATGACGTCACGCTTGAACAGGAACTCGGGCACCCAGAACGCGTGGATGACGTCTTCTGAGGTCAGGTTGAACTGGACCGTCTCGCCCATCGGGATCTCCAGTACGGGCAGCGGGCCCTCGCCGTACATGTTCCCGGTATTGGTGACGTGGTACTGCGGGTAGTTGAACTGCCAGCTCCACTGGAACCCGAGCACGTTTACCGTGACAGCGGGATTCTTCGGCAACCTGTCGATGTAGTTCTCGTCCTTGGCGGTGAAGTAGAACAGCACCGCGATCAGCACGAACGGCACCGCCGTGTACATGATCTCGATCGGCATGTTGTAGCGCGCCTGCGGCGGCAGCCGGTCACCGCGCTTGCGGTGGAAGATCACCGCCCACAGGACCAGGCCCCAGATCATCGCGCAGACCGCGAACGCCGCGATCCAGGACCCCTGCCAGAGGGTGAGGACCGTCTTGCCCTGCTCGGTGATCGGGTCGGGGAAGCCCAGCCGCGTGAACGTATCGTTCGTGCAGCCAGTGAGGCCGAGGACCAAGAAGGTAAGCGCAACCGTCATGCCGGTCGCGCGCGCGACGCGCGACCGGCCCGGACGGGGCTTTCTTGAGCCCTGTTCGGCGTTATCGGTAGTCAAGGCGAGGGCCTTCCTCGGTTCTGCTACAACGTGTCGTGCAAACAGTATCGCGCGCCGCCCGCGAGCCTTCTAGGACCCCACATGTTTATGCCATGTTTGCGCGCCAGCGCGCGTACCAGCAGCGGGGGCGGGCATGATGGAGGCGTGAGAGTGGGCTCATGAGGCGACCGGGAGCCATCCCATGAGCGGGCGCCGTCCCCGCCTGTTCGGCCGCAGCCCCGCTGACCGCCGGACGGATCAGCAGGCCGCCGACGCCACTTCGGTCTCTTTTACCGAGGCCGAACGAACCGCGGTTCCCGCCCCGGTTCCGGTGCCTGCCCTGACCATCGACGCCCTGGGCCGGAAGTGCCCGATTCCCATCATCATGCTCGCGGAGCAGATCAGGGACGTCCCGCTGGGGGCCGTGGTGGCGGTGCTGGCCGACGACCCGGCAGCCTACACCGACATTCCGTCCTGGTGCATGCTGAAGGCGCACGAGTTCGCCGGGCACCAGGAGCTGCCGCACGGCGGCTGGGCCCTGTACATCCGCCGCAGGCTGTAGTCCCCGGGCCCGGATCCTCAGGTCGGCTTGAAGCGGCCGGTAAAGCGCGGGTCGTCCTCCCACCACGGCTTGGGCTCTGGTTCCGGCCCGGCGGCGCTGCCCGGCTCACCCCCGGCGGCCGCGGCGCCCGCCTTGGCCGCCTCGCGCTCGGCGTCCCTGGCGTCGAGCTGGGCGTCGATCCTGGCGGCGTCGGACTCGTCCTCGCGCATCAGCTGGATCAGCTGCGCGGCCAGGAAGGGCAGGCCGACGAGGTCGCCGAGAATCCAGAGCACTCCCCCGCCGATGACCTGATCCGTCTGCAGGCTGGGTCCCCAGGGCCGGCCCAGCGCCTGGTAGTAGGCCCCGCCGATGAGGTACTGGCTGGCGATGACGGCGATGCCGAGGAACGCGTCGCCGATCACCTCGGCGCCGGTGATCCACATCGAGACCGCGTAGGAGTACTCCTTGGGCACCGGGTCGACCCGCAGCAGGGTCCAGAAGAACACGAAGCCCGGCGCCATCAGCGCCAGGAACGTCAGCTCCCGGACGGTAGTGCTGTGGAAGACCGCCGTGTACCAGGACGTGAAGTACATGGCGAAGGGCACGCCCACCAGCGCGAACGTGGTGATCGCGGGGAACGTGATGACCCGGGCCGGACGGGACCGGATCATCGCCTGGACGCGGTCGCCCGCCCGCGGGAACGCCGCGACGGCGAGCGAGATCGGGCGCCCGAGCGCGAAGAACAGCGGCACCACCAGGACCAGCAGCACGGTCTGCACGGCCCGGACGTAGAACAGCACCGGCTGGTAGACGCCCACGAACGACATCGTCGCGATGACCAGGAAGCCCAGGCCGAGGCCGAGGAACCAGATCCGCCGCGCCACCGGCCAGCCCGGCCGCCGGTGCGCCAGGGCGAGGTAGCCGCCGCCGAGGACCAGGATCAGCGCCAGCATCGGTGGATCGAGCGTCCACTCGGTGAACGCCCGGGCCAGGGTCAGCTCGGGCGGCCCCTGGTATCCGGACGCGAGCGCGGTTCCCATGCCTGCCACGCTACCGCCGCCGCCGGCGGCGGTAGCGCACAGGTGGCCGCCCGGGCCGGCGGATCCGGACCGTAAGTTGCAGAAACGAAACAAATTCGCCCCGATATCCGACATTCGTCAGTAAATCCCCACATATACCGCACCGCACGTCTTGCGTGATCGCCGATTCGGGCGTACCGCTTGGGAGGGGCGATAAGGCCTGGTATCACTCATGTCCGATCAAACCACATCACATGGACACAAAGGAGCGGATCTAGTGTCATCTGGGAACAGACATCTGCGGTTGGTGGTGACAGCGGCGGCGGCTGTCACGCTCGGGGCCGCCGTGCTGACGTCAGCCGCCACCGCCCAAGCCAGTACCGGGCGGACGGCGATCGCGGGCACCCATCCCGCGTGGGCGACCTCCTCCGCGCGCATGTCCCAGCAGGCGGTCACGACCGGGACGGTCAACGCCAAGGTGTACCTGGCCGGGCAGAACGCGGCGGGCCTGGCGGCCTACGCGACGGCCGTCTCCACCCCGGGCAACGCGCTGTACGGCCACTACCTCACCGCGGCGCAGCTCAAGGCGGAGTACGCGCCGACGTCCGCGCAGGTCAGCGCGGTTCAGAGCTGGCTGACCGGGGCCGGCCTGACGGTGACCAACGTCGACGACGGGATCGGCGGCTACGTCGCGGTCCAGGGCTCGGTCCAGGACGCCCAGCGGGCGTTCGGCGTGACGTTCGGGACCTTCAGGGGACCGGACAAGCGGGCCGACCGCGCTCCCGACCAGGCCGCGACCGCGCCCGCGAGCGTGGCCAGCGCCGTGCTGACCGTGGCCGGCCTGGACACGGCGACCCACCAGGCGAAGCCCGCCGACACGCTGCCGCCGCCCGGGCCGAACTACTGGGTCGCGCCCCCGTGCTCGGCGTACTACGGCCAGAAGATCGCGACCAGCCTGCCGTCCGCGTACGGCACCAAGCAGCCGTGGACGAACTGCGGCTACACCCCGCGCCAGATCCGCGGCGCCTACAACGTCAGCCGCTCCGGGATGACCGGCAAGGGCCAGACGGTCGCGATCGTCGACGCTTACGCCTCCCCGACCATGCCGGGTGACGCCAACAAGTACGCGAGGGTCACCGGCGACAGGCCGTTCGCTCCCGGCCAGTACACGCAGGACCTGGCCAGCGACTTCACCCTCACTGCCCCCAATGAGTGCGACGCGCAGGGCTGGTACGGCGAACAGACGCTCGACATCGAATCGGTGCACGGCCAGGCGCCGGACGCGAACGTGGTCTACGTCGGCGCGGCCAGCTGCGACGACTCCGACCTGCTCGCCGCGCTCGCGCTGATCGTCGACAACCACCTGGCCAGCATCGTCAGCAACTCGTGGGGCGAGCCCGCCGACGACGCCACCCTGATCCCCGTCTTCGATGAGGTCTTCCAGGCCGGCGCGGCCGAGGGCATCGGCTTCTTCTTCTCCTCCGGCGACTCCGGCTACGAGAGCCCGGCCGAGGACCCCGGCTCGGACCAGATCCAGGTCGACTACCCCACCTCCAGCCCGTGGGTCACCTCGGTCGGCGGCACCAGCCTGGCCATCGGCCCCTTCACCAACTACGAGTTCGAGACCTCGTGGGGCACCCTGCTCGATCCGCTGGCCGCCAACGGCAAGTCGTGGCAGTACCCGCCGCCCGGCGTGTACCCGGACTATTACGACGGATCCAGCGGCGGCGGCGTGAGCACCACGTACGGCCAGCCGGCCTACCAGAAGGGCGTTGTGCCTTACCGCCTGGCCACCTCGCTGCCCAACGGCGCCACCAGTCCCACCCCGATGCGGGTGGTGCCGGACGTGTCGGCCCTGGCCGACCCGAGCACCGGCTTCCTGGTGGGCCAGACCACGCTGCAGCCGGACGGCAAGACCTACGCGTTCTCGCTCAGCCGGATCGGCGGCACCAGCGTGGCCTGCCCGACCTTCGCGGGCATCGAGGCGGACGCGCAGCAGGCGGCGGGCCACCCGCTGGGCTTCGCCAACCCGGCGATCTACCAGCGGGCCGGTACCCGGGCCTTCCGCGACGTGACCAACCACCCGCTGGGCAACCGCTCGCTGGCCGAGGTCCGCAACAACTACACCGACCCCTCCACCAGGACCGGTCCGCTCATCACGTACCTGCGCACGCTCGGCATCGACGGCGAGGGTGCCGCCTCGCTGCCGTCCGTGAAGGGCTACGACGACGCCACCGGCATCGGCTCACCGAACTACTACATCCAGTCCTTCGCCAGGCGCTGACCTGGCCAGCGCCGGCGGGGCGGGCGGTTCTACTGGCCCGTCCCGCCGACGCTCGACATGGGATGAGCCTGCCCGTTGGCCTGCACCGCGGTGATGTACAGGGTCTGCACCGGCTTGGCGCAGCCATAGGAGGTGTCGGGGAGGTAGACCGGCGCCGTCTGGTTGGGCGGGTAGACCCTCAGGTTCGTCGCCTTGACCGGCTGGCACGTGCTGGCCGGGAAGTTCAGCGCGTCCACGATCTGCAGGGTGGCAGTCGCCGACTTGCCCGGGGCCAGGGTGACCAGCGTGACCGGCACGGTGCTGGCCCGCTTGGCGGCCAGGCCGAGCTGCGCGTAGGGCGGCCCGGTCACCAGCGAGACGCCGGGATACCCGTACAGCGTGCAGGAGGCGCTCCCGGTGTTGGTGAACTCGATCACCTGGTACACGCCGCCGGCGTAACCCTCCGAGACCCCCGCCTTCACCTGCAGCTTGCTGGTCGGGCAGGCCGCGGCGGCGGTGGCGGGCGGGGTAAGGGTCGGCGACGGCGCCGCGGCCGGGGTACTGCCGGGCGCCGACGGGGCCGGGCTACTCGTGGTCGCCCGGGGGCTCGGCGGCGTGGCCGTGGTCGAGTTGCCGGACGACGCGCAGCCGGCCACCGCGGCCAGGCAGACGAGCGCCGCGGCGGCCCGCAGGCCCTGGCCCCGGTGCCCCGGGTTCCCCGTCGTTGACGATTTCACAGCCATGCCCTCCAGACGAGCGGCGCCTCATGCGCCATCCGGCAATAAGACGGCCGCGCGGGCGTGCTGGTTTCCATCATGCGGCTATCAGCCCGGTCGGTGAGGTCAGCAGCGGGGCGATATCACTTTATGAGACGGCACAGGAGGGCCTGGGGTTGCGCCAGGTAAATCACGCTTCGGTCACCGGGGCGCGGAAGCCGGTTCGTTCGGGAAAAAAGACCGTGGATCAGGCGGGCAGGTGAACGATGACCTCAGCCGCCGCCGTGTCGCCGTAGGCGGCCGCGAAGCGGTCGGCCAGCGGGCCGGGCTTGAGATGGTACTCCTGCGGGCCAGTGGTTTCCAGGGCGTGCACGGCCAGCAGGTTGCCCAGCTGGGCGGCGCGCTCCAGGGACAGGCCCCAGGCGATGGCGGCCAGGAAGCCGGAGCGGAATGCGTCACCCGAGCCGGTCGGGTCCACGGGCTTGGCGTCCGGCACCGCGGGCACGGTGATGGACGGCTCCCCCTGGCGCTCGATCCGGGCGCCGTCCGAGCCGAGGGTGGTGATCCTGACCCCGACGCGGGCCAGCATCTCCGCACTGCCCCAGCCGGACTTGCGCTCGATCAGGGCTTCCTCGTACTCGTTGCCGAACAGGTAGTCCGCCCCGTCGACCAGCGAGCGCACCTGCTCGTCGTCGAGGATCCGGGCCAGCTGCTGGGACGGGTCGGCGGCGAACTTCAGGCCGGCCTCGCGGCAGTCGGCGGTATGCGCCACCATGGCACCAGGGTCGCCGGCGCCGATCAGCACCAGGTCGATGCCGCCGTGCTCGGCGGCCAGCGGCGCGAGCTTGATGTCCGCGTCCTCGGCCATGGCGCCGGCGTAGAACGAGCCGATCTGGTTGCCGTCCATGTCGGTGGTGCAGACGAACCGGGCGGTGTGCCGGAGCAGCGACTCCCGCACGCCCGCCGTGCTCACCCCGTGGTCCTCCAGCCAGTGCCGGTAGTCCTCGAAGTCGGCCCCGACCATGCCGACGAGCAGCGGCCGCAGGCCGAGCACGCCGAGGCCGAAGGCGATGTTGGCCGCCACCCCGCCACGGCGGATGGCCAGCTCGTCGACCAGGAACGACAAGGAGACCTTGTCGAGCTTGTCGGCGATGAGCTGGTCGGTGAACTTACCGGGGAACGTCATCAGATGGTCGGTCGCAATCGACCCCGTAACCGCTATGCGCACGGCGCTACCCTATCCCCCCCGGCCGCCGTCAGTGGAAGGAATCGCCGCAAGCGCAGGAACCCGTCGCGTTCGGGTTGTCGATCGTGAAGCCCTGCTTCTCGATCGTGTCCACGAAATCGATGGTCGCGCCCATCAGGTACGGGGCACTCATCTTGTCGGTCACGACCTGCACGCCGCCGAACTCGCTGATGATGTCGCCGTCGATGTCGCGCTCGTCGAAGTACAGCTGGTAGCGGAGCCCTGAGCAGCCGCCCGGCTGCACGGCGATGCGCAGCTTGAGGTCGTCACGCCCCTCTTGCGCGAGCAGCGAGCTCACCTTAGCCGCGGCACCGTCGGTGAGGACGATCCCCTGCGTGGCCTCTTGCTGAACAGTCACCTTAGCTCCCGCCTAAAGTTCGTGTGCCGCGCTCACGCGGCGTGGGCGTTGGCGTTGGCCCAACGTGCAATCCCAACGATATGCGGTACGCCCGCATTCCAGCCACCCTGGAGACATGGCTCACAAACCGGGCGCGTCCCAGACCGGGAACCAGCGAGCCAGGTCCGGCTCCCACTTCAGGTCGCTGCCGATCACGCCCTGGACCTGCAGCTCGAGCGTGTTGTCCCGGCGCTCGCCGGACAGCGGGGCGAACGGGTAGAACGTGCCCCGCTTGTACAGGTAGATCAGGGCGAGGCGGCGCTCCTGGTCATCGCGGAAGGCGACCAGCGTGCACAGGAGCTGCGGGCCGAAGCCGTTGTCCACCAGCGAGGAATTGACCGCGTGCAGGTCGGTGACCAGTGCCTCGAGCTCGTCGGACATGCGCGAGCTGACCAGCCAGGTGAAGCCGTAGGAATCCTTGGACACCTCGACGGGCAGGCCGCCCTCGGCGTGCGAGCTCGTGTTGAGCAGGTCCTGGACGTCCTTCTGCACGTCGGCGAAGGACCGGCCCTCGGCAGCGCGGAAGCACACGGAGCCGGATCCCGTGGGCTTGAATCCGGCTCCCGCGTCCAGCGTGATCGCGGCCGATGGCAGCGCGAACAGGTCGTCCAGCTTGGGCTGCACCGGCTTGGTGCGGCCCAGCAGCGTGTCGAAGAAGCCCACGACCGCGTTACCTGCCCCGGTTGAGCTGCTGCTGCACCTTGTCGAGCTCGGCCATCCTGCGCTCGAGGCTCGGGTGGGTGGAGAAGAGGTTGGCCAGGCCCGACTGGCCGCTCAGGTGCATGGCCGGGGCGAAGAAGAACGCGTTCAGCGGCTGCGCGGTGCGCAGGTCCTTGGTCGGGATCTGGGCTATCCGGGTGCTGACCTTCTGCAGCGCGCTCTTCAGCGCACTGGGCTGGCCGGTGAGCAGCGCGCCGCTGCGGTCCGCGGACAGCTCGCGGTACCTCGACAGCATCCTGATCAGCAGGAAGCTGACCGCGTAGACGACGATGCTGACCGCCATGAGCGCGAAGAAGATGAGCGCGGTGTTCTGGTTGTTGTTGCTGCGCCTGCCGCCGCCGAACAGCTCGCCGTAGAAGGCGATCCTGATCAGCAGCGCGGCGATGATGGCCAGGAACGACGCGATCGTCATGACCTGGACGTCCTTGTGCGCCACATGCGACATCTCGTGGGCCAGCACGCCCTCGAGCTCGTCGTTGTCCAGCCTGTTCATCAGGCCGGTGGTCGCGCAGACCACCGCGTGGTCGGCGTTCCGGCCGGTCGCGAAGGCGTTCGGCATGTCCGTGTCGGCGATGGCCACCCGGGGCTTGGGCATGTCGGCCAGC
>Ga0335081_10004076_pt1 | contig 23072 bp, 18 predicted proteins | sample Lox_Sample_35_FD_206713 | JGI IMG/M metagenome (GOLD analysis project Ga0335081, IMG submission 206713) | Soil microbial communities from Loxahatchee National Wildlife Refuge, Florida, United States - Lox_Sample_3.5 | ecosystem: Environmental > Terrestrial > Soil > Wetlands | place: USA...
CCCGGATCAGGGTAGGGTCGTGCAGTCCGCGTAGTTCCAGATACCGCCGTGCCTCCGGGTAGCGATCGAGTTGCCGTTGATAGAAAGTGGCAGCCTGCCCCAAAGCGGTAGCCGGGTCTGCCGGCGGGCTCTGTGGTTCAAGGTAGGTGAGGCTTTGGCGGAAGGACAGGTGCTGGGATAACTGGACAAAGCGAATGAGATCGCCGCCCTGACCGCAACCATGGCAGTAAAAGAGATTCTTGCAGGCGTTGACATAGAAGGAAGGCCGAGTTTCGCGGTGCAACGGACAGAGTCCCACGAACTCGGGACCCTGAGCCACTGGCCGACCGGTCCAATTCTGCTGTCGTAAGTAATCGAGCAGGGGAAATCTCTGTTTGAGCTTTTCGAGATCCTTGCCCATGGGCTCTTTCTGCCTCCGGAGATGAGCCTAGAAGCAGGTGGATAGCATTCCCAGGCGAGGATGGTGGGGGGAAAGAAAGTTTTTCAGCGACGCAGAGGCCAGAGAACCTGCAGGACCGGGACCAGCCCCGAGAAGGGCTCAGCCTGGGGATCGGCCGGAGCGCCGCGCCGCAGCCAATGAGCTATGCGGGCGAGCGTTCGGCGTAGAAAGGAACGAGCAGGTTCGGAGGGATCTAGGCCATGGGCCCAACGGCGGAGTGTGGAGGGATCGGGGACGCGATTAGGGTCCTTGACCGCAGGCGTCGCCTCTTCCCAAGGGCAGTGCTCCTCAAAGCGCCGCCGCAAGGCTTGGCAACGAGCCAGCAAACTATGATGCGTGTAAGGGAGAGAAAGCGGCGGGAGGAAAGTGAAGGTCTTACGGCAGCCGGGGCAGTGGCCGCGTCGGATTCCAATCCAGTCGTGATGTTCATCGTGCGCCTGCTTACGGCGCCGCCCGTGCCCGATGATCGAATCGCGTTCACAAATGGGGCATCGCCGCAGAATGAGCTTATCGCAGTCTCCAGCCCAATCGGTTTCCAGCTTGTGTAGCGGAGCGGAAAGTGGGATAAAAAGAATCGTGCTTCATAGGGGCTTCGCCCTGGCGTCGTCGACCCACCAAGATCTGAGCCGGAAGCGGGGCCCCTCCTCCTGAAGAGAAAAAACAATTCCCAACTGGAGAAGAATAGCTCTTCTCAGCCACAGCGCTTAGTTTAGAGGTGTGATTAAAAGATCGGCCGGTTATTTCCGACTAACCAGGACCCACGAGTGGATCGCCTCTTCACATGCGACACTTTTGCACGCCCTCGGGACGCCGCGCGGAATTTCATCGACGATAGCAACGACAGAAGAGTATCGTTCTTCTGTTGGCAAACGGAGGAGCGAAATGAACCGTCCGAGAGTTTGTGGCCGGATCGCTGGCAGCAGTTGGTGCAACGGTTTTAGGGGGCAGTGCAGAGGCCGCAAGAGGGCAGATTCCGGGTGCGGTTCCTGCTTCAGTGGTGCAGCGGGCCCGCTTCCTGGAAGGGTTTCTGTGGGGGACGGCAACGGCGGCGTATCAGGTCGAAGGCGCGTGGAACCAAGACGGCAAAGGTGAATCGATCTGGGATAAGTTCACGCACACGGTCGGCAAAGTGAAAGGTGGGACGACGGGCGATGTGGCCTGCGACGAATACCATCTCTATCCGCAGGACTTGGCGCTGGCAAAACGGCTGAACCTGAAAAGCTATCGCTTCTCGATTTCATGGCCACGCATTCAACCAACCGGAACGGGCGCGCCGAACATGAAGGGGATCGACTACTACAGCCGATTGGTGGATACGATGCTCGCCAACGGCATGCGGCCCTTCTGCACGATTTATCACTGGGACCTGCCGCAGGAACTGGAAGAACGCGGGGGCTGGCCGAACCGCGACTTGGCGAACTACTTCGCCGAGTACGCGGGCATTCTGGCCAAGCACTTGGGCGACCGGATTACGGTGTGGGCTCCGTTCAACATGCCGTGGTCGTTCACGTATATGGGTTACGGCGTGGGCGCGTTTCCGCCTGGGCGCTCGAATTTTGGCGACTTCCTGAAAGCGGCGCACACGGTAACGCTGGCGCAGGCGCAGGCGCTTCGCTCCGTCAAGGCGGTATCAGCGAAGGCCACGGTGGGAAGCGCGTATGGGATGTGCCCGGCGTATCCGAAGACGGATTCGGCGTCGGATCGCGCCGCCGTAGCGCGGTACCACGCGATGAACAATGTGTTCTTCCTGGAAGCGGCCATGAAGGGACGTTACCCGAACGCGTTCGTGGGAGAGCCGCCGTACGAACCGATGGGCTTCCAGCCCGGCGATGAGAAGATCATGTCTGCGCCGCTGGACTGGGTGGGCTTACATTATTACACGCGGCGCATTGTCTCTGACGCTAGTCACGCGCCGGCGTTTGAAGGCGGGAATTTCAGCGGCACCGAGATTGAGGCGGACCCGGCGACGGGGCGCGATCCGTATACGCGATTCCGCGCGGTAATGCCGACGGAGGGTCCGCTGACGGAATCGGGTTTGGAAGTGTGGCCGCGCGGCATCTACGACCTGGTGATGCAGATTTCTCGCGAGTACAACAACCCGATTATCGAGATTACTGAGAGTGGCTGCGGGTACCTCGACGGGCCGAATGAGAGTGGACGCGTGCCGGATTCGAGGCGAATCGAATTCTTCCGCCAAGAACTTGCGGAATTGGCGCGAGCGATTGCGGATGGGGCGCGCGTGCGGTCGTTCCATGCGTGGAGCTTGTTGGACAACTTCGAGTGGGCCAACGGGCAGACGGAGCGCTACGGGCTGATATACGTGGATTACCGCGACCAGAAACGTACGATCAAGGATTCGGGCTATTGGTACGGGAAAGTGGCGGCGTCGAATCGATTGGAAGTGTGACCGCTCTGCACTTTGTGCCGACCTTCCACGACTGATCCTGGCAAAAGCGCTGTCGCGATGAAGGCAGCTCATAGGGCCTGATCAACGGCCACTGGTGCAAGTTCTTTCTTGGGTAGAGCACGAGGTGAGGCGTCTAGGCTCGGATGAGTCTATTCATCCTCAAACCTTCCGTTCTCTTGCCCTGACCGTCAGGAAGCCCTCGTCCGAGCGCGAGTGCTCGTTTCGGAGATCAAGGGCCGCGGACCTTGGACAGCAGGTCCGCGCTACCCTTGCTCCGGTTCCAGTGGGCGCGAAAGGAAGCGAGGTAATCCAGGGTCTCGCGAATGCTCATCCACGGATAGAACGCGACCTGGTCCGGCACGTAAGCCAGCCGGCGCTTCACCGCGAGCTCGTCCCTGGCCGGATCGAGACCGAATACGCGCACCTGCCCGCGCTGCGGCCGGAGCAGATTGAGCAGACACTTCATGGTGGTCGTCTTGCCGGCGCCGTTGCGGCCGAAGAGTCCATAACAGCGGCCGGGCTGCACGGTCAGGCTCAAGTCATGCACCGCCTCCGCGCGCCCGTAGGCGTACGCGAGATTCTCGATCTGGATTGGGCGGAATCAGAGAATTCATGGCTGGTTATCTCCTTACGGCTCCTTATGGCTCCTTTTGGTCCTTATCGCTCCTTATGCCCTTCATTGGCACGCCGTTTGTCGTCGAGCACGTCCAGTCGTTCACGGACCAATTCGAGAAATTCATCGCGGGGCACCTGCAAATGGTGCGCCTGCACGATGGTCTGGTCGACCTCCTTGGTCAGCAGCCGGCGCCGGACTTCCTTGCGCAATGCAGATTGATTTTCTTTCAGGAAACAACCTCGTCCCGGCTGCGTCTCGATCACGCCCAGGCTTTCCAGTTCGGAATAGGCTTTGGCGACCGTGTTGCGGTTGACGCGCAGTTCCTCAGCCAGGGGACGGATGGAGGGGAGCACCTCGCCGGGATGGAGCGCCCCCGAGGCGGCGGCGGCTTTGACCTGATCCACAATCTGGAGATATATCGGTACGCCGGACTTGAAGCTGACGACGAATAACATAATCCACCTATACAGGCGACATAAGTTGTAGCGACGGGCTTCACAGCCCGGCATCTTCCGCCCCACGCCATTCTGGCCACCGGCATCCGGTGCCGGGCTGAAGCCCGCCGCTACAACTTACGCCGCTCGATATAGAACGTCATTGACCTACTGTCATAGGACAATAGGACAGTTCAATTGGGTTATCGGCACAACTCGCAAAAACTTTAGGCTGTTTTTTGGCGTTCCGGGAAAAGAAGCCGGCGAGGACACTGCACGTGACCAAGGGCAGTTTCTACTAGCACTTCAAGGACCGAGATGAAAGGCTCTCAGAGGCTACGCAGCCGGCTTGAGGGCGGACTGTAGAATCCACTGAATCTGGGCGGGTTCGAAGGGAGGGGCGCAGTAGTCTGCCGCCCCGAGCTCAAGGGCATTCAGCCACGAGGACACTTCCGGCAGCCGGCTGACCGCTACCACCGGGAGCCCGGGCTTTTCCGCCTTCATCGCTTCCAGCAGCGGCGCGCAGTGCTCCCGCTCGGCCGGGCAGAACACCACGCCGGCCTCCGCCTGGTCGATCAAGCGCAGGGCCAGATCGCGAGGCAACAGAGGTCCCAGGCAGACGGTGTATCCCTCTTGAGCCAAGACCCTCCCCAACTCTTCCGCCAAGCCTTCGGCCAGACCCATTAGAACCACTGTCGGCAGGGGCCCGTTTTGCTTGACGCCTTCTGCCATAACCGCCTCCTTGCCCCCGCCCACCAGCACCGAAAGAGAATTGACGAAGTGGACGCTGAAAACCTTCAAGCGTGCCATTCTGGGTGCAGCGAAGAATCTCTCTTTGGTTTCCACGATTGGGGTGAATAGAACAGAGATTCTTCGTTGCGCTCACAATGACCTACGGACTGACTGCTGACGGCATGTATAGCTTAGAATTCGAACTCCGCCATGTCCAATCGAAAGTATTTATTTATAGTATAGCACGAAGGCTAGGAAGAAAATGATGAATTATGAATGATGAATGATGAACAAAAAGTACGTTGTGCCTGTTCCTGTTCATGATTCACAATTTATCGCTGGTAATCGCTGGCTTGTGCTCTTTCTTCTTATTCATCATTCATCATTCACAATTCATCATTCCTTTTCTACCGTCTACCCGCCACCGGGCTGAGGCCCTGCTTTTCCTCCGTTACTTCCTCCGGCCAGGGCCGCTGGGGCGAGCAGTTTTTGATTACTCCGATCAGTTCCTGGAGCTTGATGGGCTTGGAGACGTAGCCGTCCATGCGGGCCGCCAGGCACCGCTCGCGGTCTCCTTGCATGGCATGGGCGGTCATGGCGATGATGGGCACGTGCTTCGCGGTAAGCTTTTCCCGCTCGCGGATCGCCGCCGTGGCTTCGAAGCCGTCCATTTCCGGCATCTGGATGTCCATCAGGACCAGGTCGAAGCCCTGCTTTTCAAGTTGGTCCACTGCCTCACGTCCATTGCCCGCGACGGTTACGTGATGCCCCTGCTTCTCCAGCAGGCGTGCCGCCAGCTTCTGGTTCACCAGGTTATCTTCGGCCAGCAGGATGCGCAGGTGTTTCTCCTCGCGCAACGAGTGGCGGGTGACCAGCGCTGGTTTTGTCTCCCCGTGCTTCGAGCCGGTTACGCGCAGGATGGCATCCCGCAATTCCGATTGGCCCACCGGCTTGGTAAGATAGCCCTCCAGCCCCACTTCGCGGCAGCGGGCCGCGTCGCCGCGCTGTCCGGCTGAGGTCAGCATCATGATGGAGGTACTCGCGAGGCCGGGGTTTCTGCGGATCTCGTCGGCCAGTTCGAATCCGTCCATTCCCGGCATGTCGCAATCGGTGAGGACCAGTCGAAATGACTGTTCGGCGGCGCGCGCCTTTGCCAGGGCCCCCAGGGCGTCGACGCCGCTACCTGCCAGCGTCGGCTCGGTGCCCCACGCGGCAAGCAGGCCGCCGAGAATGCGAAGATTCGTATCGTTATCGTCTACCGCGAGCACGCGCATGCCCTTTAGTTGGACCGCTTCCAGAGGTTCTGCAGGGGGTGCGGCTTGGGAGACGCCGAAGCGTGCCGTGAAGTGGAAAGTGCTGCCTTGGCCGGGAATGCTCTCCACCCAGATCCGGCCCCCCAATAGTTCCACCAGCCGGCGGGAAATGGTCAGTCCCAGACCCGTCCCGCCAAAGCGGCGGGCAGTGGAGCCGTCCGCTTGGGTAAACGCCTCGAAGATACGTGCCTGCTTCTCGGGAGGAATGCCGACGCCGGTGTCGTGGACACTGAAGTGGAGGAGCGTGGCCCCGTCTACGGCGGACTCCCGCCGGACTTTCAGGTTGATCTCACCCGTTTCGGTGAATTTCAGCGAGTTGCCCAGCAGGTTGATCAGGACCTGGCGCAGGCGGCCGGGATCGCCCGCCAGAGCCTCGGGCACGTCCGACTCGATGTCGCAGTTTAACTCCAGACCTTTTCGGTGGGCGCGCAAGGCCAGCGTCTTGAGGGTGGGCTCGATGCTGCCGCGCAGCTTGAAATCAATGGATTCCAGCTCGAGCTTGCCAGCCTCAATTTTGGAGAAATCGAGAATATCGTTGACAAGGGTGAGCAAGGAGTCGGCGGAGGCCCTCACCATGGTGGCGTAGTCGCGCTGCTCCGGGTTCAATTCCGTTTCCAGAAGGAGGTCCGCCATTCCCAGTACACCGTTCATGGGAGTGCGAATCTCGTGACTCATGCTCGCGAGGAACTCACTCTTGGCTCGATTGGCCGCGTCGGCGCGCGAAGTTTCCAGTTCCGCGCGGGCCTTCGCCTGTTCCAATTCCAAGGTGCGCGCCGTCACCGCCTCCTCGAGCTTCCGGCGAATCCGCTTCTCGCGCAAGTTCCCACGGCGCAGAATCAAAACCACGATCGCCGGGAGCAGGGAACCCAGCAGAGCTAGAAACCACCAACTGCGCCACCAGGGAGGACGAATTTCAAAGGCGAACACCGCCGGCTGTTTGCTCCACCGGCCCCAGCCGTCGCGCGCCTGCACCTCCATGCGGTAGTCGCCAGGCGGCAATCCCGGGAAATCCAATTCCGTTTGCGATGTGTCCCGCCAATCGCTAAAGAGCGGTGGAAGCCGATAGCGGAAGAGGAGGGAGTTCTCGCGGGCGAAGCTGAGCGCCGAGTAACGGACGACCAGGGAGTTCGACGCGTGGCCCACCGAAGTGGCGCTGTCTTGGGTGACCCGGTTCTTTCCTAACGTCAGCCTGGTGAAGACGATCGAAGGAGGCCGCGCGTCGAGCGCTTTCGCGCTGGCTGTGAAACGCGCCAAGCCGCCACTGGTGCCGATCCAAACGGCGCCATCGGGCTCCGCCGCGAAGCCGTTGTGATCACAATCGTTCCAGATCAGGCCATCGCTCTTGTCGTACTGATTCCAGCGTTCTCCGTCCCCGACCCACACGCCCTGATCGGTTCCTGCCCAAACCCGGCCGCGGGCATCAAGGCCAACGAAATAGATCAGTTCTCCCCGCAGACCCCGGTCGCTGCCGTAGTGGGCCATGGAGAGATGGTCCCCATCCATCCTCATCCGGGTCACGGTGCCGGAGTACAAATAGCCCACCCAGACCTCATTGGGTCCGTGCGCGGCGACGCTGATTACGACGTTATGGCGGAGCCCATCGGCGGTGGTGATCTGCCGCCAGCGGCTTCCTGACCGCCGGAAGAGTCCCACCGTAGTCCCCACCAGGATTTCCCTGTCGGGCCCCGCGGCGACCGCCCAACAACGAACCGCCGGAACTTCTTCGGCGCGGCGGAATCGCTTTTCCGAAAGCTTGGCGACGAACAGGCCATGCTCCGTGCCTGCCCAGATCTGGTGCTCCCCATCCAAAGCCAGAGAGAAGGGCAACAGCCCTCCCAGCCCCTGCCTTTGGTTAAACCACTCAATCCGTCCGGTTCGCGAGTCGATCCGCGCCGCGCCGTGGCGCTCCGTGCCCAGCCATAGGCTGCCATCGGGTTCGCGTTGCAAGGCGTGGACCGGCAATCGGCCGACTTTGGGGTGCCTTTGCCATGTCCAACGGTCACCGGTCCTCCGCCCGACCAACAGGCCGTCCTCCGTGCCGGCTAGCACTGTACCGTTGCGCAGGGGTAGGATCTGGTAGACCAGCTCACTATCCAAACCGCTGTCGGAGGTGAAAGCCTCCCACTCACCGTAGCCTCTCCATCTTGCTAATCCGTGTCCGGCGAGACCCAGCCAGATGGAACCCTCGCGGTCGCGCATTACGGAATAGACCGGCCCCTGGAGCCCCTGGCGATTGCCGACGGTTCGGAAATGGCCCCCTTCGTTGACGGCAAGTCCTTCCACGGTCGGTACCAGTAACCGGCCCCCGCTATCCACTTCTAACTGGCTTGAGCCTGCCAGTTGCGGGATCCCGTGGTTTGAAGCATCGAACCGCGCGCTTCCGCGGCGCAGCACCGCGACCCGCTGCAGATCTTGCACCCAAAGAGCACCGCTTCCGTCGCGGCGGATGCTCATCCAGTTTCCCTTGGGAAGGCCCTCTGCCTTGCCAAAAGCCGTGACCTTTTCACCTGCGATCCGGCACAGGCCGACGCCGCAACCGTACCACGTGGCGCCCGGCTCCAGGAAGATGCCGTACGCAGCGGCACCGCCGGCGCCGGCCGGCGCGGACATGAGGCGAAGCGCAAGACCGGTGCCTGGGGCCGCCTTTGTCGCCACCACCAGACCGGCTTCCGTCGAGATAAAGGTCCGGCTTTGTCCGTCGAACAGAATGCCGCTGTAGCTGTCCACACCGCCGGCGCCGGGTAGCGCCACTCTTTCGAAGCGCTCTCCTTTTTGCCGGTAGAGTCCTTCGCGGTACCCCACGAGCAAGCTACCATCCGGTGCCTCGCCGAGACTCAGGGCGATTCCTCGAGGGAGACCCTGGTCCGGCCCGTAATGCTGGAACCGTTGGCCATCGAAGCGGAAAACACCCCCTTCCGTCCCCAGCCAGAGAAACCCGGTTCGATCCTGAAAAAGGACCTTCACCGCCAGGTTGGTGAGACCATCTTCGGTCACGTAGTAGCGAAAACTGTAACGCTGGGCCTTCGCTGGCATCGCCAGGGTCAGAAGAGACAGGAGACCCAGGATGGCGCGGAGGGACCCTCTCGCTTTGTGACTCGCATCCAGCATACGAAGATAGAATCGGCCTGCTCGGAGAGTTCCTTTAGTGGTTTCTCTCCTCTGCGTTTGGTGGCGACCGCAGTTTGGAGGTGTGAAGGCATTGCGAGAGGCCTTTCGGCATAGAGACACAGCGCGGCCTTGAGCCGCAACCAAAACAAGACGCCAACACAGAGGCCGCAGAGGAGCCACGGAGGCCACGGAGAAGAAGTGCGCGCTCATCTCGTTTCTTCTCTGCGTCTGTGCCTTCGCGCTTAATTCTTCACGCCCTTTATGCCTTTCTATGGCGGAGTGAGCGATGCAACAGGAAAGCATCATATAATGGCGCTGGTTCAATTGAGATCATCGCGGGTCGTCAAGGTGAGCTCTTATTTCAGAAGCCGGCTCAGGTTCGGATGGCCGGGGTTCGTGCTTGCCGTTGCGCTGGTTGCGTGTCGCACCGGGCTAGCTCAAGACCGTCCAGGGAGCCCAGCGGCAAGCCCTGCCGCTGCCGACACTCCCGAAGCGCATCTGGGAGCCGGTTACGACGACCTGAAAAACAGCCGTTACGAGGCCGCGGCGCGTGAGTTTCGGGCCGCTCTGGCGCTCGATCCCAAGCTGGTGATGCAGGCGCGATTTCCCCTGGCGGTCTCGCTTTTCGAGTCGCACCAGCCGGAGGAAGCGCGCCGCGAGTTCGAAGCCGTGCGTCGCGACGCCGGCGACGGTCCCAGCGTCGAGTACTACCTGGGGCGGCTGGACCTTGCGGAAGGTAAGCTGGACGCGGCGATCGCGGAACTGGGCAACGCGGCATCCCATCCGCCGTTCCCGGACACCGCGGCTTACCTGGGGTCGGCCTACCTCAAGCGGCACGACTTGGTTTCCGCCGAGAAGTGGCTCCGCAAAGCTGCCGAATTAGCCCCGCGCGACGCGGCCCTAGAGTTCACGTTAGGCCAGCTTTACAAGGAAGCGGGACGGAAGGAGGAGGCCCAGCAAGCGTTTTCGCGATCGGAGGAGCTGCGCCTGCGGGAGGCGCTGGTGGACCGGCTGAGGGTCGACTGCACGCAGAAGCTCGCGCAGGCTTCGCTTGACGAGGCTCGCGCGGTTTGCGACCAGCTTTTCGACCCTGACGACGTGGAGAAACTCACCATTCTGGGCACCCTCTATGGCAACCACGGTGATAACGAGGCGGCGCTGAAACCGCTGCTCCGGGCCGCCGAACTGAGCCCTAAGTCTCCCCAGATGCAGTACAACCTCGCCATGTGCTACTTCCAGTTGGGACGCTACCGGGAAGCTCGCGAGCCGCTGGCGAAAGCGGTGGAGCGATGGCCCGACATGTTTGCGCTCCGCGCGCTATTGGGCGCCGTGCTCTACAACCTGGGCGAGGAACTTCCGGCCTACGAAGCCTTCCACCACGCGCATGAGCTCAATCCGCAGGATGCGGCGACTTCGAGCGCCTTGTACCAACTGACGGTCAGCCTGGCGGAGAAAAGCCTGGCGGGCAAGCAATACCCCGACTCACTGCGCTACCTCAACGAGGCGGCGAAGCTGCGCCCGCAGGATGCGGAGCCACATCGCCGGCTGGCGACAATCTACGACGCCACCGGCCGGCCGGCAGAGGCGGAGGCGGAACGCCGTCAAGCGGAGCGCCTGACGCCACCCGGCGGCGCGAAACAAAAGTGATTGTAAGAAGTCGAGAGTCGAAAGTTGAGGGTCGAAAGTGAAAGAGGGCTTTGAAGCTTTGCGGAAGCTGGCACGCGCTTACTTCTTCCCTTTCGACTTTCAACTTTCGACTTCTTGTTGCGCCACATCAGTGGATCATTCAGCACTCAGTTGTTGTTCTGTATCCTCTGCAGGATATCCTGGGCGCGGGCCTGGGCAAGATGGAGAAAGTGAGGGTTGCGAGCGATCTCTTCCAGCGTGGGGACCAGTAACTCGGGATCGGCGAGAGCCTGGTTATCGAGCTCGATCTGAATCTCGCGCAGCTCTTGCGGCAGGCCGAGGTGGTCGTACTTGATGGCGAATTCGAGGCCGGCAACGTGCTGCTCCACCATGGCGATCTTCTCGAAGAGGTCAGAAAGGTCGCGAGCATCGCGGTTGACCGTATAGTTAAACTCCACCTCACGCTTCTGGCCTCCCACCTCGTAGATGAAGGTCTTCTGCCCCAGGTCGGCCACCTTTCGGTGGCTCTCCAGGTCCACCGCCTGGAAGTCGCTTAGGCGATCCGCCAGTTCAAACAGTTGCCGGGTGATGGCCTGCGTAAGCTTGAGCGGTCGAGGTTCGGGGGGATCGGAAAGCTTGCGGCCCTCGTATTCACCGGCGCCGTTCCTGTCTACACGGACGGAAAGATACTCGGGAGTGCTGCCCTTGAACACGCGACGGTAGGTCAGCCTGGGGACCCCTTCGTCGGCGGCTCGGTCGGTGCCGGGGGAGGCGGCGCTTTGACCTGCGGCCAGCAGTGCTCCCCGCGACAGCCCCACAGCCAGAACCAACTGAATGGCGCAACTGAAGGATGACCTCGTCCTCATCGTCCTCATCGTCGTCATTCAGCTTTGATGCACGCGCCGAGGACCACGGATCAGGGTTCGGAACGGACCACGGCCGGCAGAGCAGCTTGTCAGGGACGCGTGGCCACTGACCATGATCTCTAATCCCCCAAACCCCCTACTTGGCGTGCGCGAGCGCGAACGCCTGGATCTCGGCTTCGTCGATGTCGAAGTTGGAGTGCACGTGCTGGACGTCGTCGTGGTCTTCCAGTTCCTCGGTGAGCCTCAGCATCTGGGCGGCTTCCTTGCCGGTCAGCTTCACGTGGGTCTGGGGGACCATGGAAACTTCCGCATGGATGGGAGTAATCCCGGCGGCTTTCAGTTTGTCCACTACCTCGTGGAAGGCACCGGGCGAGGAGAGAATCTCCCAGTTCTCGCCGTCGTCGAGCAGATCGTCCGCGCCCGCGTCGGTGATGATGTTCAGAAGGGTTTCCTCGTCCGCCTTGCTCTTCTCCACCAGAATATCGCCCTTCTTGCCGAACATCCAGCCCACGCAGCCGGTCTCACCGAGGTTGCCGCCCGATTTCGTGAAGGTGTGCCGGATCTCGGCCAGGGTTCGATTCTTGTTGTCGGTGGCGACTTCGAGCATGATCGCCACCCCGCCGGGTCCATAGCCCTCCCACACCACTTCTTCGTACACGGAACCGGGTAGCTCGCCGGTCCCCTTCTGGATGGCGCGCTTGATGTTATCGGCCGGCATGTTCTCGGCCTTGGCGGCCAGCACGGCCGTCCGCAGGCGGGGGTTCGAATCCGCATCGCCGCCGCCCATGCGCGCCGCCACCGTGATTTCCTTGATCAGCTTGGTAAAAATCTTGCCGCGCTTGGCGTCCAGCGCGCCCTTCTTGTGCTTGATCGTTGCCCACTTGGAATGACCAGACATAATGACGACCTCTCGCGAAGCATTCGCCGCCTCAGGCTCTCCGGCCGCAGCGAATCCAATTAATCGCTAGCCCATGGTAGCACAAGAACGCCGCCAGCAGAAGGGGACAAAAGTGCGGTGCAGTGCGGTGCGGGACATCAGGGGATGGCACGACGGGCACGCTATTTCGAGTTGACGCAAAACCGAGCGCGACGGGAAGATTCGAGCCGCAGAGTCCTTCGCTCTGCTCAGGACAGGCTCTTGGAAAGCGCGTCTGCGCCACGCTTGCCTTCTGATATACTGCCCGGCAATAACGCCGGGGACTCCGGCGCCCGCCGCGCCATCGAGTTCTTCGAGCAGGCACTGGCAATAGAGCGAGGTCGGCGACCCGCGCGGCGAGGGCGTCAGCCTCTGGAACAGGAGCTTGGCGTTCAAGAGCCTGGGCAATCGCGTCCAGGCCCTCGCTCACGCCGAGGCCGCCGTCGAGATTTACGAGCAGATCAAAGACCCCAATGCCGCTAAGGTGCGGCGCCAACTGGACGACTGGTGCAAGGCCGGCGCGTAGGCTCGTGTTCCATTGCTCCTGCGCCCTACTCCTTCACCATGACCAATTTCTGTTTGCCCATGCCGAAGTCCGTTTCCACGGTTTCGGTCTTCCCATCCTTGGAAAGGGTTCGCACCTCGGTGAGCTGAAGCCCCCTTTCGTCTCGGACCACTGTCACCAGGCTGTCACCGTCCCAGTGCGTTTTGGTCTTCATGGTGTGTCCGGCGACCATATTGATGTTTTCGGCGTCGTCCGTTGTATACCTGACGGACCGCTTGTCTTCGCGGCCGGACTGCGTCGTGGTGGTGCTGACGACGAGAGTGGGCTCATGGTGGTCGATGATCTCGGTCACCTCGTCGGGCTGCGGCCCCTGGCCGAAATCGCTCTTGGATTTATCCAGTTTCCAATGGCCGGAAAAGTCGGGCTTGGCGTCCTGGCAAAATGTCGCTTGGTACGAAAGAACGAGCATTGCGAGAACAACCAGAAGTACTCCTCTAACGGCATTCTTTGTCCATTCGTGTTTGTTCACGTGTTTCTCTCCTCCTTCTTTGGGTTTACCAAAACTCCTTAACTCGCCTCGCCGATCAATTGGGACTGGAAGAGGCGAATGGTGCCGCCCTGAAGGGCGCCTCTACGACACCGTCAGTTCTGACGCAGAGCCACCAGGGGATCGACCGAGGCCCCCCTTCGGGCCGGGAAATAGCTGGCGAGGAGCGCCACTCCCGATAGTAGGAGTGAAACGACCACAAACGTCGCCAGGTCGGTGGCTTTCAGTCCGTAGAGCAACCCAGCCAGGAAACGCGTCAGGGCGATGGCTCCGGCGAGCCCCAGCGCGATGCCAACCGCCACCAGCATTCCGGCCTCGCCGACGATGGTCCGCAACACATCGCTTGAGTTGGCCCCCAAAGCCATGCGGACGCCGATCTCGTGGGTTCGCTGCGCGACGGAGTAGGACATCACGCCATAAATACCGACGGCTGCTAGAAGCAGCGCCATGGTGGCGAAGACACCGATCAGCAGCGTCTTGAACCGCCGGGGCGCCACCGAAGCCTCCAGGCGTTCTTCCATCGTCTTCACGTCATAAACCGGCTGCTTCTTATCCACTGATTGAACCTCAGCCGCCACGGCATTCGCGAGACTGGTCGGGTCGACGGCCCCGCGGACCACCAGTCTCGCTGAGCCCAGGTGCCCGACCTCAGGGTAGGGCATATAGATCGCGGGCCCGGCCTCACTTTCCAGAGTCTGCAGTCTGACGTCGCCAACCACTCCCGCGATCGACCGCCACGGCTCCGGAGCTTCCGGAAACCCAAGCTTCAGCCTTTTGCCTACCGGGTCTTTACCGGGGAAGAATCGCTGCGCGAGCGTCTGATTGATGAGAACCTTGCCCGAGTTTTCCTGCATGTCCCGGTCCGTGAAACTCGCCCCTTTAACCAACGGGATGCCCATCGTTCGAAAGTAGTCGCAACTGACCACCAACTGGTTGACCAGGCGTTGGGCGCCCTCCTCAGGAGGCCAGGGTGGCTCGCCCTCGATAGAGAAGAGGGCCTGGTCGCCCATTCCTTGAGCCATGGGTAGCTGGCTGGTCGTGCCAGTGGACTGCACTCCGGGCAGTGTCTGGACCCGGCGGAGCACTTCGCGGAAAAACGCAGCCTGCCGGGCGGGATCGGGGTATCTGGAACGAGGAAGTTCGATGGCCATGCTCAGGACGTTCTGGGCCCGGAAGCCGGGATTCACGTCGCGCAGCCGCATGAAGCTTCGGACCATCAGTCCGGCGCCGATGAGCAGGACCAACGTCAGTGCCAGTTCGCCAACCACCAACAGGTTTCGGAAACGGAAGGGGCCCCAGCGAAGTGCCCGGGACTCGCCGCCTTCGTTCAAAATGGAGCTCAGATCGATCTTCGTCGTGGCGAGTGCCGGTGCCAGGCCGAAGAACACTCCGGTGGCGAGCGACAGGACGAGGGCGAAGACGAGTACCAAATGATCGATCTTGACCTCTTGTGCGCCCGGCAGGCTGGAGGGGATCAAGGCCGTCAGCGAGTGCATTCCCCAGGTTGCTAGAAGGAGGCCGGCCGTCCCGCCCAGAACTCCCAGCAGGATGCTTTCGGTGAGGAACTGCCGCACCAATCGCAGGCGGCCCGCTCCCAGCGCGGCGCGAATGGCAATTTCCTTGCCGCGAGCGAGTCCACGTCCCAGCAGCAGATTGGCGACATTGGCGCAGGCAATCAGGAGGACAAATCCCACGGCCCCGAAAAACGCCAAGAGTGACAGGCGGAGGTTGCCCACGAGGCGCTCGTGCAGGGGGAGCATCATCACTTGTACGCCCTGATAGCCCTGGGGGTACTGCTGCTCCATTCTCTTGGCGATGGTGGTGACGTGCGCGCGCGCCTCGTCCAAAGCGACGCCTGGCCTGAGTCGTGCCATTGTCCAGACAATGCTCATCCGTTGCCGCCTGAACTCTGTGACTGGGTCGAGCGCCAGCGGCACCCAAACGTCGTACTCGCCGAAGATGTGAAAGCTTGGAGGAAGCACGCCGATGACGGTGTAGCGCTCGTCGTCCAGCGTCACAGCCTTGCCGACCGCGCGCCGGTCTCCGCCAAAGCGGCGGCGCCACAGTTCGTGGCTCAGCAAAACAACGTTGTTTCGGCCCGGCCTGTCCTCCTCGGGCAGGAAAGTGCGGCCCAGCAATGGCTGCACGCCGAGCATGGGAAAAAATTCGGCCGAGACTAAACCCGCCGCCAGTCTCTCCGGTGTGTCGACGTTTGTGAGGTTGAAGTTGCGACTCGAGAACGCTGCGACGTGTTCGAAGACTTCATGCTGCTTGGCCCATTCCAGGAAATCGGCGCCGGTCACGATCTGGGCCTTAAACCGCGGCAGCGATTGCGTGATCCAAACCAGGCGGCCTGGATCTCGGTACGGCAGGGGGCGCAGCAGGGCGGCATTCACCACGCTGAAGATGGCCGTGGTAGCGCCGATTCCCAAAGCCAGAGCTAGAACGGCCGCCAGCGTGACCACGCGGTCCTTCAGCAACATGCGGCTGCCGTAACGAGCATCCTGGGCAAAGGCCTCGAGGAGAGCGGCGCCGCGGATATCGCGGCAGGTCTCCCTCACCCGCTCGAACCTGCCGAAACGTTCGATGGCGTCCCTCCTGGCCTCTTCCGGCGACATCCCGGCCGCGATGCTCTCCTGAATCCGCAGCTCGATGTGGAAACGAAGCTCATCTGCGACTTCCTGGTCGATTCGATCGCGTTGAAATAAGGCCCGGAGATCGTTAAGAAGCGCCTTGATGGAAGCCACCGCTTGCCCCCTTTCACGTTGTCTGCATCACTTTTGAGATGGCTGTCGAGAGAGTGGCCCAGGATGACGTCTCGTCCTCCAGTTGCCTGCGTCCAGCCTTGGTCAGCTTGTAGAACCTCGCCCGCCGGTTGTTTTCCGAGGGCCCCCACTCGGACTCGATCCAACCACGCCGCTCCATGCGATGAAGCGCCGGGTACAAAGACCCTTCTTCCACCTGGAGCACGTCCTCGGATAACTGCTGGATTCTTCTCAGCACCGCATAACCATGCAGCGGACCCGCGGTCAGAGTCTTGAGAATCATCATGTCCAACGTGCCTTGAAGCAGTTCGGGCTTTGCCGCCATAGTCTTCTCCCTAGAAGCTCTAGGGAGAGATGGTAGCATATCCCACCCCTAGAATGTCAAGGGAGTGGATCTGGGAGTTTTCACCAAGCGCTACCCGGCCCGGAAGGCCCGCGCGGTGCCCGACTTTTTCCTCTCCGACATGGACTCGGCGTCTTTCAGGCCCAGGACGTGGGGCCCGATGCTTACGCGCTCGCCCACAGCCAGTCGCTCCGGCACACGGCCAGGCTCGGCACGTGAGCGTTCATGCGAACCGACTTCCATAGCCCGACTAATATTCTTCTTGACAACAGGTTCTCGGGTGGCGTATGATGTTGTTTTTTGGGTGACGTACGCGAGACAGCCCGGCGGAGAAGTTTACCCTTGAGCGGAACGAGGGGCTTAGGGCATTATTAGACCCAAGATAGTCCGGGAAAGCGGGAGGCGGGAAATCGACGTGGACACTAGGAATTCTAAAAATGGGAGATTGCGCCGGAAGCATGCCGCCCCAAGCCCGATTGGTGGGGAGTTAGGGATTGCCGGGGCCCCTTGCAATCAGGCGAGGGGTGCACTTGCGGTCTGAACCGCAATATCATTTAAAACCAAGAGGATGTCCAGCACTATTTCCCTCCCGATTGCTGAATTGGGACCTGTCGGACAGGGAGGGCGAACGACGCTGGATGAGGGATTGAAGAAGGTCTATCGAGGGTGGCTAAAAGAGCTTGTTGGGATGGGAAACAGAGACGTTAGAACGGAATCAAACCCAAGGTACTTAAAGTTTTTCTTATCAATGAGATCGATCAAAAACAAGCGAATCAAACCCATGGCGAATATCTCCATATGTGTCAATCGCTTGGAGTGGCTTGGAGTCCCGATTTCGGGGAAATATGAATGGATCGGACCTCGCCTACGCCTAACACTGATTCACCCGAGACGCTTCCGGGCCTACCCGAACGCAAGGAGGACTCGATGCCGCCACACCCGACCGATCACCCTGGCCTTCTTCGCATTCCCGGCCCGGCCTTGACGGCCGTCTCGGTGCGCTTCGCCCTGCTTGCCGACCGTGACGATTTCGCCCCCGCCTCGTGGCCGCAACACCCCTTGGCGGCAAGTGCCGCCTACCCTGGGTGGTGGGAGATCGATCTGGATCTGCTAGGGCTGGCCGACGGCGATTACGAATACGAGTTTGTGGTCAACGGCAACGGAAGCGCTCCGGTGGCCGATCCCTATGCCGACCAGATCACGCGCTTCGGCGGATACCGCGGGGTCTTCACCATCAGCGACGGCAGGCGGGTGCCGAAGACGTTTCGCTGGGACGGCGAGGTGCCGCCGGGAACGAGTCTGCCGCAGAACAACGAAGTCGTGATCTACGAGATGCCGGTGAAGTGGATGTCGTCGGATCCCGGTGAGAACGCGCCTCTGGTGGAACTCGGGACTTTTGACAAGGTCATTTTCGAGCACCTGGACGATCTGGTGGGCATGGGTGTGAATTGCATCGAACTGCTGCCCGTCGAGGACTCGCCCCAGACCCTGAACTGGGGCTACGGCACGCGGTTCTTTTTCACCCCCGATTACGACATCGGGTCGCCCGTCGACGCGAAGTTTTTCGTCAAATCGTGCCATCAACGCGGCATTCGCGTGCTGCTGGACGTGGTGATGAACATGTTCGCGCCCCAGTGTCCGCTGGCCGCGCTGGCGACGCAATGGTTCTATACGCCGGAGTCACCGGGCCGGACGGATTGGGGTCAGGACCTGTTCCTCTTCGACACACCTGCCTACGGCAACTACTTCGCGGCGCGCGAATTCCTCTGTGAGATGGCCGAGTTCTGGGTGTCGGAGTACCACGTCGACGGCTTCCGCATCGACGATTTCGCGGACATCAACAACTGGGACTTCGTGCAGGAGTTTCACGATCGCGCCACGGCTGAGAGCCAGTCGCTGTTTCCCGGCAAGCCGTTTCTGGTGGTGGCCGAAGACTCCGACGGCCGCTTTGTGACCACCGAAGACGATTTCGGGAACCCCAATGGGCGCAAGGTGACGGACGCCATCTGGAACTTTCGTTATCGAGATGAAATCAGGCGCCTCCTCACCAACGCCATCAGCACCAATTGGGGCGAGCCGTCGCGCTCGACCCGCGTCGCACACCTGATCTCCAAGGACGGCGTCTGGAACGACTGGAACCATGCGTTCGATCCCGGTTACGCGGATATGGCGGACGCCGTGGATTACATCACCTCCCACGACGTGGCGGACGCGCCCCGCCTGATGAACGTGATTCTGGGGCCCATGTTGCAGGCCGCGCAGCTCGGTGACGGCGGAGTCCAGAGCGTGCGCCGCGCCGTGGATGGCGCGGACACCTCTTCCAATCCGGTGCTGCAAGCCACGGTGCAGGCGGCATTCCAGCGGGCGCTTGGCGCTTTCGCCATCCTGATGACCTCGGTGGGAATGCCGATGTTCCTCGCCGGCGAGGAGTTCGGTGACGTGCACGATACGGACTATATCGACGTGAACGCGAAGCAGCAGGACCCGGTGCAGTGGGGGCGGGCGGCATTCCGCGGCAACGCCGATCTGAAAGTCAACGTCGCCAGATTAATCCAACTGCGGACCTCGCATCCTGCTCTCCAGCGCAATGAGGTGCAAGCGTTCTATTTTCATCCTCAGTTTGACGACAATGACAGTCCGCGTGTGTTTGCGTATTGTCGGACCGGCGGCCAGCCACTGGGGGTCTCCGGGCAAGTAATCGTGATCGCCAACATGGGGCCCCAGTCGTTTCCGAATTACGATATCCCGGGGTGGCGCTGGGGTGCTTCGGCGCTGACGGAGATCGGTGATCCAGCCACCGCGCCGGCTTATAACCCGATGACCGGAACCTTATCGCTCTCGCTCAATTCGTTCCAGGCGCGAGTTTTCAAAACCTGAACTGGGCCTGCGCTCCCAGGCTCGGCTTGATTTTCCGGTGCCGCCCCGGTAGCATAGGCCTTTCCATGGTCGTCTTTGGTCGTGCGCCGTTTGTTTCTTGTCTGTCGATGGAAAGCATGAGTCAACGGCGAAGATCGGCGTTCTTTGGAAAGGGACACGGCACCAGTTACTAAGGCCGAGCAACGAGTGGATCAATTCTCTCTCCGATCCAATTTCGAGCATCAAAGTTGAGGACAACATTTCCATGAAATCAGCCAGCAGACTCTGTTCCATGCTTTTTCTCACGGCAGCCTTCATGGTGATGGCGGCTGCTATCAAGGCGGTTGGCCAGCCCCCGGATCAGCCGGACGGGGAGGCGCTCTACAAACAGAAGTGCGCGATGTGCCACGCGCCCGACGGCAAGGGGTACTCAGCCATCAAGACTCCTGACTTCACCAGCCCCAAGTGGCAGGAGAGCAAGACCGACAAGGAAATCGCCGATACCATCAAGAATGGAAAACCCGGCACGCCCATGAAGTCCTTCGCCGACCAGTTGAAGGAGGGCGAGATTGAGGCACTGGTGAAGTATATCCGGTCGCTGAACACCGCCAAGAAGAAGCAATAGGTGTTTGGTAACTGAAATGACTCTGGTGATTGAAGAAGGTGACAACTTTCATCCCTCGGCTCTGAGCGAGCGAGTTGGCCCTGCGCTGGTCTTTCATTGCTAGAGGGCCGATAGCTGACGGATGATAGCTTTCTTCAATCACCCGATCACGCAATCACACATTCATCGGCAGTCGAACATGGACAAAGTTGGTGTAGGCATCATTGGGTCGGCCTTCTCGTCGAACACTCACGCCGAAGCCTTTCGGGAGGTGCCGGAAGCGAAGGTGCTGGCCGCATGCTCCAGCCAGAAGGAACACGTGGAGGATTTCGCCCGCAAGTGGGATGTCCCCGCCGCCGTGACCGACTATCGCAGACTTCTCGAGCGCAAAGATATCGACGCGGTGGTGGTGGGCATCCCCAACGATCTGCACCGCGAGGTGGTGGTGGCGGCGGCGCAGGCGGGCAAACACGTCATCCTGGAAAAGCCGATCGCCCACACGCTCGCTGACGCTGACGCCATGATCGATGCCTGTCGCAAGGGCAAGACGAGGCTGATGTACGCGGAGACGATCTGCTTCTCGCCCAAGTACGCGCGCGCCAAAAAGCTGGTGGAAGAAGGAGCCATCGGCAAGCTCTACATGGTGAAGCAGGGCGAGAAGCACTCGGGCCCGCACTCCGACTGGTTCTACGACGTGAAACGCTCGGGCGGCGGCGCGATGATGGACATGGGCTGCCACGGTATCGAGTGGGCGCGCTGGATGTACGGCAAGCCCAAGCCCAGGAGCGTGACCGCGCACTGCCAGCGCGTGCTCCACACCGGGCGGACCCAGGGTGACGACAATTCGGTGGTGATCCTGGAATTCGAGAGCGGCGGGATCGCGGTGATCGAAGATAGCTGGGCCAAGCAAGGCGGTATGGACGATCGGACTGAATTGCACGGCACAGAAGGTGTGATCTACTGCGACCTGCTGCGCGGCAGCTCAATGGAGACTTACAGCCAGAAGGGTTACGGCTATGCCGTCGAGAAGGCGGGCGCCACCCAAGGTTGGACGTTCACCGCGTTCGAGGAAGCGTACCTCTACGGCTTCGTACACGAGATGCGCCATTTCATCCAGTGCGTGATCAGCGACCGGACCCCACAGGAGACAGGCGAAGACGGGCGCGCCACGCTGGAGATCATCTACGCGGCGTACGAGTCCGCCGGCAGCGGCAAGCGGATTACGTGGCCGTACCAGCCGGAGAAGCCGAGCGACGTGCCGGTGAATGGCTGGCTGAAGAAAAGCAGTTGACAGTTGAAGGTTGAGGGTCGAAAGTAAGAAGGTAGACCGACGACGCGGAAGTCCCTCCCTATGATCGAGAAGTCTCCCGGTGCCACGTGTGCGGAAAGCCGGCGCACCTTCCTGGAAAAGACAGCGGCAGGTCTTGCCGCGGCGCTCGCTGCGGCGAGCCACGCCAGTGCGGCGCCCGCAGCAGCAGGCTTGGCGCCTGCCTTCTCTGAAGCCGCTGCCGCCGGGGATACCAGAGAAATTCGCGACGCCAAGACCAAGATCCGAATCGGGGTATTCGATGCGGCCTTCCAAGATCTTTCCACCGAGCAGTGGCTCGAATTGGTGAATGAACTGAAGCTCGAGGCGGTGGAGATCGGGTCGGGAAACGATCCCGGCCATGCGCACTGCGACCGGGAGGCGCTGCTCGCCGATGACGCCAAGCGGCGCGAGTTCGCCGCTCTCTTTGAAAAGAACGGACTCATCATCAGTGCCTTTAGTTGCCACGGCAACCCGGTCCACCCCGATACCGATAAGGCGCGGCGCGAAGATCGCGTCTACCGCGAGTCGATCGATCTCGCGGCGAAGACGGGCGTGAACCGCATGGTGTGCTTCTCCGGGTGTCCCGGTGACGGCACCGGCAAGCACTCCAACTGGATACAGTCCCTGGAGACGGAGGAGTACGTCGCCATCCTCGAGTGGCAATGGAAGGAAGTCCTGGTCCCCTACTGGAAGGACCTGGCAGCTTACGCGCGAGCGCGGAACGTGAAGATCGCGATTGAAATGGATTCGGGCTATTCGGTGTTCAACGTCGCCACCCTCCTGAAGCTGCGCCAGGCAGTGGGAGACCACGTGGGCGCCAACCTGGATTTCAGCGGCATTTTCCAGCTTGGCATCGAGCCCGTCGCGGTGGTGAAGAAGCTGGGGGCCGAGGGCGCCCTCTTCCACATGCACGGCAAGGATATCCTGATCGACCAGCAAAACACGGCCGTGAACGGCCTCGTGGACCTTACTCCGTACGGGGATCTCGCCCAGCGGTCGTGGTCCTACGCGGATATCGGTTTCGGGCACGACCTGGTGGTGTGGAAGGCGATCGCCGAACAACTGATGGCCGTAGGCTACGAACACGTCATCAGTATCGAGCACGAGTCGCCCTTTACTTCCGGCCGCATCGGCGTGGCGAGGAGCGCCGAGGCGCTCTCTCAGATCCTGCTCGACCGGGCCCAGATTCTGTGAGACACTAAGGGCATCGCGGCCGGCCACCCATGCTTGGCCACCGCCCGAGAGGGCTGAAACCACGCGAGACCGGTTTTTTGCCAGGGCATGGGGTCGGAGGGTGGGGGTGGCTGCGTAGTGGGTGAGTGGCGTCTGACCTCTCGTTCCTTTTGCTTCCAACGGGCAGCGCGGTGCGCGAGAGACCTTTGCCCATCTTTGGCGAAGACCGGTAGTGGCGGTGGATGGTACGGCCTGAGCAGGCCGACGGCGTTACCCTGAGAGCCGCGCCTTGCGTCGGGTTTTCCTGGTTCGGACTGGAGTGAACTTTATGGATCGGAAGTATCGTCAGCGCGGCTATATGGATTCGGGACGAGATCGCGAGCCGCGCGATCAGCAGAAGCCGGGCGGGCCCAAGCCGGAAACGTTTGGACCACGCACCCCGCGCCTGGCTCCCACGCATTCGGTCACACGCTGCTCCAGTTGCGGATTCATGCTGCCGCCCGGCGCCGATCC
>Ga0335081_10004077_pt1 | contig 23069 bp, 21 predicted proteins | sample Lox_Sample_35_FD_206713 | JGI IMG/M metagenome (GOLD analysis project Ga0335081, IMG submission 206713) | Soil microbial communities from Loxahatchee National Wildlife Refuge, Florida, United States - Lox_Sample_3.5 | ecosystem: Environmental > Terrestrial > Soil > Wetlands | place: USA...
CCAGCGCGCTGGACAATGTGCTGGACGGTATCGAGGACACCGCTCACCGCCTGGTATCGTACGAGATCGATCCCGTACCGCGCGACATGGTGGAGTTGGCCACGATCGTGAATTCCTGCGCCATCGCAGGGAAGAAGGCGTTTGAAGCGCTGGCGCAGAAAGGGCCCATTCTGGAACACTGCATCGAAATCAACCGGCTGGAGAACGAGGCGGACCTGATCAGCCGGAGTGCTGTAGCCGACCTCTTCCACAAACAGAAGGACCCCATCACCTTGATCAAACTGAAAGAAGTCTACGAGTTCTTCGAAAACACCATCGACCGCTTCGAGGATGTCGCCGACGTGCTCCAAAACGTCGTCGTCAAGAACGGCTGAACCATGTCCGTCCTCAGCCTCGCCGTGTTCATTATCGCGATCGCACTGATCTTCGATTACATCAACGGCTTTCACGACGCGGCGAACTCCATCGCCACCATCGTGGCAACCCGGGTACTGACGCCGCTTCAGGCCGTGGTGTGGGCCGCCTTCTTCAATTTCGTCGCGGTGTTTGTGTTTGGCACGGCAGTGGCGAAGACGATCGGTAAAGGGTTCGTGGATCTGACGCTGATCACGCCGCCAGTGATTCTCTGCGGCCTCGCGGGAGCGATTATCTGGGACGTCCTGACCTGGTGGCTGGGCCTGCCGACCAGTTCCTCGCACGCATTGATCGGCGGCTATGCCGGGGCCGCCATGGCGCGAGCGGGAAGCCTGCGCGGTTTTCCCCACAGCCTCGACGCACTCCAGGTCCCAGGCGGCGGGCAGTGGCCGCTCACCGTGATGTTCATCTTCGTGGCTCCGCTCATCGGGTTGCTGTCGGCCTACGTGCTGATGATCGCGGTCTACTGGATCTTCCGCGACGCCAGCCCGTCGAAGATGGACCGTTACTTCCGCAAACTACAGTTGTTATCAGCGGCCTCGTTCAGTCTTTCGCACGGATCAAACGACGCGCAGAAGACGGCGGGTTTGATTACCGGTGTGCTGTTCACCTCGCACGAGCTCCAATCCTTCGAGATTCCGCTTTGGGTCCTGTTCGCTGCTCATGCGGCGATCGCTCTCGGAACGTTGAGCGGCGGCTGGCGGATCGTCCGCACGATGGGGACGCGCCTGACTCGCTTGAAACCGCGCAGCGGATTCTGCGCGGAGACCGGAGCCGCCGGCGCCGTTCTGCTGGCCACTCACCTTGGACTGCCGGTCTCCACGACCCACGCAATCGCCGGAGCCATCGCCGGGGTTGGCAGCATCAATCGCCTGAAAGCCGTCCGTTGGGGGATCGCCACCAATATCGTGGGCGCCTGGATGCTCACCATCCCCATGTCGGCGATCATCGCGTGGTTAGCGTTCTGGGCGTTACACGTTACCGCAGGCGCCTAACTACTTTCTGTCGCAAAAATGACGCCTCAGGCGAAGTCGATGCGCGCGATCACCATGCTCGGCAGAGCCTGGTTCCAGCTCTCCGGGATGTGGTCGAACGGCAGGCGAAAGCTCTTGATCTCACCCGGCGCCAGACCACCCATTTTCTTGCTGACAATCGGCACGCGCTCGCGCAGGACCATCTGCCCGTACGCGTCGTAGAACACGCAGTTGATCTCCACCAGTTCCAGCACCCGGTCGCCGGCGTTTTCGATCTTGCCGGTGATTTCCACCACCGACTGCTGCATGTAGCTGTCGTGCGCCTTCATATCGACTTCGCTAAGCTTGAGGCTTTTCACGTAAGCCTTGGCCGGACCGGTCAGCGGAGGCGGAGGCGGAACCGGCCTCTTCGACGCGCGATCCAGATACCAGAATCCCGCCACACCGGCGAGCACCACGAAGCCGATAATGTAGGCGGCCGGCGGTATGACCACCGGCTGTTTTGTGGGAATCGCAGTATTATTTGCCACCAACGGTCATCTCTCCGATCTTCAAAGTGGGGGCAGCCACGGAGCCCCGGAATTCCAGGTCGGAGCCGATTGCCTCCAGGCCCAGGAGCATGTCTTTGAGGTTGCCGGCGATCGTAACTTCGGAAACCGCGAACGCCAGTTCCCCGTTGCGGATCCACATCCCGGCGGCGCCCCGGGAGTAGTCTCCGGTGACGATGTTGACGCCAAAGCCCATCAGCTCTGTGACATAGAAGCCGTTGGGGATCCCCGCAAGGATCTGTTCCGGCGTTTGGACGCCCTTCTCGATGAAAAAGTTCCCGTGTCCGATCCCGGCGTTGCCGGTCAGCCCGCGCGAGGCGTTGCCGGTGGTCTTCAGTCCCAGCTTGCGGGCGGCATAGGTGTTCATGAGGTAACTTTTCAGGACGCCGCGTTCGATGACCACGGTTCGGCGGGAAGGAACTCCCTCGTCGTCAAAGGGCGATGTGCCGAACAGGCAGGGGATGGTGGCGTCGTCGACTACCGTCAGTCCTTCGACCGCCACTTTTTCACCAAGCTTGCCTGCCAGGAACGATTCGTGGCGGTAAATCGACATCCCGTGCACGGCTTCGAAAATGTTATCCAGCAACGAGCGGGCGGTGCGTGGCTCGAAGACCACCGGCACCTTCTGGGTTTCGACCTTCACCGCATTCAGACGGCGGAGAGCCCGCTTGGCCGCGATCCGCCCGACTTCCTCCGGCGACTCCAGCCCGCCATACCCGCGAGCCATGGTGTACCAGTAGTCGCGTTCCATGGAATCGCCGTCCCGCGCCACGGGCACGGTGCTCAAGGAACAATAGCTGGATCGGTACTCCCCGGCGAAGCCGCGGGAATTGGCGAATATGTGACGTCCGAGGTGCGTGTCAAACGAGGCGCCCTCGGAGTTGGAAATCCGCGGGTCTGCCGAAAGCGCTGCTTCCTCGGCGCGCTTGGCAGTCGAGATCTTGAGGGCGGTTTCCAGACCCTCGACGTCCGGGGAGTACAACCCGAGATCGCCTGGGATGCTGCCGAGTTCCTCCCGATCGGGAAGCCCGGCGTGCGGATCCTCAGTAGTAATATCGGCCAGCTCGATCGCGGACTTTACCATGTGGCGAATGCCATCCTCCGAAAGATCGGAGGTATACGAGGAGCCGGTCTTGCGGCCCACCAGAATCCGCAGTCCGGCGCCGCGGGAGCCAGCCTCCTTGAGATTCTCGATTTCGCGCATGCGGATATTGGCGGAGAATTCCTCGCCCTCCGCGATGGTGCACTCCGCGTCGGTGGCCCCGGCGGCTTGGGCGCGCCTCACCACATCCTGCGCGAGTTCGAGAAGTTCCATATGTTATCAGGCTACCATCGGGTCAAGCGTCCGGCGGTCCCGCCCGCTTGGTTGGGGCCGCCGGCGCTAGCAGCGGAATCGGCGCGCCTGGAAATACGCCAAAATCCGGCCTCCCGCTACCCCCAAGACGCCTGATCGCACACGGCACTACACCACGAGCGACGCCCCGGCGATCTCTTCGAGCACGCGTGCAGCTTCCTCCGCCGGATCGCTGGCGCGCGTGATCTGGCGGCCGATCACGAGGTAGTCCGCGCCATCGCGGACCGCATCAGCCGGCGTGGCCACGCGCTTCTGATCGCCCTGCGCACGCCCCGCCGAGCGTACACCGGGCGTGACCAGCAGCGCGCCCGGTGTCAAAATCCGGCGCACCGCAGCCGCTTCCAGAGGCGACGCCACCACTCCATCCACGCCCGCGGACATCGCCTGCCGTGTGCGCACGGCGACCATCTCGGACACCTCGCAGCCGTACCCGAGGTCGTGAAGATCCTCGCGGCTGAAACTGGTGAGCACGGTCACCGCCAGCAGTTTGAGGCCGTCGTTTTCGCGCCCCGCGATGGCCGCCCGCATCACCGAACCCACGCCGTGCACGGTCAGAAACGTCGCTCCGCTGCGCGACACCTGCGCCACGGTGCGCTTCACCGTCTCCGGGATGTCGTACAGCTTCAGGTCGAGAAACACGCGTTTGCCCAGGTCGAGAAGCTCCCGCACGATTCCCATGCCCGCGGCGGCATATAATTCCATGCCCACCTTGTAGAAGTCGATGCGGCTGCCAAGACGCGCGACCATGGCGCGTGCCTCACCGGCCGATTCCAGGTCCAGCGCGACGATGATGGGGTTGTGGTTCATATCAGACGGATCGGTTTCTCCTGCCGCGGCAGGACGCGGCCGATGGTGTACGCGCCGTCGAGCGCGCTTTCGAGTGACGCAGCGTCGGATTCGGGGAGGGCGATGAGCAGCCCCCCCGAGGTCTGCGGATCGTAGAGCAGGTCTTCGACCGCCGGGTCTGCCGAGCCCTCCACCGCACAGGAAGCGAATTCGCGGTTGTTTTTGAGGCCCCCGGGAATGGCGCCTTGCCGCGCGTAGTCCAATGCCCCGGGCAGGAAGCGCAGGGAACTCGTGGCGATCTCGATCGTGACTTGGCTCGCGACCGCCATCTCCCGGGCGTGCCCGATCAGTCCGAATCCGGTGACATCGGTGCAGCCGTGGACGTCGTAATCCAGCATCGCCTCGCAGGCGCGCCGGTTCAGCGTCAGCATCGAATCGATGGAGGCGGCCACATGCTCTTCGGAGGCGATGCCGCGCTTCAAAGCGGTGGAGATCACGCCCGTGCCCAGGCGCTTGGTAAACACCAGTGCATCGCCGGGACGCGCGCCCGCGTTCGGTTTGAAGCGGGAGGGATGCACCAGGCCGGTGACCGCATAGCCGAACAGGATTTCGTCGCCCGAGATGCTGTGTCCGCCCAGGATGGCGCAACCGGCCTCGCGCATCTTCTCCGCTCCGCCTTTCAGGATCGCTTCCAGGTCGGAGAGGTCGCCCTTGGCCGGATAAGCCAGCACCGAGAGCGACGAGACCGGCCGGCCGCCCATCGCCCACACATCGCTGAGCGAATTGGCGGCCGCGATGGCGCCGTAGGTGAACGGATCGTCCACGATCGGCGTAAAAAAATCCAGTGTCTGCACGAGGGCGAGCTCCGGTGTCAGCTTGTACACACCGGCATCGTCGGCAGTGTCAAACCCTACCAGCACGTTCTCATCGGCCCACCGCGGTACCGAGGCCAGGACCTTGTCCAACAACTTTGGACTCAGCTTGGACGCTCAACCGGCAGCCTTCACGTGGGCCGTGAGTTTACGGGTTTGCGTCGGAACTTCCATGTAGCTTATATAATAGCGGCATGCGTCGCATTTCCGTTCTGCTCGTCGTCCTGTTGTTGGGTGTGGCCTTCACGCTGATCTCGCGGGAGCCGGTGTCCGATCCCCGCTTGAAGAAGGGCGGCCGCCTGGCGGAGCGCGCCGGGTGGGTCCCGGTGCACCTGGAAGGAACCCCCGCCCAAATCGGATATCAGCACGGCTACCTCCTGGCGCCCGAAATCAAGGACAATTTCAAAGCCATCTCCACGGAGATGACTCACGAAGAGAAGAAGAACTGGGAATTCTTCCGCCAGACCGCGCGCGAGGTTTTCTGGCCGCACATCGAGCAGGAGTATCGCGACGAGCTGGCCGGGATTTCCGAAGGGCTGGCCGCCCATGGCGTGAAGCTCGACGTGTGGGACGTGGTGGCGATGAACGCCTGGCTCGAGCTGCCGTATTACGATAAGTGGCTCGGAAAGTCCGTCACGCCCGTGACCGGATCGTCCGAAGGCGGCAAAGGCCCAGGCGATCATTGCAGCGCCTTCGCCGCGACCGGGAGCTATACGAAGGACGGGCGGGTGGTGATCGGCCACAACAACTGGACCAGCTATTCGTCCGGCGAGCGCTGGAACATCATGTTCGACATCGTGCCGGCGAAGGGCAGCCGGATCCTGATGGATGGAGCGGCGGGTTTGATCCACAGCGGCGACGATTTCGGAATCAACGCATCCGGCATCATCATCACCGAAACCACCATCAGCGGATTCAGCGGCTTCGATCCGAATGGCATTCCGGAGTTCGTCCGGGCGCGCAAGGCCATGCAGTATTCCGAATCGATAGACGATTTCGCGCGGATCATGAAGGAAGGCAATAACGGCGGCTATGCCAACAACTGGCTGGTGGCCGACCGCAAGACCAACGAGGTTGCCAGCCTCGAGTTGGGTCTGAAGAACGTGATCCTCCAGCGCACCAGGGACGGGTTCTTCGTCGGATCGAATTTTCCGGCCGACCCCAAGCTGATCAAAGAGGAGACCGAGTTCGACCCGAACGACCAGAGCAAGAGCGAGAATGCCCGCCACGCGCGCTGGCTCACGCTGATGGAACAGAACAAAGGCAAGATCGATGTGGCCGCCGGGCAACGCTTCCTCTCCGACCACTTCGACAGCTATACCGGCAAGACCGAGCCCAGCGAGCGCACGCTTTGCGGGCACATTGAACTCTCGCCGCGCGGCATGGGGACCTGGCAGGCGCCTTACGCCCCGGCGGGCGCCGTGCAGAACAAGGTGACCGATGCCGCGGGGGCGGAGAAGATGTCGCTCACGGCCGCGCTGGGCCACTCCTGCGGCATTTCGTACAAAGCTCAGGAGCACCTGGCAAAGCACCCCGAGTTCGCCTGGATGAAAGACATCCTCAAAGACATGCCGGCCCGCGGTTGGGCGAAGTTCACGGCCAAATAAATCGACCTTGGCCGCCGGGGCGGGTCAGCGCCGAATCCCGGTGCGGAACATGGACTGGAGTTCATCAATGTCCTGCCGCATCCCGATCGAATAGGGCGCCATCAGGACATTCACCACGAACCACATGGTAGCGAGCGAGATCATCGCACGCGTGACCCCGTTCCTTCCCAACACGATCCGTGCGACGACAGCCAGAACAAACGGCAGGACGGCCGTGGCTACCCGGGCATGCGGACTCAGGTGCTCCAGCAGACTCAGCACAACCGAAGTCTACGGTTTCCTAGACCACGTCGGTCAAGATATCGTCGGTTAGGGCGCGGGTGTATACCTGATACCCTCCCGGCGCGCCCCGGTCGCGGGCCTGTGATAATAACCTGAAAGGGGCCGCGATGGACTTCAAGGAGCAGCTCAAATCCTCCGTCGATATTGTCGGCGTGGTGGGCAAGTATGTGCGGTTAAAGAAGTCCGGGACCCAGCGCTACATGGGCCTGTGCCCGTTCCACCAGGAGAAGTCGCCCTCCTTCACCGTCCACGTGGTGCATCAGCTCTATAAGTGCTTTTCCTGCGGGGCCGGCGGCGACGTTTTCAAGTTCGTGATGGAGATCGAGGGCATCAGCTTTTATGAAGCCCTGAAGATGCTCGCCGAGCAGCACGGCATTCCCATGCCGAAGCGCTCGATGGTCGCCGACGAGGAATCGAAGCTTCGCGAGGCCGTCTTTCAGATGCAGGAACTGGCGCAGCAGAGCTTTCGCGCGAGCCTCCAAGGCCCGGCAGGAGAGGCCGCGCGGGCGTATGTGGCAAGCCGCGGGCTGGCACCCGAAACCGTCGAGCAGTTCGGACTCGGTTATGCGGATCGAACCGGCCGCACGGTCCTGCGGCTTCTGGAGCAGCAGCACTTCACCCACGCTCAGCTCGAAGCCTCGGGCCTGCTGGGCAAGCGCGAGGACGGTTCCTTCTACGATTATTTTCGCAACCGCCTCATGTTTCCCATCCACAACGAATCGGGGAAAATCATCGGCTTCGGCGGCCGTGCGCTTTCGTCCGACGACAAGCCCAAGTATTTAAACTCCCCGGAAACGTCGATATATAAGAAGAGCAGGGTGCTCTACAACCTGCATCGGGCCAAGGAGGCCATTCGAAAAGAGGACCAGGTGATTCTGGTGGAAGGCTACATGGATGCGATCGGCGTTACCGCCGCCGGGTTCCGCCCGGTGGTGGCCAGTTGCGGGACTGCCTTCGGCACGCCACAGGTGCAGTCGCTCAAGCGGTTCGCTACCAGGATCGCAGTCAATTTCGATCCGGACGGTGCGGGTGCGGACGCCGCCGAACGATCCATCAAGATCCTGCTCGAAGAGGGGATGCAGGTCCGCATCATGGAACTGGACAGCGGCCTGGATCCCGACGAATACTGCCAGGAACGCGGCGCCGCGGCCTACCAGCAGCGGCTCAATGATGCCAAGGGGTATTTCTATTGGCTGGCGGACCGGGCCCGGAAGAAATACGACATGCATACCACCGAGGGGATCGTGGCGATGCTCCAGTTTCTGATGCCCGCGGTGCAGCAGGTCTCGGACCGGCTCGAGCGCATGGCCATCGCCAACGATCTGGCCGGCTATATCGGCGTCGATCGCGGCATGGTGCTCGACCGCTTTCTGAAGGCCGTGGCCGAGCGGCGCGAGACACCGTTCGTGCCTCCCAAAATCGAGATCCGGCCCGACGAGCGCGTCCTGCTGAACGCCCTCTTTGGCGACCAGGAAGTGTCCGCGGAAGTCATCCGGGAGCTGCGTTCCACGGACGCTCTGAATCGGCTTACGTCGCGGCGGATTTTTCAGGCCGTCATGGCGCTCGATGAGTCGGGCGGGCCGTTGAGCTTCGATCAGGTGAACGCGCGGCTCGAGGAAGCCGACCAGAAGCTGCTGGCCGAAGCCGTTCTCCGCGAAGATCTCGAATACTCCCGCGAAGAGGTGTTGGCCGCCCTGGAGAGCGTTCGCCGCTCCGAGTCACACAACCGCCGTGCTGAATTGAAGACTCGCATTAAGGAATTCGAGCGCGGAGGGCGCTGGGAAGAAGCCCTCCAATTAGTGGCCGAACTGCAACAACTCGAGAGCGTTGCGAGGGGCCGCAGATGACGTCTCCGATAGCCATTCGTATGCCTGTAATGCGCCGCGCCGTGGTGTACAATGATCTGGATTCTCCTCCGCCGGGAGTACGGGGCTTCAGTTGGCGATAGACGACAAATACGATGGCGTCCAGCGGCTCGTGCAGCTAGGCAAGGAAAAGGGCTACGTTCTGTACGATGACGTGAATGAAGTCCTGCCCGGCGATTTGCCCGGCGGCGCCGAACTGGAGGATGTCCTCGCCGGCCTCGACGGCGCCGGAATCGAGATTCTCGAGGAGCCCAAGGACTTCGAGAAAAAACTCGACGAGTCGGAGGAATTCATTGATCTGGAGCTGCCCCCCGGCCTCGGCGAAAAGGTCAATGATCCGGTGCGCATGTACCTCCGCGAGATGGGCACGGTTCCGCTGCTCACCCGCGAAGGAGAAGTCGAGATTGCGCGGCGCATCGAGCGCGGCCAGAACACCGTCCTGAAGTCCCTCTCCCGCACGCCGCTGGTGATCCAGGAGATCATCGCCATGGGCGAGGATATCGAGAAGGAGGCTCTTTCCGCCAGAGACCTCATCCAGATCTCCGATCCGCTCATGACCGATGAACTGGTCGAGGAGAAGCGCCAGGAACTGTGCCGCTGCCTGGAGGAAATCGAACGTCAGTACCGCCGCGTGCTGCAGTGCCGCCAGAAACTGCAGGCCATTCCGCGGGGCATGAAGCCGAAGCAGTATCGCCATCAGTTATGGGAGATCGGGCGGCTGATCGTTCGCATTTCACGCCAGGTTCGGACCATCAAGTTTCAGAGCCCGGTCATCCGTCACCTCATCGAATGCATTCAGACCGCGGTGCAAGAGCTGAAGCCGCTCGAGAAAGAGATCGCGCGCGTTCAGCATAAGCTCGAGACCTGGCCCGGCGTGCGCGCGCAGAACATCCGCGAATTGCGGAAGGAGCAGCGCGGCTACAGTCAGCAACTGCAGCAGCAGGAGGAGCAGTTCGGAGCTTCGGCGGCCGAACTGCGGCGCTCGGTCGAGATCATCACCAAGTCGCACGAGGAGGCCGAGGCGGCCAAGAAAGAGCTCATCGAGGCGAACCTCCGGCTGGTGGTGAGCATCGCCAAGCGGTACACCAATCGCGGTCTCCAGTTCCTCGACCTGATTCAGGAAGGCAACATCGGTCTCATGAAGGCCGTGGATAAGTTCGAGTACCGCCGCGGCTACAAATTCTCCACCTATGCCACATGGTGGGTGCGCCAGGCCATTACGCGCGCCATCGCCGACCAGGCGCGGACCATCCGGATTCCGGTCCACATGATCGAAACGATCAACAAGCTGATCCGGACGTCCCGCCAGATGGTGCAGGAGCTTGGCCGCGAGCCGACTAACGAGGAACTCGCCAAGCGGCTGCAGTTGCCGGTCTCCAAGGTCCGCAAGGTGCTGCGCGTGGCGCAGGAGCCCATCTCGCTCGAAACGCCCATCGGCGAAGAGGAGGAGTCCCACCTGGGAGACTTCATCGTCGATCACAACGGCATCTCGCCTTCCGACGCCGTGATCAATCTCAACCTTCGCGAGCAGACCGCGCAGGTGTTGAAGACGCTGACGCCGCGCGAAGAGAAAATCATCAAGATGAGGTTCGGCCTGGAGGACGGCAGCGAACACACCTTGGAAGAGGTAGGCCAGAATTTCGCGGTCACCCGCGAACGCATCCGCCAGATCGAGGCAAAGGCGCTGCGCAAACTGCGCCACCCCAGCCGCAGCCACCGCCTGCGGGCATTCCTCGAGAACGGAACACGCGGAGTCTAGACGCCCAGGCACTCCTGCCTGTACCCATGGGCCCCATCGGCCCACCGAAATTCATGAAAACCCGCCGGTCTTCGGGCGCGCCCCGGCTCATCGGGGCGGTTGTCGGGCGTGCACAGTGTCGCTGTCGGCGAATGGGTTTTCGAGGCTGCAGGAGAGTAGCATCAAGTATGCTCGACCGCACCCACGACCCGGCCCTCCAAAGCTGGGTCGATTCAGCCAACCTGCCCGGCACCGACTTCCCCATTCAAAACCTGCCGTTCGCGACCTTTCGCCGTGCGAGCGGCCCGCCGGCTGTCGGAGTGGCGATCGGCGATCAGGTGCTCGATGTCACTCGCGCATTCCACATCGATTCGATCCATTCGCTCCTGTCGATGACACGGGCCGCGCGCGCGGACCTGCGCCGCGAGATCAGCAGCTTTTTGTCACGGCCTTCCCCGGGCGGCGAGTCCCTGGTCACACCTCTGCAGGCAGTCGAACTTCTCCTGCCTTGCGAGATTCGCGATTATACGGATTTCTACGCGTCCATTCACCACGCTACCAACGTCGGAAGTATGTTTCGTCCGGATCACCCGCTGCTGCCGAATTACAAGTGGGTGCCGGTGGCTTACCACGGGCGCGCCTCTTCCGTGGCAGTCAGCGGCACGCCGGTCCGGAGGCCCTGGGGCCAGATCGCCGGGAGCCCCGCCGGCCCGCCGGTCTACGCGCCCACTCGCCGGCTGGACTACGAACTGGAATTGGGTGCATTCACCGGCCCCGGCAACGAAATGGGAGTGCCGATTCCCATCAGCGGCGCCGCCCGCCACCTGGTGGGTGTTTGCCTGCTCAACGACTGGTCGTCACGCGACATTCAATCCTGGGAATACCAGCCGCTTGGCCCGTTCCTCTCCAAAAGCTTTGCGACCTCCATCTCACCTTGGATCGTGACCATGGAGGCGCTCGAGCCGTTTCGATGTGCCGGCGACCCGCGGCCCGATTCCGACCCTCATCCGCTGCCGCATCTGACCCCGGCCGAGCCGTCGGCATTCGACATCACGCTCGAGGTCTGGCTGCGCACGGCGCGGCTGTCCTCCCCCGTGCGGGTAAGCAGCGGCAACTTCCGCTCGATGTATTGGAGCCTGGCGCAGATGGTCGCGCACCACACGTCGAACGGATGTCCCCTTCGCGCCGGGTCGCTGATCGGCAGCGGGACAGTTTCGGGGCCGGAGAAGTCGAGCCGGGGCTGCCTGCTGGAGATGACGTGGCGCGGCACGGAGCCGCTTTCCCTGCCGTCCGGCGAAACGCGGCAGTTCCTGGACGACGGCGATGAAGTAATCCTGCGCGGGTGGTGCGAGGCCCCCGGATTCCGGCGGATCGGGCTGGGCGAATGCCGGGGCATAGTGCTGGCGGCACAGGCCGCGGCCTCCGCCTGAGCCTCATTTCGACACCGCATGGCCCTTTACATAGTCGCCGACTTCATCTTTGGGCGGCCCGATGTAGTGGAACTGCTCGGCGTATTTCAGCCCGTACCGGCTCCCGATCGCGGCATCGCGCGAGAGCACAAACTGGCGAATATACTCGCGGTTCGCGGTCCGGTCGTCGTTGCCCAGGAGCGGCAGAGATTGTCCCCTCTCGGCCAGTGATTTTCGCAGCCGGGAGCCGTTGATGCCCGCGGGTCCCTGCGTCACGTTCACGAGGTTGACGTCGATCTTCCGCTCCGCGGTCGAAGAGATATCCACCACGCGGTTGACCCGCTGGTCGAATCGCGCGTAATAGTATTTTTCGCGTACGGCATGCGGCTTCAGGCCGGCCGCGAAGTGCTCCGGATAGTCCTTGTCGCCGGCGGCCATCCAGGCGGCGGCCTCCACGCATGCCGCGGTCACGTAGTGGTCGGGGTTCTCCTCGTAGTGCGCCCACGGATCGTAGGAGATCACGGTGTCCACCTGGAGCAGCCGGAACAGGAAAATCAGCCTTCCGCGCAACTCCGGGCGAGAGGTGCCGTCCATGTTGTGGTTGGGGTAGTTCAGGTTGAAGACGCTCTTCAGCCCCAAGGCTCGCGCCACTTCGGCGTTGTCCTTCTCGTTTGCGGGTACCACCTCGCCGGTCGTCCCCGCGCCCGCGGAATCGTCGTTCGTGGTTCGAATCAGGTGGCCAGTGTATCCTTCTTCTAACAACTTGGCCACCGTGCCCGCGGCGAACAGAGGAATGTCGTCGCAATGCGGCTGAATTGCGGCGAGCACCTTGCCCGCATGGGGCTTTCCAGGTACGGCCCGCTCGATCACCAGGTCGCCGTGAGCGGAGTATTCCACCTGTCCCCGCAAGCCGGGCAGGCAGCAGGATGCGATCGCGGAGCCAATGAAGGTTCGTCGGTTCATGGCCGATGATCATACGGGGAATCCGGCCCGAAGGCAAATGCGGCTGACCTCCCGGCAGGTAACATGTGTTTATGGTGCTCCGACCGTGTTATACTTCGACTCCGTAGAATCGGAAAGCGAGGGCTTTATATGGCATTTTGTGCATCGTGTGGTGCCCCGGTCGAAGGTCGCTTTTGTGCGAAGTGCGGCAGTGCGGTAGCCGCCGGTTCCCCGCCGGCAGGCTCTGGGGTTCCCCAGCCGCAGCCCGGTCCGCAGCCGATGGTTGCATCGGCTCCCATGGCCGACAACGTGGCTTCCGCCCTGTGTTACGCGGTAGGGCTGATCACTGGCGTGATTTTCCTGGTGTTAGCGCCCTACAACCAGAATCGGACGGTTCGATTCCACGCGTTTCAGTCCATCTTTTACCACGTGGCGTGCATCATTGTGGGCATCGTCTTCTCGATCGTGTTGGGGATTATCCTGGCGATCCTGCATCTCGGGATTCTGTCAATCCTGGGCAACCTGGTGTGGCTGGCGTTCTTCCTGGGCTGGCTTTACCTGATCATCTCCGCCTACCAGGGCAAGACCGTCGTCCTGCCCATTATTGGACCGCTTGCGCAAAAGCAAGCCTGAGCAACAAAACAGGGGTGTTGCGCGTCTGATGATTGTGACGCGAATTCTGGTGATAGCGGGGTTGGTGTGTGCCGCTGCGGCACAGGCGCCCATAATCGGCGACATCAACTTCTACGGCCTCCACAAGATCTCTGCCGAGCACATCCTCGGTGCCTTGAAGATCAGGACCGGAGACCCGATTCCACCCTCAAAAGGCGACCTGGAGGAGGCCCTCGACAGAATCTCGAGCGTGGCCGAAGGCCGCGTGGAGGCGGTGTGCTGTGAAGGCCCGCGGGCTGCCCTGTTTATCGGGATCGAAGAGCGGGGCGTTCCCCATACGGCGTTCCACTCGGAGCCGACCGGCAACGCCGCGTTGCCCCAGGAATTGCGCGACTCCTATCAGGAATTCGTGTCTGCGGTCGCCCGGGCCGCCATGCGCGGCGAAACCGCGGAAGATCTGACGGCGGGGCACCCCATGATGAGCGATGCGGCCGCCCGGGCGTACGTGCCGCGGTTCGTGGCCTTCGCCGGCAGCCACTTGAGCGAACTGCGGGACGTGCTGCGTAATTCCGCGGAAGCCGACCAGCGCGCGGTTGCCGCCGCCGCGATCGATTACGCGCCCAACAAAAAGGAAATCGTCGGCGATTTGCAGTATGCGGTCCAGGATCCGGACGAGGCGGTCCGCGCCAATGCCATACGGTCGCTGACGGCCATCGCGGTGCTCGCCAACCAGCAGCCGAGACTCGCAATCCGCGTCGAGCCTACCTGGTTCATCGAGCTGCTGAACTCCATCGTGCTGAGCGACCGCATGGAATCGGTCAAAGCATTGCTGACTCTGACGGATCACGGGGACAAGGCCGTGCTGGCGGAAGTCCGCGAGCGGGCGCTCCCGGCTCTCGTGGAGATGGCCCGCTGGAAGACACCGCGCTATGCCTTGCCTCCGTTTCTGCTGTTGGGCCGGGTTGCCGGGCTCGCCGACGATCAGATTCTGAAGAACTGGCAGAACGCGGATTTGGAAACCGTGATCGGGAAGGCCACCCGGAAAAGGTAGGAAATAGGCTGTAGCTTATAATTGAGTTGGACCCTCCATGGGACTCACCAGACGGCAGCTTCTTGCAGGAACTGCGGCGGGCGGCCCGCTTGCCCTCGCGCAGTTCCGTGCGGGCAACGGCCCCAAGGTGAGAACGTCTCCCGCCGTCTGCCTCTATTCTCAGGTTCTGATCAAGGTGCCGTATGACGAGCTCGGCCGCATTCTGCAAAGCCTGGGCGTGGATGGCTGCGATCTCTCGGTGCAGGCCGGCGGGCACGTTCTGCCGGAACAGTCGGCGGTCGACCTGATGCGCGCCGTGGAGGCGGTCACGGGCGTTGGGTTGGATGTCCCGGTCATCACCACCGCATATACCAGCCTGGCCGACCCCACGATCCGCAATGTGGCAGGCATCGCCGGAGAGATGGGTGTGCCGGTTTTCAAAGCCGGCCACTGGAAATACCCGCCCGGAGCGGAGATCGAAGCGCGCCTGGCCGAAGTCCAGCGCGACCTGTCGGGCCTGGCCGCACTGGCGAGAGCCGTCAATATGGCGCTGGCGATTCCCAATCTCGCCGGCGATAACGTCGGCGAAGCCGTGTGGGACATCAACATGATGATCCGCGGCACCGACCCGCGAACGGTGGGGTATGATTTCGACATCGGCTCGGCAACCGCCGAAGGCGGCATGGGAGGCTGGGCGATCGCACTGCGCCTCGCACTGCCGCGTCTGAAGATGGTGACCGCGCGCGATTTCATCTGGACGAAGGATGCCAATGGGGCCTGGAGCATGACGCCTTGCCCCCTGGGGGAAGGCATGGTGGACTGGACGAAGTTCTTCGGGATGCTGGCTCGCGCCAGGTTCACCGGTCCGGTCTCCATCCAGATGGACTATCGACCTAAAGATGAACTATCGGCGATCCGGCACGATGTGGATTTTATCCGGAAGCAGGTGAATGCCGCGTACGGGCTGGGGAACTCGGGCAGCCGGGGCTAAAAGTTTCGGCGGGAAGGGAGCGCCGAAGGATGACTTCTCAGAGAGCCTGGTGGTGGAGGCTGGGATTGGGGCTGGCTCTGGTCAGCGGCGCAGTGTACGCCTTCCAAAGGCCTTTCCGTGTCTACCCCAGCCTGGAGGGGTACGACAACATCCCGTTGCCGCCCGATTATCTGGAGCCCGGCGAATGGGTACAGGCCCGTCTGATGTATCCGAATCATCCCAACAGCATCCTGTTCGGGTTCGGCGGCTACGGCCGGCGCGGCCGCTTCGGGGACTGGCGCGAAGGGGGCACCAGTTGGACCCAGGATTATCCGAGGGCCGACCGCCACTTCGCGCAGGCCGTCAGGCGCCTGACCCGCGTTCACGCCCGATCGTCGGAACAGCCCGCCAATCCCGATGAGCTGGATGACTTCTTCAACTGGCCCTGGATGGTGGCCGGCGAGATGGGCGATTGGAAGCTGACTCCGGAGCAGGTGAAGACCGTTCGGGAATACCTGCTGCGGGGCGGCTTCATCTATATGGACGACTTCTGGGGACCGGAGGAGTGGGACCGTTTCGACGAAAGCATGAAGGCCATCTTTCCCGAACGGCAGATCGTGGAAATCGAAGATGCCGACCCCATCTTCCACACGGTCTACGACCTCCACGACCGCTATCAAGTGCTGGGACAGTGGTCCCTGCGCGGCGGCGGAGGCTGGATGGCACAGCGCGCTGTCGGAACGGTGGCGCACTGGCGCGGCATCTATGACGATAAAGGCCGCCTGATGGTGACGATGTCGTTTAACTCCGATATCGGTGACTCCTGGGAATGGGCCGACGACCCCCGCTATCCGGAACGATACTCGGCGCTCGGCATCCGGCTGGGGGTGAACTACGTCGTCTACGCCATGACCCACTAGTCTGAACCGTCTCCGCTTCTGATCGTCACGCTGGCGTATCTCTAATCACATCCAGTGGTGATGTTTCGCCCGTTTAACCTCCAAACAAATCGCGGCCAACCCGGATCCCTATCTGTGAGATATGCGGCACGGATCTGACTCGGCTACACGAAGCGTGATAAGGATTGTCGCGTTGTTGTTCTGCTCAATGGCGGCGGCTGCCGCAGCGCCTGACTCGCCCTTGAGCTCCACCAATATCTTCGCGCCTGCGACTACGCCGGCAAAGACCATCTTCGGCCTGTCGATGTTCGTGCTGGCCGTCACCGGCCTGATATTCGTAGTCGTCGCTGGTTTGCTGGTCTACTCGCTGGTGAAGTTTCGAGGCCGCGCCGGCGATGCCGGCCGCGAACCGGCCCAGGTATACGGAAGCACTCAAATCGAACTGGCGTGGACCGTCATTCCGGTTTTGATCGTTGCCGTCCTGTTCCTGGCGACTGCCCGGGTCATCCACGCGATCCAGGATGCGCCCAAACCCGCGGCTGCGCTCGACGTCACCGTCATCGGGCACCAATACTGGTGGGAATTCCGGTATCCCAAGCTCGGCATCGTCACCGCAAACGAGCTCCACATTCCGGCGAGCGACCCGGCGCATCCCACGCCCACCTTCCTGAAACTCCTCTCGGCGGACACGAACCACAGCTTCTGGGTTCCGGAGCTTGGCGGCAAAACCGACCTGATTCCGAATCGTGTGAACCAGATGTGGCTCGACCCGACGCGTCCGGGAATCGACCTCGGCCAGTGCGCGCAGTATTGCGGAACGCAGCACGCCAAGATGCTGTTGCGCGTCTACGTGGAACCGCCGGCGGATTTTGCCGCCTGGGTCAGCGCCCAGCAGCAAGCCGCCATCCAGGACCAAAAGGTGATTGCCGGCAAGCATGTTTTCGAAACCACCTCGTGCATCAACTGCCACGCCGTGAGCGGCACTGCCGCGGACGGACGCTTCGGCCCGGACCTGGGCCATTTCATGAGCCGCGGCACGATCGCTTCGGGAGCCGCGGAGAATACTCCCGCGAATCTGCGCCTCTGGATCCAGAATCCAGACGCCATTAAGCCCGGCTCCCTGATGCCCGCCATGAAGCTCAGTGACGAGGATCTCGACGCCGTCACCGCGTATCTGGAGACACTCCGTTAGCCGGAAATTTGGAAGCCACCGAATGTCAACGAATGCTATCGCCATCGAAAATCTCCGGAGCGCCGGGCGGCCGTGGACGGAAACACTTCACGAGTGGGTAACCACCGTCGATCACAAAAGACTCGGCATTCTCTACATCGCTTACGCCCTGTTCTTTCTGGTCGTCGCCGGCGTCGAAGCCATGATCATTCGCATCCAGTTGATGCACGCGCACAACGATTTTGTTTCGCCGCAGGTCTTCAACCGGATGTTCACCATGCACGGAACCACCATGATCTTCTTCGTGGCTATGCCGGTCCTGTTCGGGTTCGCGAATTATCTGGTTCCCCTGATGATCGGCGCGCGCGACATGGCGTTTCCCCGGCTCAACGCTTTCAGTTTCTGGTTGACCGCGCTTGGCGGGCTGCTGCTTTACTTCAGTTTTGTCGGCGGTAACGGCTTATACGGCGCCGGAAACGCACCCGACGTCGGCTGGTGGGCATACGCGCCTTTGGGAGCAAAGGCTTTCTCGCCGGGCCACAGCTCGGACTTCTGGACCGTCGCCCTGCTGGTCTCGGGATTCGGCAGCGTCGGCACCGCCATCAATATCATCGCCACAGTCCTGTGCGCGCGATGCCCCGGAATGCACCTGGGCCGTATGCCTCTGCTGGTCTGGCTGAACCTGGTAATGTCCGGGATGGTTCTGATCGTGGTAACCCCGCTAACCGCCGCCCAGCTCATGTTGCTGGTCGATCGCTACCTCGGCGGCCACTTCTTCGACACGCAAGCCGGCGGATCGGCAACCCTCTGGATGCATTTCTTCTGGATCTTTGGGCATCCCGAGGTCTATGTCCTGATTCTGCCGTCCTTCGCGTTCGTCTCGGAAATCGTTCCGGTGTTTTCGCGGAAGCCGATTTTCGGATATCCAGTGATGGTTGGCGCGACGGTGTTTATCGGCTTCGTGAGTATGAGCGTCTGGGCGCACCACATGTTCACTATCGGCATGAACTCGTACGCGAACAGCTTTTTCACCATCACCTCAATGTGCGTCGGCATCCCGACGGGAATCAAAATCTTCAACTGGCTCGGCACGATGTGGGGCGGACGGATCCAGTTCAAGACAGCCATGCTGTTTTGTATCGGCTTTCTGTTTCAGTTTTTGATCGCCGGCCTTACCGGAATCATGCTCGCCTCGTCGCCGTTTGACTGGCAGCTCAGTCTCTCCTACTTCGTTGTCGCCCACTTTCATTACGTGATCGTTGGCGGAATTCTATTCGCGCTGTTCGCCGCATTTTATTATTGGTACCCGAAATTCACCGGCCGGATGCTGAGCGAGCGCCTCGGCAAACTCCACTTCTGGCTCTTCACCATCGGCTTTCACGTGACGTTCGACGTGATGCACATTCCCGGCATTCTGGGCATGCCACGCCGGATTTACACCTACGAGCCCCGTCCCGGCTGGGAGATATTGAACCTCATCGTCACACTCGGGGCGGTAATCCAAGCTGTCGCTATTCTGATATTCGTCTGGAACCTTCTCTCTTCTTACTGGAAGGGAGCCGTGGCGGGCAACGATCCTTGGGATGCCTGGACCCTGGAATGGTCGGTTAGTTCTCCTCCGCCTGCTTACAACTTTGCCACAGTTCCAGTCGTCGCCAGCCGCCGCCCCCTGTGGGATCAGAAGCACCCGGAAGATCCGGACAGCCGATACGAATAAAGGAAAGTACAGATGAGCGCACTTACCATCCCAATCACTCAACCCCCACGACCCTGGGTTCTCCCCGATCGCGGCAAGGTCGCGATGGCCAGCCTCATCATCGCCGAGTCGGCCATTTTCACGATCTTCGTGGTGGCGTATCTCTTCTATGTGGGAAAGAGCCTCGCGGGACCTACGCCAAGCCAGGTGCTTGAGACGCCGGTCTTCTACACCATTTGCCTGTTGTCCAGCAGTCTCACCGTTCACCTGGCGGGAACCTTTCTGAAGCGCGGCAGGCAGGGCGCTTTCTTGAGCCTGTGGCTTCTGACATTCGTGCTCGGCAGCCTGTTTCTGTTCGGCACTGCTCAGGAATGGCATCGGCTGATCTATGAAAAAGGCCTGACGATCTCCACGAACCTCTTCGGGACAACCTATTATTCGCTGGTCGGCTTGCACGCCTTTCACGTCACGGCTGGTTTGGTCATGCTTCTGGTCGTGCTCGTCTTTGGTTTGGCCGGCCGCGTACAGCGGGATCAGTCGGGCCGTGTCGAAGTACTTTCCATGTACTGGCACTTCGTCGATGCGGTCTGGGTCGTGGTTTTCACGGTGGTTTACGTTCTGGGACGTTGAGGAGAAGCTATGGCGACACTGCAGTCAATTGTTGAAGCCGGGCCAGCTTCGCGGGCTCCTCGAGAAATCGAACTGCCCGCACCGACCGCGTGGCCCCTGGTCTTGGCTTTTGGATTCACGCTGATCTTCGCCGGGCTGCTGACCAGCGTGTCGGTCAGCCTGCTCGGAGCGGTCCTCGCGGTTGCAGGCTGCGCCGGCTGGTTCCGCGAAGTCCTCCCCCGTGAACATGAGGTCGTGGAGCCCGTCGTTCCCGAGGATGTGGTTTTGGTCACGACGCGCCGCGTGGTTGACCGCCTTCCCGTGGCGCCCGATCAGGTCCGCGCCTGGCTCCCTCTACATACGCACCCGATCTCGGCCGGTCTCAAGGGTGGACTGGCCGGCGGCGCAGCTATGGCGGTGTTGGCCTGCGCGTACGGTCTCCTTAAGGCCGGCAGCATCTGGTATCCCATCAACCTGCTCGCCGCTTGTGTCTATGCGCAGTCGGTGAAACTCGGTACGACGGAGTTGTACTCGTTTCACGCCGATAGCTTTGCCATCGCCTTGTTCCTCCACGCGCTCATTTCCACCGCGGTTGGACTGCTCTATGGCGCTATGCTGCCGATGTTCGCCCGGCGCCCGATCATCCTCGGAGGCTTGATCGGCCCCGTGCTGTGGTCGGGGCTGCTGTATTCGATGCTTTCGCTTCTGAACCCCACGCTCGAGAGCCGCATCGACTGGTTGTGGTTCGTAGCCTCGCAGGTGGCGTTCGGCATCGTCGCTGGATTGGTCGTGGTGCGGCAGCCCCGAGTGCCGACGCGCGAGAACGTCGCCTTCGCCCTGCGGGCCGGGGTAGAAGCCCCAGGGATCATGCCGCCGCATACCGGCGGAGAGGAGAGGCCGTGAACCGGTTGTTTCCGTTTGTGGCGCTCCCAGCGATCCTGTTTTCCTCGTGCGGAAGGCCTCATGGCCAGCCTCAGGTGAACGCGGAGGTGCTTGCGCCGAACGAGGTCCTGGAATTCGGCACTCTGTATTCCGAAAACTGCGCCGCCTGTCACGGCGAAAACGGACGTGGCGGTGCGGCGATCGCACTGGCCGACCCCGTGTACCTCGCGGTTGCCGACGATCGGACGGTCCGCGGCGTCATTGCCAAGGGTGTGCGCGGTACGGCGATGCCGCCATTCGCCGAAAGCGCCGGCGGGCTGCTCACCGACCAACAGGTCGATGTGATCACCCGGCAGATTCGCGCACGATGGAGCAAGCCGGGCATTCTCGACGGCGCCAATCCGCCTGGCTACGCCGCGAAATCTCCGGGCGATCCCCACCGCGGCCAGGACGTGTACCAGACCTATTGCGAATCGTGCCATGGCCCCGAAGGCCGCGGCGGTCCGAAAGGCAGCGCCATCACCAACGATTCTTTTTTGGCGCTGGTCAGCGACCAGGGACTGCGGACTATCGTTATCGCCGGCCGCCCGGAGTTAGGTGCGCCCGACTGGCGTGGAAACGTTCCGGGCAAACCGATGTCCGACCAGGAGGTCACCGATGTCGTCGCGTGGCTGGCTTCAAGGCGCGTCGCATTCCCCGGCCAACCATATTCCGCCGCTAATTATCCTCGGCACTAGGAGACTGAACGATGCCAAACGATACCACACTCTCCCGGCGCGGGCTGCTCATGAAGGTGGGGGTGCTCTTCAACGGCCTGGTCGCCGCCGCGCTGGCCGTGCCCATCGGCCGGTTCCTGCTGTCCTCGATTACGCGTGGACGCGCCAACGGCTACCTGGACTGGGTATCGCTCGGCCCAGTCGGTCAGTTCCCGGAAGGCGAAACCAGGCTCGCTACGTTCCGTAACCCTCTCGTGATGCCCACAGACGGCAACACCGTGGACACGGCCTGCTGGGTGCGGCGCGTCGAAGGCGACCAGTTCCAGGTCTTCGCCGTCAACTGCGCGCATTTAGGGTGCCCGGTCCGCTGGTTTCCGCAATCCGGCCTCTTCATGTGCCCGTGTCATGGCGGGGCGTACTACCGAGACGGCTCACGCGCCTCGGGCCCGCCGGAGCGCGGTCTTTTCGAATATCCATACAAAGTGCAGAACGGCCTGATCACCATTCAGGCCGGCGAAATGCCCACGCCGGGGCCTGGAGCGTCGCTCATGCGAGAGGCACCGCCATGCGCCTGATCTCCAGCATTGGTCAATGGTTCGACCAGCGCCTGCAACTCGCCGCGCCCATCCGCGAAGCGGCGGAACATCCGGTTCCGCGCAATACCGCAAGCTGGTGGTACGTATTCGGCAGCGCCGCGCTCGTCGTGTTCTGTCTTCAGTTGGTCACCGGCATCCTGCTGGCCTTCACTTATGTGCCCTCCGCCGGAGAGGCGTGGAACAGCCTGCAGGCCCTCAATCACGACATCACGCTCGGATGGTTCATTCGCGCACTGCATGGATGGGGCTCCAACTTCATGATCGCGATTGTCCTCATCCACATGATGCAGGTCTTTCTGTTTGGCGCCTTCAAGTTTCCTCGTGAGCTTACCTGGATCATCGGCATCTTTCTTCTGCTCATGACGCTCGGCATGGCCTTCACCGGCCAGGTGCTGCGCTTCGATCAGGATGCCTATTGGGGTCTGGGCATCGGCGCCTCCATCGCCAGCCGCGTTCCGGTCGCCGGTCCTGCGATCGTGAGGCTGATGTTAGGCGGACCCATTATCGCCGGCGCCACGCTTTCGCGGTTTTTCGCCCTGCACGTCTTTGTGATCCCTGGCTTGCTGATCGGCTTCGTCTGCCTTCATGTCCTGATGGTGTTGAAGCTCGGAATCAACGAATGGCCAATGCCCGGGCGCATCGTCAAGCGCGCCACCTATCTGAACGACTATCACGAGCTGACCAAGAGGGATGGCGCTCCGTTCGTACCGTATGCCGTGTGGAAAGACATGTTCTTCGCGGCCTTCATTCTTCTGGCAGTGGCGGCCTGCGCGCTCTGGTTCGGACCTTTCGGGCCAACCGGAAGGCCGGATCCCACGATCATCCAGACCGTGCCGAAGCCCGACTACTTCTTCCTGTGGCTGTATGCCCTGCTCTCGCTGCTGCCTCCGTCGATGGAGACTCCCGCTCTGCTGATCGGTCCCGTCGTCGTCATCGTCGGATTGCTCCTGCTGCCATTTCTTTCGGGCGAAGGAGAAAAGAGCTGGAAGCGGCGCCCCATCGCGGTCCTGACCGTGATGTTGATTGCCGTCACTCTCGCGACATTTACCCATCTTGCCGGATATGCGCCCTGGAGTCCGGAGATGAACGCCTGGAGC
>Ga0335081_10004078_pt1 | contig 23069 bp, 19 predicted proteins | sample Lox_Sample_35_FD_206713 | JGI IMG/M metagenome (GOLD analysis project Ga0335081, IMG submission 206713) | Soil microbial communities from Loxahatchee National Wildlife Refuge, Florida, United States - Lox_Sample_3.5 | ecosystem: Environmental > Terrestrial > Soil > Wetlands | place: USA...
GCCAATGCCGTTGTCCTGCCGATCACCGGCTGGCTCAGCGCACATCTGGGTCGTCGCAACTATTTCCTTGCCTCGATTGCGATATTTACCGTGAGTTCCGGACTGTGCGGAATGGCCGGCAGCCTCGGTCAGCTGATCCTGTTCCGCGTCATCCAGGGCTTGGCGGGCGGTGGTCTGCAGCCCAGCAGCCAAGCGGTGCTGCTCGACGCGTTCCCGCGGGAAAAGCAGGGCGTGGCGATGACGCTGTTCGGCTTGGCCGCTCTGCTCGCGCCGGTCGTCGGCCCGACGCTCGGCGGCTGGCTGACGGATGAATACCAGTGGCGGTGGGTGTTTTTGATCAATGTGCCGGTTGGTCTCCTGGCCTTCGGCGGGTGTTACGCGCTTCTCCGCGACCCGGATTATCTCACCAAAGAGCGTCATGAGTTGAGGAGCCGTCCGTTCCATTTCGACTCGATCGGGCTGTCGCTCCTGGTCATCGTCATGGTCTGCTGGGAAGTCATGCTCAGCAAAGGCCAACAGTGGGATTGGCTGGGCGATCCGTTCTGGCGCGTGGAGACATTGGCCATTCTGTTTGCGGCCGGTCTGATCGCGTTGATCTTTTGGGAGCTGCGCAGCCCCAATCCGGTGGTCAATTTCCGACCGCTGCGCGAACGCAACTTCACCTCCTGCTGCATCATTATCTTTTGCGCCTATGCCGTGCTCTACGGTGCCAGCACGTCCTTGCCTGCCTTGCTTCAATCGCTGTTTGGATACAACGCTTTGGATGCGGGAGTGGTCATGTCGCCGGCGGGCGTCTTCGCTGTTCTGGCGATGCCCGTCGTCGGCTTCATGCTTGGCCGAAAGACAGACGCCCGATGGTTGATCGGCGCGGGTTTGCTGCTGATGGCCACCAGCAACTATTGGATGTCGCAGCTCAACCTCTTCATCAGTCCGGGGGAGGTGGTCTGGCCTCGGGTCCTCTTGGTCTTGGGACTGTCGATATGTTTTGCGCCGGCAAACGTCGCCGCCTATCTCTATACGCCGACTGCATTGCGTGGAGCGGCCGTGGGCTTATTGAGTCTGCTGCGCAACGAGGGGGGCAGCGTTGGGACGTCGTTGGCCCAGACCGTGCACGAAAGGCGCGATCAGTTCCATACGCTGCGGCTCGGCGAGTTCCTCGATCCCTTCAATCCGGCGGTACAATCCTTCCTCGAGCAGGCGCAAGCGCGTTTCCTGCAGCAGACCGGCGATCCGGCCGCCGCCCATGAGCTGGCGTGGCAGGCGCTGGAAAAACTGCGCGAGCAGCAGTCCTCGGCACTGGCGTATTTCGACTGTTTTTGGCTGTTCGCCGTTGCGATGCTTGCGCTAGTAGTCGTCGTTCTGGTGATGAAACGTTCGGTGGCCGAGAAAGGCGCGCGCGTCGGCGGCGAATGAACGTGCCGACGACAGCATGACGCAAATCGGGAGCCGTGTTCCGGGCGAACGGGGGGTGATTTCGGGCGAGCGCGTCCAAGGCGCTAAACCGTAAGGCGGACATGTGATGCCCCTGCCGATCGAAGATTACGCGATGATCGGGGACTGCCTCAGCGCAGCCTTGGTCGGTCGCGACGGCTCGATCGACTGGCTGTGCTGGCCTCGCTTCGACTCGCCGGCGTGCTTTGCGGCGCTGCTCGGAACGCCCGAGAATGGCCGGTGGTTGATTGCGCCCGAACACGACTCACCAAAGGTCAGACGTCGTTACCTTCCCGATACGCTCATCCTCGAGACTGAATTCGAAACCGAGACCGGCAGCGCCACAGTCGTCGACTTCATGCCCGCCACGGATGGCGCGGCTGATCTGGTGCGCATCGTTTTTGGACGTTCCGGCAAGGTGAAGTTTCGCACCGAGCTTGTGATTCGCTTTGGCTATGGCGCGATCGTCCCTTGGGTTACGCGAGACGACGACGGCACCATTCATGCGATCGCAGGCCCCGACCGTATGGTGCTGCGCACCTCGGCCGATCTTTACGGCGAGGATCTCAAAACGGTAGGTGAGTTTACCGTCAGCGCCGGCCAAAGCGTTCCGTTCGTCCTGTCTTACGGCCCTTCATTCGAGAGCCCAGCGGCGCCGATCGATCCGTTCGAGGCGCTGGAAGCGACCGCCGAGTTTTGGCGGCAGTGGAGCGGGCGTTGTCCCGACGTCGGACCTTGGACCGGAGCGGTGAAGCGTTCGCTGATCACATTGAAGGCTTTGACCTATGCGCCAACCGGCGGGATTGTCGCGGCCGTCACGACCTCGCTTCCGGAGCGCTTGGACGGCTCGAGGAACTGGGATTACCGCTATTGCTGGCTGCGCGACGCCACCTTTACCCTCCTGGCGTTCATGCATCTCGGATATTACGACGAAGCCGAGAGGTGGCGAGACTGGCTCGTTCGCGCCATCGCCGGCAGCCCGGATCAGGTGCAGATCCTCTACGGCGTGGCCGGTGAGCGCTGGTTGCCGGAGTTGGTCATCCCCTGGCTCCCCGGTTATGAGAACTCCTCGCCTGTGCGCGTCGGCAACGCCGCCGCACAACAGCTGCAGCTTGATGTCTTCGGGGAAATCGCCGACGCCATGTTCCAGGCGCTCAAGGCGGGCATGAAGCAATCGACGCGCGCTGCCGGAATACGCGCGGTCATGCTCGAACACCTGGCCGACGCTTGGCGTGAACCGGACGAAGGCATTTGGGAAGTACGAGGAGGACCGCAGCACTTCGTGCATTCGAAGGTCATGGCCTGGGTGCTGTTCGATCGCGCGGCAAGCGACGAAGCGGAGAAACCCGATTCAAGGCAAAAGTGGCGTGAGATCGCCGACGAGATCCACGCCGAAATCTGCGAACGCGGGTTCGATACCGACCTCAACAGCTTCGTGCAGGCTTATGGTTCGAAGCGGCTCGATGCAAGCCTGCTGCTAATGCCGCTCGTCGGCTTTCTTCCGCCGGAGGACCCACGCATACGCGGGACGGTTCGCGCCATCGAAGAGAAGCTCCTCACCCACGCCGAATTTGTTCTGCGCTACGAAACCGAATACGGGATCGATGGTTTGCCCGCGGGTGAGGGCGCCTTTTTCGCGTCCAGCTTTTGGCTCGTCGACAATTACGTGCTGCAAGGCCGCTATGAAGAGGCCGAGAGACTCTTCAAGCGTCTGCTGCTGCGCTGCAACGACGTGGGCTTGCTCGCCGAGGAGTTTGATCCGCTGACCGGCCGGATGTTGGGTAATTTCCCGCAAGCCTATTGTCACGTCGGCATCATCAACAGCGCGCTCAATTTGAGCCGGGAGACGGGACCGGCGGAAAAACGCGCTCAGCCGGGTGAGCGGGACGCCTCCTAAGGTGCGCCGGTCGCGGAGGAGGGGCGGAAGGAACTTTTGTCATTGCGCGTGCTGCCACATGGAGGCTTTCAGCAGCGACATTAAGATCCGGCTGCCGCGTTATTCGAGTGCGGACCTGCGTCGGGCCAACAGAACGAAAGCAACGAGCAGCGTGATTGCGCCAAGTCCGCAGCAGACACCGGCGATCCGCAATGGAAACCAATAAGGCGCGCCAGCAGCCCAATCGGCGATCAACACGGCGCCTCGGACCAGAAAGCCGGCGCCAAGCAAAAGCATGGCGCCGCCGGCAAAAGAAGGCGTCGGCTTGAAACCGCGGCGTCTCAGCCACATTGCCGACGCGCCGAGGGCGCACATCCAAAGCCACCACGAAGCCAGGCGCATCGGCGTCAGTTCGTGGGCGTATTTTAAGGTCTCGACAAACGGCGCGACGGCGGCAGCGAGCAGCGTAGGCTGGCCAAACTCGTGATAGATGACCGGTGTGACTGCGTCGATATCGTGCGCGCGTAGAACGTCGAGAACTTGAGCTGATCGCGAAGCCGACGGCGACGCGCGTGGTCGGATCAGGGTCCAGGTTCGGGCAAATCCTCCCCAGCCGTGCCAGTCAGAAACGGCGATCAGCGCCATGCGCTGCGACCGTTGCACCGCCACCAGCGCGACCTTCATTGCGTCTGGCAATTTGGGATGGCCGAAATTGGCAATCTCGAAGCCGTCGACGCCGGCATCGACAAGTGGCTGAAGGTCATTTTCCCGCAGATTGAACGAGAGCGCTACCACGGCACCGCCCGCCGAGTGAACCGCTTCGATCAATGCCGGCAGCCCATCGCCATCGTGGTCGCTGTGCCGCCGCTCGTACGTTCGATCAGGTGGAAAGCCGGGCGAGATTCCGAGGAGTAAGAGATATTTTTCGCGCGCAGACGCCAACTCTATTCCGGTAATGACTTCCGGAAGCTTGCCTTTGGCATTTGTGCAGGGCGGTAGCGGCGCCCGGTTCTCCTCCGGCGGGTGCTCGGTGACGGCGATGATGCTGTATCCACGGCCGCGGTGATAGGCGAGATTGCTGCGACACGAGGCGAAAGAATCGTACGACAGCAACGTATGGGAGTGAAGGTCGGCGACAACAATTTCGGGATCACTAACGCGGAGCAGCCAACTCGGAAGGGGAACGAGGATCACAAAGGCCAGATATAGAGCAGCGACCAGTATTGCGGTCAGCGCGACTCCGCAGGCCTCGGCGAGCACTCGGTACGCCGGTCGCTCACGCCGTCGCAGTAGCCGATAGCCGCACGCGATTACGACGACAACGACGACCCACAAAAACGCGGCCAAGCCGGCGCTGAGATAGTTCGGTGCGCCGACGACTATCGCCGCCGGCGCCGTCAACGGCTCGATTGCGATCGCCGCGAGCGGCCAATCAAAGTGCGCGCCAGTCGCCAGCAAGGGAAGGTTCGTGCGTGCGTCGAGCGGGAGTGGACCGTTGAAGGAGGCCGCGGCGGCGAGGATTGTGATGAGAGCAAGCCAGGCGAAGCCAGTAATCCATAACCCTTGCTTTCTCTCGGACATCGGTCCAGCGTTCTTTTGTCAGGGGGGTAATCGTGGAATGGCACCCCGCGGCTTGGACGCAACCGAATCGGTTGTCAACAAGGTAGGGCTTTGCCTAGGTCACTGCCTCATATCCTGGCGACATCGTCATCGGCGCATATCGCGTTGAAGCCGAGCGTGGGTCTTGCGCTAGGCATTCTCGCCACAATCACGCTTGCGCGCCTCATCGGTCTTTATTTTTCGACCGTCGACCTTTTTTTTGATGAGTCCCAATACTGGAGCTGGTCGCGTGAATTGGCTTTTGGCTATGTCACCAAACCGCCGCTGCTGGCTTGGATCATCGCTGTCGCCACCCACGTGTGCGGCGACAGCGAAGTTTGTGTTCGCGCGCCATGCCCGCTGTTTTATCTCGGCACCAGCCTTGTCGCGTATGCGATTGCCGCCAAGCTCTACGACACTCGGGTCGCGTTTTTTGCGGCTCTGTCGATCGGGCTCGCGCCCGGGGTCGCGTTTTCTGCCCGTATAGTCTCAACGGATGTTCCGCTGCTGTTCTTCTGGGCGATGGCGCTCTTTGCGTACGTGAAATTGCTCGCGGCCAGGGACCTGCGCTGGTCTGTCCTGCTGGGCCTATCAATCGGCTTCGGTATGCTTGCCAAATACGCGATGATCTATTTTCTCCTCGGCATCGGGCTGGCCGTCTGGCTCGATCGCGACGCGCGTCGCCTGCTCACCGCTCGAGAGCTTTGGATTGCCCTCGGGGTTGCGTCGCTGGTGACTGCGCCCAACGCAATTTGGAATTTTGCGCACAAGTTCTCGACGTTGCGCGAGGTTGCGAACAATGGCGTCAGGGACGGCTTTGAGTTCAGTTGGCGAAATGAACTCGAGTTTATTGGCTCTCAATTCGTCGTCTTCGGGCCGGTTCTTTTTGCAGTTCTGCTCGCCGCCGTCGCGCGTATCGCCTCACCCTTAGTCAACCGAGCCGATCGCCTGCTGCTCGCATTCGCCATTCCGCCCCTGGGTCTCATTGTGGCAATAGCTTTCGCAACTCGCGCCAACGCCAATTGGGCGGCAACGGCCTTTATTCCAGGCGCGATTGTTGCGGTTGCGTTGCTGGTGCGCCTGAAGGCTTGGAAATGGCTGGCAACAAGCATCGTGATCGGCTTCGTTATCCAAAGTTTGCTGCTGATCGGAGATGCATGGGCAACAAAGATTCATTTGCCTCTTGGTGCGCGCGGCGACGTCTATGCGCGTACCCTCGGCTGGCGCTCTTTCGCCGAACAGGCCGGTGAAATGGCGCGTCGCGTCGGCGCGCGAACAATCGTTAGCGATTGGCGTGCCGAGACCGCTTCGCTGTTTTATTATTGGAGAGATCAGCCGGAGCAAATCGTCGCGTGGCGAAAGCGACCAACGCCAGAAGATAACTTCGAATTGACGCACGCCTTTACGGCGGCTGCGGCGCAACCGTTTCTATTTGTCACCGTTTGCCCGCATCCATTGCCGCTGTCGAACTATTTCTCCGATGTCGAAGGGCTCGGCGTCATCGTGGCGCGGAGCGGTCCATCGACTGCGCGCTCCTTTAATGCTTTTAAGCTTGCGGGCCCGCGCGGCCCCATCCCGCCACGCGGCGGCTGCACACATTAGCGTTCCCGCCCAAGAATGTGCGCCGGCTGCATGCGGCTGGTCATGGCATCGAGGTCCGCTTTGGCTCGTTAGCGGTATGTCGCTGACGGTCCGGTCGCGAATATCATGTGATGGCCTTTGGCGGTGTCCATATACTCGCGAACCCGTCGGATCAGGCCATTCTCCACTTCGAACACAAAGCAGTAATCGTTGTCATAAGTGTTGCCGTTGGCCAGCGTCGCCCGCATGCGCTGTTCGACGATGACGATATCGCCCTCGGCATAGACCCCGCGGAATTCGACCTTTACGTCCGCGGTGAAGAGCTTCCAGACCTCGCTGCCGAAGGTTTGAGCGATCTGCTCCCGGCCGACGATCCGCGAAGGTCCGTTCAACGCCAGCGCCGTGGCGTTTCCGTTCGGCGCCAGCCATTCCGCGTCTTCGGTGAACATTGGCGCGATTCGCTGCGGATCGCGGGTGGCCAGGGTCTGCCACGCCGCCAACACCACATGCTTGCTGTTGTTGGCATTCATCGCACGGCCTCCGGTCGGGCTTCGTCGAGCAGCGGCCGGCCGCCGCGCTCGTGCGCCAAGAGCCAGCGTTTGCGATTGAGCCCGCCGCCATAGCCGGTCAACGAGGCATCGGCGCCGATGACCCGATGACAGGGCACGACGATGGCGATGGGATTGGCGCCGTTCGCAAGACCGACCGCGCGCACCGCTTTGGGCCGGCCGATCCGCGCGGCGAGCGCGCCATAGCTGATGGTCTGCCCCACCGGAATCCGCCGTAGCGCCGCCCAGACCGAAAGCTGAAACGCGGTGCCGTTCGCCGCTGTCGGCAGGGAGGCGATGGCATCAAGCTCGCCGTCGAAATAGGCCGACAGCGCTTGCGCCGCCTGCGACCGCCGCGGCGCGTCGCGCAATTGCGTGTCGGCGCCGTAATAACGACGAACGAGCCCATGCATGCGCGCGTCACAGTCTTCCCAATCGGCCGCACGCAGACGGCGCTCCTTGTCCGTGACGAGGCACATCGTGCCGGTCGGCGTTTCAAGGCGTTCGAGAAAGAAGGTTTGCATGCTCACGGCGATCGGCTCCATTTACGGGAGGCCCATTGTGACGCAGTCGCAGCAGCCGGGCTCGCGCTTTTCGGACGCATTCATTTCGGCGCTACGCGCAACGCAGCCATGACCAGGTCCGAAAACCGCTAGACGCAAGCCGCGAGCGCGATCAGAGTCCGGCCATGGATCTCGATCACGACGCCTGCTACCGCGCAGTCAGCCAACGCGACGCCCGCTTCGACGGCCGCATCTTCATCGGCGTCAAAACCACGGGCGTCTACTGCCGGCCGATCTGTCCGGCGCGCACGCCGCTTTCGAAGAATGTGACGTTCTTCCCGACCGCGGCCGCGGCGCAGGAGGCTGGCTTTCGTCCCTGCTTGCGCTGCCGCCCGGAGACGGCGCCCGACCTCGGCGCGTGGCGCGGCACCTCGAACACGGTATCGCGTGCGCTGAACCTGATCGAGCACGGCGCGTTGGACGAGGCCGACGTCGAGGCTTTGGCTGCGCGTTTGGGCGTCGGCGAACGGCAGCTCCGCCGCCTGTTCCGCCAGCATCTCGGCGCTTCGCCGGTCGCGGTTGCCCAGACCCGCCGCGTTCTATTGGCCAAGCAGCTTATTCATGAGACGCGCCTGCCGATGACCGAGATCGCCTTTGCCTCGGGCTTCGGCAGCGTGCGCCGGTTCAACGAAAGCTTTCAGACCCTGTTCCAACGTCCGCCGCGCGAATTGCGGCGCGCCGCCGGGCCCGACGTGCCGGCCGGACCGCGCGGCGAGATCGTTTTGCTACTGCGCTATCGGCCGCCCTATGATTGGCCAGCGATGCTCGAGTTCCTGCGCCAGCGCGCCATTCCCGGCGTCGAGCGCGTCACCGCCGATTCCTACGCGCGATCGGTGCAATTGGACGGCGCGCAAGGCACGGTCGCGGTCGAGCCCGGCGAGGGCAATGCGTTGCGCGCGACCGTCCGCTTTCCGAAGCTCACGGCCTTACCGACGATTATCGCGCGGCTGCGCCGGGTATTCGATCTCGCGACCGATCCCCTCGCCATCGGCGCGCATCTCGCCAAGGACCGGACGCTTGCTCCGTTGATCAAATCACGCCCCGGCCTGCGCGTTCCCGGCGCCTGGGACGGCTTCGAGCTGGCGGTCCGCGCTGTGCTTGGCCAGCAGATCAGCGTTACCGCGGCCGTGCGTCTCGCCTGCCGCCTGGTTGCCGCGTGCGGCGATCGACTGGACGAGCCAGAAGGCGATTTGACGCACGCCTTTCCGCGCCCGGAGGCGCTCGCATCCGCCGAGCTCGCTTTACTCGGCATGCCGCGAAGCCGGGCGGCGGCGCTGTCGGCCGTCGGCGCGGCGGCCATCGCCGACAACCATCTTTTCGACGCCAATTGCGGGCTCGACGACGCGGTGAGGCGGCTGCGGTCGATCAACGGCGTCGGCGAATGGACGGCGCAATACATCGCGCTACGCCAGCTGCGCGAGCCGGATGCATTCCCGGCCGCCGATCTCGGGCTCATGCGGGCGATTGCGAGCCGGGAAGGGCGCGATCATTCCTCGTCCGAGCTTCTCGACCGCGCCCACGCATGGCGGCCGTGGCGCGCTTATGCCGCACAGCATCTGTGGACGTCGGAAGCATCCGGGATCAAATCCGGCGCCGAGGGGCGGCGCGCCGCGCGCTAGCCGCGCTCGACCGGAAGGTCGGGCCGCCAACCCCATTCGGCCCAGGAGCCGTCATAGAGGCCCCGTGGCTCGCGGCCGATCGATTCGAGCGCGAGCGTGAGGATCGCCGCGGTGATCCCCGAGCCGCAAGTGGTGATGATCGGCTTATCGAGATCAACGCCCGCTTCCGCGAACGCCGCGGCGATGCGCTCGCGCGGCACCAGGCGGCCGTTTTCGACGAGCCGGGTGTAGGGCAGGTTGAGCGCGCCCGGCATGTGGCCGGAGCGCAGGCCGGGCCGCGGCTCCGGCGCTTTGCCGGCAAAGCGCTCCGCCGCGCGAGCATCGACAACCTGCACGCTGTCGCTGGTGAGCGCCATGCGGACATCGGCGAGCATGGCGACGGCGCCGACATTCATCTCGGCGTCGAATTTTTTTGGCGCGCGCTTGGCATCGCCCTGCTCCAGCGGGCGGCCCTCGGCCTTCCATTTTGGCAGCCCGCCATCGAGGATGAGCACGTTGCCAGCGCCGAACAGACGAAACGTCCACCACACCCGCGCCGCCGAGTAGAGGCCGGCGCTGTCGTAGACGACGATGGTGTCGCCGTTGCCGATGCCGAGCGCGCCGACGGCTGTGCCGAATTGCGCCGCGCCCGGCAGCATGTGCGGCAGTTCGGTCGAATGATCGCTGATCGCCTCGATGTCGAAGAACACGGCCCCGGGAATATGGCCGCTGCGATATTCGGCGTGAACGTCGCGCTCGGGCGTCGGCAAGGCATAGGAGCCGTCGACCGCCACCAGGTTGCGGTCGTGCAAATGCTCGGCGAGCCAGTCGGTCGAAACGAGCCAGCGGCTGGTCGACGATGGGGCAGGGGAGTCGTCGCTTCTGAGCATCATCTCCTCGGTCGCAAGAACAACGCGCCGGCGGCGCCGATGTTCAAGCATAAGGAACGTCGATCTGCGAATGCCGCTCAAGCCAGGCCGGAACTGGAAGCTTCTTCTCGCGCAGGAACTGCGGGTTGAACAGCCTCGATTGGGAGCGCGTGCCGTAGTCGGCGAGGATGGTGACAATGATGTGGCCGGGGCCGAGTTCCTTGGCGAGACGCACGGCGCCGGCGACATTGATGCCGGAGGAGCCGCCGACGCAGAGCCCTTCATGTTCGAGCAGATCGAAGATGATCGGCACTGCTTCGGCATCCGGAATGATGTAAGGCTTGTCGACTTTCAGCCCATCGATGATCGGCGTCACGCGGCCGAGTCCTATTCCTTCGGTGATCGAATTGCCCGGCGAAGCCTTGGCGACGCCGTGCGCAAACAGCTCATACATCGCCGCGCCTTGCGGGTCGGCACAACCGATCACCACGTCCTTTTTCTTCTCGCGCAGATATTTTGCCGTACCGGCAAGCGTGCCGCCGGTGCCGATCGCGCAGATGAAGCCATCGATCTTGCCGTCGGTTTGCTGCCAGATTTCCGGCCCGGTCGTCAGATAGTGCGCCAGAAGATTATCGAGATTGTTCCATTGATTGGCAAAGAGCACCCCGTTCCGCTCGCGCTGGCGCAATTGCTCGGCCAACCGGTGCGCGACGTGCTGATAATTGTTGGCATTGCTGTACGGTACCGCCGGCACCTCGACCAATTCGGCGCCGGCGAGCCGCAGCATGTCTTTCTTTTCCTGGCTTTGCGTGTCGGGAATGACAATGAGCGTGCGGTAGCCGCGGGCATTGGCGACCAGCGCCAGGCCGATGCCGGTATTGCCGGCGGTGCCTTCCACCACAAGGCCGCCCGGCCGGATCTCGCCGCGCTTCTCCGCTTCGAGGATGATCTGGCGCGCCGGCCGATCCTTGACCGACTGGCCGGGACTCATGAATTCGGCCTTGCCGAGAATGGTGCAGCCGGTCGCCGCCGAGACGCGCTCGAGCTTGATCAACGGCGTGTGGCCGATCGCTTCGACGATTCCGTCCCGTAGCTGCATGGTCGCCACATCCAAAGGCCGCGACCCTAAATGACCGAACCCTCCGAAACAAGACTGCATCGAATGCCGCCGAAAATCGCAAGCCTGCCGAAACCATAACGGTGCATGACACCGCAAACGATGTGACCATTCACCCATTGTTTGCGTGCGGCGCAGTATCTCGGCGACGACGGGATTTACTGCGAAATCCCGGATCAATTTCGCCGCCTGCGATGAATCTCGACGTCAACACATTGTTCCTCGTGACGATCTATGTAGAGGCGATCCTCGGATTGCTGCTGCTGTTCGTTTGGGCGCAGAACACCGCGATCCACGCCGTGGCGTGGTGGGGCTTCGCGCATCTGTTGCGCGCCGCTTCGGTGGCCCTGTTCGGGCTCTACGGTGCCGTCTCCGACCTCATTTCGATCGATCTCGCCAACGCGCTGTTGTTCACCGCCTTCGGCCTGACCTACACCGGCGCGCGCATCTTCGACCATCGCGGTCCGCGGCTCATTCTGTTGTTCGGCGGCGCCATCGTCTGGCTGGCCTTGAGCTGCTTGCCGGGCTTTGCCGGGTCTTTCAGTGCCCGCGTGCTGTTGAGCTCCGGCATCGTCACCGCTTATACTTGGGCGACGGCGTACGAGTTCTGGCGGGGCCGCGCCGAGCCGCTGATCTCGCGCTGGCCGGTGATTTTCCTGCTGTTCGCGCACGGTGCCCTCTATCTGTTGCGCACGCCGTTAGCAGCGATGTTGCCGTGGCTGCCGACCGGCAATCAGGTGTTTGCCAGCGTCTGGCTCACCGTGCTCAGCTTCGAGGCGTTGTTGTTCACCATCGCTATCGCCTTCATCCTGTTGGCGATGGCAAAGGAGCGCACTGAGCACGGCCACAAGACCGCGGCGTTGATCGATCCGCTGACCGGGCTTGCCAACCGCCGCGCCTTCCTGCAGGACGGCGAAGCTCAGCTCAGCCGGCAGGCCAATAATCCGCGCCCGACCGCGGTGATGCTGCTCGATCTCGATCATTTCAAATCGATCAATGATCGGTTCGGCCACGCCGTCGGCGACCGCGTGCTGGAGACTTTCGCCGATGTGGCGTCGGGCTCAATCCGCCGCATGGATCTCTTCGGCCGTCTCGGCGGCGAGGAATTCGCCGCCTTGCTGATCAACACGACGCGCGAGCGGGCGCAGGTCGTCGCCGAGGAGATTCGCAGCAGCTTCGCCGCAGCCGCGCGCGAGGTCGACGGCCGGCCAGTCGAAAGCACGGTCAGTATCGGCATCGTGGTCAGCCACGACGCCGTCCTCGATCTCTCGGTGCTGCTCGCGCAAGCCGACCACGCGCTCTACCGCGCCAAGGACAACGGCCGCAACCGCGTCGAGGTCGCCTCGATCGAGGCGATCCTCGAGCGCGCGAGGCGCAGCGCCGGCGAGCGCGCGGGCGCCGTCAGCCTCACCCAGGCTGTCGCCAAGACCGCCGCCTGAACCGCCCGTCGGTCTATTTGACCTCGGCGGGTGTCGGCGTCTCCGGACCGTCGCCGACAATGAGCAGGATCGCCTCCTCATCCTTGGCGCCGTCGAAGTGCACCTGCTGTCGGTAGTGGGTGACGAAGGTCCCGGCCGGCATCGGCACTGTGGCGCCGGGGTCGAACTTGGTGCCGCTGCCGACCCACCAGGTACCCTTGAGCACGGCGATGAAGCGGTCGTGAGGATGGAAATGCGGATGGCTGAAATGATTGCCGGGAAGCCATTTGACCATCACCGCATAGAATCCGGGCTTCGAGGGGTCGCCGACCATGACCGCGCGTTGGGCGCCAGGAAAGCCGGGGATCGCCTCCCATTGCACCTTGTCGGGTAGCGTGTAGGTGACCGCGGCCGGATTGAGTTCGGCCGCGCGCGCCAGGCCACAGGTGAAAACCAGCGCCACGAGCAGGCACGCCGCCGGGCGGTAGAATATCGACGCCATTATTGCCTCCTCCTCTTCCACGTGCAGTTTTCGAAATCTTCGCCTCTCCTCTAGCAGAGCGGCGCGCCCGCTGCAGCGGTTCGCGGTCACTGGCGACTGCAGGAGCACTTGAGACGCACCGGCGGGCGAAGCCGGTTTCTCCCCGTTGCCGGATTTGCTAGGGTTGCCTTTGCCCCGAGGAGACCGCGATCATGCTCGACGTCAGTAAGCCACAAGCCGCGGCGCCATTCGATACCGCGCGGCTCGACCGGTTGATGGACGAGGCTGGCATCGACGTGCTGATGGCGACTTCCAAGCACAATGTCCAATATCTCCTCGGCGGCCATCGTTCGTTCTTCTTCGACACCATGGACGCGATGGGCTTGAGCCGGTACCTGCCGGTTGTCGTCTATGCCAAAGGCATGCCGGAAAAGACCGGGTATTTCGGCCACCGCATGGAGGGCTACCAGACCGCGCTGCAGCCGTTCTGGGTCGGGCAGACCAATACCAGGAGTTCGGGCGCAGTCGACGTGATCGAGAAGGCCGCCGCCTATGTGCGCTCGCTGGCGGGCAAACCGCAGCGCATCGGCGTCGAGATGGCGTTCCTGCCGACGAATTCCGCGGATGCGCTGCGCAAGGCGCTACCGGGTGCCGAGCTCAAGGACGCGCTGTTCGTGCTCGAGCGGCTACGCGCGCGCAAGACGCCGGAGGAGCTCGAGAAACTGCGGCGTGCGTCCGACCTCGTCATCGACTCGATGCTCGCGGTGATCGCGGGCCACGGGCCCGGCGCCACCAAGGCGGAATTGGCCGAGGCGCTGCGCCGCGAGGAGACGATGCGCGGATTGACCTTCGACTATTGCCTGATCGCCGCCGGATCGAGCCTCAACCGCGCGCCCTCGGAACAGCGCTGGGAAGAGGGCGACGTGCTTTCGCTGGATTCCGGCGGCAATTATCACGGCTATATCGGCGATCTCGCCCGCATGGGCATTATCGGCGAGCCCGACGCCGAGCTTGTCGATCTCCTCGCCGAGGTGGAAGCGATTCAGCGGGCGGCGATGAAGCCGATCCGCGCCGGCGTCAATGGCGGCGAGATCTATGCCGGTGCTGACAGCGTGCTGCACCGCTCCAAGCTGCACAATCACATCGACTTTCTCGCCCACGGCATGGGGCTCGTCAGTCACGAAGCGCCGCGGCTGACCAGCTCCGGCCCGGTGCCCTATGACGCCTATGACGCGGAGCGCCCGCTCGAGGCGGGCATGGTGATTTCGGTCGAAACTACGCTGGCGCATCCGCGCCGCGGTTTCATCAAGCTCGAAGACACCGTCGCGGTCACGCCCAAGAGCTTCGAGATCTATGGCGATCGCGGCCGCGGCTGGAACCGCGCCGGCGCCGCAGCGTGACCGAAACGCCGCGCGCCGCAATGCAACAACAGAAGATTCTCATCATGGGTCTGCCTGGCGCGGGCAAGACCACGCTTGCGACCGCGCTGGCGCCGCTCCTCAATGCGGTGGTGTTCAATGCCGACGCGGTGCGCGCCAATCTATCGCGAGATCTCGGCTTCAGCCATGAGGACCGGGTCGAGCACGCCCGCCGCATGGGCTGGATGTGCGATCGCGTGGTCGAGGCCGGCGGCACGGTGATCGCCGATTTTATTTGCCCGACCAAGGAGACGCGGGCAGCGTTCGGCGAGGCATTCACGATCTGGATCGACCGGATCGAGCAGGGCCGCTTCGAGGACACCAACAAGATGTTCGTTCCGCCGCAGAGCTGCGATCTGCGCGTCAGCGCCCAGGGCACACCGCAATACTGGGCCGAACAGGCGCTGGCCAAGCTGCGGCCGGCGTTCGATCCGCAGAAGCCGACGGCGCTGTTCGTCGGCCGCTATCAGCCGTTCCATGGCGGTCACCAGCGCCTGATCGAGGAGGGCCTGCGCCGCGTCGGCCAGGTGTGCATCGCAGTGCGCGATACCCATGGCCTCGATGCCAAGAACCCGCTGCCATTCTTTGCGGTCAAGCAGCGGATCGAGACCGCGCTCTCGGTCCATGCCGGGCGCTTTGTGGTGGTGCCGCTGCCGAACATCACCAACGTCTTCTATGGCCGGGACGTTGGCTATACCGTCGAGCGCATCGTGCTTGACGAGACGACGGAGGCGATCTCCGCCTCCAAGGTGCGCGCGCTTACCGCCGCGCCGCGCCGTCCCGGATAAAATCGTCCCGGGGGAGCCGCGCTGTGGCGGCGCGGTGGTGATGTCCGGTGCGCGGCTGCCCCCGTTTTCCCGCATTCGGGCTTCCCGGCCGCGCGGAAAATGCCTACGATTGGCGTCAAATAAAACCGAGCGGGCATTGCGGCGAACGACGATGCCGGCGTTGGGGAGGTCATAGATGCACGACGTTGCCAACGTCGCCAAGATGGCGACGGTCGCCGATATTACTCGCCATCACGCCAAAAACCGGCCGGACGCCGTGGCGCTCTACTTCGAGGGCCGGCGCCTCTCCTATGACGAGCTCGATCGCCGGACCAATCGCGTTGCCAATGGGCTCCTCGCCGAGGGCGCGCGGCCGCAGACCCGCATCGCGATCCTCTCCAAGAACGCGCCGGCCTTCTTCGAGCTCTGGTTCGGCGCTGCTAAGGCCGACGTGGTGCTGGTGCCGGTCAATTTCCGCCTGGCGCCGCCCGAGGTCGCTTATGTGGTCGAGGACGCCGGCGCCCAGCTCCTGTTCGTCGGAGCGGATTTCTACCCGCTCGTCGAAAAGGTCGCCGACCAGCTGAAATCGGTTCGCAAGATCATCGCGCTGGACGGTCCGCACGGGTCCTGGACCAGTTATGCCGATTGGCTTGCGGCGCAAAGCGAGCGCGATCCCGGCATCGCCATCGCGCCAAGGAACTGCGCTATCCAGATGTACACGAGCGGCACCACCGGCCATCCCAAAGGCGCGCAGTTGAGCCACGCCAATCTCCTGACCTTGTTGCCGGGCGCGTTGGATCAGTTCGGCAACTGGCACGAGGGCGACGTCAATCTTGTCTGCATGCCGCTGTTTCACATCGGTGGCAGCGGTTGGGGGCTGATCGGCTTCTATCGCGGTATTGAGACCGTGCTGATGCGCGACCCGGATCCGGCCGCCATTCTTCGGCTCATTCCCGAATATCGCATTACCAAGGCGTTCTTCGTGCCGGCGCTTATTCTGTTCCTGCTGCAAGTGCCGCAATGCGCCGCGACCGACTTCTCCTCGCTCGACCTGATCGTTTACGGCGCCTCGCCGGCGCCGGTCGATCTCGTGCGCCGCGCGGTCAAGGTATTCGGCTGCGATCTGGCCCAGGTCTACGGACTGACCGAAACCACCGGCGCGATCACCTATCTCGGGCCCGAGCCGCACCGTGCGGGCGACGAGAAACGGCTCAAGTCCTGCGGTCGGGCGATGGACGGGGTCGAACTGCGCATTGTCGGCGCCGACGGCAGGGACGTTGCGACCGGCGAGGTCGGCGAGGTCGCGTGCCGGACGCCGCAGATCATGCTCGGTTACTGGAACCAGGCCGAGGCGACGAGCCGCGCGATGCGCGACGGCTGGTTCTATACCGGCGATGCCGGCTATCTCGATGCCGGCGGCTATCTCTACATCTACGATCGGGTCAAGGACATGATCATCTCCGGCGGCGAGAATATCTATCCGGCCGAGGTGGAAAACGCGCTGTTCGGCCACCCGGCGATCGCCGACGTGGCGGTGATCGGCGTTCCCGACGACAAATGGGGCGAGGCGGTCAAAGCCGTCGTGGTGCGAAAGCCCGGCGCCGAGGTCACGCCCGAAGACCTGATCGTGTTCGCGCGCGAACGCATCGCCGGCTACAAGGCGCCGCGCTCGATCGACTTCGTCGACGCGCTGCCGCGCAATCCGACCGGCAAGATCCTCAAACGCGAGCTGCGCAAGCCCTATTGGGCCGGCCAGGAACGGCAGGTGCACTAGGCCGCGTATTCGTAAATTTGCCGCGTCCCTCTTCCCGCCGCCAGCTGCGCGCCAGAGTCCGCCAAGTATCGGCAATCCGCTGATAGTCGGCTTTGTTTTTCGCGTCGTTCGTAGCTTCGGCGCGGGCCTCTGCCTCGGCGCCCCGCCGCAAGCGTTCCGCCACTTCCTCGCTGGCTCTTTGCAGCACGTCCCACAACTCACGGGCCGGAGGGCGGTCGGTCCTGCGGTCGCCGACGACACTCTACTTGGATCGATTAACGCTATTCCCTATTCAGACGGTGGGCGAACGTTATTACCAGCTAAGTATTTATAAGAAAAGGCTTTTCCGTATTGGCCGCCTTGGCCTGTCAAGGCGTCGCTGGCTCATTATCCGGTAAAAACGTCTCTTGAATAAATACCAAAAAATGAGTAAGAATATATTTTTCCGATCGCCTGGAGGCTGTCATGGTACGCCTCGGTCGTGTTGAGCGATTGCAAATCATGCTCAGCGAGGACGAGCTGGTGGCGCTCGATGATTGGCGTTTCGCCCGGCGCATGCCCAGCCGGGCGGCTGCCATCCGCGAACTTCTTAAGCGTGGACTCGCTGCCGAAGGATTCAAGCTCGCGGATAAGAGCACGAAATCCAAGCAATTCGGCGTCCTTTCGGGCGCCAAGCGAAAGACTTCGACCCGCGAAGAAATAAAATAACGCCCCGGAGGCGCTGCGCAAGAGCGACGCTTAACCTTCGTAGCCGGTATCGTCGTAGAAGCTGGGCGGCAACTCCTCGGCATAGATCCAGCAGTTTATTGCAAAACGAGAATCCTCGAACCTGGCGGACGGACAGACGACGGGCATCACTTCGTGCGGAACCCAGGATGGAAAGAAGATCAGCTTGTCGTTTGCGGGCTCGATATCGACAAATGTGGCCGCTTCGCCGATCGGGTGTATCCGCAGCACGCCGCCGGAAAACGATTTTGGCAGCCTATGAAAATAGTAAACCGCGCTGATGACGCGGTAGTTGGTCATTCCCGGTCGTATGACGATGTCTTCATGGCGCGAGAAAAACGCGCCGTCGCCGTGCGCGACCATTTCAACTTCGAACCGAGCCGGATCGAACGGCGCAATACCCAGGCGCTCGCACATGTATGGCAGCGCCGTCGTCACATCTACCCGGACCTCGTTCTCCAGTTCGCCGATCGGCTTTAACTTGCTCGACCGCCGATAAGAGAGGTCAATTCTGTTGCGTTCGCCGTAGCCGACGTCCGACGCCTTGAACTGGTCGCGCGATACCTGCGCAAACCGCAAGGCGCGTGCGGCCGCTTCTGCACCCAGCCAAGTCGAAATGCTTCCACATAGAGGCGGTTTAGAAACGGTATCCTTGGAAACGGAAACGGTATCCAGAGACAAAGACATAACAATCAACCCGCATCGAGGCGCGTTAGGCGTCTTTTGCTTTCGTCCTGCCGACGACGGCGGTGTTGTTGCGGTTAGCGTGCCTTCAGCTTCGATCGCCGCCAAAATGCTCGAGGGCGTGATCGATTTCTCGGCAACAGCATTATCTCGGTGACAGCATCGCCCTCGTCGGTCGCGATGTGGGGCCAACGCCGGCGAACGCCCGTGGTTCCCTGCTGCATCGAGTTCTTGCTAAAATATCGCTAGATCACGCGTTTTTGAAAAAAAGTACACGGAGCGCACTTTTTATCGAAGAAATGTCCCCACCATGTTTAGTCCCGCCACCGAGGCGGCCACATCGCCTCAGGGACACGACGCCAAGTGCGGGTTCGCGTGCCACACGCTGGTGAAAAACCGCGACTACGTTTTCACCGAGTACGAAAGGAGATGAGCCTCGGATGGCGGAGGAGGGGGTGCCCTAGATCCGGCGCGCAACCTCACGACACGTGCGAGGGCCGGCCTTCCCCGGATCAGGTCTTGGTCGCCGCAGCCAGATTTGGCAGCTGCCGTGTGCCGACATTCGAGGCCGCGGAGAACAGCGTGTCCATCGCCTGACCGATCTCCTCCGAACGCCGCGAAAGATCGGCGGAAACATTCAACACCTGCCTTGTCGTCTCTTCAGCACGCCGGATCGTATCGCCGACGGTCTTGAGTGCGTCGGCGACCGTTACCGCATTGGCGGCGGCGCCGGAAGCGTTGCGGGCGATCTCGTTGGTGGTGCTCGCCTGTTGGCTGGTCGATGCCGCGACCGCCCCCGCCACCGCCGAAATCTGCGTAATCGCCGTCCCGGTCGAGGTGATCTCGCCCATGGATTTGCGCGTCGCGTCCTGCACCAGGCTGATTTGCCGCCCGACGTCTTCGGTCGCCTTCGCAGTCTGCTGCGCCAGCGACTTGACCTCGAGCGCGACCACCGCAAAGCCTTTGCCCATTTCGCCGGCGCGGGCCGCTTCGATAGTCGCGTTCAGCGCCAGCAGATTGGTCTGCGCGGCGATTTTCGCGATCATGTCGACGACCGAGCCGATCTTCTCTACCGCTTCGGAAAGCGCGCGGATATTGACGCTGGTGTGCTGCGAGTGCGCGACGGCGTCGCTCGTCATCTTGGCGCTCGCCGCCGTCTGGGCACGCATCTCCCCGATGGCGGCGCTGAGTTGTTCGGTCGCTGCGGCAATGGAGGTGACTTTGGCCGCCGTATCCTTGGCCGCCTGGCTTGCCGTGTGCGCTTGGCCGGCCGCGGCGCTGGTAAGCTGCGCGAGCTGATCCGAAGTCGAGCCGAACGCCTTTACCGCTGTATCCATCGATTGGCGGACGCCGTCGATGGCGCGTCCGAACTCCTCAATGGCCGCATCGAGCTGGTCCGCGCGCGCCTTTCCTTGCCGCGCCTCCAGGGCGTTGTGGCAAGCGACGGCGTTGGCGGCGTCGAGCATGAAGATCTGCGTCGCCGCCTTCATCAGGCGCAGGGCTTTTGGCACCGAGAAACGGTGGCGCGCCATGATGAGCTTGCTCAGCTCCGTGAGGATGAAGATCGTCATCGCGCCGCGCGAGCGCATGTCCAGGCCTACCTTTATCTCGCCCTGCGCGCGCGTGTAGGCATTCTCGACCCAGGCTTCGTCCCAGGGCTCAAGTAGAAGCTTTTTTGTCGCTTCGGCCGCGCCGCGCAGCCGCCGCGGCCGGTCATGGTCGATCGTGTCCTTGTAGAAGGGGGCATGGATGCGCGCATTGTCATAGTAGGCGCTGATCACCGCCTCGATATGAGGTGCGAGCACGTCCCAGATTTCGCGCCGCAGCGCCATGACTTCGGGATCGACTCTGTAGATCCCCAGCCGGACCTTGAATCCGGGTTCAATTGTCATTGTTCGCCACCGCCCCGCGATGCGCCGGATCGGGGAAAGCTATGGCGGAAGAATTGACTATTTCTTAAGCAAAGCCTTCCGCAGAGGGATGAACGGACCCCGATTTTCCCATGATCATGCCGTTAAATCCCGTCTGGTGGCGCCGCTACTGGCCCGGGGTGCACGGGCCAAGCCAGGTGGCCGCAATCGTCATGCTGCTTTTGCCGCCCGGCACGGCGTCACCTTCCGACGTCATGGTCATGGTGTAGGCGCTGTCGAGGCTGCCGGAGATCACGACGCGCGCGGTTGTAGTCTTGCCGGCGATGGTGCAGGTCGAATCGATCGTCGTGGTATCGCCGGAACGCTGCACGTCACGCCGCGAGCAGTTGCTCTGAGCGGCGGCTGCGGCGCCCATCTGACCCATCATATTGGTCCCGGCGTCCACGCACTGCTTAAGGCTCTGGGCCGGGACGTTCCGGTTCTCGAAACTCATTTTGATTTCCCACAGCCCCGGCTTGCGTGCCGGCAGCTCCGCCGCGGACGCCGGCAAGGCGGTGAGCAGAGCCATGATCGGGATTAAAGCGAGACACCGCATGATACGCCTCCGAGAAAGGGACGCCGGCGGGAAGATGGTTTAAGGAGCCAACATCCCGCCTTGGCGCCGCTGTTCAGTTGCAGGTGTTGATGACGACTTCCACCCGGCGGTTCTTTTGCCGTCCGTCGGGATCATCCGAGCCGTCCTCGTGCTCGTTGGGCGCGATCGGTCGGCTCTTGCCAAAGCCACGCACGATCATCCGCGCGTCAGAGACGCCGCGATCCATCAGCGCCAGGCGAACCGCGGACGCCCGCCGCTCGCTCAGTGTCTGATTGTAGCTGTCGGTGCCCTTGGCGTCGGTATGACCCTCGACCATCACCCGCTTGCCCGCGGCATTGACGCGCGTAGCGACTTCCTCCAGCGCACCGTCCGCTTCCGGACGCACCTGTGCGCGATCGAAATCGAAAAGGAAGTCCGAGCCGACCCGCAGGCGCTCCTCGCACTGGCTCACGATCACCTCGATCTGCCTTGGCGCGGGAGCGACTTCAACGACCTTAGGAGCAGGAGCTGGCGGAGGCGCCTCGACCACTGGAGCTGGCGCGGGCGGTGGCGCGACCACCACAGGGGCCGGCGCCGGCGGTGTTACGACCGCCGCGGCCGCAGCCGCAGGGCAGGTCGGCGACTTTGCGTCGGGCAGCGCTGTTCCGCCCATGAGCAGGCAAAACGTCCCGGTCTCCTCGCCCTCGACGGTCAGCCGCATGACGTGGCGTCCGGCCGCGTCGATTGCGAAGCTCTTGGTCGCCTCGTCGAGCGTGCCGAACCCGGCGCGTACGAAGGTCGAGGCCGCCACCTTGGCTTCGCCGTCGAGCAGCTGCACCGTGAGCCGACGCTCGCCATTGGCTCGCCCGGCAATCTGAAGCTGGGTCAACAGTTCGCCCGGCTTGAGATCGACCGCGACGTAGTAGCTCTTCGCCCCGTTGCCGCCCGGCAGATTGCCGGCCACCATCCCGATCGCGGGGTTGACCGCGGTCGGCCGCATGATCGAGCTGGAGAGATCGTCTGCGGCAGCGGGAAGGGCGGCCGCGAGGACCGCGGCGGCGACAAGCGCCGCAAATTTGAACGTGGGCATGCCCGCCTCCCTTAGTTGCTGCTGGCGAGCGCGTTGCCGCCGAGCTCAATCCGGTAGTTGGTGGTCTCCGGACCCTGCACAGTCAGGCGCAGGACGTAGCGGCCGGAACGGTCGATCGGGAAGCTCTTGGTGGCGTCGGCGTTCGCTTCGACCCGCGACATGAAATAGGACTTGTCGCCGCGACCCTTGTCATCGAGCAGGGTGAGCGAGATCCACTTCATGGTGCCGTCGCGGCCGCTCACCGACATCTGGGTGAGCAGGTTGCCGGCCTTCAGGTCGGCGACGAAGTAGTAATAGGCGTAACCGTCGCCGCCGGGGAAAGCGCCGGCGATGACGCCATCGCGGCCGAGCGGCGTCGGCGCAAGGAAGGAGCGGGACGGCGCATTCGCGGTCGCCGCGGCCGGCGCGGCAGGCATCGCTGAGCCGCCGAGCGCGACACGGAACGAGGTGGTCTCGGGCCCCTTGGTGGTCAGACGCACGAGGTACTTGCCGCTTGCGTCGATCGGAAATACGCGGGTGGCTTCGCTGTTGTCGCCCGCACCGGCCGTGATGTAGTAGGCATCGACGCGCCGACCGCTGCCGTCGAGCAGGCTGAAGTCGAGCGACTTGTATTGGGCGCCGCCATTGACCGAAATCTGCGTGGCGAGCTGTCCGGCCTTGAGATTGACGGCGAAATAGTAGTTCGTGTCCGATTGGCCGGCCGGATAGTTGCCCTCGATCACGCCGTTCGCCGGAACCGCGGTCGGGTTAAGGGCCGAGGTTGAGAACGAGTCAGCGAGCGCCTGCGTGGCCACGGCCAGGAGGGCTGCGGAGATCAAGCATCCGCGGAGAAAATAGCGCATCGTCGTATTCCTTTTAGGGTTCAAAGAGGTGAGATGATCCCGCCTCACCGGCTTGGTCGCTCCCCACCGGCCAGCCGTTCACATAGACGATGCGTATTGAGTTTGAGTTTAATGCAATGGTTAAACTGGCATGGTCTGGAATCGATTCAAATCGAGATATTCAAAGACGCACGCCCACCGCTCTTCTGCTCGTTCTTGGCCTCGTGTCCTCGCCGCTCCAAAACCGCAGCGCTGAAGGGTCGGCAAATACCTAAATTCTTACG
>Ga0335081_10004079_pt1 | contig 23065 bp, 27 predicted proteins | sample Lox_Sample_35_FD_206713 | JGI IMG/M metagenome (GOLD analysis project Ga0335081, IMG submission 206713) | Soil microbial communities from Loxahatchee National Wildlife Refuge, Florida, United States - Lox_Sample_3.5 | ecosystem: Environmental > Terrestrial > Soil > Wetlands | place: USA...
GAGGAAATCGACAGATTCTAAGATTCAGGCTGTTCGGGTTCATCGGCTTCACGTGTCTCTGGCGGGTAAGTAATCCGGGTACCGTCCACCCGGGCGAACGGAGTCAGCTTATGGAGTTGCGGCTGGCTCTTACTCATAATATGTTCCACCGTAATGCCTCGAACCTGCAATGCGTCCGCGATCAGTGACCTGTGACAGCGCCATGGCACTGCCTCGGCACACATGAGGCAGATTCTCTTACGACGCACAAGGCCAATCAACTTTTCAAGGCTCTTTTCAAATTCCTCTGTCAGCATGTAATCGGCGAACCCTCGAAAACTTGAGTTCCGCCACCCCATATTCGGCGAATCGCGCAGGGCATGGCGAAGCCCTCCAAGCCCCGGTATATGCTTATACCCAATTCTCGCGGATCTTAAGCTTTCAGGGAGGGTGTCACGGTTGAACTGAGGATTATGGCGCGACCGCGGGACCGTTCTCACGTCAATGACCTTCCCAACCCCGTGGGTTTTGAGAAGGTCGATAAAATCATCGAGAGACCGTGTCGAGTGGCCAATCGTCACGACAAGAGGTGCTCTCTCAGTCCCCTCCGTCTCTTTAGAAAGTTGATCCTTCTTCCGCCGCATTTCGTCTGTCCCCGGCTTCTGGTACTGGGTTAAGCCGGAAAGAGATTCGATCCATCTGTTACATCTTGAATCTGATGTCCCGACGGTCGAGCAATCGAGTAAGGCCGATCTTTGACTCAGGGTTCGCGCAGCGCTTTTTACTTCTCTTTAAAAGGCAAATGGGTGGAAAAATCCCTGGCCATGGTTTTATAAAAAAACCCTCAAGCAAAAATTGCTCTTGAAGGTTTTCTGAGAATCCCCTTGACAAGAGGATCCATTCTACCAAGAGGAGAGACTATGCCCTCTCTTTTGCATGCTCCATCAAGGATGGGCTCTTTAAACTTTCTCTCTCGAGTCTTTCTTTACGATAGAGCTCGTAGAAAATGGACCCTACTCCCAGCAGCACAACAATCGCTCCAAAGATCATGTTATTGGTAGCCACATGGGTTTCACCAAAACCATACACGAAGGGTGAAATGAACATCCATATTCCTACCAGCATTTGAAATACCATCCAAGAGTAAAATAAGCTTTTCATCCTACCTCACCTCTTTTCACACAAAAAGCATCCTTAACTTCTACCAGTTTTGGTAAACGGATAAAGTCCCTCACTTTACATTTTCCGTGAGAGATTTCGTTCGTTCATTCTCTTTAGTTTATATCTAATCACTAAACCCACTTTTTTCAAGGTAATCATTTTTACAGAAAATACAACTGTTTTTCCCCCAAAATACAGGGTCCGCCCTATTTGTTCTCCGGCAGTCTCTCGGTATGATAAGACCGGATAAGGACAAGGGCAGGGGTTAGTGCGCCTGGCGCGATGCCGGGTACCCAATTGAGCGCAGAGTTTAGTTAGAATCTGTCCATAAACCACCGTTTTTTCAAAAGTCGTCATTCCGGCGAAAGCCGGAATCCAGTACTTTTCAAGGACTTCTGGATGCCGGATCAGGTCCGGCATGACGGACAAACTTAATTTGTAAACGGACCCTAATCGAGAAAGGAGGCTTCAATGGCTGGACAGAAATGGCTTATTACCTTCAAAGGGAATCCGCTGACGTTAGTCGGTAACCAGGTGAAAATTGGTCAGAAGGCGCCGGATTTCATCTGCATTGACAATAACCTCTCGCCGGTCAACTTTTCATCCTATCTTGGCAAAGCTTGCATCATTTCATCCGTGGTCTCCCTTGACACGCCCGTATGCGACATCCAGACAAAAAAATTCAATGAGGAGGCCAGCCAGTTGGGTCCGAATGTTGCGATCTTAACGATCAGTATGGGTTTGCCCTTTGCGCAGAAACGCTGGTGCGGTGCCGCCGGTGTGGACAGACTTCAAACGCTGTCAGACCATCGCGATGCCTCGTTTGGCACCTCGTATGGCGTACTGATCAAAGAGTTACGGTTGCTCGCCAGGGCAATCTTTCTGGTGGACCGGAAAGGAGTCCTTCAATATAAGGAGCTGGTTAAGGAGGTAACCCACGAGCCGGATTATGACGCCGTATTGAATGAATTGAAGAAGCTTGTGTGACTCTTAAAGAAAGCCGGGAAACGAGCAGAGAGAAAGGCAGTGTGAGATGATCAAAATAAAAAGGATTTACGATCCGGCCTCACGGGATGACGGCAAGAGAATTTATATCGACCGGCTCTGGCCGAGGGGTGTGAAAAAGGAAGGAGTGAAAATCGACGAATGGCTCAAGGAGATATCTCCAAGCGATAGCCTGCGCAAATGGTTCGGTCATGACCCCTCAAAATACGCGGAATTCAAAAGACGATATGCAAAGGAGCTGGAGAGACATTCAGAAATCCTCGAAAGGATCAAAAAAGAGGCGAAGAAAGAGACCGTGACACTTCTCTTCTCGGCAAAAGACGTCGAACACAACAACGCAACCGTGATGAGAGAGTTACTGAGCGCATAGATGAAGATGTCAGCCTTGTTCCTTGACGTGGGCGGCCTCCTGCTCACCAACGGTTGGGACCGGTCGATGCGTAAGCGAGCTGCGGAAACCTTTAAGCTCAACTACGACGAGATGGATGAACGTCATCATTTGACGTTCGATACCTACGAGGAGGGGAAATCAAGTCTCGACGAATACCTCCATCGGGTCGTTTTCTACAAGGACCGGGCTTTTTCCAGAGAGGAGTTCAAAACATTTATGTTTGCCCAATCTCAGCCGTATCCCCAGATGATCGAATTGATCAAGGTCATCAAGAGATCCCACGGCGTCAAAGTGGCTGTGGTGAGCAACGAAGGCCGGGAGCTGACGGTCCACCGCATTCAGAAGTTCGGGCTGGCGGAGTTTGTCGATTTCTTCATCGCCTCGTGCTTCGTCCACTTTCGCAAACCTGATGCCGATATCTACCGCCTCGCTTTAGATGTCGCTCAAGTCTCACCGGAGCGGGTGGTTTACATCGAGGATCGATTCATGTTTGTGGAGGTGGCTCAAAGTTTGGGCATCCGGAGTATTCATCATCGAGATTACGATACGACGCGGGCTGTCCTGGCATCGTTGGGTGTCACATCCAACGCGTAAACTCAAACGGGAGGCAGAGGAGACGTTGAAAGGGAGTGTCAGGAACGCGATCGAGCAAGGCGCAGAGAGGCTTTTTCCGGGCTATTTCGCCGTGGTGATGGCGACGGGCATCGTTTCCATTGGAACTATTTTCTTAAAATCTCCTTGCCGATTAGCCGACACAGCCTGCACCTTTCAACTCGGAAAGGCCCAGGGTTTACCGTTCTTTTTTCCTATCTCCTATTATTCCCTCGACGTTGCGCAGCTGGCCTGGGTCGTCGTTTTCGCTGGACTCTTGCATAGAATTTTGAGAAACTTAATTGTGAGGTGAGACTTCTTGGAAGAGAGTGATATGACAGATGCCGAGCAACTCGCCGCGTTCGTGGTACGGGCTTCCTATGATAACCTCTCGGAGGCCGCCCGTCAGCAGCTCAAAATTCGTGTATTAGACGGACTGGGTTGTGCGATTGGTGCACTGAGGGGAGAACCCATTCGCCTGCTCAGGGCACAGATTGAAGAGTTCGATGGCGCTGGCCACTGTACTCTGATCGGAGGCGGAAAGGCTCCACCCGACCGCGCGGCCCTTTACAACAGCGCTTTAGTGCGGTATCTGGACTTCAACGACAGTTATCTGGCCAAAGGGGAAACCTGCCACCCAAGCGATAATCTTGGCGCTGTGTTGGCAGCGTCCGAGTATGCGAAGCAGAGCGGCGAGAAACTCTTGACCGCCCTATCTGTCGCTTACCAGGTGCAGTGCCGCCTGAGCGACGTGGCTCCTGTCCGGGCCAAGGGCTTTGACCATACCACACAGGGCTCCTATGCGGTGGCCGCAGGCGTTTCCAAGGCCCTGGGTCTGGATGAAGTCCGCGCGGCGAATGCGATTGCCATCTGCGGGACGGCATTCAATGCCTTGCGGGTTTCGCGAACTGGTGCCCTGTCTCACTGGAAAGGCCTTGCCTATCCCAATACTGCTTTTAGCTGCACGCATGCCACCTTTCTGGCCATGCGGGGCATCACCGGTCCCCTGGAAGTATTCGAGGGAAACAAGGGTTTTATGGATGCCATCGCCGGAAAGTTCAAGATCAACTGGGCCAAAGAGGACCTCGAACGAGTGACGCAGACGATCCTTAAACGATACAATGCCGAGATCCATTCTCAATCTGCCCTGGAAGGTGTTCTGGAACTTAAAAAGGATTATGGTTTGAGGGGAGAGGAGATCACAAAGATTGAGATTGAGATCTTCGATGTGGCCTACAACATCATCGGCGGAGGGGAGGAAGGGAATAAGAGCATCGTCCGAACCAAGGAAGAGGCTGATCACAGCCTGCCTTACCTCGTATCGGTTGCCATCCTGGATGGCCAAGTGATGCCCGAGCAGTATAGAGTCGTTCACATCCAGAATCAGGATGTCCAGGCACTTTTAAGAAAAGTTAGCGTCAAACCTTCCTCAAGCTACAGTCGAAGATTCCCGGAGGAGATGCCGTGTCGTATTACTCTTACGCTACGCGACGGCAGAAATGTGACAAAGGAGAAACAGGACTACGAAGGATTTCGGACCCGGCCGATGTCATGGGAGAGGGCTGCCGAGAAATTTGAGAAGCTGACAGCCCCTTATACTCAACGATCACTCTGCCGCGAGATCATCCGTGCCGTCTCCAGTCTCGAAACGATCCAGGTCTCCGATTTGACGAAATGGTTGGCAGAGGTAAAGGGTTAAGAACTTCTAAGAGAGGAGGATTCAAAATGGAAAAACCTAAGGCTCAATCAAAAGACAGGGCATTCGCCTTCCTAAAAACCAATAGCCGTCCGGGAAAACCGCGCTCCCGTGGAGTATCGGAGATCCGTGGCCCCTATTATACTCCGATGGGTAAGAGGTATTTGCAAGACGTCCTGGAGACGATGGGAGCTTATGTGGACGCCCTGAAGTTTGCGGGAGGCTCATTCAGTTTAATGCCTCGCGAGGCAGTTAAAGAGCTCATTGACCTCTGCCACGAATATCAGGTTTTAGTCGATACGGGTGGTTTTATGGAACATGTGCTAACACAAGGTCCGGAGATGGTTGACCGCTATATCCAAGAGTGTAAAGACCTCGGGTTCGATATCATCGAGATCTCCAGCGGCTTTATTACCATTCCAACCGATGATTGGGTTAGACTGGTTGAAAAAGTGAAGAAGGCCGGTCTGAAGCCCAAACCCGAGGTGGGAATCCAGTTTGGAGCAGGAGGTGCCAGTGCCGTGGAAGAATTAGAGGCCGAAGGAACACGCGATCCCGAATGGGCCATTTTGCAGGCAAAGCGTTTTCTTGAGGCAGGAGCCTACATGATTATGATCGAGTCTGAGGGAATCACCGAAAATGTAAAGGTGTGGCGTACGGACGTGCCTGCCAAAATCGTAAACGCCTTGGGTCTCGACAAAGTGATGTTTGAGGCTGCCGAGCCAGAGGTCTTCGCATGGTACATCAAGAATTACGGCCCGGGAGTAAACCTTTTTGTCGATCATAGCCAGATTGTTCAGTTAGAGTGCCTTCGGTCGGGTATCTGGGGAACGAAGAGCCTCTGGGGCCGGGTCCTGACCTACAAGGGTTGACGGGCAGGCTCTAAACCGTGGCAGTACAGGGCAGGCACGAACGATGAACAATGGACAACGAACTATGAACAAAAGAAGAGAATATTACTGTTCATCGTTCATCGTTTAACGTTCAGGGTTTCTGTCAGAATTCGGTCCAATCGATATCCTCAATGCCTACCGCGATACCGTAAGTCCCGCTTTCATCAATCAGGAAGATCATATGATCTTTTACCTTATTGAAAATCCACTCACAGTCCCTCACTTGTTGACAGGCTCCTCCGCGTAGTCTTAGCCGGGTCCCGGGAGCGATGTAATTCGAAACCAGTCTTTCTGCCAGCGGAGGATCTTCGGACTTTCTCGTCTCATTCAGGCCTGGCATGCGATACCACCTTCTTTCTGAGAGGCTCGTCTCGCTTTCATATTATTTCACCTGAAAAACATCGAAAAGTGAATCAGGTTATTTATGTATTTTTTCCGCTTTAATACTGTAGAAAATCCTTGCCAAACGCGTCTCATGGTGTTAAATAGTGACAAAAGGTGAAGAGAAATGATTGCTTTTGATCTTTTCTGTTTGAACGGTCATAAGTTTGAGTGCTGGTTCAAGGATAGCGCTTCCTTCGAGGAGCAGAAATCTGCCGGCATGATCACCTGTCCGGTTTGTGACGATCGCCAAATAGAAAAGGCTTTCTCGCCTTTTGGAATCAAAAAGGGAGGGGAGAGAGTTGAAGAAAAGATAGACCCTCAGCAAGCCCTCCGGTTCGTCCACGATTTTTTGGATAAACATTTTGATGATGTCGGGTCGGAATTCTACAAAGAGGCTCTCAAGATTCATTACGGAGAGAAAGAGAAGAGAAATATCAAAGGGACCGCCACTACGGAAGAAGAAGTCATCCTCAAAGAAGAAGGAGTTCCATTCCTAAAAATTCCCATCGTTAAACGCCTGCTGAACTGAAGCTCATCCTTTCCATCAATACCCCATTTCAGAATCCAAATTTCAAATTAATACCGAAAGAAAACGGTTGACGAAAACGAAGGCTACCAGACGATGGTGCTTACCTTGTTATTGCCCTGCTTTGTCTGCGCTCTTCTCGTCCTCGAATTCATAAAGCTTCTCGATGGTATACTGAACGTACTTTTCGCACTTTTCCTTCCAAACTCCCGATTCTCGAAATCTCTGGTACTCGTCGGGTTTGGAGAAATCCAGACCCAGAAGGCCGCGGCAGGTAATGTCGCCGAACTGTTTTGTGAAATCCCTGACCAATTTGCCTGCATAGTGGCGTGCGGCATTTCTCGCATGCTTCACCTTCTCCTTGTCGGCAAGGGAACAACGGTGCCTCAGCCCGAGGCTTACCGCCGATGCGGAAATCGCACCACATGGGGCTTCTTGTTCCCCGCTGATCCCTGCCATGAACGGAATGCCCGCCCAAAGGAAATCCTCATTGCCGAGGTCGTATGCTTCCCACATAACTTGCAGGACGGCCGGACCTCAGTGATACCCCTTTGGCATAAATTCCAATGCGCGTTCTTTTGCTTCTTTAAGAGATATTTTTGGCGGCATGTCTGGACCCTCCCTTTATAACGCCCCCTTCCCCCCTCTTAAATTAAGAGGGGGGAAGGGGGCGTTAGGTGAACCTATCTTTCACTTTCCGCGTAGATTGACTTCCCTAAGATTACCATCTCTAAAAATTATAATCTTCAGCGAATCGCCCGACTTGGCCGAGTCAAACATTTCCTCAAATTGTTGGACGGTCCCTACTTCTTTTGAATTGACTTTAATAATGATGTCTCCGGCCTTCATTCCAGAGGATTCTGAGACACTGCTCGGGAGAACCTCCGCTACCAGTACTCCCCTTTTCTCCTTGAAGTTAAAGCTGGAAGCTAAGGCAGACGTCAGCTCCTGTACGCGAATTCCAAATCGTTCCCCGAAGACACCCTCGGAGGTGAGGGCGATGCCCTGTTCGTCGAGAATCTTGGCAGAGACTAAGATCGGGGCCTTGGATTTTAGTGCGATGACAATGGCATCGCTGGGACGAGCGTCAACCTCGATCACTCCTTTATTCAATTTCAGAAAAAGAGTGGCATAGTAGGTGTTATCTTTCAAGGCGACGATTCTTACTTCCTTCACTTTGGCGTGAGTTTGCGCAAGAATCGAGTAGAGAAGATCATGTGTCATCGGCCTCGGGGAGGTTTCATTTCTTAGCTCCTTGTCGATCGCATTGGCTTCAAGAAGACCGACCCAGATGGGAAGCGCTCTTTTAGCTTCTTTATCAGCCAGAACGACCACGGGGCTGTTTCCGATGGCATCCAGTCGTACCCCTTTCACCTCCATCTCAACGAAGGACGGAGACGTCTCTTTGCTGATGGCGAAGAGTCCCAAGGAGATCAGTAAAACAGCGGCAAGACCGGTCTTCCAATATCTTCTCATGAAGTTCTCCTTTTCTTAATTGCTCTCTGTCTGAGTATGGCCATCAGACCAATGATCATCTTTTGCCCGTCCCGCTTTGTCAAGGGTTCGTCTCTTTTAATGATTCGCCTGCAGAAGGCGCGGTAATGTCCTTCGTCCCATTCCAGTTTTTCTAAAAGGTAAGAGACGAAACCCAGTTGGCTCGAAGTGATCGCTTCCCGACCCTGTGGGCTTTCTGGAGGGATGAGCCGGCCTTTGGGAACGGGCTGATAGGGGTCGGGGAGAAGGCCTTTGAATCCCATCTCTTGAAACCGTCTCATCACCTTCTCAAAACCTTGTTCCGTCAACTGGGCCGAGCTCTCCACCCCTGCCACCCCTTTCAGAATCTGTCGATACGACTCCTCATCAAGATGGAGATCTCCCTTGGCAATATGGACAAGGGCTTTCTTCTTCCTCCCGATCGGCATTTGTCGCATTATACCCTAAAGAGGCAAAGAAAGGGAAAGGAATTTGGCGAAAATCCCTCAGGAGGTGTCATAAGTATCGTCCTGTGCCTCGGCCCATAAGAATAGGCGTCCTCTCGAAGCTTTAGGATTGCGGGTCACTAATATCATGGATGACCTTCCTCTTCGGTGGAATAGCGTAGTTATAGATGGCAAGGTCCCGCAGCTTGACAGTAGAGGTTCCGCCCTAAAGCTTCTCCGGTCCGCTCATCCTTATGGGCTGGAATCCCGTGTGTGGCGGGAGGGATCTTTATGATAATTGTAGCGCCCTCATTCGGAAAAATTTAGGAAAAACTTCATCTTGATTATCCGTTTGTTGCGGAGTAACCTATAATTTATGATGGATTTGTTCTTCAATCCGAATTCCATTGCCGTGATCGGCGCTTCTCAGAACCCCAAGAAGATAGGACATGCCATCCTGAACAACCTGTTAAGATTTGGGTTCGAGGGAAAAATCTATCCCATCAATCCTTCGGCCCCAGAAATATTGGGATTCAAGACATACTCCGCACTCACGGAGATAAGAGAGGATATTGGTCTCGCTGTTATCGTTATTCCGGCTCTCCGCGTTCCGGGTGCCCTCGTTGAATGCGGGACGGCGGGCGTGAAGGCAGCCGTCATCATCAGTGCGGGATTCAAAGAATCCGGTTTGGAAGGGATGAGGCTTGAGGAAGATATTAAAAGGATTGCCAAGGAGAATCACATCAGAACCCTCGGCCCGAATTGCCTCGGTGTCATCAACACCTCTCACCACCTGAATGCCACCTTTGCAGCAGGCATGCTTCCCGAGGGGAGAATGTCCTTCTTCTCCCAGTCGGGGGCCCTCGGTATCGCCGTCCTCGACTGGGCGATCGGAAATAAGATTGGTTTCTCAAAATTCATCAGCCTCGGAAATAAAGCGGACCTCAACGAGATAGACTTCTTGGACTATTTCAGGAAGGATCCCGAGACCGACGTCATCCTTGGTTACATCGAAGATGTGGTGATCGGAAGGAGATTTCTTGAGGTGGCGAAGGAGACAACCCGGACAAAGCCTGTGATTCTCCTGAAGGCGGGGGGAACGGAGGCAGGGGCAAGAGCCGCCTCCTCCCACACGGGCGCTTTGGCAGGATCCGAGGCCGCCTTTGACGCAGCCTTTAGACAGACAGGAATTATTAGGGCGGAGGGAATTGAAGATCTTTTCGACATCGCTCTCTCCTTTTCGGGCAGAAGGCTTCCGTCGGGCAGAAAGCTGCTTATCGTTACGAATGCGGGAGGACCAGGGATCATCGCGGCTGATGCCTCTGAAAGACTCGGACTGGAATTGCCGATGCTTTCCAAAGAGTCGGTGGATGCCGTCCGGCCCCTCTTGCCTCCGAACGCTTCCATCTATAATCCCGTCGATCTCATTGGAGACGCGCCTCCGGAGAGATATCGCGTTGTTTTAAACCAGGCCATTCACGATCCTCATGTGGATGGGCTTCTTGTCATTGTCGTCCCCCAGGCGACGACCGATGTAGGCCAAACGACCGACCTGATCATCCACACCGCGGAAATGACGGATCGGCCGGTCATCGCGTCTCTGATGGGCGAGGCAAGCGTCAGAGGGTCGATCGAAAAACTCGAAGCAAATGCGATTCCCAACTTCTCCTACCCTGAGATTGCTGTGAAAGGGTTCAGGAGGCTCTGTGACTATTTCGATTGGAAAAACCTCGACCATGAAGAAACGGTCTGCCCTCGTTTCGACCGAAGGACAGTCCTGGATAAGATTGACAACTTTCTGAAAACGGGTCGGTACCAGATGGGTGAAGACGATGGAATGGAAATCCTCTCTCAATACGGATTTGCGTTTCCGAAGAGGGGACTCGCTGTGAGCTCGAAAGAGGCCTCGCGGATCAGCGCAAAGATAGGATTTCCCGTCGCGATGAAGATCTCCTCGCCGGATATTTTGCACAAAACAGATGTGGGAGGTGTGAAACTCAACATCGCGTCGCGGGGGGAGGCGGAAGATGCTTTTGTAGAGATCACCTCCAACGTGAGAAGGCTCATGCCCGATGCCTTTATCAGAGGCGTGATGATTTACGAGATGGTTCGGGGCGGCCGAGAGGTCATTCTCGGCGTAACGTATGATCGGACCTTCGGCCACATGATCATGTTCGGCTTAGGCGGGATTTATGTGGAAGTATTGAAGGATGTGTCCTTTCGGATCATTCCGGTTACGAGGAGAGAAGCGTTATCCATGATCAACGAGATCAGATCCTCTGCCTTGCTCAGAGGAGCCAGAGGGGAGAAACCCGTTGATACAGAGGCTGTCGTCGAAGGCATCCTCAACCTCTCGTGCCTCATCACAGACTTTCCGTCAATCAGAGAGCTCGACGTCAATCCCCTCGTCGTTATGGAAAAAGGGGCTATTGCCCTGGATACAAGAATCGTTTTTAGCCGATCTCCGACCTGATGCCGTTTCCCTCGAGAGGGAGACTGTGTGGCAATGGGGATAAGCGACAAAAATTCCAAAAAATGGGATAGACAGACGGACGAGAAAGCTTTAGAGCGCAACCTTTAAACTTTGAATTCGGGGCTTCAGGACCATGAAAAAGAGTTGACTTTCTTGTGACGGCGACAATAAACTTTAATCTAAACGTGCGCATTCTAAAGCTTTGGAGCCCGGCTGTTTGTTCCGTTTTTTACTTACTTCCACTCGATTGCAGCACCGTCTCAGGAGGGTGAAGAAAACCGTAGGACCTTGAACACAAGGAGGAGGACCATGATTCCTATCTTTCTCGCCACCAACACGGGTCACGCAGGGAAGACCTTTGTCGCTATCGGCCTTGTCTCAAAATTGAGGGAGCAGGGATACCGGGTCGGATATATCAAACCGTACGGCAGAACACCTGTGAAAAAAAATAAAGACCTTTTCGAGGCCGATGCCCTCTTCATTAAAGAAGCCTTAGACCTGCCCGAGCCCATGGAGACGATTTCCCCATTTGTCCAGAGTTATGAGACGGAAACGCTCCTTCTCCAGGGAACCATAAAGGATGGGAAGAAACGGATCATGGATGCCTTTCGATCGATGAAGGACAAGGACTATGTGATCGTCGGTGGTGCGACGGATCTGTGGGAAGGTTTCGCATTGAATATAGATGGTCTCAGTCTTATAGAGGATATGAAAGCGCAGGTTCTGTTTGTGGAGCCCTGGAAGGGAGTGCCCTCTTTGGATTCCCTCCTGAGCATCAAACACCTTCTGGGAAAGCGCTTCCTTGGGGGCGTGATCAACAAAACCCCTGAGAGCTTGATGGGCCATGTAAAAGAGACCATTCGACCTTTTCTCGAAAAGAAAGGCGTTAGGGTATTCGGCATTTTCCATAGAGACAGACTCCTTGAGTCGATCACGGTAAGGCGTCTCAATGAAATATTGAACGGAAAGGTGTTATGTTGCGAAGGGATCCTGGACGAATTCGTGGAGAATTTTTCCATCGGCGCCATGGATGTGGACAGCGCCCTGAGCTACTTCATGAGGACTCCCAATAAGGCCGTGATCACCGGTGTCCACCGCACCGACATTCAACTTGCCGCCATGGAGACATCGACAAAATGTATCATCCTTACGGGCGGCTTCTATACCAACGATGTGATTCTCGGAAAGGCGAGGTCAAAAGGGATCTCCCTCATTTCCGTAGCGGAGGATACGTTTACAGTGGTCGATAAGATTGAAGCGGTGATGGGGAAGATCAGCATCCGGGAAAAAGGCAAGATCGATCGGGCGAAAGAGCTGGTGGGTAGGGATTTCGATCTGCAAGGGTTTCTGAAGAGCCTGAAACGAGAGAGATGAAGGGTGAGGGGGGCACCTTAGGATTTAATGATCATGGGATTTCGGAATGTATTTTTGCTCTTCTTCCTGCTTTTGTCCTTGTTATTGATAGGAGATGAGAGAATCCCCGATAGAAAGATGATGATTTCGATTGAGAATCTGAAAGCGCATGTAAGGAACCTCCATTTTAATCGGGACCCCTATTATAGCTATGCCAGGCTGGAGCAGGCGGCACAATATATTAAGGAGGAATTTCTCAGGGTCGGGCTCGAAGTCAGAGACGATCATTTTCAATGGGAGGGGAAATCGTATAAGAATATTGTGGCAGAAAAGAGAGGGATCGTCTCTCCTCATCGGGTTCTCATCCTGGGGGCTCATTACGACACCGTTCCGGGCTCTCCGGGGGCGGACGACAATTCCAGTGCGGTGGCCCTGCTTCTCGAGGTAACAAGAAATATTCAGGCGGTCCCTCTGGAAAGTACGGTTAGACTGATCGCCTTCTCCCTTGAAGAATATGATTTTGCCGGCAGTACGCATTATGTGGACAGTCTGAGGAAGGGCGGGGAGGAGATCCTCGGGATGATTTCGGTGGAGATGGTGGGATTTACCAGTCCCAAGCAGAGCTATCCTTCCTATCTCAACCCTAAACAATATCCCAATGTCGGAGATTTCATCGCCGTCATCGGGAATGAGAGGTCGAAGAAATTATTGGAAAGAGTCTGTCAGTCTTTCAGGGCGAGTGTCCCTAAACTTCCGTTAGAGTTTCTTATCGTCCCCGGGAACGGGGAGGAAATGGAGGAAGTGAGGCTGAGCGACCACAGCGCTTTCTGGGATCAGGGGGTGCCGGCGCTGATGATCACAGATACGGGGTTTTTGAGAAATTCGAATTACCATCTGGCCTCGGACAGGATAGAGACGCTGGATTTCGAATTTATGCAGAAAGTAGGCGTCGGAGTCTGTCATTCGATCGTAGATTTAGCAAAATAATCCCCCTCTTTCCCCCTTTAGCAAAGGGGGAGGAAGGGGGATTTGTCGGAACACGAGATGATGAAGATCGGTGTGATTTCAGATACCCACTTGAGAGAGCTTCACCCTGAATTCAAGAAGATAATCGAAGTCCACTTCAAAGACGTGGAAAAGATTTTTCACGCGGGAGACTTTGTGGACTGGAGCATCGCGGAGTATCTTTCAAGCCTGAAAGAGCTGATCGCTGTCTGCGGAAATATGGATTTCCAGGATATCCGGAAAGCATTCCCTCCGAAGAGGATCGTTGAGCTAAGAGGATTTAAGATCGGTCTGATCCATGGAGGAGGAGCGCCGTTCGGGATCGAGTCGCGCATCCGAGGAAAATTTGACGAAGTGGATGCGATCGTCTACGGCCATACCCATACGCCCGCGAGTCATCAAGTCAAGAATATCTATTTTTTCAATCCCGGCTCCGCTACGCGCGCTTTTTTTAATGAAGCCACCCTAGGCATTTTACACCTGGGAGAGAAAATAGAGGGAGAGATTATCAAAATCTGAAGAAATCCAAATGTCAAAACTCAAATATCAAATCAAATCCAAAGCGCAAATGTCAACTAAAAAACTGAATTTTATCTGGGCGAGGTATCCGATCCTCCGGCGGTCAGGGTGCATTTTGTAAAATCAATCTCCTGACGACAGCCTCTGCAGATATGCTTCCTATCGAATTCATCCGAGAAGATCTCAACCTCCTTCCCACAGCTCGGACATTTGCACACGAAAGATTTTAAATCTTTGAACTGCTCAAAACCTGGACAATGTCGTGGAATGGTCATGAAGGCCTCCTGTTTATTTTTTCAGTTTTTCCAGCGCTCCCATCAAATCCTCCAGGGGAGGTCGCTTGTTGATATCGTGGACGTCGATATATCGAATGATCCCCTTCTTATCGATCACAAACAAAGCCCTTTCGGATACCCCATTGGATCGCAACACGCCATATTTCTTGGCTATGGCTCCGTGGGGCCAGAAGTCAGACAGAACTGGAAACCAGAGCTGACCCATCTGGTTGGTCCATGCAAAAAGGGTAGGGATGTTATCGACCGTAATTCCGAGGAGCATGGCGTCGTACTGGCTAAAAATATCTTTTGCGATATTATACCCCGGCCATTGATCTGAACAGACGGGTGTCCATGCCGCGGGAACAAAGGAAAGGACTACGTTTTTTTTCCCGAGAAACTGGCTCAGAGAAACCTTCTGACCGGAAACAGAAGGAAGAGTGAGATCGGGAGCACGATCCCCCACCTTTACTCTCAGAACGCTGTCAATCGGTTTGAGCGTTCCCAGTTGATAAAGGTTTTCCTTGTAAGCATCCGAAACAGCCCGGGCCATCGGGACAGAGACAAAGGCGGATAAAAATCCACCAATTAATATGAATTGGGCGAACCTTTTCTTTTTCATGGTTTTCCTCCTGGTCTCTATTTTAATCCCGAAGCTTTGAGCACGATTTCCAGAAAGGGTTCAGCCCCAGGATAATTTCCCAATTGAGTGTGTACGATCTGGTGGGTCCCATCCTCATTTATCTTGACGACCATGTAGTAGGGAGACCTCACCTCTCCGCAAGCCTTATGGATCACAAAATCTTTATCCGGAAAAAGGGGAAACAGGACATGATACGTTTTCTTGAACACCTCTACTTCGTAAGGCGAATTTCCTGCGCCGATCCCGATTAATTTAATTTTGTCTTTAAGGTTGGGGTTGTTTTCAATGAGCCGGTATAGCTCATTAACTCCGGGCGCATCCTTCTGGCAGTAAGGGCAGTACATACTGAAAAGTTCGACAATCACCGCCTTGGCTTTGATCTGCGGAATCTTGAAAAGGCCGTTTCCGGAAAGCCCCAGATAATTTCTTTCCTCAGGCTTTTTTGGAATAGGCAGGTTGATGACGGGTAATACTTCCCCCTTTTCAGGAGGCTTGTCGGCAGCCAAGGCGGGAGAAGCAATAATCGAAAACAAGAAGGTGATCATGGTTAAGACCGTTAGAATTCGTTTCATTCTTCGATCTCCTTTAATCACAATATTCTCAGAACAAGGACGCAAGTCTCATAAATCAAAGGCGTCCTTTGATGATCATCATCACCAGCCAGAACCAGCCAAAAAGAAAGGCCACTCCGCCAAAGGGAGTGATGATTCTGAGCCATTTTGTTCCCGTGACCGCCAGTAGATAAAGGCTTCCTGAAAAGAGGAGCATGCCGATCAAAAACCCCCAGCCCGCAATGGAAAAGGAAGTATCTTTAAGGAGATGTTGCAGTATTCCTACAACGAACAAAGCGATAGTATGAAACATCTGGTAAAGGACTGCTTTTTCGTAAATAGACTTTCCGTACTCCTCCAAGACATTCTTTAATGAGTGAGCCCCCAGGGCTCCGAGTGCGACACTTAAGAATCCAGAAATCGCAGCCGTGATAAACCAAAATTTGATCATCCTATTTCCCCGGTCCCAATTTTATCTCTTTTAAAACGGCGATCGTGGCACCCCAGGAGCCTGCCTCGGGTGGAGCCAATATAAATGATTCAACGAGAGGACTCTTTTTGAGAAAGGAGTGAACGATGTTCATCTGCACCCCTTTCCCCTTTCCATGGATGATGCGGACCTCCCTGAAGCCCTTCTTCTGGCATTCCAGGAGATATTCCTCCAAGAGCGAAGGTATCTCCTTGGGAGAAAAGGTGTGAAGGTCAATCCAATCCTGAATAGGGATGCGGACAACCATAAAAAAGTTTCAAGTTAAAAGGTGAAAGTTCAAAGTTTCTTAACTCAAACAACCATAATTTATAACTTCTAATTCGCGTCTGTCTAGCCTGCTAGTTCGTCATGCCGGACTTGATCCGGCATCCAGAGACCTCGAAAACACTGGATTCCGGCTTTCGCCGGAATGACACCTCTTTATTCAAACTCAGTTTACGGACAGACTCTAATTCATAGCTCAAAATTCGTAATCCAACTTCTTTCTAACCGTCTTAAATATCCGATGAAACATCGGCCTTGTGAGCTTTCCGGTCTGAGTGTTTTGCTGGCTGGGATGATAGGTCGTAATCAAAGAAATAGTTTGGAGTCTACCCCTCGGCGGGATTGCGTAACTCTTTCCATGGCCGAAAGAAAGAGACGGGATATTGTATCCCTTCGATCTCAAAGACTTCAAGGTCTGGGCAAAGGCGATCTGACCCAACGGAACTAAGACTTTAATACTTTTTAAAAGGTCGAGTTCTTCTAAAAAATAGGGCCGGCAGTTTTCTATTTCCTCCGGCAGAGGTTTATTTTTAGGAGGAGCACATCGAATCGTCGCGGTAATATAGCAATCGTCCAATTTGAAACCATCATCCCTCCGAAGGGAGTTGTGTTGATTGGCAAAACCGAATTCGTAAAGTGCATTGAACAGCCACTCGCCACTTCGATCTCCAGTAAACATTCGGCCGGTCCGATTTCCACCTTGCGCAGCAGGAGCCAGTCCCACAAGCAGAACCCGGGCGTCCGGGTCTCCGAAACTGGGAAGCGGTTTCGACCAATAATCCCAGTCCCGGAATCTTTTTGGTTTATGGCTGGAGACCTCTTTGAGGTAAGCAACCAGACGAGGGCACTTATGGCATCGAACGACAACGCTTTGGAGTTTTTCTAATTCTGTGCGAGGTTTCATGGATACACAAATACTTCCACTGCTTTCATCATATCTATTTCTAGTATTCTTTTTCAAGCAAAAATATGAATTTTGACAGAACCCCTTTTTCTTGTTAAAAATGATGAATAATAGCGCATCCGCAAAAGATCAAACATAGAAGGGGTGAAAGATGCCCACGTATTCCCATTCTCAACTCTCCACGTACGAAACCTGCCCCCACCAGTACAAGCTCGCGTATATTGACAAGATTGAGGTCGAAACAGAAGGTATTGAGGCTTTCATGGGCTCAAGGGTTCACGAAGCCCTGGAGAAGCTCTACCGAGATCTGAAAGTGACTAAACTCAATACCCTGGAAGAGCTCCTCAACTTCTACGGCGAGAGTTGGGAAAAGAATTGGAATGACATGGTTCAGATTGTACGAAAGGATTTCAGTGCTGAAGACTACCGTCGCCTTGGAGAGAAATGTATCACTGACTATTACAAGCGATATTATCCATTTGATTACGGGAAAACGTTAGGTCTCGAAGAGTATATCAGCTTTGCCCTTGAGGAAGAAAAAGATTATTGGATTCGAGGTTATATAGACCGCGTGACCTTGGTGGATAGTTCTATTCTCGAAATCCACGATTATAAAACCTCCAACAGGCTCCCAACAAAAAGAGATGTTGAGTCAGACCGGCAACTAGCCTTCTATCAAATGGGAGTTTCGGAAAAATGGCAGAGTATTCAGGAGGTCAGACTGATCTGGCACTACCTCACCTTCGATACTGAAATACAATCTTCAAGAACACCCGATCAGCTCCATCAACTTCGCCAGGCGACTTTAGAACTTATTCAAAGTATTGAGGCCGACAGACGATTCCTTCCTAAAGAGGGGCCCCTTTGTGACTGGTGCGATTATCAGGGGTACTGCTCCAAAAGGAAGCATCTCATCGCTGTGGAAAGCCTTCCGCCCAACGAATACCTCAACGAAGAAGGGGTAGTCTTGGTCAACCGTTATGTGGAGCTGAAAGAAAAGAAAAGAATTTTGAATGAGGAGATCGACGTTGAATTGGCAAAGTTAGAAGAAGCTCTCTATGCCTACGCTCAGAAGGAAGAGCTCGAAGCCATTTTCGGAAGTGACCACGTTGCGAAGATTAAGGTCGAGACAAAGGAGAAATATCCGTTAAAGGGAGACCCGAATCGGAGAGCATTGGACGAAGTGATCAAGAAGGCGGGAAAGTGGATGGAGGTTTCTGATTTAAACCCATGGATGCTGGCAAGAATCATGAGTCGAGGAGGCTGGCCTCCTTCCTTGGTGAATAAGGTGAAGGAGTTTGCGACGGCGGAACAAAGTCGATCCATCGCGGTATCAAAATTGAAAGAAAGAGAATAATCATTGATAAGGCAATGTCAAATGTCAAATTTCAAAGTTCAAATCAAATCCAAAGTTCAAATGCTAAGAACGGTTTGGATTTTTGACTTTGACATTTGAACTTTTAGCAATTAGGCGGGAAGACTAAAGGAGCTTGCATGGAGATAAAAGTCGAAAAAAGCAGAGTTGAAAAATACTCCTGCGAGCTTCTTCTTCTCTTTGCGTTCGAACCTCCCGAGCCACTGGAAGGGCCCATCCGGGATGTGGATCTGGAATGGAAATGGTTTATCTCCACTCTGATCAAACAGGGCGATTTTAAGGGAGAGCTATTCGAATGCCACCTCCTTTACACGCAGGATGTTCTTCCCGCCAAAAGAGTGCTTCTGACCGGTTTGGGCAAGAAGGGAGAATTCGATCTGGAAAAATGGCGGGGGGCTGCATCCAAGGCGGGCCAGTTCATCCGAAACTCCGGGATGAAACAAATTGTTTTCCCCATAAGGAAATTCGATGGCTGTTCAGAGGAAGAGTTGGCTGAATCTTTTGTGACCGGGTTTCTCCTCGGTATCTACCAGTTCAATGAATTTAAGACACTGGAGCGGGATAAGATTAAAGAGATTGAAGAGATCATTTTTCTTGGAGAGAAAGATAGAGAAATTAAGTCGATCGGGGATGGTCTGAGGACAGGAGGAATTATTTCAGAAGCGGTCTGCCTGGCGAGGAATCTCGTCAACGGACCAAGCAATGAGGTCACCCCTTCTCGTTTGGCTGAAAAGGCTGAAAGGATTGCGAAAGATCATGGAATGGGGATTGAAGTGCTCGAAGTGAGTCAGACAGAAGCTATGGGCATGGGGGCCTTTGTGGCTGTGGCCAAGGGAAGCCAGGAGCCCGGAAAGTTTATCGTCCTCGAATATAATAAAGGGAAAGGACTGGATACGATCGCATTGGTGGGGAAGGGGATCACCTTTGACAGCGGTGGCATTTCGATTAAGCCTTCGGAGAATATGGAGCGGATGAAAGACGATATGTCGGGAGCGGCTGCGGTCTTGGCCACTCTGCAAGTTGCCGCCAAGCTCCAACTCCCCTTTCATCTGGTGGGGATCATGCCGGCGACAGAAAATCTCCCCAGCGGGAAAGCTTATAAACCCGGCGATATATTGAAGACCCTTTCGGGACAGACCGTAGAAGTGATCAGTACCGACGCGGAAGGAAGGCTGATCCTTTCGGATGCCCTCACCTATAGCTTACGGTATCAACCGAAGGCGATCATTGACCTTGCGACGTTGACAGGAGCGTGCGTGATTGCTCTAGGAGATTATGTGATTGGGCTTTTCGGTAATGATGATGTCCTTTTAAAGCGGGTCGAAGAAGCCTCTTCCAAGACAGGTGAGAAAGTCTGGAGACTACCCCTTTGGGATGACTATTTTGAATATTTGAAAAGTGATGCGGCGGATTTCAGGAATGTGGGGACACGGTCAGCGGGTGCCATCATCGGAGGGATCTTCTTGAGCAAATTCGTGGGAAAGACTCCATGGGTTCACCTTGACATTGCCGGACCTGCGTCGATTGAAAAGGAGAGACCTTATATCCCACGCGGGGGCACCGGAGCCGGGGTAAGACTGCTTATTCAGATGTTAAGGGATTGGAAATAAAAAGCAAGCACCAAATCCCAAGCGCCAAATCACAAATAAATTCCAATAATCCAAACCTTAAAAATTCGGTTTGGACATTGATTATGGATGTTTGGAGCTTATTTGGAGTTTGGAATTTGCGATTTGGAATTTGAATAGCTCGATCGGTGAAAGAGATGGAAAAATACCCATTCTTGAAGGCTTGCCGCAGAGAACGCACATCTTTTACGCCCATCTGGCTGATGCGCCAGGCCGGACGCTACCTCAAGGAGTATCGGGCGCTTAGGAAGAGACACTCCTTCTTGGAAATGTGCAAGAACCCTGAGCTGGCAGCTCGGGTAACGCTTCAGCCTGTTGAAAAATTCAAACTTGACGCAGCCATTATTTTCTCGGATATTCTTATTCCCCTGGAACCGATGGGAGTGGAGTTTGAGTTCGCCAAAGGGGAAGGCCCTGTTTTCCGTCATCCCCTCCGGGAGAAGAAGGATGTGGAGAGGTTAAGAGTCTTCGATTCGGAAGAAGAAATCTCTTTCCTCATGAAGGCGATCCGGATCGTCAGAAAAGAATTGGAAGGAAGGGTTCCTTTGATCGGGTTCTCCGGTGCCCCTTTCACGCTTGCAAGTTACATCATCGAAGGGGGTTATTCTAAAAATTACGTTCTCACCAAAAGCCTGATGTACCAAGACCGTCCCACCTGGGATGTTTTGATGGAAAAGATCTCGGAGGTGCTCATCCGGTATATAAACGCTCAGATCCGATGGGGTGTCCAGGCTTTTCAGATTTTCGACTCCTGGGTGGGTTGTTTAAGTCCGAGCGATTACGAAGAATATGTGCTTCCTTATTCCGGAAAGGTCCTGAAAGGTATAAGCAAGACCGTCCCGCTCATCCATTTTGCTACCTCCAATGCAACACTTTTAGGGTTGATGAAACAAGCAGGAGGAGATGTCATCGGAGTGGATTGGCGGGTGGACATTGACGAGGCCTGGGCGCGTCTTGGCCATGATGTCGGCATCCAAGGAAACCTCGATCCTGTTATTCTGTTGGGTCCAGTGGATTTGATACAGAAGAATGCCAGGAAGATCCTCGATAGCGTAGGGAATCGGCCTGGCCACATTTTTAACCTTGGTCACGGAATCCTTCCCAATACCCCACCCGATCATGTTGCCGCTTTGGTGGATATGGTACATGAGTATAGTTCAAGATAGACAAGAGAGAAGGTAAAGGTTAAGCTTACGAAGCCCGTTTCGGTTATTGGTTAAGGGCTACGTGCAAGGTATTAAGAAACGATAGACGTAGCCTTTTATTTAACGATACGGGCATCCATACCGTTACCGCTGAACGATTCCTTTGTTTATTTTCTAAGCACATGATGAAAGCCCTACTGCTATTAGCGTTTGGAGGACCCCGGTCTCTCGACGAAGTGGAGCCTTTTTTGACCCGTCTCTTTCGGGGTCGGAAACCTTCTGCAGAGCAATTGGAAAGGGTCAAGGAGCGCTATCGACTGATTGGGGGTAATTCCCCTTTACTGGAGATCACATTCAAACAAGCAAAAGCTCTGGAGAACAGTCTGAATGCAAAGGCCTACTCGTTCAAGTCCTACGTCGGGATGCGTTACGGGCACCCTCTGATTGAAGAAACGTTGAAAAAGATTTTGGACGATGGAATCCGTGAGGTCATCGCTCTTCCGATGACGCCCTTTCGGTCCCGGGCGAGCACAGGTGCCTACGTCGACGAAGTGAATCAAGTTAACAAAAACCTGAGAGAGAAGATAGAGGTTTCTTTTGTTGAGGGATGGCATCTGCATCCTCTGTTTATCGAGGCGATTCGGGAGAAGATTGAAGAGGGATTGATGCAATTCAGTCTGGAAGGGAGAAAGAAGGCTCATCTCATTTTCTCCGCACATAGCCTTCCGAAATCTCTTGTGGAAAACAAGCCCTACCTCAAGGATTTGGAGGAGAGTGCAAAAGAAATCCTTAGAAGGGTTAAGTCCCTCCCGTGGCATATCGCTTTTCAGAGCAGAGGGATGGGACCCGAGGAGTGGATAGGTCCGGACGTCGAGTCAGTCTTAGAGGAGCTTTCCAGAAAGAAGATTCGCGAGGTCCTGATCGTTCCTATTGGATTTGTTTCAGACCATATCGAAATTCTTTATGACATTGATATCCTTTACCGTAATAAGGCAGAATTATTAGGAATACAATTGAAGCGTACGCTTTCTCTCAATTTTTCCAAACGATTTATCGAGGCTCTTACGGCGATTGTGGAAGAGCATGTAAAAAAGGAGTCCAGGGAGCAAGGGGGCGTGGGTTCGAGCGAAGATCCTAAAAATTGAACTCTTGAACCCTCGACCCCTCGAATCCTTGGCCCCTTTTCTATGTTTTAAGGGAATAGCATGAAACGAATCATCATCATTGGCGGCGGTGTTGCCGGTCTTGGAGCGGCCTTCAAAGTCAGGCGAGCCGCATCCGAGGGCCACGACGTCGAGTTTGTCCTGGTCGAGAAAGACCGGCGTCTCGGGGGCAAAATTCAAACCGAGATCGTCCCGGACCCCTCGGAGCAGGGCAGGTTCGTCGTGGATGGCGGTCCGGACTGTTTCCTGACTGAGAAACCGGCGTGCCACCGTATCGCCAAGCTCACGGGAATCTTCGATGACGAATTGCCGACCGAGGAATCCCGGAAGCGCACGTGGATCCTTTCTCGTGGCAAGCTTCACCGGATGCCGGATGGCGTCATGATGTTCGCACCCACGAAGTTCGTGCCCTTTGCCACCACCGGCCTTTTTTCATGGCAAGGCAAGATCCGGATGGCCCTGGATCTTTTTATCCCGCCGAAAAAAGTGGCGCCAGGCATGTTCAACGATGAGACCCTTGAGAGCTTTGTGGTTCGCAGGATGGGTCGCGAGTGCTTGGATCGCCTTGCTGAGCCTCTGGTCGGAGGTGTTCATGCGTCTGACCCAGCACAAATGTCGCTTGCCGCCACTTTCCCGCGGCTCTTGGAGATGGAGCAAAATTACGGGTCTCTCATGAAGGCTTTCATTGCCAGCCGTCGCAAGGTAGAAGAAATGCGTCGAAAGTATCCGGCT
>Ga0335081_10004080_pt1 | contig 23065 bp, 24 predicted proteins | sample Lox_Sample_35_FD_206713 | JGI IMG/M metagenome (GOLD analysis project Ga0335081, IMG submission 206713) | Soil microbial communities from Loxahatchee National Wildlife Refuge, Florida, United States - Lox_Sample_3.5 | ecosystem: Environmental > Terrestrial > Soil > Wetlands | place: USA...
AGGCGGCAATGCCCAAGTTGAACCTCGTCGGAAAAAAAGAAGTTCTTAGAATCCGGGCCTCTATGCTCCATAATTTTTATCATATCTGGAAGAAGCGACCTTTCTACAGACTTTCCGACGATGCCAGCGATTCCGCACATATCCTTAAATCTAATCTCTTTTTTTTAATTCAGAAAAAATTGCATTCAGCGTCTTGTATGTCTCTTCATGATTACTCTTGTTTTGATTGGTCAAAAATCCAAGGGTGAAAAATTGAATAGCTAACAGGAAAGTGAAGGACATTGTTAACCATGAAGCCGTGGCAAAAAACATTGATTTCCGAACGGCGAAAAAGAAGGAAATCCCACTTAGAGTATCAGCGATGGTTACTGTTAATATTGAAAAAAGGATGAGGAGGGATAAAGTCATTGAGAGGAAGCCGGGTATCCAAAAAATTAACCCTGGCTTGCTCATTAAGGCAAAAAAGAGATGAGAGGAACTCGTCTTTCTGATTTTTATCGTCGAACGTCTTTCCCTACTCTTCGTTGTCTTGCTCTTTAAAAGTTTATAGTCTCTCCAGCGAAGATCGGCAGGTACTTCTGCTATCTTGGCGCCGATCATCCTTGCCTTATACAAAATTTCAAGATGAATTTCTTTGTCTTCCGAATGCAAATCTAACCCCTCAATAAATTCCCTGCGATATGCTCTGACGAGGCAGGTCAAGACGGAAATATTGCCGCCGAACATGTAAGATAAAATTTTATTCCCTAACTTGCTCAACCATAATCTTTTCAAAGGGACATTCTTTACCGACCCGCCTTTCCTGTATGCCGAAGCAAGTACAATATCAGCACCAGCTTTTTCTATCTTTTCCGCCAATCTCTCAATGTGATATGGCGCATAGCTCAGATCTGCATCAATCGAAACGATAATGTCTCCATTTGCTTCTTTAAAACCTTCTCTTAAGGCCCGTCCACGTCCGTGATGAAATACCAAATCTGCAACCTTCAACCATTCTTTCGATTCTCTTATGCTATTTAATATATCGACAGTCTTATCTGAGCTCCCATCATTCACAATAACAATTTCCCACTCCCCAGGTTTCTCATATTCATTCATGTACATTTCAAGTTCACTGAGAACAGCGCTGATTGAAGCTTCTTCATTAAATACTGGTACGATTACAGATATTTTCAATGCACAGTTATCCTTTCCTTGTAATTTAATGATCGATTAAAACTTTATTGTGATGACGATGAAGTAATTTCTAAAGTTTTCTTTGAATAAATTCATTCATTAAGATAGACAGGCATCTTGAGGCGGTATATCCGTCAGCATATAAAGGCGGGTGTGAATCCGGTTTGGTATATGTTCCAACCGCTTGTACAATTCTCTCTTTATTGGGGCCGGTTAAAACATTCCATCCGGTTTGCACCGTTTCTATCCATTCTGTTTCATCACGCAGCGTAACACAGGGTACACGCAACCAGTATGCCTCCTTCTGAACCCCACCGGAATCTGTTAGAATCATTCTCGCAGATTCCTCCAACGCCACCATGTCTAAATAGCCCGTCGGTTCGATGAGCCTTACGTGCGGCAAAAATTTGCCATTTATCTCTTTTATCATCTTCAGCGTTCGGGGATGAACCGGAAATACCACTGTTTCCGAAAGGGAATTCAAGGCGTCCATAATCTCTCTGAGTCGTCGGGAATGGTCTGTGTTCTCAGGGCGATGGATTGTGGCCAACAGATATTTGCCTTTCACCAATTTATACCGCCTTAAGACACCTGAATGATTTGTCGCACCTTCTACGGCATAGGTCAGTGAATCAGCCATGACATCACCCACGATGTGCACTCCCCGGGTAATACCTTCACTTGACAGATTATTGACTGCCGTCCGACTTGGACATAATAATAAGTCAGATAAATGATCAGCCAGAACACGATTAACTTCTTCGGGCATGATACGATTAAAGCTTCTCAAACCGGCTTCGATATGTGCCACCCTGATATGCAGTTTAGCCGCAGCTAACGCTCCTGCAAGTGTTGAGTTTGTATCTCCATACACCAAAACCCAGTCAGGTTGTTCCTTGATTAAAACCTGTTCTATCAATTCCAGCATTCGACCGGTCTGCCTGCCATGAGAACCCGAACCCACACCCAAATTATAATGAGGTTCGGGAATATCCAATTCCTTAAAAAATACAGCGGACATCTGACCATCATAGTGCTGTCCCGTATGAACAACGATTTCACTGATAGTGGTACCGATATGGTCTCGGATTTTGTCCGATTGCCGAGACTGGATGGACTGGTTATATTTTACAATCGCACGCGATACAGCGGCAGCCTTGATAAATTGAGGTCGTGCACCTATAATTGTAGCAATTTTCATTGGTATTTTATTTTTCAGGTCTTTTTTCGATGCCTTCTTTCGTCTTGTTACACTTTTTACCGCATTGAACGGCAAATTAGTTTCCCGACAAGACGTTCCTCACATTCACAAGCCCACCTTATCTGCTTTGCGGGATTCCCTACCATAATGCCATAATCAGGAACACCCTTTGTTATAACCGGACCGGTGCCAATCACGGCAATCCCCATAAATCAGAAATAGGTGCAACCTGACAAAGATCGCAATCGCTTTTGGCGCAAAATTGCCCAACTTTGTGCATTTCGATGAAAAAGTTCTCTATTCCGAAAAAATGAAAGCGCCCGTCGGAATATTTTACAATATTGTCCGGTTGGATAAGGGTTATCTTAGAGAAAATTTAAGAAGTAAATTACTACTGTCTGAAGAGGGTATCTTTACTCGTTACTCCTGCACCACGCCACCTAACTCTTCTAAAATATTCATTAAAAAATAACAAGGCTAATTTTACTAAGTAGTATACTATTCATGGAAAATATCTTTGTTGTGAATTTAAATTGAATTAAAAAGAGTTTAAAGTATCTTATAATCGAAAAATTTCAATAAGGCGACGGAATATTTTACAATCACATATAATGTAAAACATTGTATAACATATTATATTTTCAGCATTTACCATCTAATAAAGCTATTTCTTTAACTCAAATACTGTCGCTATTCTTTACAAAATCAAAACATAAAAAAATATTATAAAAATGAAAAGCTAGGTATATCAAATACTTAACTTTTGTGGCATAAGGTATGCATCATGCTATATACAAACTAAAACTTAATGAGGTTGACGATCATGAAAGGATTCAAGAAAATTTTTCAATGCGGTATGCTTTCGATACTGGTTTTTGTGTCGCTATTGGTATTTCAATCCATATCTTATGCCACACCATCTCTCGTGTTGTGGGACGTGAAATATAACGAAATGCTAATAGTTCCTGACGGGTCTGCTTATGATTCGAATCCTGCTGCTGACATCATAAGCTACAATTTTTCTGCAGTCGAAAGTACTGGTGTTTATAATGTTCATCTGACTGCAAGCACGGGCGGTTTCACAACGATGCCCTGGATGAGCTTAAGTGGATCGATTCAGTGGGCAAACGAGCTTTTTGTTGCATTTACTGATATTGACTATAATCCAGGTTCTCCGCGCCCATATACATTAGATGTAAGTAACACGGGAGGAGCTCCAACTTTCGGTATGTGGTCAGACCCAGCAAATAACCCCGGATCAGTATCATTAGTCGGTCATGATTTCTCTGCGGGTACTCTTCTATCCCCTATTATAAGTACCGGTACTGGCGACGGATATGTTTCCTGGGGTGGACCTTATTCTCTTACGATTGCAGGAGACTTCGTCCAGGGAGTTGGGGATTTCAGTATGACGTTGACTGATGCAATAGAGCAAGTTCCAGAACCAACAAGTCTGATTCTCCTTGGTTTGAGCCTTGCAGGCATAGGCATTGTACGCAGAAAAAAATAAACGTGGTCTGCACCCAAAAATGATACGTTCCTCTTAGATGAGCATGTAAGCAATCCAGAGGCAGGACTACAATAAATGGTCCTGCCTTTCTTTTATCCCCTGTGTTTTCTGTAGTTTAACCTCAGGTATTTTTTCATCAGGTCATATTTTCCTGGTTCTCTGATTCTCATATTATTGATGTACTCGATAATGAATGCGAGAGACACAGCAATAATAAATGATGCAAGCATAAGAAGAAGGACAACCATTCCGTAGTTTGGCTGCTTTGAGGGTGGTGCAGGCACGGGAGCAGGCATAGATATCGGGTCCGATGGAGGATCAATGATATTAAATCCGTAATATGCATCAGAACGTGCTCTCGTCAGTTGATTCATTGTTACAAGAATAGTGTCCATTAGTCTCGTCCTTAAAATATAATCTTTCGCAATATCAAGCTGCTGCCTATATAATCTGAGCTTTGATTCGTAGTTTTTGAGATCCCGCTGTCGGAAATATTCGCTAATTTCTTTCAAGTAGTCATTCAATAGCTTTTGCGGGAGGTCGTTGTTCATTGAAACGACGGAGAGAGTTATAGTATTATTCGTTTTTTTAATTTTCACGGTTGGAAATAAACCTGTTTCTTCTAAGGTTTTGGTTTGAACAGTCATCCATTTATTTTCTTTTTCATCCCATATCTCAAGACCGATTTTTTTCAGTTTATGAGCTTCAGACATGGAAGTTGTCAGTGTGCGGCTTAAAAGAATCATATTAATACTGTCGATTGGCACTAAATCGCTCTCTATGCCGCAATCGGAATAGTAAAGATTCACTTGAGCAGCAGTTGCCCGGGGTGGCGCTTTCTTAACACCATAAAATTTGATGTAAATGTAAGCTGTCGATATTACGGTTGTCAATAAAACAATAGAAAGTATCATCCATTTATGCTTCAACAGGACAATCAATAAATCTAAAAAGCCAACTTCTTTTTGCTGTTCCTTATTCTGGCATTGATCATTTTCAACCATGGCTAAGATCCCCCTGCTTTCACAGTTTGTTAAATGAACTTTTTCTTTTAAAATATCCGCAAGCTTTTCTTCCTGATCTCCCTGCAAATATGGATGCACGGGAAGGCTGAATATCCGTTGTGCATAATCTTCACCGATTGGGAAATCGCCTGCTTTAGTGAAGAAGGAGCCACGGCCCTAAACAATTGGGAGGCAGTGACAATCTTATGATCTATCAATGTCTATAGGATTTTTGCCTTTGGACGGAATGGCAAAGTAAAACTTAAAAGCTCGTCTTTAGATACAGCTCCGCTTTCTGACTTACAGAAGTCACATATTTCTGATGGATTTGCTTGTATCGCTGTTCTTGCGTAATACTTACCGACGATATCTCAGATTAATCCCGGATTTTATCCGGAATATGGATATCATCAACTTCTTCCTCAAGTCGCTGGATTTCTCCTTCGAGTTCCTTGTACTCTTTTAGTTTCCTTCCCAGAAAGTTATATGTAATCCTGGCCTTCTCCTCCAATCCATGGGGAGTAATATTATATATGTAGGCGCATTTGTTATTTGAGTTCTTGAAATTGCGGACCTTTATGTGCCCCTTTTTGATCAGGGCTTTAAGAAGAAAGTTCACCTTGCCGAGGCTTATGCCTAAATGGGAGGACAGTTCCCGCTGAGTCAATTCAGGACGCTTTTTTATCTCCCGAAAGATATTCAGGACTTCTTTGCTTTCGAGATCGGCTTTATGCGGGTCTGGCATATTTGCATCCTTGTGTTCACTATATGAACATACGCAACGCATTATCAATTAAAGACTTTTTAAATGTCAAGATAAATCATTTTATAGATTAGGCGGCGTGTGATGGTGTGATTGAAGCTCTCGGCAGTGAATTGCGGAGAATCCCCGCTCCATGAGGAATAACGATTTTAGCCATTCGTTCGCTTACCCCCCCAAAGCTACGAGGAATGCACCGCTGCCGGATTCAAGACTTAAAACGGAAATGCCATATTATAAGCTGGGAATAGACGACCCATTTATCCCGGAGTTCCTTATTCATACCTGCTGTCATAATGCCGGCTAGTGATGTCAGGAGCAAGTTTATACACAAACGAAGCATTATGACAAAACGGACAAGGATGTAATACGGACGGCTCTTCCATTTGCGGAAGAACTGGTAACGGGCGCGATAGTACTCGATCCGGGAACGAATATCTCTTCCTATGCTACGGCCCTGCAAATGATAGATAAAAGCTGTTGGCACATGAAATATTTTCCAGCCGGCATTCCGCATCTGATGGGCCCAGTCAGTTTCTTCAAAAAAGAAAAAGTAGCGCTCATCAAACATGCCTACTTCTTCTATCGCTTTCTTGCGCACCAGAAAACAGGCGCCGACGCATGATTCAATCTCGATCGGCTTGTCATAACTGTAACGCTTGCTCGGATAGCTCCTAGGGAACAAATATTCAAGGAGTGATGTGTTCGTAAGCAACGTGACGAGATTCGGGAAACTGGCAATCGAGTTCTGCTTGCTTCCGTCAGCGTTGAGGAGCTGGCCACAGACCATGGCTGCTTCCGGATGGGTTTCCATGAAGGTGTGCAATTCACGAACGGCATTGTCCGTCAACACAGTATCTGAGTTCAACAGCAGGGCATACCGGCCTGTCATGATTCGCATGCCCTGGTTATTTGCCGCCCCGAAGCCACGGTTTACCTTATTCTGTATTAACCTGATCTGCGGATACTTTTCCTTGAGCATGGCAACGCTGCCATCCCGTGAGGCATTATCAACAACGATGATCTCGTAACTGACGTCACAGATAGTTTTGAAGACGGATTCGAGGCAGCCCCGAAGAAGGTCCCTGGTGTTCCAGTTGACTATTATGACTGAAATGTCCATTTCATCGAAGGCACAAAATTGTGTATTCCCGCCTCCGCGGGAATGACGTAACCGGAATGGTAATACAGGATGCCAATCCTGCTTGCTTTGGCAGACCTCAAGGTCCGCACTACTGCAATTTTTCAGCGGCATTGCGAGTGAAGCGAAGCAATCCCCGGTGATGCAGCAGGCTGAAAATATGAGATCGCTTCGTCACTATGTTCCTCGCTTAGACTAAGTGATCCACTGTTACAATGCGGGACACTATGTCTGTCCAATCAACGCCAAGTATTTCAGCCTGAAGAGATCAAATTAATGTCAATATATTTCTGGATTTCTTTAAAGTGCACATCCAGCGTGAAAATCCGGCAGTCATACTCCTGTGCCATAACAGCAATACAACAGTCCGAAAAATTTATGTTTTTACCCTTCCCATTTAGTGTGAAAGACAGCTTCCCAGATTTTGTCCATGTGTCTTCCCTCCGATCAATAATATTGAACGCCTCGACAAATTCCTCGATTACAGATACTTCCCTTTCAGATTTTGCTTACCGGATCAATTCAGCAATGACGATTTTCGGCACACACACTTCATCCCCAACGAGCATTTCGTCCAATTTCCCAGCAATACGAGATGATTTATTCTCGAAATAATCGATCCAGATCGAAGTATCGACGAGGATTTGTCTACCGCTCATAATGCCTTATCTCATCAGCCGTCAGATCAAAATCCAACTCGCCCTTCATGGACTTTATCTTCTCTATCTTTTTTCTTTTCAAGTAGCCACGAATTGCATCTTTACGGCCGACACTTTGCTTTTTGCCTTTGTCTCTTTCGGGAGTTCATCAAGAATATCTTTTTCAATGGTAATAGTAGCCCTCATAAAAACCTCATCTCTCTTGGGATGCCACTCGATGCGGGTCTCTACGTTCTCTTCAACTCTTTGTGCAACAGAACTGGTCATAAGCCAGGTGCAATATTGCGCACTAATACAATGGTAAAAAAAGTGTATAAACTTCGCACAGATTATTCTTTCTTCTCTCCCTGTTTGCTCAGTTCGCTCAGTTTGGCATACTTGAAGAATTTATTTATGGCATCGGTAATGGCCAGGGTGAGTCCTTGACGGCCATCGAGGAAACCGCGTCTCAATATAAAGTTATGAAGAAACGCAAGCTTTGCCCTGAGAATGGCAGAGCAGATTGACGCTGTCTTCCCCTCCCTGAATGCCTCTTCAGCGCCCAGGGTAGAATAGTGATCAATTTTTATTAATATCTGACTGAAACTGCTCTCCGTATAATGCTCGATAGGAAAAGCAAGAGACTCCACGAGACCGTTCACTTCTACCGATTCATGGACTTTTGCCGGTGTCATGCGGCCCTGTCCCTTTCGAAAAAGCCTCACAATGCGGTCCGGCCACCAGCCTGCATACCGGATCCACCGGCCCTGAAAAAAGTTCTTGCGTGGAAAGCTGAATCCCGCGGCGGTTATTGATGGATTTGAAATAATATTTTTTATCGCCCTTGCAGTATCCACGGGAACACGTTCATCAGCATCGAGGATAAGTACCCAGGGGTTTGTGCACTGATCAATGGCGTACTGTTTCTGAGAACCGAAGCCCCGCCAGCTTTCGACCATCACTTCACAACCGAAGTCGGATGCAATCTTAACAGTCTCATCCGTACTGCCGGAATCTACCACGACGATCTGCCCGGCAAAGGAAACGCTTTTCAGGCAATCCGGCAGATTTTCTGCCTCGTTTTTGGTAATGATGGCCACAGACAGGGATATCTTATCTTCCATTCATAACCCTCGCCTTCGTCATTCAAATTTTGGAAAGTTCAAAGATACCGCAGCCATAGTTACAGGAAAAGCTGTTTTTCAAGGATCTTTCATCGAGTACAGCATCCTTCACAAGATCGCCGCTGTCATTAACATAGGAGACTGAATCAACTTTGTACCGGCTGCCGATCATGACATTCACTAAGTATTCAACAGAAAACACCCTATGGGCATTGAATTCAATCCTCTGCTTGCCAATGGGCACGGAAAAATAGCACTTTCCACCTTTCTCCAGCATTTTATGAATATTTTCCCATCCAAGTATATGCCCGTTATAATCCACCCTGTCTCCGTATCTGCCGAGACCAAAGTGTTCGAGCGCATGCAAACATGATATAGAGTCACAGTACTCATGCGACACAGTATTTCCATCCATGATGTCAAGACGCTTGAAATGAATGTTTTGAATCCGGTCAGTAAATTCCCTGATATCGAAGACCTCTATTTCTCTAAATGATGCCACGTGAGCAACAAACCCGTCAATCCGTGACCCGATGTCAACATGCTTACCCGGTTTGTTCATAAATATTTTGTTGGCAACCAGTAGATCCTGATGAAAGTAGTGACCCGATGCAGTCCCGCTTTTCTGATGTTTGTCTTCTATGCAAGGATAGAATTTACCAAATGGGAAACCCATGCCGGATTGTTCAGCCTGTCTTCTGATCTCGCGATAATCTCTCAAAAATGAAGGTATACCCCTGATAAAAATAAAGAAAGGCACACCTTTGATAAGTAACTGCAGCCGCATAACTGGATTCTCCAAGAGCAGAAATACTGTCTCCTCCGTATAAATACCACATAGACAACATGATTAAAACAGTGAAATTAAAAAGAGAGTGTGATAGTGACAACGCCATGAATCGAGTGTCACTTTTACTACAGATGAAGAACAGGCAAATATTTGAATTGTTAAAAATGGGCATCCCTATCTTAGTTGGAATGTTTATTTTTTTTAATCCATATCCGCATGTTACGGCCATAAAGGAAATCGCCTTTTATGGATCTGGTCTAATTTTACTGACTTTAATTCTCCTAAGGAAGGAAGAGTTTTCTTTACTAACGCCTTTGTCCATTCCCTTCCTTCTCTTTGTGCTTTGGAGCTTCTGCGGCCTTTTCTTTGCCCTCAATAAGGGAAACAGCGTACATGATTTCTACGCACATTTAATAAAATATATGTTGATATTCTATATGCTGTTTAACTTTTTTGCTACAAACAAACGGCTGCTCATCCTCATATGGACGATCATTATCTCAACGGCTATTTATTCAGCAGGAATGGTAATAGATTTTTATGTCATGCATGGATATGATTTATCAACCAAATTAGGTCTTTACACAGATGGACAGCATGAGATATCATCCAATGTTATCGGTATAACCACCTTATTTGGTTTATTGCTGTCATTATACCAACTCACAAAAGAGGAGATATTATATCGAAAAATTATCCTGACCATCTGCGTGTGTGCAACAGCCATTGCAACTCTTGCTACACAGACAAGAGGGACAATCTTAGCTATGACGATTTCTCTTCTATTATCATTCCCGAGAAATAAAAAAAACTTCCTCTTCTTCTTACTTTTTCTCACCTTAGTTATAATAGTCATGCCGGTAAAGAATGTAATAACTCCAAGCGCTATTATAGACAAAATACACCAAGATGACAGGTTAAAAATCTGGTACTCTTTTGTTGAAATGGCAATAGATCATCCCATAACAGGGATTGGATTCGGCATGCAGACGTATTATGACGAGAACCTATTAAACAAGTATAATGAAAAAGTGCCAGCCAAGTATAAGCAGGCGACACCCTTAAAGGCACCTCACAATCTTATCATTGATACTGCGGTGCGGGTCGGTTTCGTCGGCCTTGCACTATTTTTCTATATAATCTTTGTGTTTGGCAGGATGAGTTGGCGAATAATCAAATCCCGTAAAGATGATTTTATCAGGCACTGGGGAGTTTGTTTTTTAGCGGCTTTTATAGCTGTATTTATCCAAGGGTTATTTGAAAATACAATGAGTGGGCCGCCAGTAATCATCCTTTATACCATATGGGCAATGACAGCGATCCTGTGGCGCCTGAACACAAGAATAGATGCTTCCTGAACAAAAATGGCATGTGCATTATCGTAATGACGAGAGGGTAGAAAAGAAAAGTAAATGTCTCGTGTGCGCAAAATCGCTATTGCGGTTCCAAAGTATGGTCTTGTGGGCGGGGCAGAGCGTGTTGTTTCGGAACTCGCCGAACGCATCGCTCTAAATTCCGAATATGAAATACACGTCTTTGCCAACAAGTGGCGAAAGTTTTCGGACCGCATAAAATTTCACAAGGTTCCAATAATTGCTTTCCCTAAATTCCTGACAACCATCAGCTTTGCCTATTTTGCGAGAAAAAAAATCGCAGAGATGGAATTCGACCTGATCCATGCTCACGACAGGATCTTTGATGCCGATATTTTTACAATGCACGGAATACCGCACCGGATATGGGTTAGAAATGTGAGGAAAAAGAGGATGAGCCTCTTTGATTACGGAACGGCGTGGGTCGAAACATGTCTGGTCGAAAACAAACGATGCAAGAAATTTATTGCCGTATCTGAGTTGACAAAAGAAACTTTTCTTAAACAATACGATACAATTGACCCGGACAGGGTCACTGTTATCCATCCCGGGATTGATCTCAATAGATTTAAGAACCTTGATCACCCATCCTGTCGCCGCGAGATTATGCAGCTGTTCCATATCGATCCGGCTGACAAGATAATCTTATTCGTCTCTATGAATTTTGAAATCAAGGGGCTGGACCTTTTGATGATGGCTTTATCAAGACTAAAGCTCCGTTACCCCACTGAGAGGTTTAAATTACTTGTCATAGGAAAAGGTGACGAGAAAAAGTATGGTATGATGGCTGAAAACCTTGGCATAATAGATCATGTCATTTTTACGGGAATCGTGCATAGAGAAGACCTCGAAAGAATATACGCTGCGAGTGATGTCTTCTCCATGCTTTCAAAATTTGACACCTTCGGGATGGCCGCGCTCGAAGCAATGGCTGCCTCTCTGCCGGTGATTGTAAGTGGCAATGTGGGAGCGAAGGACCTCGTGAGGCAAGGAGTTAACGGATACATTATCGATGCTGAATATAGCACAGACGAAATTGCTGATAAAATAAGCCTGATGTTAAATGAAGATGTTCGAAAAAAGATGTCTTATAACGCCTTCAGTGTAGCAGCCAGACACGAGTGGGGAGAGGTCGCAAAACAAATGGAATGTATTTATGAAGACCTCATCTCCAAGAAGCAAAATGCCGATTGATCTTAATAACTGACAGAAAGGAACAACAACGGAGTGCAACTGTCCATCATCATTGTATCTTACAATACACGGGATCTAATTGGCATTTGTCTTGATTCCATCGTGAACATCAATGACTGCGAAAATGAAATTATAATCGTGGATAATGGTTCCAATGACGGGAGCGCCGATTTTATCAGAAATAATTATCCATGTGTCCATCTTATTGAAAATAAAATCAACCGGGGTTTCGCAGCGGCAAACAACCAAGCTTTGAAACTAAGCAAAGGACGCTATGCCTTCTTTATAAATCCCGACACTGAGTTCCTGCCATCAACCTTTCAGTATATGATTTCCTTTATGGATGATAACCCTCATATTGGCCTCGCTGGGATCAAGATGATCAATCCTGACGGCAGTCTTCAAGAATCAATTTCCATGGACTATCCGGGGCATGGCGAAAGCAGCACGGAACTCCTCGGCCTCAAGGGGGATATCGCATGGGTACTTGGAGCCGGCATGGTAGGTCGTACCGAACTCATCAAAGCGCTCGGAGGATTTAGTGAAGATTTCTTTGTTTATGGCGAGGATCAAGACCTATGTCTCAATATCCGGAAAATGGGATACGAGATAGGCTATATGGACTTTGTCTTGGCGGTTCATTTGGGGGCCCAAAGCGAGCGAAGCTCAACAGAAGAGGACATCTGGAGAAAGAAGACCGATGCCGAGTTCATTTTCTATCATAAACACTACCTCCCGACAACCATCGACAGGTTATACCGATCATATGCATTAAAAGCCTATTGGCGGATATTTACCCTAAATGCAATTCTTCCTTTCAGCAGAAAAAAGCGAGACGTGCAGATGAAACTTTCCAAATATCGGATTATTTGCGACATCTTGCGTAAACAAAAAGAAACGAGAGTAAAATAGTGAGCCGACTACCCTCAAAATCATTGCACACGTCGCGGAAGATCGAATAAGGAGTAATGACTGTAAATGGCAGCATCCACCTTTGATAAGATGATCGAGAGCGGAGAATTTCGTTTCCACCATCTCGTCATTGGAAACATTGATAACACACAGCTCATACGGGTGAATGTTTCCGACATGATCGAGGAGGAGTTCTGTCTATTCCATAAAAACATAGAAACTGGAGACGAGTACGTCAAGCACCTTCATAATTCTATCTCGCTCAGCATAGCAGATCGACGTCCCTTGCCAGTAGTTCGCTTCGCGGACGGGGAGTATGCTTTTTACCGGCACTCCCTCCACTGCAATGGCCTTTACCGGCAAGCCGAATCTGTGGAGGCCATACGAAATGCAATGCCGATTCATGTGGAAGCTCTCAAAACTCTTGCGGAACAAGGAAAACTGGCACCGCTTATATTCGCTGGGAATACGAGGAAGAAGAAAAATGGATTCCTTTCCATGCTGCGTCGCTCCAGAAACGATGACTCAGCTATAGACTTTCTTGATTTCCTCTCCTGCGAAGGAATTTCCCTGACAGGGAGGAATTACGTTCCCTTTTACGTGATTTACGCCTACCTGACATCACAGACATTCGCCGATCTTATCAACGGAAGAAATGTCTGTATCGTCAACTCGGAATTCAATGGCGAGTCTTGCACCCGATGGTTCTCGGCGTTTTCCAGCCATCCGGAAATATCTTTTGCCGAGGTCCCGGCATCATACGTGGCGACACGTTGGACTACCATTAAAGAGGCAGTCCTCGGCAGTATACCGGCCCGCACTGATCTCTGTCTCGTGGGGGCCGGCGTGGGAGCGTTGATGGCCTGTGTTGATATAGCCGTTCGCTTCGCCATCCCGGTTATCGATGCGGGTCATGTCCTTAATATGATGAATAGGCGAGAAGATAAATCGAACGGGGCAAGACTTTACACAATTAGAAAATTAGAAAAACATTCTTGTTGATGTTAGCGACATGTATTTTAATTTGGCAATGAATGCCTGGTTGTATCCCCAGCGACGGAATAACTGTCGAAGATCACCAAACACATATTTTATTAAGATCTCCCCCTTTTTCTCCAAGCCAGAATTGTTTTAAGTATGTTCTGTCGAGTCTCAAGTTCATAAAAAGATTCAGGGCGGTACCCGCATCAATGTACGTGTTCCTGTCGCAATGTTCGTAGAGCTGATGAATTGCTATTTTGCTGAATGAAGATGCCGAAAAAAGAAACAAGTAACCTTCAATCCCATTGTCATCAATCCAGCGTTTAATCGTCTCGATCAAACCATAGTCATTGATCATAGCATTGTAGCCAACTCTAAAATCCTTAACCACAAACGGCAAAACAGATAAATCTGCTCTTTTGCTGCATATAAATACTGTTTTGAAGTTGTTGAATAACGGGTACATCTCACGAATGAATTTTGGATAATTTCCATTCACGAGCAGATTTGCCCAGGTAAAGTTATCATCATACCCACCGTGGAAATCCAGTTGCCACTGAAAATTATCATCACCAACGCAACATCGGCAACTCAATCCTTTGAAATAATTCTTCTTCCTAAACTTAAAGGAGTCAATAAGCCTGTCTCTATAAAAAGAATGCTCTGCCGGATTGAACCTTTTATGGTCATCTTCCTTGTATATACCTTTTGTAATTTGGGAGCCGATTTTAACCTGGTTCGCATCCAGTATTAATTCTTTGTTCTGTAAAATGTAGAGTTCGCCGTCAGAAAATCTGTTGAAGGCAAAAGGTTCTCTTGTCTTGAGCAAATTCCACAGTTTGTAAAAATCGCCTTCGAAAGATTTCATTTCAAGTTTCCATTAATTTAGAATAATTACAATCCCAGCTCTTCCGTCCACACTTTGAAAATTTCATCATTCGGCATTATGCGGTCTTTGTTTGATGAATCCGGTCCGTGATAACGAGTATTTGTTAAGAGACACTCTCTTTTCACCATGCTCCATGGTTTTCTTATGGAGCAGTAAACATCAGATATGGAATCATATATCAACTGCTTGTCATCTATGAATCCGGCAAATTTTATTTGGGCCGGATATTTTTTTGTTAACGGGCCGACTTTCTGGTAATAATATATTGGATCTAATAAATAACCATAGACTATTACTTTATCCATACCATCCTGGACTGCTCGCTCTATGGATAATGCCGTGCTGTTTTCTTCTCTAATAGTTCCGATAATTCCCGCAACCCTGTCCGGTTTTTGTTCAGAAACGGATAGTTCTTCTATAAAATTGGAAACAATGAAATGCGGCCGTTTGATTTTATGATCGTTCCACTGCCACACCGACAAGTAATGTAATTTATCAAACATAGCATAGTTCAGTGTCTTAATGGAGAAGCCATCATGACTCTGGCACGACAGGATAAGTTTCATATTGCGGGACGGTTTTGTGCTGGAAAATAATTTACGAGTCAAGTCCAATATAAAAGTATACCAATTGCCGTCATCAAACGTCTTATGTCTATCATGAACATCAAGCAAGTCTGATAACGAAAATATCTTGATATTATTCAGAATGATTACATCGTTATGAGAAGGATGAAAATCACGCAATTTAGCCGACACACACTTATCCATATGCCAGTTATCAGGTCCATATAATATGCAATTATAACCTCTCGAATTAAATTGATTGCATAAATTGACTAACGCAACAGTTGAGCCAATGGGAACGCTTGAACCTGTAACTATCTTTATCATGACAGGGAAACTCCTGCTGTTAAGCGAGAATTATTGCCAGCTAAATCCTCGCATAAAAAGGTTAGAAAAAAAGTCCGCATAAATCAAGGGGAAAGTACTTAACTTCTGCCGGCGGTCTACAGACGGTCGCTTTATAATTTGAAATATGAAGCAGCTGTATGATAGTATCCAGCCGCATTTTCTCGGCTAGCTGTGAAAAGGAGCGGGACTCTGATGATTATGACCTGCAGTGGATTTCAGCCTGTGAGCAGCGAGTCCATCGGTGACACAACCGCCCCTTCAACAAACCTTTCATGCAGTTTGTCTGGACGTGCAATCTAACGATGAACTATGAGTGGCAAGGGAATTAATTCGGAAACCGTGGGGTCAATATGACGCACTTTCAAATTCTGGATCTGGATTCAGAGATTTTCGGGTGTCCCGTCGCTAAAATTGTCCCGGAAAAGCTTTCGCCAAGTGAACTCGAACAAGTTATCCATTGCCTGAAGAAAGAAAAGGTCAGGTTGGCATACTGGGCCTCTGATCCGAATGACGAGGGATCTCAGCGAGCTGCCAGACTTCATCATGGATTTCTGGCTGATAAGAAAGTAACGTTCGTTGCCGACATAGGGCAGACCTCTGATCTGTCAGCACGCATAAACTGGGATATTGAAGAGTACACCGATAATCTACCCTCTACCAACATGGAAAAACTTGCCATACAGATAGGCAAATATTCCAGGTTCGGAGTCGATCCACGGATACCCGAGGACAAGCTTATAGACATGTACAAGCGATGGATTAGAAATTCGGTAAACAGACAAATTGCTGATGCGGTTTTTGTCGCACGCCAGTCGGGCAAAGTCGTGGGGATGGTAACGGTCGGAAAGAAAAATGAACGTGGCGACATTGGGTTGATGGCTGTAGATCCAGATATGCGGGGAGAAAATCTGGGAGTCGCACTTGTGTCTATGGCTCAAGATTGGGCACGTCGAAAGGGATTTAGATTCGCTCAGGTAGTCACGCAGGGAGAAAATATCGCAGCCTGTAAACTGTATGAAAAATGCGGCTATCACATTGACAAGATCGAGTTTTTCTATCATTTTTGGATTTAGCCGTAAAGTCCTCTTTTAGCCAACCGTGTTACCCTACAAGGAGATCGACTGCATAAGAAAAAGTGGCTTGATTTCGTTCTTGAAAAATCTGGAAGAAACATTGTAACGAATCCTTGACATATAGAAGTCAAATTAGAATGACAAGTCAATATGGCATCTCAAACCTCTATAAAATAACAAGTGAGGAAATGATTATGCCTCCAAAAGCTCTCATTACTGGAATTAATGTTCAAAGAATACAGAAAGCATCTACTTCAAGCGAAAGTGCATAACTATTTCGGGAATGGCCTTTCATAAATTATGGGAGAGATAAGAAAAGATGAATTAGGCCGGCTCAGAAGGAACATTTTCATGCACAACCTCAAATACAAGATACGCAAGAGACTTATTGAAACCTCGGAGCGCATGTAATTTAAGATGCAACAATTTCCCATCCGGGGGGAAAGTAATCGCCGGGATGGTTATATCGGGGGTCATTGCTGATTTTTTCAGTTCGCACAACGATCTTGTCTATATTCCGGTTGAGATATGCAGCCCACCAGCTGAAAGTGCTTCCCCCGGCAGTGATGTTATGCTTGCATCTGCTCATGATCCATAAATCTTCGTAGCCTCTTTGAGGCGGGTTGATATCGACGTAAGTGACCTTGAACGGCATCTTGAAATTGGCCCTCACCCAATTCATATCGTTTGAAAAAATAAAAAAATGAGGATTAACAATTTTGCTTGAAATGAATTCAATTGCGTTCCTATAATACCCGTCAGTAATTATTCCTTCGATATCCTTCCTCACATTCGGATCATCCACATAATCGCCTCTCCTTATATGTACACTGACAGAGTTCGCCTTTTCGACTTGTTCTATTACTTCACGCGCCTGCACGCTGACTCCATTCCTGGGGATATACTCTTCCATCAGAATATCCCGAATCGAGGCAAAATATTTATATGAGTTAAAATATCCTATAAGATATCTATCAGGTCCGAGTTCAAGAAAGCCCGGTTTGAACTCCGAACCATCTGGCTCATTATATAATAAGCCGGGCTTTGCTTTGGATGGCACAAATCTCCTTGTAATTAAGTCAAATATATGGCCTGTTGCATTTCTCGTCTTCTTGTGTTTTCTGATTTCATTCCTGCGCGCCTGCTCTGCACTTATATTGAAGCAATTCAACTGAAAGACATGTTCCTTATTTGCAGTTAGTTTTCTAAAATTTGCCGCGTCTATCTTTAACATTGTGCGGTTGATGATTGACAAGTGTTTTGCAGCAGCATATTGAAACATCTGGTTTCCTAATCCGCCCATTATATTAACGATAATCATTTGCAATACCCATATATTATTTACAAAAAAAGATATCACATCTATCCGGTTATTAGAAAGACGAATTATTGCGTCACTTATTATTTGTTCAGTGGGAATTATTGGATTGATATTTGAGCTGCATTTGATATACTTTCGACATCAAGAATTTAGGTGTCCATTATTTGTGAGTATTGGAAAAGGCAACATATCCGTAATTCTAACGGCCTGGGCAAGACCCCAGTATCTGGAAGAACAGGTGGAACGTGTTCTTAATCAAACGGTCCGCCCCCATGACATAATCCTCTGGTATAATAAACCGCCACCGAAAACGGGCTTCCTCGAAATGAGACAGCGTACCAGTTTCAAGAATGAAAAGTACGTCAAGAAAATTTTTTGTGATTATAATTTTGGAATTATTCCTCGCTTTTCCATAGCACCGTGTATGGAAGGGGAGTACGTTTGTATATTTGATGATGATACACTCCCGGGCGAACGATGGCTTGAAAACTGCCTGAATTATGTAGACAGCGAAAAGATTGTTTGCGGCACTATCGGTTTGCGATACCTGTCGAGAACGGAGTTAAAAACGGAAAAACCGCGGATGGGCTGGGAGGCCATGAATACCACACTGGAATTTGTCGATTTAGTAGGCCATAGTTGGTTTTTCCGACGTGAATGGGCGAAATATTTCTGGGAAGAGGATCCTCTTCTGCACAGTTTTGGGGAAGATATCCATTTTTGCTCCATGTTGCAGCGCCATGGAATTCGCGCCGCATGCCCACCCCATCCCCTTGATAACAAATCATTATGGGGCTCCGTAAGACCGGAACTCGGCATAGATAAAGTGGCAATCAGTGTTAACAAGAGGAGATCCAAAGATTTCTGGGATGTAGTGAAATACGAAATCGAGAACGGATACAAACCTATTCTCTTATGATTCTTGTTGCTTTTGGCACCAGACCGGAAATCATCAAGTTGTTTCCCGTCATTAATCAATTAAAGGTTCAAAACCTGCCTTTCAAAACCTTGTTCAGCGGTCAGCAGCCCGATCTGTATGAAGATGTCAAAGCACTAATCAGTACACCTGATTTTAGTTTTGCCGAAATTTTTGCAGGAGATGCCAAGCATAATACCCTGGGGGAGAGCTTTACTAAGATAAGCGATGCAGCCGAAACCTTCTTCTCTGAAAACCACTTTGATATAGTTATCGTTCAAGGAGATACAACGACGGCATGGGCTTTGGCACAGATGGCTTTTTATAATAATATCAAGGTTGCGCACGTCGAAGCAGGTCTTCGGAGTTTCGATCTATCTAATCCTTATCCTGAAGAACTCAATCGCACCCTGATTACTCAAGTTGCCCATCTCAATTTCGCCCCAACAAAGCAAGCCTATGATAACCTTTTAAGATGCGATGTAAAAAACATTCATCTGGTTGGTAATACAATCGTAGATGCGGTCAATCATTTTAGGGTCAGTCTCAACCTGATTTCAAGTTATTCCAATAGAGTGCTTGTCACATTGCATCGCAGAGAAAATCACGCACTCATGGCTCGCATATTTGACGAATTACAAGCCGCTGCAACCGAACACCCCCAACTTGAATTCATCTTCCCGATTCATCCGAATCCCAACGTCATGAAACATAGGGCTCGCATCTATTCCGTCAACATCCACATAATCCCTCCCATGAGCTATCCGGAGCTGCTGAAGTTAATGAGCCAGGCAGCATTTATAATATCAGACAGTGGCGGCATTCAGGAAGAGGCTACGTGCTTCAACAAGAAGGTAATAGTGGTGCGGGAGAAAACAGAGCGGCCTGAAGTGATCGATTGCGGATTGGGTATCCTCGCGGGCAGAACCATCGGGAAATTCATCGAATGGGCCCTCGTGCAGCCACCACCACTTAAACGATCTCCCTATGGTGATGGCAACGCTGCTGAAAAAATTGTTCAAGTCCTATCAAGATTAAAAGCAAGTTAGAAGACCTAATCGCGAGATAATGTTGTGCACTTGAATAGCAGCTATAGGACTTGATTCGGCCGTTCCTTATGAAAAGATGATATTCCGGCTACTGAAAAAAAAACGAAGACAGTTCCGCATCTGGAAAAATGATCTCAGGCTGAAGCGGGAAGGCCGCTATTACGACAGTGCGTTTGCTTCACGCCATCTCACGATACCCGACGAGGAAGCCATCAAGAGTGAAATGAGAAAAAGATTCCCCCGCATCCGTCCCAAGGCCAAGGGGACACTGAGCATCCTCGCCATCTACCATCACTACAACTGGGAAGACGAAGCGCTGAAACCGTCGCTGGAAAAATTCGGACGCGTCCGGTGCTATGATTGGGTAGGGCAATTCAATCACCAGGAGAAAAATTGGCACAGGATTGCGAAGGCGGAAATGAACAGATACCTCATAAGAGAGGTAGGCCAGTGGACGAAAGAGGATGGAACCGATGTCATCTTCACCTATCTTTCGGGAGAGCTCGTGTCGCCAGAGACGGTCCGAGCAATGAGGAGGTTCGGCGTGCCCATAGTCAATGTTGCCTTGAACGACAAGGAACATTTTGTGGGTAAAATCAGAAACGGACAAGCCATGGGCGCCAGAGACATCTGCCGGTTCTTTGATATCTGCTGGACTAGCACCGAAGATGCCGTGAAAAAGTATTGTGTGGAGGAGGCCATCCCCATCTATCTCCCCGAAGGGGCAAACCCTGAAATTCATAGACCATATGATACGGAAAAAACAATCGATGTGTCCTTCGTCGGTCAAAGTTATGGAAACCGACCTGAGATCATCAGAAGACTGGAGTCTCACGGCATCCACGTTGAAGCCCGCGGTTTTGGCTGGCCGAGCGGCCCTCTCGCAATGGAAAACATGGTACGCACGTACTCGAGAAGCAAGATAAACCTGGGCTTCGGAGGCGTCATTGGCTTCAGTAAAGCATACTGCCTCAAAGGCAGAGATTTTGAAATTCCCATGAGCGGAGGACTCTACCTTACTGAGTACCACCCTGAGCTGGAAAGGTTTTATGATATCGGCTCTGAGATTGTAACCTATAGGGATTTTGATGATTTGGTTGGAAAAATCCGCTTTCTCCTGTCAAATCCTGAAAAAGCTGATGAGATCAGAAGGAAAGGATGGCAGCGGGCTCGCCGTGACCATTCCTGGGAGATGCGTTTTCAGAAGATATTCCACCTTTTTGGGTTAATCTAATCGGGCGGATGATACTGGAACAATGATGGGACTGGATAGGAGAAGAATCGGAGAAGTCCTGGCATCTGGCCTTCGCAAAGGACTGAACGGTTTCCTCTGGATCATGAGGATCCTCATTCCCGTCTCTCTTTTCACTGCACTCCTTGCATGGACCGGATGGTTGGGTTACCTGGATTTTATCCTTCAACCCATGATGAACATCATCAGTCTGCCGGCCATGGCTACCCTTCCGCTCCTGATAGGCATGCTTACAGGAATTTACGGCGGCATCGCTGCTATGTCAGTGCTCCCGTTTTCCCAAGATCAAATGACTTTGATGGCCATCTTTCTTCTCATTGCCCATAATCTGATTCAGGAAGGCGTTATCCAAGCAAAGTCAGGAATTCATCCCTTTAAAGCTACGCTATTTCGCCTTACCGCTGCCACATTCACGGTAATGGCAGTGGCGCCTTTTTTTAATGTTACTATGACTGTATCAGAAAAAACAGCCTCATCTCTGGAGACAACCCGACCCTTAATTGAGGCATTGCAGATGTGGGCTTTGACCTCACTCAGCCTTAGCGTCAAGATATTTGTGATTATCATGTGTATCTTAACGTTATTGGAAATACTGAAAACCTTCGACCTGATTAGCCCCATGGTACGCGTGCTTAGACCTCTCTTGAAGATTATGGGTCTCGACCAAAAGGTGGGATTTCTCTGGCTCACTGCCGTCATTTTCGGGGTAGTTTACGGTGGTGCCGTCATCGTTGAAGAAGTGAAGGCCGGCCACTTAACTAAAGACGAGCTGGAAGAGCTGCATCTCTCCATTGGCATTAACCATGCTCTGGTCGAAGACCCCAGCCTATTCCTATCGCTCAATCTCAGTCCTTTTTGGCTCTGGGTGCCACGGGTGATCGTTGCCATACTGGCGGAGCGAGCGCTCGCTCTGTGGCGTGTTCTTAAAAGAAGTAAATAAGATGCTAAATGCAGACTGCTTGGTAACAGTATGAGGAGAAATCTATGGCGGAGATAATTTTTCAGATTGACGCATTCACAAATAAACCGTTCAGAGGGAATCCGGCCGCTGTCTGTATCCTGACACAACGCCATGACGATGTCTGGATGCAAAATGTGGCACGGGAGATGAACCTGTCTGAAACGGCCTTTCTAGAAGAAAAGGAAAATGGCTATAATCTACGGTGGTTCACGCCCACCGTGGAAGTGGACCTTTGCGGACATGCCACCCTCGCCAGCGCCCATGCCTTATGGGAGGGCGGGTATACCGATATTGAACAACAGATCCGCTTTTATACAAGAAGCGGATTGCTGACTTCTGAATGCGATGATGGCTGGATTGAAATGAATTTCCCTGCTGAACCGGAGACAAGGGCACCCGCACCTGCGGATCTATCCAAGGCGCTGGGGGTCAGCTTCAAATATGTGGGGAAAAATCGCTTCGACTACCTCATGGAAATCGATTCGGAGGAAAGCCTCCGCCGGATAAATCCTGATTTTGCACTCCTCAACACAATACGGACGCGCGGTGTCATCGTTACGAGTCTTTCGAGCTCCCGGGAATACGATTTTGCATCCCGGTTCTTTGCCCCGCAGGTAGGCGTAAACGAGGACCCCGTTACCGGTTCCGCCCATTGCTGCCTTGCTCCATACTGGGCAGCTCGTCTCGGCAAGGATAAAATGATCGGCTATCAGGCCTCACAAAGGGGCGGCTTCGTTAAGGTACGCGTTGATAAAGACCGCGTTTACCTGAGCGGTCAAGCCGTTACCATATTGCGGAGGAATTTATCCGTTCACCGCTGAAGGGATTAGATCGCCATAGTACTTAGCACGCAGTGATTACCCACCAGAGTGTTTAGAGTTTTATT